>Ga0326597_10007100_pt1 | contig 15276 bp, 12 predicted proteins | sample RVTome_12_FD_203789 | JGI IMG/M metagenome (GOLD analysis project Ga0326597, IMG submission 203789) | Soil microbial communities from uranium-contaminated site in the Upper Colorado River Basin, Wyoming, United States - RVT100D185 | ecosystem: Environmental > Terrestrial > Soil > Contaminated >... | reverse complement strand
GGCGAAATCCGAATCGGTGAACGCGCCGACGACCGAATTGGCTTCAAAATCCTGATAGGCGTAACCGACACTCCAGTCCCCCGGGTTTGCCGCACGGCGATAGGAGACGCCGATCGCATAACCTTCGTCGAAGGCGTCAGCATCCTGGTTCACCACGTAGTCAGCGAACATTGTCAGCGGCTCGCCGTTGAGATCGAAGCGCAGCTCGCCGAATAATTCGATTTCGGAGAAGCCATACAGATAATTACCGGCGCCGTCGAGCTGATTACCTTGGCCGTCGTCGACAGTGAAGAACGGCCGGCGGCCTTGCGCGTGCGTGGTTTCGTAATAGCTCGCGCCCGCGGTGAAACCGACGCCGTTATCGAGCGTACCTCGATAACCGCCCTGGACGCCGAGCAGCGCGGAATCGGCACTGCTGCCACGCTCCTCGACCCAGAAGGCCGCCGCGTTGCCGAACAAATTACCGGAGCCGTACCGCACGGCCAGCCCTTCCGGGCGGAGGTCCCCGTCGTAGAGGAGGTGGTAACCTCCCGGGCGGAAAAACGGATTGGACATCTTGCCGGCGATCAAATTGACATCGTCGGTCACGGCCCAATCGAAGTAGGCCAGATCCACGCCGATATCCTTGTAGGAGAAGCCACTGTCCAGGGTCTGATTCCCGGAATCGTTGGTGAAGCCACCCGTCGAAAGACCGAAGCCCGCAGTCATGTTATCGGCAATAGCCGCTGTGACACTGACGCGCGCACGCAGCCGGTGACGGTCGCGCACCGCTTCAATGTCATCGTTGATCGTCTCGTGCCGATAGCGCAAGTCGCCGGCCACTCGGACCGTTTCGGTCCAACCTGCAGCGGCCGTTGCCGGCGCCGGTGCAGCAGCGGGCGGTGTCACCGTGGTAGCTGACTGCCCCTCGAGCCGCTCGAGTCGCGCCAGTAAAGAGTTGACCTGAGCCCTGAGCTCGGCGATCTCCCGCGCCGCATCGGTCTGTGCCGAGGCCGCTACCGCCGCAAACATTGACAACGCGCCTAGCAGCGCATGGATCAGACGTCGCATCGATTCTACTCCCTTGTGTAAGCCGACTATCCGGGCATTCCGGACGAACAGGAGCAGTCTGAATCGGGACTGTTACAGTTCCGTTACAGAACATCGAATAACGTGCGCAGAAAATAGAAATAGACGACGGCGAGCGCCGCGCCGACCGGAATGGTCACCACCCACGAGAAGAAAATCCGGCCCACGACCGCAAGATTAATCGCCGAAATTCCGCGAGCCATGCCGACTCCAAGCACGGCGCCCACCAGCGTGTGGGTCGTTGACACTGGCATACCTGTACCGGACGCAAATACGATCGTGAACGCAGCCGCGAGCTCCGCTGAGAACCCCCGCGTCGGCGTCAGGTTCGTAATTCGCGCGCCGACCGTGGCGATTACATGGCGCCCTAAGGTCGCCAGCCCGATGACGATTCCAAGCCCGCCCAAGACCAGCACCCAAAGCGGCAAACTTGCCTGCTGGGAAACGATGCCCGTACTCGCGACGCTGATAACCGCCGCGACGGGACCGACAGCATTGGCAACGTCGTTCGAGCCGTGCGCAAAAGCCATGCTGCAAGCAGTAATGACCATGAGCACGGCGAAAACTTTTTCAACGGTCGCGAAATGAAATTCGCGTTCGGCCTTCGGATCGACAGGAATTCGCATGACGAACCAGCGGCCGATCACTGCGATAATCAGTCCAAACACGATCGCCACGGCATAGCTCTGCAGCTTAGTCAGCGTCAGCCCGACATGGCTCAGCCCCTTCAGCAGAGTGACCAGCGTAATCAGCGTGATGGTGGCGAAGATATAAACCGGGGCATAGCGGCGCGCCCTCACCAATGGATTTTTTCGCGTAAGGATCAACCATTGGATGGAATTAAAGATAAAGAAGGAGATGATGCCGGCCGTCAGAGGTGAAGCCACCCAGCTCGCGACGATGAGCCCGACACGCGGCCAAGAGACTGAATCCACACCGAGCGCGATCACGGCAAACCCAACGATCGCACCCACAATCGAGTGCGTGGTCGAGACGGGCCAGCCCATTCGCGAGGCAATCAATAACCAAGTTCCCGCAGCCAGCAAGGCCGCGAGCATGCCGTAGACGAGTAACTCGGGCTGGCCGGTGACGTAAGCCGGGTCAATAATGCTGCTTCTGATGGTCGAGGTTACCTGTCCGCCTGCAAGCACCGCACCGCTAAATTCGAACACGGCCGCTACGAGTAAGGCTTTGCGAATTGTCAAAGCCCCCGAACCGATCGAGGTTGCCATCGCATTGGCGACGTCATTGGCGCCGATCCCCCACGCCATGAATAGCCCAAACACGGCGGCCAGGGCCAAATAGATCAGTTGGTGTTCCATTTGTTCTTTTTAGTGCGAGAGAAGAAGCTCCAGGCGCCGGCCGATTCGTTGCGCCATGTCGCCAATCTGACCGGTCAATTCGATCACCCGATACAAAAAGACAACATCGACCGGAGGCAGGTCTTTTTCGATCGCAAACAACTTGGCCCGAATCTCCGTTTGCATTCGATCGGTATCGTTCTCGATTTCGTCTAGTTCTCGCACGAGCGATTCGACAAGATCGACTTCGGCGCCGCGAAACCCGGTTTCATATAGCTCGTCGAGCTCCCGAATGCTCTTACGTGCTTTCTTCGCCGCGTCGACGTTTCGAATCACAAACTTCAGGACATCTGCACGGATTGCTTTCGGAATCTCCATACGGCGCCCCAACATCAGCCCGGAGATATCGCGCACGGTATTTGCGATCTTGTCCTGCACCAAAAGCAGCTCTAGCAGATCGCCTCGCGGAACAGGCATAAACAGGCTCTTTGGCAATTGCGCCCGAATCTGCCTTTTTTGGTCATCGGCCTGCTGTTCAAGATCGACGATCTTCTCTCTACTCGCGGCCGCCTTATTCCAGTCGTCGTCTAGAGCGTGCTCGACAAAGCTGATGAGCTCCTTCGCACACTGGTAGACCGTGTGCATCTGCTCCTGGATGGGTCCGACAGGCGACGCGCCAAAGATCTTACTGATGTAGCTACCCATTTAGCTCTCCACCGTCCGAAGGACAGAGCTTAGCATTCTCGACGCCGGAGATTGCACAAGCTGCTGCGGTGAAATACCCGCAGGCGCGGGCTTGCGCTTAACCGAACCGACCGGTGATGTAGTCTTCGGTAAGCTTCTCGGCAGGATTCGTAAAGATTTGATCCGTTTCGCCAACCTCAATCAGGCGGCCGAGATGAAAATATGCCGTACGCTGCGATACGCGAGCAGCTTGCTGCATCGAGTGAGTGACGATTGCAATGGCAAAATTCTGCTTGAGCTCGTCAATCAGATCCTCGATCCGAGCGGTCGCAATGGGATCGAGCGCTGAGCACGGCTCATCCATGAGGATGACCTCGGGCCCGACCGCGATCGTACGCGCGATACAAAGTCTCTGTTGCTGGCCGCCCGAGAGCGCCGTGCCGGGCAGGTCGAGCCGATCTTTGACCTCCGCCCAGAGCCCTGCACGCTCCAAGCTGTTCTGCACAATCTCGTCAAGATCGACGCGCGTCTGTGCCAACCCATGAATGCGCGGCCCGTAGGCCACGTTATCGTAGACCGACTTCGGAAACGGATTCGGCTTTTGGAAAACCATGCCGACCCGCGCGCGCAACATCACGACGTCCATCTGGCGGCCATAGATATCTTCCCCGAACAGTTTGATTTCGCCCGTTATACGCGCGGACTCGATGGTGTCGTTCATGCGGTTCAAGCAGCGGATGAAAGTCGACTTCCCGCAGCCGGACGGTCCGATTAACGCAATGACTTCGTTGAGTCCGATATCGAGACTCACGTTTTGAATGGCGTGATTCTCACCGTAGAAGACGTCCACGCGACGGACCTCGATCACCGGATCTGCAGAGGTAATGTCTCCGACGGTTTTGTAAGATTCCTCTACGACGGCAACGTTCGACGAACTCTGCGCGCCGTTACCTTCAGTACCGTCCATTACTGCTTGTGCCACGGGTTTATATAGATCAGGAGCTCGGCTCATAGTGTACCCCAAGCCCTTGCTACTCGCTTACCAGCGGCGCTCGAAGTGGCGGCGCAAAAGAATCGCCGTCGCATTCATGAGCAGTAAAAATACGAGAAGCACGAGGATTGCCGCCGACGTTCGTTCGACGAAGGCCCGCTCCGGACTCTCAGCCCAGAGGTAGATCTGCACCGGCAAGGCCGTTGAAGGTTCCAGCGGGCTCTCGGGAATATCAACGATGAAAGCGACCATACCGATCATCAATAGCGGGGCTGACTCACCGAGCGCGCGCGCCATTCCGATAATCGTTCCCGTCAGCATACCGGGCATGGCGAGCGGCAGGACATGATGGATGACGGTCTGCATCTTCGATGCGCCCACCCCCATGGCCGCCTCCCGTATCGACGGCGGCACCGATGTTAGCGCAGCGCGCGCGGAGATGATGACGACCGGTAACGTCATGAGCGTTAGCACGAGGCCGCCGACCAAAGGCGCCGACCGCGGCAGTCCGAACCAGTTGATAAACAATGCCAGGCCGAGAAGCCCGAAGATAACCGACGGGACGGCGGCAAGATTGTTGATATTCACCTCGATGAGGTCCGTCCATCGGTTGCGTTGCGCGAACTCTTCGAGATAGATCGCAGTCGCAACACCGAGGGGAAATGACAGAAAAAGCGTCACAGCCAACATGTAGAAAGAACCGACAGTTGCGCCCCAAACTCCGGCCATCTCCGGATCACGCGAGTCGCCCTGCGTGAAAAAGCCCGTGTTGAACGAAAGATACAGGCGCCCTTGCGCTCGGAGCGTATCGAGCCAGCCAAGCTGGCGATCACTGATCCGGCGCACGACCTCAGGCGCGTCACGATCGACGTTTCCTTTTACGAGCATGTCGACCTCGTCGTCGGCGAGAACTCGCATCGTCACTGTCTGGCCCATCAGGGCGGGATTCGCCAGGGCACGGTCCCGGAGACTAAAGCTAGCGCTTGCGCTCACGAGGGCGAATAGCTCGCGCAGTTCCGCACGACTCGTGACCTCGGGGAATAACGCGCGCAAGGAGTCGCGTACTAGGCCGAGGTAGTTGACTTCGCGCAAGGCATCCGCAGAAGAATCATCCGTGGCAGTGAACGCTACTTCCGGCAGAGCAATGTCGAGTTCGATGACCGTTTGCCGGAACGCTTTATACCCGTCGCCGATCAGCGTGTAGAAGAAAAATCCCAGAAACAGCAGTCCGATCGACAATGCGCCAAGACCTGCCGCTCGAAATATGCGCTCGATTCGATAACGTCGTGCCAGGCCAGCCGTGACCCTATCCTTCAAGACACTGCGTTCTGGGGCGCTACTCATAGCGCTCTCGATAACGGCGCACAACCTTGAGCGCGATGACATTGAGGACCAGAGTCGTCAGGAAAAGCATCAACCCTAGAGCGAACGCTGCCAGCGTTTTGGCGCTATCGAATTCTTGATCGCCGACGAGCAACGTTACGATTTGCACGGTCACGGTCGTAACGGCCTCGAACGGATTGGCCGTAAGGTTAGCCGCTAGCCCGGCTGCCATGACCACGATCATCGTTTCACCGATGGCCCGGGAAGCCGCAAGTAAAACCCCGCCTACGATCCCAGGCAACGCGGCCGGGAGTATGACTTGGCGAATCGTCTCGGATTTCGTCGCGCCAAGGCCGTACGAACCATCGCGCAGAACCTGCGGGACAGCGTTAATAACGTCATCGGATAGCGAGGAGACGAACGGTATGATCATGATTCCCATGACAAGCCCGGCGCCAAGCGCGCTTTCGGACGACACAGCCATGCCGAGCGCGTCACCGACCTGGCGGATGAACGGACTCACGGTCAACGCCGCGAAATACCCGTACACGACCGTCGGAATACCGGCGAGCAGCTCGAGCATGGGCTTGGCATAGGCGCGCACTTTCGAGCTCGCGTATTCGGACAAATAGATCGCCGACATCAACCCCACGGGGACAGCGACGAGCAATGCAAGCGATGAGATCAGTAGCGTGCCGGCGAACAATGGCACGGCGCCGAACGCGCCGGACGATCCGACCTGATCTACGCGAATTGCGGTCTGGGGGCTCCAGTTCAAGCCGAACAAGAACTCCAGCGGAGAGACCTGTTCAAAGAAGCGCACGGCCTGGAACAGCACCGATAGGAATATCCCGATCGTCGTAAGGACCGCGACAGTGGAAGCCAGCATGAGCAGCCGCTCGAGCGTAAGCTCGACGTGATTGCGCGCTCGAAAGTCCGGGCGCAGGCGCCGAAACGCAAAAGCGAATGCGGCAAGCCCCACGGCGAAGACGCCAGCGGCCAAGATCCACCGGCTCATGTTGCGCACCGCAAGATAACGGTCAGCCGCCAGCCGAATTTGCGCTGTTGGCGTCTCGGCAACGATATTGCCGTCAACGAGATTGCGAATGTCGTTGAAGGTCAGCCCGCGCTGAGCGTCGGGCAGCGCCTGCAGCTCCGCCGGAAGCTGCGCGAGCACATAACCGCGAATGACAACCGGTTCAAAAGCCTGCCAGCCGATAAACAGCAACAATGCAGGCAGCACGCACCACAACGCGACGTAGCTGCCATGATAACCCGACAGCGAGTGCGCTTTTCCGGCGGCCGCGAAAACGACCGCACGCCGTCGGCCAAGCACAAACGCCAGCACCGTCAAACCGGCTAGCGCTAAGAGCACTGTCGATGGAGTCAATTCACCGTATCTCGCGCGTCGCTAGACTGGAGGGCCGCGCTAGAGCGTAACGCCTCGCATCGCCTCGATGCCAGCGAGCATCGCCGCGCGCTCTGCCTCCGGCAGCGGAATCAGACCCTTATCGGTGAGATAGCCGAATTCGCCTGTTGCAGCTTCACTCATGAACTCTCGCAGATATTCGTTGATCCCGGGGATGACGCCGACGTGTGCCTTCTTGACATAGAAGTACAGCGGACGCGCGACGGGATAGCTGCCGTCGGCGATCGCCTCGAACTCGGGCACAACGCCATCGATAGCCGAACCTTGCACTTTGTCGTAGCTTTGATCCAGGAAGCTATAGCCGAATATGCCCAGCGCCTGGGGATTCGCCTCGAGCTTTTGGACGATCAAATTGTCGTTCTCGCCGGCTTCGATAAAAGCGCCGTCTTCCCGCAGGGTCTGACACGCTATCTGATGTGCATCCCCCTTGAGGGCCTCGATTTCAGGAAACTTAGAGCAGCCGACGTCCATGACGAGCTCGACGAACGCATCCCGCGTACCGGACGTCGGCGGCGGTCCCAACACTTCGATGTCCACGGCCGGTAACGACGCATCAATGTCGGCCCACTTCGCGTACGGGTTGGGAACGAGTCGGCCACTCCCGCGCGGGTCCGGCACTTGTTTAGCCAAAGCCGAAAACAGTTGCTGCCGTGTCAGCGAGTAGCGCGGCGCCCGCGCTGAGTTCGCCAATACAATTCCGTCGTAACCGATTTTTACTTCGATGACGTCGGCAACGCCGTTGCGAGCGCACGTTGCTAATTCACTCGCGAGAATACGCCTCGAGGAATTTGCGATATCCGGATGCTCGACGCCGACGCCGCTGCAGAACAGCTGGATACCGCCACCAGAGCCGGTCGACTCGATTTTTGGTGTCTTAAAGCGCGAACCGCGGCCAAACTGCTCCGCAACGACGGTCGCGAACGGATAGACCGTGGATGAGCCGACGATGCTGATGTAGTCTCGCGCCGCTTGTGCGCCGGCCTGACCGCCAGCCAACAAGCCTCCGCAAACCGTCATTACGAACGCTATCGAGGCCGATCCTCGAATGCAGACCTCTCCGAGTCGCCGAATTGGGTGCTTGCCCATGTACACTCCTTATAATTACCCTGCGCTGCGACCGGCAGTTGCCGTCGGCGCCCAACGAAACTCCGGTAAGGCTAACGAGTAATTGTTAAGGAATTATTGCAGCCTCCCCGATATTGAGCTCCGCACGGCGGATCAAGCTGGCCCTTCTTAAAATCAACAACTTACGGATAGCTTTACGCTGATGGCCACCAACCACACCCTGCCCGCGGTCGCTCTGGCTCGCGAGTTGATCCGGCTGCCGTCGGTGACACCCGACGATCACGGCTGCCAGGCGCTGTTGGCCGAACGGCTCGCGGCAAACGGCTTCAGCGTCGAGCACCTGCGCTTTGCCGATGTCGATAATCTTTGGGCGCGGCACGGCACGGCGGGGCCCGTACTGTGTTTTGCCGGACATACCGATGTCGTGCCGCCCGGCCCCCTCGAGGCATGGTCCGTTGACCCTTATGCTGCCGAGATATCCGACGATCGCCTCATCGCACGCGGCGCCGCGGACATGAAATCGAGTTTGGCGGCGATGGTCTGCGCGTGCGAAGAGTTCGTGCATGCGCATCCTAACCATCGGGGCTCCCTTGCATTCTTGATCACTAGCGACGAAGAAGGCGCGGCTGACAACGGCACGCTCAAGGTGATGGAAACGCTAGCGGAACGCCAGGAACAAATCGACTGGTGCATCGTTGGCGAACCCTCCAGCGAGCATGCGCTCGGCGATACCATCCGGATCGGCCGCCGCGGCAGCCTCACTGGATTGATGACGATCCGCGGCATCCAGGGCCACGTGGCCTACCCGCTGCAGGCCGATAATCCGATGCATGCAATCGCACGGTTCGTGAGCGCCATAGCGAGCGCGCCTCTGGATGCCGGCAACGCGCATTTTCCACCGACGACCTTTCAGATGGTCAATGTGCACTGTGACGCCGGAGCTCCAAATGTCGTGCCCGGCGAGCTCAAATGCCGATTTAATTTTCGCTATTCGACTGAATGGACCCATGAGACCTTAGCCGCCCATGTGCAAGCAATTCTCGAGCAGCTAGGTATCAATTATGAAATTAGCTGGCGGCTCGCCGGCAAGCCGTTCCTAGCGCAGGACGACGTGCTTGCCGATGCGGTCTGCCGCGCGGTCGAAGAAGTTACTGGGCTCACACCCGTGAGATCGACCAGCGGGGGAACTTCCGATGGCCGATTCATCGCACCGTACGGCGTCAACGTTGTCGAGGTCGGCCCGATCAACCGGACCATCCACAAAGTCGACGAAGAGATTCTCCTCGCCGATATTCCGCGCCTGCAGTCAATCTACCGGCGCATCGTCGAGTTCATGCTCGGCTAGCCGAATTCGGTCTCACTTTCCGATCAGCGGCATCGCAACGGCGTCAAGTGAAGGTCCTGTCGCTGCCTGCGGCGGTAGCTAGCAGCCTGTCGATCAACCACAACAGCCACGCGAGTCTGACGACTCACGCAGCGGGTACTAGGAGCCGATGGGCTTCCAGTTCGCGGCGATCGCGACTGCGCCGAGCAGGAGAAACCAGATGAAGGTCCAACCGGGCATACTCAGACCCAGAAACGACCAGTTGATCTCGGCACATTCTCCGGAGCCCGTGAATACGAGACTGAGCGCCTCGAGCAGAGGGAAGGCATCCATGATGTAGTCCAGACCGGGGCCGCAGGCCGGTATCTGGTCCGCAGGTAGATTTTGGATATAGAAATGCCGAGCGGCGATGCCGCCACCAACGACAGCGGCCCCTGCGCCTGCAAGGCCATAGCCGCGAGCCGCTAGACCGGCCGGGCGGTGCGCGCCGGCAGCGAAAAACACCACGCCCATCGCGATAAACGCCATGCGCTGAAAAATGCACAGCGGGCACGCTTCAAGTCCGAGCACGTGCTCCGCGAACAAGGCGTAAGCCATGAGGCCGACGACGGCTGCTAGCCCTGCGAAATTTAGCCAGCGGCGTTGGCGCGGCGTGTCAGCGAACATCCTTGCCGACCACACGAGCCTCGATCGATTCCACGTTGATGTGCCGGACATCCTTGCCATGCACCATGTAGATTACGTATTCACAGATATTCTTTGCATGATCGCCGATTCGCTCAAGCGCCCGCGCGGCCCACGTCAAGTCCATTACACGAGTAATGCTCCGCGGGTCTTCCATCATAAACGTGATGCTCTGCCGATAGATCGCCTCATATTCCTGGTCGACCTCCTCGTCGCTTTTTACGATTGCGAGCGCCTCTTTGGCGTCAAGTCGCGCAAACGTATCGAGCGTCCTATGAAGCATCTCGGTCACGTGCCGAGCCAGATTACGGAGTTCGCGGTAATTGTTGGCGGCGTTGTCTGTCGTAGCAAGCCGCGCCGACAGAAATCCGATCTTTTCTGCTTCGTCGCCGATGCGCTCGAGATCCGTGATTGTCTTGATTACGGCGACGATTAAGCGCAAGTCAATCGCCGCCGGCGAACGGGTAGCGAGAATTTTGCTGCACTCCTCATCGATTGCAACCTCGAGTTCATTGACCTTGTAATCGTCATGTGCGACCTTGAGGCCGAGTTCGCTGTCAGCCTGAGACAACGCTTGCAGCGCTCGGTCGAGCTGCTCTTCGACGAGCCCGCCCATCTTGAGCACCGAATTACGCACATGCTCCAGATCCTCGTTGAACCGGCGCGATATATGATGACCGAAATCTTCCACTTCCATAGCCCTCATTGTACGGCAACTTGCCGCATACCACCTCGAGCGGCGACCCGCTCCACGGGAAAATGGCATGTAAATTCGCTGCCCTTGCCGAGCTGACTGGTAATGCTCAGGGTCGCGCCATGCTTCTGCAGTGCGTGCTTAACGATCGCAAGGCCCAGTCCCGTCCCCCCGGCAGCTCGCGACCGCCCTGGATCCACACGGAAAAATCGCTCCGTCACACGGGGAATCAAATCATCAGGTATACCGATGCCGGTGTCTCGAACTGCGAGATCGACACCGGCCGAAGATTTTTTCCACGCAACCTCAACACTGCCGCCCTCAGGCGTAAATCGCACTGCATTATTGATCAAATTTTGGAATATGGAATGCAGCAAAGTTTCATCGCCGAGCAATGCCGTATTTTCGTCTAGATCGAAACTTAGACTCGGATGCTGGGGCGCTTCCGACAGCTCCGCGCCAATAGCCTTCAACATGGCGGCAACGTCTACGAGGTTACGGCTCGCATGACTGTCGCTCGATTCCAAACGCGATAATTCGAGCAGGTCCTCGACGATCCTTGCCATACGATCCGTCTGCCGTCGCATCTCCGCGAGCGGTCCACGCCAGGCCGTCGCTATACCATCATCCCCGAGCATCGCATCGAGATACCCGCCAAACACGGTCAATGGCGAACGTAGCTCGTGCGAAGCATTGGCGACAAAATCACGCCGGGTCCGCTCCAGCCGATACTCCTGCGTGACATCACGAAAGATTGCGAGCCGCTGATGGCGGCTGTATGGAATTACCTGGACTGATAACCGGCTCGACGGATCCTTGGGCGACGGCACGAAGATGACGTTATCGCTATCGCCGCGCAGATACGCCGCGAAAGCCGGATGGCGAACCAAGTTATCGATGCGCTGACCGTTATCCCTGCTCGCTTCCAAACCTAGCAGCCGATTCGCAGCAGCATTGAACCACTGGATCTCATTTTGCTGGTTGAGGATAACGCCGGCGTCGTGCAAGGCGCCCGTCGATTCTCGAACCTCGCGCAGCAGGCGATGATATTTTTTCTTGCGGTAGCGCGCCTTGTCCTTATAGCGCTGCACACGCGCGAGCAGTTCGGCCCACAGGCCGCTCGTCGCGATGATCGCTAGCGATCGATGGCCGTCGAGTGTGCGGTCGAGGGCGTAGAGCCTACGCAGAGTCACGCCCAGCCAGATCGCGAGCGCACCGACCAGCCACCAGCTCGGCCGGCCGAATGCCGCACCCAAGACCGAAGCCAACAGCAACCAGACGCCGAGGTAGATAAGATGTGATACCCACCGTCTGGGCATCAGCAGATCCCACTCGCAGAAAACCGATAGCCGGCGCCACGCACAGTCTGAATCAATCTATCGTAACCGTGACTGCTCAATGTCTTGCGCAAGCGCCGGATGTGCACATCGACAGTGCGCTCCTCGACGTAGACGTTGCCGCCCCAGACGCGATCGAGAATCTGCGCGCGTGCGAAGACCCGCTCGCGGTTCTGAATGAAGAAGCTGAGCAGGCGATACTCCGTCGGCCCCAAGGAGATCTCCCGACCACCGAGGCTGACGCGGTGGCTTGCCGTATCCAGCTCGAGATCGCCGACGGTCATCACCGCGTCCTCGGCAGGCGCGGTGCGCCGCAGTAAGGCCTTGATCCGCGCCAGCAGCTCGCGCGCCGAAAAAGGCTTGGTGATGTAATCATCGGCGCCCCCCTCGAGCCCAGCCACGCGGTCGTCTTCCTCGCCACGGGCCGTCACCATGATGACGGGAATATCGCTCGTCGCCGTGTCACGCTTGAGCTGGCGCGTGAGTTCGAGACCGCTGACGTCCGGCAACATCCAATCCATGAGTATTACGTCCGGATGGCCGTCCGCGATCAATCGCCGCGCGTCACGGGCGTTGCCCGCACCAACCACTTCGTAGCCAGCACGCCCGAGATTGAACACCAGCATGTCGCGAATCGCGCTCTCATCTTCGACGACTAGTATCTTTCGTACCGCCATGGCTCTCCAAGTATAAATAGAGCCGATCCATTAGGCCTCAGAATTATTACAGTTTCGTTAACGCTGCCACGCGCCGGCGCGGCGCAAATAGACCGGCAAGGCCGTCGCGAATGTCTCGGTTCGGCCGTGCAACAGGTCCTCGAGCGCCTGCGGAATCAGGTCCCGCGCTGAGGGATTGCATTCAGGCAGCAGCGCGTCTGCCTGCGCAACAACTGCGGCGAGTTCCGACGCATACGCGGCGAAACCGCTGCCGGCGGCCGCCCAAGGCCTGGATCCGTCCCACCGAACTGCGCTCGGCTCGCCAAGTTCCTCGGCGCCGCGGAGCAGCGCGCGGCCGTCATGCAGTTCATAACTGGCCCAGAAAACCTCGCCCATGCGCGCATCCACGCACACGAGAGATTGCGCGATGCCGTGTGTCCGCAAAACGCCTTGCGCGATCGCCGCGAGACTCGAAACCGGCAGCAGCGGCAGATCGAGCGCTAAACCGAGCCCCTGTGCGACCGCTGTCGCCACGCGCAAGCCCGTGAATGATCCGGGACCCCGGCCGAAGCTAACGCCGTCGAGATCATTGAGCGTTAGCCCAGCTTCGGCGAGCAGCGTCTGCACATGCGGCAGTATCGTGCCGGTCTGCTCGCGCGGGCTGGCGATCGTACGCTCGGCGATTTCCTCACCGATCAGTAGCGCCACCGAGCCGATGTCGCTCGAAGTCTCGAGTGCAAGTAAGCGTTTCACGCGCTCGCCTCGAGCGTAGCGCCCATTGTCGGGCGCAAAGATTCAGCATAGACCAACGCCTCCGCCGGTGTCTCGAGCAATGGCATCGGCGGCAGGCTCTCGAGAAACACGCGTCCATAACCGCGCGTGCGCAGCCGCGAGTCGCCGAGCACGATCAGTCCGCGGTCGTCGAAATCGCGGATGAGCCGGCCAACACCTTGTTTTAATGCCAACACGGCCTGCGGCAGCTGAAACGTCGTAAAGGGATCCGCGCCTTCGCGGCGGATTGCATCGAGGCGCGCGCGGATGAGCGGATCGGCGGGCGAGGCGAATGGCAACTTGTCGATCATTACGATCCGCAGCGCCTCACCCTTGACGTCCACGCCCTGCCAGAAACTGCTCGTGCCGAGCAAAATCCCGTTGCCGGAGGCGCGGAACTGCTCGAGAAGCTCGGTCCGCGGCCCGTGCCCCTGCACGAACAACGGACCCGGCAGGTGCTGGCGAGCGAGCCATGCGTGGGCCTGATCGAGCGCCCGATAGCTCGTAAAAAGCAGGAATGCGCCGCCCCCAGCTGCCTCGAGCAGCGGCCAAACACTCGCAAGCAGATTCGCGACAAAATCCGGCTCCGCCGGCGTCGGCAAGCCTTCCGGCAGATACAAGCGCGCATGGGCCTCGTAGTCGAACGGGCTTACGAGCACTTGGGTGTGTGCATCGCTAACGCCGACGCGACTGAGAAAATGGCTGAAGTCCGCGCCGACCGCCAGCGTCGCCGAGGCGAAAATCCATGCAGCGCCGTGCTCATCGATGCGCGTGCCGAGTGCGGCGCCGGTATCGAGCGGGGTCCAATGCACCGTCAGAACGCGATCCGAGCTGTCAATCCAACGCAGACCGCGCTCATCACCCTGCACAAACCCGTCGAGCCGCGCCGCCAAGTCACTGCAGCGTTCGTGCAGGCGGCCGAGCCCCGTCGCCGCCTCCGCGGCCGTTGCGAGCGCATCGGTCAATTCATAGATGACGGCCGACCACACGTCTATCGCAGCCTTCAGCGCGCCGGATGTGAATTGCCACGGCATCCGCCCGGCGTCCGCTGCGGCCAATCGCGCGTCGGCCGCTGCCTTGGCCAGCGCATCGGCCCGCGGCTCGAGCGCGCCGGCCAATCCCGCGGCGCGCGCTTCGGCGCGCAGGTCGCGCGCGAGCGCCATGAGTTCGCGCGTCCCGATCGCCAGGCCAAAAAATTGCTGAGCGATGTCCGGCAATTGATGCGCTTCATCGACAACGACCACGTCAGCGCCCGGCAGCAATTCGCCGAAGCCTGCTTCCTTGAGCGCGAGATCAGCGAGCAATAGATGATGGTTGACGACGACGACATCGGCAGCCTGGGCCTGGCGACGGGCTTTGACGACAAAGCACTCATCGATGTGCTCGCACTTCGGGCCAAGACAATTGTCCACTGTGGAGCTGACCCACGGCTGCAGCGCGTCACCCTCGCCCAGATCGTGATACTCAGTCAGGTCACCGCTGGCGCTGCTGCGCGCCCAGTCTGCGACGTCGGCGAGACGGCGCAGCCGGGCCGCATCGATGAGGTCGCCCTGCTGCGCGAGCTGCAGCCGATGCCAGCAGAGATAGTTCGCTCGCCCCTTGAGCAATGCGACGGATACGGGCCGGCCGATTGCCGCGCCAAGCGCCGGCAAGTCGCGTGCGTATAGCTGGTCCTGCAGCGTCTTAGTACCCGTCGAGATCACGGCACGCTTCCCACCCATGAGCACGGGCACCAAATAGGCGAACGTCTTGCCGATTCCCGTGCCTGCCTCGACGGCGAGGTGCTGCCGATTCTGCAGTGTCGCCCAGATGAGCTCGGCCATGGCGGCCTGCGCGTGCCGCGGCGAGAACCCAGGCAAATGCCGCGCGAGCATCCCATCGGCGGAAAAAAACTCAGTCAGCTGCGAGTGAATCTCAGCGTCCTCCGAACGACGCCGTGACGGGTTGCA
>Ga0326597_10007099_pt1 | contig 15277 bp, 11 predicted proteins | sample RVTome_12_FD_203789 | JGI IMG/M metagenome (GOLD analysis project Ga0326597, IMG submission 203789) | Soil microbial communities from uranium-contaminated site in the Upper Colorado River Basin, Wyoming, United States - RVT100D185 | ecosystem: Environmental > Terrestrial > Soil > Contaminated >... | reverse complement strand
TCGCCACCGACAATCGGCGGCTTCCGGGATCAAGGATGGGGGGGCCGGCCTTTCCGATCGGTCACAGGTCGCTTACGGGTCGCTTACAGATGGCGCCCTTGGTTGGGGCGCGGGTGCGTGGCAGGGGAGGTAGGAGGGGGCCGGCGGCCCCACTGCGGGGTGAAAACGGGCTGGATTCGCGCCGGGGGCGCGGTGGCAAAGCTATCTCAAACGATCTAACAGGTATCAGTACCGATTACGACCGTGCGACCTGCGTCCTGGGTATTTCGACAGCGTCGGACGTCCCATTCGGTCTCTGACGAGATAGCAGGACGATGGCCGAGAGGTATCCGATGGAAACGACCGTGATCAGGTACGCGCCGATCTGAAGTTCGCGCCTACCGAATTGTCCGAACAATAGTAGGCAGTAGATCGCATTGGGAAGATACCCGCCGAGAAGAAATGCCTCGGCCGTTGGCTCGCTCGATACCCTGGCTCGGCGATTGCGCAACAGTAGCAGCACGTTCGCGATCAGCAGGAGCCAGAGCACCACGGCCAGCGCCATACCTATGCCGAATTCGTATCTGCTCCCAGGCAGTTCCCGCACCCATGAAAAAGTAACCACACCCAGCCCCACGGCTATTGGCAGCATCGCGGTCGTTGAGAGCACGTACGCCGCCGCGATTTCGCCTGTCGTCAGGCGATCGGTAACCAGCTTGCGCACCTGCCAGATGAGAATGGGGATGGATAGGAAGAACGGTGCGGCCAAAAGGAGGAGCGCCGATTCTCTAGTAAGCTTGCCTTTCAAGAATGCGCTCGCGACTTCGCTTGCTACATCGAATGGTGACGTGCTAAACGTGAACGGGAGGAACAGCGCTGCCGTCCCGAGCAACGACAGCAGCAGGACGAAAACGACTCGCAATCGGTCTATGCGCTGCATGTGACGCCTCTGCGTACCGGCACGTCTCTATCGCACCAGCATGACGCATGGAACGACGTCGGGTAATCCCATGTTTATGGGATCCTGGTAGCGGGGCGCGGGAGGGGGTGGGAGGGGAGGCGCTCGATCCTCCCACCACCCCCGCCGCGGTGCGGCGACCCCTCCTCGGGCAGGAGGGGAACTTGACCCCCCACCTCATTCTCCCACCACCCCCGCCGCGGTGCGGCGACCCCTCCTCGGGCAGGAGGGGAGGAGGGTTGCTACTTGGTGGCGCCCTCGTGGGCCGGCTCAGAGATGTCCGGCGCGGGAGATTCCGCTTCGCGCGGCTTGCCGAGGAGCGGGCAGTTCGGGGCGGCGGCGGCCTTCTTGCGCTCGATGATCTCCTTCGCGTACTTCTGGAGGTAGTGCGCGATGGTCTCGACGCGAATCTTCACCGAGCCCGCGGGCTTAGTGGAGTCAAGGTCCTGGAACGCGAAGAAGAGGGTGCCGGAACGCTCCACGATTTGCTGCACCGGGCTGTAGGTGGGCTGGTCCATGCCGCATTCGTAGCTCGAGAGCCGGATCACGCCGGCGACCCACGGCGTGCGCGCCGCGACCTTGGCGCCCCACAGAATCTCGTTGGTGTTGGCGCTGTAGGACGAGGGCCACACGTCGGAGATGTCGAATGGCGAGCGGATGCGCTTTGCTTTGAGGTCGTCCGCAAAAATCCACTCGAGCAGGTCCGGATCGGTGGGAAAGTACTGCGTCCACAGCACCGGATAACCGTAAGCCTGCAGGTCCACCTCGATCTCGTGGCCGATGCCGGGGTCCATGTGGTAGGGCCGGGCGACGACGAGCAGGCACGGCGTATCCCCGGCAGCGCACTGCTCCAGGACCTCGCGGCCGCGGCACCGCGCCTGCTCGTTGAAGGCGTGCAAGGCCTCGAACGCCTGGCGCACCGCTTCCTTCGTCTCCGCGAACTCGATTTCCGGGAAGATCTCCTTCAGCGCCGGGTGGAGCTGCTTCGGAACGAGCGGCGGGTCGGCCAGCGAAACCAGCGGCGTGACGTAGCGGATGCTGCGATCCGCGAACGCGTCCTTTTCCTTGAGAAAGCCCGCCTTGATGTTCTCCGGCCCGGCCATCACGCGCGGGCAGGCGAGGTTTTCGACCACGTGTCCCTTGAGAAAGGAGGGCAGGGAATAGATCATCGGCGAAAACAGCACGTCGATCTTGCGATGCTTGTCGCGCGCCAGGAGCTCCCCATAGTGGCCGGACATGCACTTCACGGGGTAGCAGCAATCGACCGTGCCGCGGCCCTTGGCGAACTGACGGCTTTGCTCCTCGGAAGTGTCCGAGGAGAACGCGATCTTCCGCCCCTCGACGCCCAGTGCCCCGAACAGGCCCACCCAGAACTGATGGGTGGACCACATGTTGAGGACCCTAGGTATCCCGATCCTCAGCTTCGAGCGGTACTCGGGCGTGACGGAAGGCGTCTTCGCGGACCATCTCTGCAATATTGGGATGAGCACGTTTCACATCCTCCAGCTGGGCTTTCACCACTCGCATCTCGTTCGCGTCCTCGAGCAGGCCCTTGGGGCAGGTGTTGCCGCTGATCACCCGCTCCTTGCCCTCGGCGAGCGGCACTTTGCTCCACGGCCGGCCCTTCGCTCCGGGCAGCACCACGTCGATGAAGGTACGCCGGCAGTTGACCGGGCACCACTTGCATGTGGTGTGCTCGTTGGTGGTGCTCTCGTACTCGAGTGCCTCGATGGTGTCGAAGCCGCGGAAGCGGGTCATCTTGCCGCCGCCCGACCAGTCGAGGGCGCACAGCGCGGCCCCGATCGCCCCGGCCTCGCCGGGGTAGGGATGGACCACGATCTCCGCGTTCGGCACCTTGCTGAGGATGAAGTCCACCTGCGCCTTGACCACGGCGAGGTTGCGATGCGTGCCCCCCTGCAGCACGAATTTCTTGCCGGCCGCCGCGAGGTTTTGCAGCTGCCCCGCGTAGACCCAGACGTTGAGCGGCAGCACCGCGGCAAGCGACGCCATGATCTCTTCCGCCGACCACCCCTTGCGCTGCTGGTTGACGATGTCCGACTGCAGGAACACGCCGCAGCCCATGGCGAGCTTCGGCACGGAGCGCGCCTTGAACGCCTGCTCCGCGTACTGCTCGAGCGGCGTGTCGTAGCGCTCGGCGACGCCCTGCAGGAAGGCGCCGTTGCCGGAGGAGCACTGCGAGTTGAGCCGGAAATCCGAAACCGTGCCCTGCCGCAGCAGCATGATCTTCACGTCGCACCCGCCCACGTCGCAGATCACGTCCGCGTCAGGGTGGAAGTGCAGGGCGGCGGTGGCGTGCGCGACGGTTTCCACGATCCCGACATCGGCGCCGACGATATCCTTCAGCAGGTCCTTGCCGTAGCCGGTGATGGCGAGCCCCGCGATCCGTTCGAATCCCGCTTCGCGAACCTGGCGCAGGATCGCCTTGGCATCCTCGATCGGATTGCCTTTTGACTGCGCGTAGCAGGAGTAGAGCATCTCTCCCTTCGGGCACAGCGCTACCGCCTTGGCCGTGGTGCTGCCAAAGTCGCAGCCGAGGAACACCCCGCTATCGATCGCAGTCGCCGCGGCGACCGCCGCTTCGCTGAATCGCGGATGCGAATGACCATTCTTCTTCTTCGCGTCGCCGTACAGCGAGCAAAATGCCTGGAAATCCTTTTCGTCCGCGATCAAGCCGCGCGCGCCTTCCTTCGCTTTCTGCTCGTGCTGGCCTTCGTCTATCCACCAGCGGAGCTTCTCCAGACCCTGGTAGACCGCGACCCCGGGATTCTCTCCCTGGCCGATCTCGATGCACCCCAGGCAGGCATAGTACAAGGCATCCGCAGGAACCTGGATCAGATCCTCGGGGTTTGCGCCCACGGGCGCCGCAATGCGCCGCTCCTTCCAGAGTTTCTTCATATGGTACCGCCACGCCTGCTGCAGGCCGCTGAAGAACAGGTTGGGCCCGCCGAGCAGCAGGACCTCCGGAACCGGCGTGTTGCCCTTGGTCAGCGTGGCGAGGTTCTGATAGACCACGGCCTCGTAGAGGCTCGCGATAATCTCCTCCACCGGGACGCCGGACTTGACGAGCGTGTTCGCGTCGGCTTCCGCGAAGATCCCGCACTTGGAGCTCACCTTGTGCAGGCTCATCCCGTCATATTGCATCTTCGCGAGCTGCTCCGAGGAGATTGAGAGCTTGCGCGCGGTCTTCTCGATGAACGTGCCGGTGCCGCCGCTGCAGGCGGACTGCATGTACACCTGCTTGCTCGAGCCCTCGCCGCTCGGAGTGAAGAACACCGTCTTCATGTCCTCGCCCCCGATCTCCGAGACGAACCGCACTTTCGGGTGCAGCTTCTCAACTGCCGCCGCGACGGCCACCACTTCCTGGATCAGCTTGGCGCCGACCAGCGGGGCGAGAAAACCCGCACCGGAGCCGGTGAAGAAGACCCGGTCGCGGCCCGGGGTCAGGCCGCACTCGGACTCCATCCGCGCGAGGTACTCGAGCACCGTCTCGGCCTGCTTGGTATTGTGCCGCTGGTAATCACGCCACAGCGGCTTGCCGTCCTCCACCGCCAGCGCCTTCACGGTGGTGGAACCGACGTCGATGCCGGCAATCTTCATTGGCGGGTCCGGTCAGCGAGACGCAGCACGAGATTCGCCGCGGTCCCCGCGGCCCCATGGCATGAAACGCGGCAGGTTGCGTGCTTCATCCCGGGATCGGCGGGTCCTGTCAACGAGATGCAGCACGAGATTCGCCGCAGTCCCCGCGGCCCCATGGCGCGGAACGCGGTAGGTCGCGCGCTTCATCTCGGGGAAGGCGTCGAGCAATTCGCGCGCCCGCTCGGGCGTGAGGCCGTTCACCTTCAGCGTGTCATCGAATTCACGCTGCGCGCGGCGCTTCGCTTCCGTCAGGATCATCTGGCAGCGCGACAGCGCGTGGACCTCGGCGTCGCCCTTGATCTCGAGCGGCGCGTAGAGGAGATCGGGGTGCTTGCCCGTCACCGCCGCCATGGCGCCGATGCTCATGGTGTTCGGCATGCAGGAATAGGGCGAAAGCTCGCAGATCATGTGCGCCTTCTTGTGGTGATGGGCCCACAGGGCCTTGCCGACAAGCATGTCTCCCTCGCCCCCGTTCAGGCGGCTGTGGTAATAGGGTGCGGCGAGATTGCGCAGCTCGTACTGGTCCGGCATCTCGTGCGGCAGCTCGCCGAGCGCGCGGCGCATGCCGTCGTAGGTCCGGCGCAGCAACCGCATGCCCGTTTTGACGGCGCCGAGCTTCAGCCGCGCCGACCGGTCTATGCCGATGTGGTCCTCGTAATCCTGGCCTGCGTGGCGCATCAGGTAGTCGAGCCAGATGGTGATGGCGGCGGGATAGACTTCCGCGCCTTCCGCCTCGAGCCAGCGGTGGATGTTGTAGTTGGGATCCCCTTCCACGGTTTGCAGGTAGAACTCGCCGGTGATCTTCACCACGGGCTTTACCCGCAGCCGGTCCACCTCGATGCCCTCGAACCTGCTGTGCACCTCCCGCAGCGCCTGCTCGAAGTAATCGCTCATGAGATACCAGATTGGGGCGCTCCATTTCCTGCCGCGCACGGGCGATTTGCGGAACACCTCGTACAGGTGCTCGACGCACTCCTTGACGACCCGTTCCGTCTCGCCGGGATGAACTTCGTACGGCCGTGTCTGGTACTCCAGGTCCTGCACCAGATCGCCGGCCAGGACGGCCCAGATCGCGCCCAGGGTGAACGGCAGGTTGAGTTCCAGGCCGCCGCCTTCGGCGGCCCCTTGCTCGAGCCCGTTCTGCGCGAGCAGGAACATGCGGAAGGACTCGAGACCGACGTTGCGCAGCGCCAGCTCGTAGCTCTGATGGTATTGTCCGAAGCGGCACGCTCCGCACGCCCCCGCGGTCACGTAAACGTACTTCTTCGCGACCTCTTCGGGCGTCGACTCCCGTGCCTCCGCGCGCAGGAAGTTGGCAAGGTTGCCGGTCGTGAAGCTTGTCGGGCAGCACTGCCCGATGTCGGCCAGCTCGCGCCCCGTGAGCAGGTCCTCCTTGGTGGCGACGGGCAGGACCTGGCTGCGGTAGCCGAGGTTCTCCATGGCGCCCTGGATCAGGCGCTCGGCCCTCCAGTGCAGGCCGCCGAAGAGTATCGTGACCTGGTCGCGCTCGGCTCGGGTAAAGGGACGGGGTTGGTAGGTACGAAAGTGCTCGGTTGCGGTGTATTTCATGGCTGGATCTCCTCCCGGAAAGCGATCTGCCGATTCACCGTGCAGTTCACAGTGTATCCCGAAGTTTGGACGGATATGTCCATGACTGATGCAGGGTCAAATTGCGCCCTCATCGCGTGAACCCCAGCAGCGCGGTGCTCAACCACGGCACGTAGGTGATGGCAAGCACCCCGGTGCTGAGCGCGAGAAACAGCGGCGCAACGGAACGGCATACCTCCATGATCGGACGGTGAAATCGGTACGACGAGAAGAACAGGTTGAGACCAACCGGCGGGGTCAGATACCCGAGCTCCAGGTTGGCGAGGAAGATCACGCCGAGGTGGACCGGATGCACGCCGTAGGCGAGACCCAGCGGAACGACCAGCGGGGTGATCAGAACGATGGCGGAGAAGATGTCCATGAGACACCCGACCACCAGCAGGAACCCGTTGAGCGCCAACAGAAATGCCCACGGCGAACGGATGTAGTGGGTCACCCAATCGACGACGCGCGTGGGAATCTGGGCGTCCACCAGGTAATTGGTGAGAGCGAGCGACACACCGAGAATCAGCAGGATGCCTCCCACCAGCAGTCCGCACTCGGTCATGATGCGCGGCAAGTCGGGAAAGATCTTCACGTCGCGATGCACGACGGTTGCCACGGCGCAGGCGTAGAGCGCTGTTGCGGCGGCCGCCTCGACCGGTGTCGCCAGCCCGCCGAGCAGGATGGAGAGGGGCACCACCGGCAGGGACAGGTCCCATTTTGCCGCCCACAGCGCCCGCAACAGCCGGTCCCGGTCGAAGGGCCGGGCTGCTCCTGCCGCAGGCGGGCTCCGGCGTATGCCCCACCAGAGAGCAATGCCAAGCATTAACAGCGTCGGGATGAAGCCGCCCACGAACATCGACTCGATGCTCGTCTTCGCGACGATGGCGTAGAGCACCAGGGGCAGCGCCGGAAACAGCAGCACGCCCGGCAATCCGCCGCCGGTGACCAGCGCCAGGGCCGGCCGCTCGCGGTATCCCGCCGCCAGCAGCAGCGGCATGGCCAGGCCGCCGATGGCGACGATCGCCACGCCGGATGCTCCGGTGAAGCTCGTAAAAAAAGTGCAGGCGAGCACGGTGACGATGGCGGCTCCGCCGCGGTACCTCCCGAACAATGCGTCGAAAACTTCGATCAGACGCCCGGGGGCACCGCTTTCGGCGAGGAAGTAGCCCGCCAGCGTGAACAGAGGGATCGCTGGAAGCGATGGGTTGGACGTCAGCCCGTAATGATTCAGCGCAACGGCGGCGATCGGCACGCCGGCGTCCCACAGCAGCAGCAATGCGGCCCCGCCGATTACAGCGAATAGCGGAGCCCCCAGCAGGGCCGCCGCGAGCAGTGCAATGAGTGCCGGCGCCACGACGTGGTCCGGCCCGGGAACGAGCGCGACGACCGCTACCAGCGCCGCCGCGAGCACGCTAGCGCAGAGCCGGCCCGCTGTGTTCCCGGCCGAGCGCAGCAGCAAGCGAATAGTGACGATTCCGAACCCGAGCGGCAGGAGCGACTGGACGAACCATACGGGAATGCCGTGAGCAAGGATCCGGCCGGCGGTGCGCTCCACGTCCACAAACTGGAGACTGGCGAAGCAGAGCAGGGCGCTTACTGCGGCGCCGGCAGCACAGCCGAACAGCTTCGCAATGCCGGCGAGCCGCCCTTCCAGCAGGGCCGACGCCGAGAATCCCAGCAAGCGATCCTCGCGCGCGGCGACCGCTGCACCGAGGATCCCGATCGCCAGCGTGAGATGCTGCACCAGGGCGGAGGAACCCTCGAAGCCGATCCTGATGGTAGCGCGGAGGGCGATTTCGGCGAGCGGCAGCAGAACGAGGGTCGCGAACACCAGCGACAGCAGCACGTTCTCGGTCATGACCAGGCAATCGCGCGCTCGAGCCAATGCCGGGAACGCGGGCGCGACCGGCGCAGCGCCGGGAATGGAGGCAGAGCCGATCATTTCTTCCCGCTCCGGTATTCAGCGAGCAGGCGCTCGACCTGGTCGAACATGTCCGCCGGCACCATGCCTCCCCTGACCCGCGGCCAGGCTTTCCGGGCGACGTCTTGCCATGCCTGTTCGATTTCCGGCGTTGGTGTCATTACCTTCAGTCCGCGGGTTTCCAGCGCCTTGATGATTTCTTCATCGCGGGTATTGCGGTGCGAGCGCAGCGTTTCACCCGCACGGTTGGACGCTTCCAGCAGCGCGGCGCGGCCTGCGGGGCTCATGGCGTCCAGGGACTTTGCGCTCATCACCACAGCGCCCACGATCGGCACCCAGTTGATGCGCAACATGTGCGGCGCCGTGCGGTCGAACTGGCCCACCAGCGCCCACAGCGGCGCGGCCGGAACCGTATCGATCATTCCGGTCTGCAGCGAGGGGAGTATATCGCTGAGCTCCAGCACGACCGGGCGGTAGCCGAGAGTCTTCATCAGGTCCACCTGTGCACTGCTTCCGGCCCACGCGAAAATCTTGGCTGCCTTGTACTCCTCGGGTGTCTTCAGCGGCGCCTTGGCGAAGAATTGAACCCAGCCGCCTTCGCCCCAGAACAACACCACGAAGCCCTTCGCGCGCAGGCGTTGCTCAAGCTCGGGCCGAAGCTTTTCCCGCACGTAATCCACTTCTTCCCAGGAGCGAAACATCAGAGGAATGAATTGCAGCACTCCGACCGACTGGTCGATCTCGCTCAGGCCGACAATACTGACCATCGAAGCGTTCAATTGGCCGATACGCATGCGGCGAACCGTTTCCGCTTCCGGGCCCTGAGCGCTGTCCGTATAAACGATGAACCGGGCGTTTGCGCCCTCCGCCGCGCGCCACTTCTCGCCCATGTCCTGCAGGACGCGGTGATAGACGGAGCCTTTTGGCGCGACCGTTGCCACCTTCAGGGTCAAGCCTTGAGCGATGGCGTCGGCGGTGCCGGCGACCAGGGACAGAGTGACGGCGATTGCGCGCGCGAGGGACGTTGTATGTCGTCGGATGTTCATGCTTTTCTCCCTGTCAGTCGGCAAACAGCCTGTCGGTCCGCGCGAGCAGCCAGCGCGCGCGGCGTTGCATGACCGTGTTCACGAGCCTCCATTCCGGCCGCGCAGCGGTGTCGAGCTTCAGCGCGTGCTGCAGCATTTGCTCGAATTCCTTGCGATTGCGCTCGGAGATGGAAACCGACTCGGCAAGCGTCACGTAGGGTGCGGCATGCAGGCCGCCGGTCAGCTCCACGGCGCGCGCGAAATGGCGGCGCGCCCGGACCTGAGCGTCCGCGCTCAGACCAGCGCGGCTCATCTCGTAGCTCATCATGAAAACGTGGATGGCGCCGTTGTCGAAGTCCTCGTTCAATTCCAGTGCCCGGCGCACGAGCGCTTCCGCGATGGGGAGCTCGGAGACCAGGAACGGGTCGTCCTTCGAGAGCGAGATCGCCGCAGCCCAGGCGACACCGGTCCAGTAGAGAAGGGGGACGTCTTCCGCCGACACCCTCGAGGCCGCGCCGTTGGGATCGGCTTTGAGCGCTTTACCCAGTCCCGGATAAGTAGTCTCCAGACCGCGCAATCCGTAGTTGCGGGCACGCAGGTACAGGCGGCGCGCGCGTTCCCGTTGCGCGTACGCAGATGTCAGATCCTTGTCCTCGAGCTCGTCCGCCTGTAGCTCGACGTAGGCATAGGAGTACTGGACGAAGCCCTGCGCGGCCGCGAGCAGCAATCCGCGATGATTCGGGGTTTCCGCGAGGACGCTCTCCATCAGCTTCAGGCTGAAAGGCGCCGCGGCGCCGATCAGCTCCGGGTCGTCGTCCGAGCCGAATCCCGAGCCGCTTGCCGCGAGCGCGTCGGCCATGCTGTTCACCGCGACGTTGCGTACCGAGCACCCGCCCGCAGCGAGGACGAGGACAAGCGCGACGAGCACGGCGTAGCTTCCCGCGACGGGCCCGTGGGGAGCGATCCCCGAGCGGTTGATTCGCGTGTCATCCATGTTGTTCTCCCGCGTGTTGCCTTGTCCCGCATCGTCGCGCAGCAGGGGTTGCTGATGGATTACGGATGGCTTACCGATGGATTACAGTTCGTGGCCGGACCTTTCTTCCGTGGTTGACGCAGCTGCGACGCCGGCGACCGGCAAGCCTCGACTTCATGGTGGTGTCCGATGATGAGAGAGCGGGCCACCGCGGGGAATCCCATATTCATGGGATGTCGTTCGTTTCGCGACCGGTTTAGGATGGTCGAACAGAAGATTCCATGGGCATATTTCTTCGTCGCGCCGGTGCAGGACCGATTGTCCGGAGATCGCGCGCATCCTGATGATCCGAATACGCAGCGAGACCGCAAGACGCCGTTCGGGTGGAAAACGCGGCGGTGAGGCAGGCGCGGGCAATCCATTAGATCTGACCACGCGCGAAGTGGACGTGTTGCGGCTGCTGTCGCGCGGCTACACCTACTCCGAGATTGGCGAGAAACTCGGAATTTCAGTGCATACCGTGACCAGCCACATCAAAAAGAGCTACCGCAAACTTGGCGCGCACTCGGCCGCGGAAGCGGTCACCCGCGCCGCCGATCTTCATCTGTTCGACAGGGCAAGAGAGAGCTAGCTAAGACTCCCTGGCCGCCACCGCACATGGGATGCCTCCTTTCCCATGTTCGTGGGATAGAGCCGGGACCGGTCCGGGGGTGATAATGAATACAGGCGGACATATTGACGGAACAGCCATTGCCAGGCGTATGGCCGAGCGAACAGACACGGTAGTGCGGGTGATGGTCGTCGAGGACGATCCCGGCATGCTCGAGCGCTTTGCCGCGGCGCTCGTGCGCGACCCGCGCACCCGGGTCGTGGAGAAGGTGCGCTCGGGGCGGGAAGCGATCGCGCGCCTGCTGCTGGTTACACCCGATGTCCTGCTCGTGGACCTGGGCTTGCCGGACATTCACGGCACCGAGGTCATACGCTTCGCTGCGCGCACCCTTCCCGAGTGCGACATCATGGTCATCACGGTGTTCGGCGATGAGCGCAATGTGATCGCGAGCATCGAGTCGGGGGCCACCGGCTATGTCCTGAAGGATTGCAGCGACGCGGCCCTCGTCTCCCGCGTGCTGGAGCTGCGCGCCGGCGGCTCACCGATGAGCCCGGGTATCGCCCGCATCGTGCTCAACCAGATGCGCGCTGGGGGTGCCGCGGCGCCCGCCGGGGAGCGGCGCGGCACGGCCGATAACACCTCATCTGCGCTGACCGCCCGCGAAATCGATGTCCTGCGCCTGCTGTCGCGCGGCTACTCCTACTCGGAGGTCGGCGACAGGCTCGGCATCTCGGTGCACACGGTCACCAGCCACATCAAGAACAGCTATCGCAAGCTCGCGGTGCATTCCGGCACGGCCGCGGTGGCGCGCGCAGCCGAGCTGGGACTGCTGCGCCCCGGCGGGGACAAGGGCAGCGCGGGTTGAAGGCGCGATGGCGGGCTAGGCTTCCCGCGCGGCACCGCCGGCTGGAGCCCGAGGCAGAGACAGTTTGACGGTGGTTCCCTTGCCCGGATGCGACTGGATCCTGAACCGCGCACCGATCCGCTGCGCGCGCGCGCGCATGTTGGCAAGCCCCAAGCCGGCGGCGTGCCGCGACGTGTCGAATCCACGACCGTCATCCTCGATGCGGACCTCGATCTCCCCGTTACAGGCGCGGGCGCTCAGGCGCAGGAGCTGCGCACCGGAGTGCTTCAGCGCGTTGGTGATCGCCTCGAGCAGGATGCGCTGCAGGGCGAACACCGTGGAGGGTTTGAGATCGCCCACTTCGGGCAGCTCCTCCACTTCCCACATCAGGCGCACGCCGGAAGAACGGATGATGTCATCGAGCCGGTAGCGCAGGGCCCCGAGCACGGCGGCGAGGTCGCCGTCGCGCGGCTGCAGCGCGTCGATCGCAATGCGCATCTCCTGCAGGACCTCCTGCACCCGCCTCTCGATGCTCGCGCGGTCCGCGCTTCCGGACTGCACGTGCCGCAGCAGCCCGACCAGGCTCGCGCCCACACCGTCGTGCATGTCGGCGAGGATGCGCTGGCGCTCGCTCACCAGCGCCCATTCCCGCTTGGCCTCCTCGACGCGCGCGTAGGTGCTCTTGATCTCCTCCGATTTTTCCGCGATCCGGCGCTCGAGCTCGGCGTTCAGGCGCTGCAGCTCGCAGGTCGCCGCCATGTAGTATTCGATGATCGCCGCGCCGGCCGCGAGTATGGTGAAGAGGACGAACGTCGCCCGTACGACGCGCGGAGTCGAGTCGGTATAGCCGAACGCCCGCGCGGCCTCCGAGAGCACCAGGACCGCAAAGAGCAGCAGGGCGCCTGCGGCGGCGACGCGAGTCATCGCGAGCGAGCGCGGAGCGTATCGAATGTTGGCTGTCAGGCTCATCTGGCCCGTCCGTGTCCGGCCTGGATGCCCGTATCCTGACGCGCGCCGGGTTCCGGATCGCTTACGAGTCGGTTACGGATGGCTTACACGCATTGCTGCGGCGCGGAAGGTGGCGCTTGGGCCGCGCTCGCGACCGGAAACGCGGGTGCGGATCCATGTACGCAGCACGAACTGTTGTATGATCAATGCATTACCGCGCCACCGCGACGCACACATGGCGCCAACGCCCCGGGAGGGGGCGCCTCGATGAGCGAGCAGGCCTATCCTGACGCACTGCAGCCGCAGTACCGGATGCACTGGTACACGATCGAGCGTGTACTCGGGCAGGGCGGGTTCGGCATCACGTATCTCGCCCGGGACACCAATCTCGACCAGCTCGTCGCTATCAAGGAATACCTGCCGGTGGAGGTGGCGACACGCCGGCCGGATGCGACCGTGCGCTCCCGCAGCGACGGGCAGCGCGAGCGCTACCGGTGGGGTCTCGACCGGTTCATCCAGGAAGCGCGCACGCTGGCGCGCTTCGATCACCCGAACATCGTGCGCGTGCACTCCGTTTTCGAGTTCAACGGCACGGCCTACATGGTGATGCGGTTCGAGGAGGGCGATAACCTCGCTGCGCTGCTCGAGCGGCGCGGCACCCTTCCCGAACGAGACCTGCTGCGCATCCTGCTGCCGATCCTCGACGGCCTGGAGCTGATGCACAACGCCGGCTTCATCCACCGCGACATCAAGCCGGACAACATACACATTCGCGCGGACGGAAGCCCCGTGCTACTCGACTTCGGATCGGCGCGCCACGCGCTCGGCAAGGCCCACACGTTGACGATCCTGGTCGCTCCCGGCTACGCGCCGTTCGAGCAATACCACAGCAGCTCGGAAAACCAGGGCCCGTGGACCGACATCTACGGGCTCGGCGCGACGTGCTACCGCGCGATCGCCGGGATTCCGCCCATGGACGCGATCGCCCGCAGCAAGGGCATCCTCGGCAGCACGCGCGAAGTCCTCGTGCCAGCCCGGAACGTTGGCAGCGGCCGCTACTCAGCCCAGTTGCTTGCCGCGATCGATCACGCGCTCGAGTTCGCGGAGAAGAACCGGCCGCAGAGCGTGGCCGAGTGGCGCCGGGAGCTTCTCGGAGAGGCCAGCGCGGCGCCCGCCGTTCAAGACAAGGCCGCGGCTGCCGCTCCGCAGCGGGCCGAGCCATCCGCTGCTCCGCCCGTCGCGCCTCCATCTGCGCCGGCGGTCGTTCCACCCCAGTCCGCCATGAGAGCGCACGGCGCCCCGCCAATGGCGGAGGCCCCTATGGCGCGCAGCGGATGGTCAGGCGTGCGCGCTCCAATCGCCTGGGCGATTGCAGGCGCCACCGCCGGCGCGATCGCGATCGCGGTGTTCGCGCTGATCCCGACCCCAAGAGGCATCGAGACGGAGCAAAAACTGGCCGAGTCGAAGCAGCAGCTCGAGGCGGAGCGCAAGCGCCTTGAAGAGGAGCGCAAGCGCGACGAAGAAAAGCGGCGCCACGATGAGCTTGTGCGCAAGCGTTTCGAGGAGCAGCAGAAGCAGGAGGAAGCGAAACGGCTCCGGGAGGAACAAGCGCGCCTGGAGGAACAGCGCAAGCTGGACGAGGCGAGAAAGCGGCTGGAAGAGCAGCAGCTCAAGCTCGCCCGCAGCTCGAAGCCCCCGACGACGCCGGCAACGAAGCCCACGCCGCAGCCCGTGATTGCAACCCGGCCGCCGCCCCCGGTAATTCCAGTCGAGCCGGAGCCAAGCGAAGCTCCACCCGTTGTCGCGCTGGCCAAGCCCAGGCCGACCCCGCAGGCGGAGCAGCTCGCCAGGGGGGAAGGCGCGTTGGCGCGCCGCGACTACGCAGGCGCCCTGGAGCTTCTCACGCCGCTCGCGAAGGACGGCAATACCCGGGCCCAGGTCAGACTGGCCGAGATGTATGCGAGCGGACAAGGCGTCAGACAAAACACCATCCAGTCCTACATCTGGTACAGTCTGGCGGCGCGAGGAGGCAATACCAGCGCCGCGGCCGGCCGGGACAGGATGGCCGCGCGGCTGCAGCCGGCCGAAATCGCGCAGGCTGACAAGGTCGTTGACAGCATGCGGGGGCGCTGACGCCAGCGATCGCGCCGCCCGCGGTATTTGACGCGAAGTTGAATACGGAACTCCTTCCGCAGCGATCAGTGAGAGGAGCGCTTATGGTGACACCGGAACGCATGGCCTTTGCCAGACGATGTGTTACCGGATCGTGCGCTGTGCTTGCCATGTTCGTGGCGGGTTGCGTCACCCTGGATCAAAAGCGCGACGCGGTCGACGCCATCAACAAGGCGTTTCGCGCGGACTACGAAGCCATCCTGGTGGAGGATGGATCGCGTGTCTATAACGTAGCGCGTGCTGAAGCTTACGACGCGGTACGCGTGAGCATGGCAAGGCTGGGAATGATTGTCGAAACCCAGGACCCGGTGCTGGGTTACGTCAATGTCTATGCGCCTGCGCCGCGCCCGCTCGATCAGAAGGAGTGGGAGGCGGCGGCGGAGCAGGACCTGCCACGGACGCGTGAAATCATCGGACCCCATGTCGGAATATTCCGCCTTTTCTTCAACTTCGAGCCGAAAGGCCTCGAGATCGTGATCAGCGGAACGGTCGTCGAAGTGGCGGCCGGCACCGAGATCTCGTTCACGGCACGCATGCGCGAGATCGCACCGCCGCAATCGGGATTTCCCCGCAGGGAATACCTGCCGCCGGCTGCCG
>Ga0326597_10007098_pt1 | contig 15278 bp, 16 predicted proteins | sample RVTome_12_FD_203789 | JGI IMG/M metagenome (GOLD analysis project Ga0326597, IMG submission 203789) | Soil microbial communities from uranium-contaminated site in the Upper Colorado River Basin, Wyoming, United States - RVT100D185 | ecosystem: Environmental > Terrestrial > Soil > Contaminated >... | reverse complement strand
GGGCCGGCGTGGACGCCATCGTTCCGCCCAGTCGCCCGGAGAATTCTGGAGCGGCCGTCGGGCCATGAGAACGTCGATTCCCGCACCGAAAACGTCCCGCTGATGCGCCCGCGGAATTGTTGAAACGAAACGCCGATCACCGGCAGCCATACGAGTCTTCGGGGGCTTACGCGGAACGAAAGCGGGCTTCGCTCCGGCGCTGCTTACCGGTCGTTCGGGTGGGTCCGAACCTCGACGACGGCGGGCTCGCCGGCCCGGGCTCGGTCGACAGCTCGGGCCAGCGCGGGCGCGAGGTCGGCGAAATCGGCGATCGGGCCCTCGGCCGACACGCCAAGCGAGCGGGCGAGGCCGGTCAGGTCGACGGTCGGGCCGTCGATGGCGATGCCCCGGAACACGTTCTCCTCCGGGCGCCCACGCTCCTTCGCGAGCACGCGCTGGTGCTGCTCGTCCTTGCCGTACGTCCGGTTGTTGTCGATGACCATGAGCAGCGGCAGGCCCTCGGCGGCCGCGGTCCACAGCGCCTGCGGCGCATAGAGCAGGTCGCCGTCGCCCTGGAGGCTGAGGGCGATGCGCCCGGACCCCCGCAACGCGAGCGCCGCGCCGACCGCGGCCCCCGGTCCGTAACCGAGCCCCTCGCCGCCCGACCGGCCGATGAACTGCCCGGGCCGAAAGCGGAGCGTGCGCCGAGCCCATCCCCCGAGCTGGCCGTGGGCGAGCAGCCAGTCGACGCCGTCAAGCGCCTCCGCGACCGATCGGCCGAGGTGCGCCCGGTGGATCCCTCGCGTGCCGGTCGTCGCCGACGGGATCGCCGGCCCGCCCCGGGAAGCGAGGGAAGCGAACGCAGAATGGAGCGAGCGCTGCACGCCGGCGAGCGCGTCCTCGAGCGCCGCGAGGGCGAGCTCAGCGTCGGCCACGATCTCGAGCCGCTCTGGCCCCGCAGACTCGGTGACCATCCAGCTGTGGTCGGCCAGCGGCCCCAAACCGATCGACGCGCTCGGAGGGACGGCGTCGAGGCCCTCCATCCTCCGCGTCGCGAGGTTGACCGACCCGAGCGGCACTGCTACGTCTCGCACCTCGATGAACGTGAGGTGGTCTGCCGCGCGGATCGCGTCAAGTGTCGCCTCGGTCAGGTCGTGCGGATGGCCGACCGGGAACGAGGCTCCGCCCCCGAGCTCGACGAGACTCGCGCCCAGCCGTTCGGCAAGGCGGACCAGGCAGGCCGACGCGGTCGCCGACAGCGGCCGATCGGTGACGAACACGGGACGAGACGCCGTACGCAGGGCTGCGGCGAGCTCCTCGATGGCGACCGGATCGGGCCCGAGGCGCGGCACGTCGAGTCGGATGGCAACGGCGTCGCCCGGCGGCGCCTCCGCCTCCGACTCCTGGAGTGCGATGTCGAAGCCGATGAGCGCAGGCCCGCCGGCGCCGATCCGGGTCTGCCGCCATGCCCGAGTCGTCGCCGGGAGGAGCGCATCGAGCGACGTCGGCTGCTCGTTCCAGACCGTGACGTGGCGGACGAACTCCCCCTGCTCGCCGACCGTATGGATCCAGTCGAGCCACGGCCGGCGCTCGACGGCATCCATCGGCCCGGTTCCGACGATGAGGAGCATCGGCGCTCGGTCGACCCAGGCGTTGAAGATCGCCATCGAACCGTGGAGCAGACCGACCGTGTCGTGCAGCCCGACCGCTATCGGCCGCCCGGATGCCTTGACGTACCCGTGCGCCATCGCAACCGCGATCTCCTCGTGCAGCGCGAGGACGAGCGACGGCGCCCGCCCCGGCGGGTTGACGAGCGAGTCGTGGAAGCCCCGGATCGACGCACCGGGATTGAGCGCGACGTGCTCGACGCCGAGCGCGGCGAGATGGTCCGCGAACCGGTCGGATCCGTACCAGGCGCTCATGACACGCGCGGCATGACTTCCTTGCCGAAGACCTCGATCTGCTGGAGCCAGTCGGCGAAGCGCATCCGGAAGTCGATGACGAGCAGGTCGCACCCGATCTCCTGGTAGCGCTGCACGCCGCGGACGATGTCGTCCGGCGTTCCGGCGAGGATCGAGCCGTCGATCTCCTCGATCTTCGTGAACTCGCCGCTCTCCGGCTTGATCCAGTACTTCTGCGCGTTGGCGTTCTTGATGAGGCCGGGCACGTTCATCCGGTTGATCGCGCCCTCGGTCGTGTCATCGATCGAGGTGACCGGGATGGCGCCGACGAGGACCGGCTTGCGCCCCGTCTCCGCGACCATCTCGCGGATCTTGGCGACGCGGACGTCGTAGGTGGTGAACGGGATCCGCCCGGGCAGCCAGCCGTCGCAGAAATCGACCGCGAGGCGGACCGAGGCGGGTGTCGCGCCGCCCCACCAGACCGGCACCGGGAAGAGCGGCTGCGGCTTGATGTCGACGTCGTCGAAGTCGTACAGCTCGCTGTGCCACTCGACGCTCTTGCCGGTCCACAGCTCGCGGGCGATGAGCGTCTGCTCCTTCATCATGTCGACCCGGTTGATGTCGCCCTGGCCGATCACGTCGAACTCATGCTGGAAGTTGCCCATGCCGATGCCGAGCTCGAACGGTCGGCGGGTCATCCACGACATCGAGGCGATCGAGTAGGCGAGGTTGATCGGATGTCGGAACGGGATGATCGTCGCCGCCCCGATGGTGATCTTCTCGGTCTTTGCGGCGAGGTAGGTCATCGTCACGAACGGCTCGATGAAGGTCCGGTCCGTGCCCTCCATCCCGTGCGGGTGGAAGACGAGGTGGTCACGCACCCACAGCGAGTCGAAGCCGAGCCGCTCCGCGAGCTGGGAGCCCTCGATGAGTCGGTCCTGGTCGGCCTCGGCGCCGAAGTGCGGGACGAGCAGACCGAATCGCGTGGGCATGCCTCTCCTTCCTCCGACGGCGCCTATGCCGACGGGCTCGCCTGTCGACCCCAACCGCGTTCCCCGACGACCTTGCCATTCTCGTAGACGACCCGGCCGCGAACGATCGTCCGGTCGATCGAGCCCCGGACGCGGCGGCCAGCGTATGGCGTCCAGCCGATCTTGCTCAGCACGACATCGTCGGTGATCTCCCACTCGGCGTCGAAATCGGCGATCGCGATGTCCGCGTCGCAGCCGACCTCGAGACGACCCTTCCGCGCGAGGCCAAAGGCACGAGCGGGAGCCGTGGCGACCAGGTCGACGACCCGCTCGTACGACGCCCGGCCGCCGGCAGCCGCGTCGAGGAGCATCGGCACGTAGAACTGGGTCGACGGCGTGCCGGTGTGCGCCTTCCAGCCGTCGGTCCAGCCGGGCTCCTTCTCCTCGCGCGTGTGCGGCGCATGGTCGGTCGAGACGAGGTCGATGGTCCCGTCGCGGAGGGCCTCCCAGAGCGGCTCGGTGTTCTTCTCGGGCACGTAGTAGCTCAGCGCGTACGAACCGAGACGCTCGATCGTCGGCCAATCGTTGCCGAGGAAGACGGCCCACGGGTTCAATTCGGCCGTCACCCGCTGTCCGCGGGACTTGGCCGAGCGGAGCTGGTCGATCACGCCCTGCGACTGCGTGTGGAGAAGGTGCAGGCGCGTTTCCGTTGCCTTCTGGAGTCGGAGCAGGACGGCGACGGCGGTGTCCCAGATGATCCCGTCGTACGCCGCGTAGGCCTTGGCGTAGGCGAGGGCGTCGCGCTCGCCGCGGGCCCAGAAGCCCTCCTCGATGTGCGCCATGAGCGACTGGTCGTGCGGATGGACCATGAGCGGCAGGCCGGTCTTGCCGACCTCCTCGAAGATCTCGAGGAGCTTGCCGTGGTCGTGGACCCCGATGCCCGGCATGTGCGGGTAGTCACGGCCTGTGTCGACGACCATGAACACCTTGAACGCGGCGATTCCGCGCTCCGCGAGCGCGGGCAGCTGGTCCGGCACCGTCCCCGCTGCGTTGATGTTCCAGTCGACGATCGCGCGCTGTTCGTAGAGCGACATCATCGCGTCAAGCCGCTCGGCGGTGTTGGGCGGCGGCTGCACGTTCGGCATCGCGAACGAGGTCGTCACGCCTCCGGCCGCGCATGCCTGGGTCGCCGTGACGATGTCCTCCTTGTGGGTGAAGCCGGGCTCGCGGTGGTGCGAGTGGACGTCGATCGCCCCCGGCAGGAGGTGCTTGCCGGCGGCGTCGATCTCGCGGGCCGCCTCGAGCGGCGTGCCGGGCTCGACGATGGCGGCGATCCGCTCGCCCGCGATCGCCACGTCGGCGGTCGTACGGCCGGTCGCGGAGACAAGGGTGCCGCCGCGGATGACGAGGTCGTACTGGGTCACGGGTCGCGCTGCCTCCCTCGCTGCTATGCGCCGGCGGGCGCCGGGGCCGGTGCTGGTGACGGGCGGTCCAGTCGGATGATCTCGGCCTCGGGCGGCCGGTCGTGGACGATCACCTCGCCTGTGACGAGGTACCGCTGGAACCACTCCACGATGAGTGGGTTGACCACGTCACGGTAGTAGGCGTACGCGGCGTAGTGCGTCGTTCCCGTCTGGATCACGAGGCGCTTCGGGCCACCGGCCCGCTCGTATAGCGCGTAGGCGTGGTCCTCCGGCGTGGTCGCGTCGTTCTCGACGGCGATGAGCATGAGCGCCCGCGGCGCGACCCGGGCGACGTAATCGATCGGCCGGTAGGCGAAGATCGCCTCGGCGCTCGCGAGCTTGACGAGCGAGGGAATCCGGTCGTCGACGTCGGCCTTGATCGTCGTCGTCTTGCGCTCCGGGGTCGGAACCATGATCCCGTCGCGCGGCGGCACCATCACCCACTCGCCCGTCGTCGCATGGGCGAGCCGGTCCTGGCGGATCGACTCGAGGAATTCGAGCCACTCGTACTCGCGGCGCATGCGGTGCAGCCAGTCGCGCCCGTCGGCGATCGGGACCTGCGCGACGACGGGGCCGACACGCGCGTCGAGCGCCGCGGCGACGATGGCGTTGCCGCCGCCGGTCCCGCCGGACCCGAAGGCGCCGATGCGCTTCGCGTCGATCTCGGGGCGGGTGTGGAGATAGTCGACTGCCGCCCGCCAGTCGGCCACCTGGACCATCGGGTCGAGGTAGGTCCCGTCGCCGGTCGAGTCGCCGAAGCCGCGGTAGTCGAAGATGAGGACGCCGATTCCGGCCGCGAGGAGGGCGTCGTGGTACGGGACGTACGCCTTGCCGTCCCGGAGCCCCAACCAGCCGGGACCCTGCGCGACCGCCGGGAACGGCCGGGAACCGACATCGGGCAGCTTCAGGGTCGCCGCCAGCACGGCCTCGCCGCTATGGAATCGAACCCCCTCGACCGTCATCCCGCGTCCTTCTGTCCTTCGGGTGAAAGCCATCGCCCCCGGGAATCCGGGGGCGATGGTTGACTGCTACAGGTCGGAGAAACTACTCAAGCGGGACGCCGAGCAACTCGAAGAAGCCGTTCTCGACGAGCGTGTCGAGGAACTCGGTGCGGTACGCGTCTTCCGGCTCAACCTCGATGATGTCGGGGTTCACGGTGGCAATGGCCTTCTGCGCGTTCAGGAACGCATCCCGGGTCCACCTGAGGTTGTGATTGGCGTACGTCGGGAGGCCTTCGAGCAGTTCGGTCGCCGTTTCGAGGTCGTGCGTCGACCACTCCGCATACAGCTCCGCCTGGCCTGCCGGGTCCTCGAAGAGCATGTGCTGGGCCTCGAGGGCGCTGGCGACAACGACGAGCACGGTGTTCGGGTTCGCGTCGATGAAGCTCTCGAGCGCGTTCATCGTGGACCGGGCGAAGGGAGCCTTCGACTCGAAGATGCTCGTGGCGATGCTGAAGCCCTGCGCCTCCATGTCGGCCCGCAGGTTCGTGTCGACGATCGCGCAGGCGACGGAGCCGCCCGCGACGGCCGCGATCCGGGCCCCCTGGCCGCCGATCTGGGTGATCGTGGCGTCGGCCGATCCGAGGTCGAGCGTCTGCAGCGCGAGGATGGCGGCGGCGTGTGACGTCCCGCCGAACGTGCTGATCGCAATGGTCTGCCCGCGGACTTCGTCGGCGGAGTCGATACCGCTCTGGCAGACGAGGTCGTCGGTCAGGAAGGCGCCCATGGCCGCGACCGAGGCGAAGGGCGTGTCCGTGAGCTGCGACGAGATTGCGCTCGAGCCGCCGGAGAACCCGATCTGGATCTGGCCGGACTGGAGCCCTGCGGCGACGCGACCGTCACCTTCGAAGAAGGCGTACTCGACGTTCAGACCGTACTTCTCGTAGATGCCCGCCTCCGCCGCGAGGACGCCGGCGAACTGGATCGGCTCCTGGACCGATAGCCCGATCGTGAGGTCCGTCGTCTCGAGCGCGTCGGTCGGCAGGGCGCCGGGCTCGGCGCTCGGCGCGTCGGACGTCGGCGCGTCGGTCGCCGGCGCGTCGGTCGCCGGCGCGTCGGTGGCCGGTGATGGCGATGTGCCTCCCGCACACGCGCCGACCGCGAGGCTCGCGATCGCCGCCAGGGCGAGAAGGCGTCGTCTCTGTGACAAGATCACGTTCGCTCCTCCATGACGTTCCTTGTCGCGGGCATCGAGAACCCGGAGCGCGACTGTACTGCGCTCGGTATGCAGTTGTCTACGTTCCGTTGACATTGTCCGCAGGCGGCGCCCAAACTAGGCACCCAGTCCCGGAGCCGCCGGACAGGACCTTCAGCCACCGGAGAGGAGCGCCCAGCACGTGAGCGTCGCCCGGTCTTCACAGTCGTCTCCGCGCAAGCGCGGCCGGCAGAACTGGGAGGGCCGCCACGGTCGCCTCGTCTACGGCGCGGCCGGCCTCGTGGGAGTTACCCTGTTCTGGGAGTTCGGCAGCCGAGCCGGCCTGATCAACGAGTTCTTCTTCAGCCGGCCAACGGCGATTTTCCTGGCCGGCGTGAACGAGGTCCAGCTGGAGCGATTCTGGACCGACGCCCGGGTAAGCGCTACCGAGTTCCTCGCCGGGTATGGGATTGCGATCGTCATCGGCATCCCGCTGGGTCTGCTGACCGGCTGGTACAAGCGGCTCAACTACGCGCTCGATCCGTGGCTGAACTTCCTCAACTCACTGCCGCGCTTCGCGCTGCTGCCGGTCATCTTCATCGCCTTCGGCCTGGGCATCTGGTCGAAGATCTTCGTCGCCTTCCTCGGCGCCTGGCTGGCGATCATGATCCCGACGATCCAGGGCGTCAGGACGGTCGATCGCCGCTTCCTCGACGTCGCGGCGAGCTTCGGCGCGTCGAAGGCGCGCCTGTTCGTCACGGTCGTCGCCCCGGCGACGGTCCCGTTCATCATCACCGGGCTCAGGCTCGGGGTAGCCAGGGCGCTCATCGGAGTCATCACCGGCGAGCTGCTCGCGGCGACCGAGGGACTCGGCTTCTTCATCAAGCGCGCCAGCGACACCCTGCAGACAGATCGGTTGCTCTTCGTGGTCCTGATCTTCACGTTCTCGGGGATCATCCTCGTCGAGGCGCTCCGTCGGGTCGAGAAGCGCTTCCAGCGATGGCGACCACCCGTCAGGAGGGGTGTGGCAGCATGACCACCAACGGCCTCGCGCTGCAGGCGAAGGGAGTCCGGTTCAGCTACGTCGACCAGGCGACGCGCGACAACCTCCTCGCCATCGAGCGGATCGACCTGGAGATCCCCGAGGGCCAGTTCGTCGCGATCGTCGGCCCCAGCGGCTGCGGCAAGTCGACGTTCGTCAAGATTGTCAACGGCCTCCTGCCCGACTACGAGGGCGAGATCGAAGTGCTCGAGGGCAGCGAGCAGGGAACGGCGCACGCGATGGTCTTCCAGGACGCGGCGCTGTTCCCCTGGTACACCGTCCTCAACAACGTCTCGTACGGCCTCCGCTGTCGTGGCGTACCCGCCAAAGTCGCTCACGAACGGGCGATGCCGTATATCCAAATGGTCGGTCTGGCCGGCTTCGAGCAGAAATTCCCGTATCAGCTGTCGGGTGGCATGCAGCAGCGCGCGAACCTCGCCCGCGCGCTGACCGTCGACCCCGAAATCCTGCTCATGGACGAACCGTTCGCCGCGCTCGACGCGCAGACGCGGGAGCTGATGCAGGCCGAGCTGCTGCGGATCTGGGAAGAGGCGGACAAGACCGTGCTGTTCATCACCCACCAGATCGACGAGGCGATCTACCTGGCCGACCGCGTCCTGGTCATGAGTGCCCGACCGGGCAGGATCCTCGCGGACATCCCGGTCGAGCTGCCGAGGCCGCGCGAGTTGCGGATCAAGCGAACGCCCGAGTTCACCGCGCTCGCCGATCGGATCTGGGAGCTCATCACCCCGCAGCTTCACGACGATGTGGTCCCGGCCTGACGTGACGATCGACCTCGCGGCACGCCGCGGCCACCCAACGCCAGCCCGGCCGTCCTTCGGCTGGCGTCCGTCCGAGCGCCTCGTCTTCGGCGTCCTTGGATTTGCCGGCGTGATCATCCTGTGGGAGACGGTCTCGCGCCTCGAGCTCGTCCGCCAGGCCGTCCTGAGCCGACCGACGGCGATCGTCGAGGTGGCGATAACTGACGCGACGAGCGGCGCGATCTGGCCCCATATCGGCATCAGCGGGACGGAGTACCTCCTCGGCTTCGGCGTCGCGCTCGCCGTCGGCATTCCGGTCGGCCTCGCGATCGGCATGTTCCGGCGGCTCAACTGGCTCCTCGACCCCTGGCTGTCGGCCATCTACGCGACGCCGACGGTCGCGATCGTCCCGCTCATCATCATCATCCTGGGGATCGGCCTCGAAACGAAGACCTTCGTCGTCTTCCTCGAGGCGATCTTCGTCGTGACGGTCAGCACGATGGCCGGCGTCCACGCTGCCGACGCCGTCTACCATGACGTCGCCGAGAGCTTCCGGGCGTCGGGCTGGACCCGGTTCAAGACGGTGACGCTGCCAGCCAGCGTGCCGTACATCCTGACGGGCGCGCGGCTCGGGACGGGCCGAGCCCTCGTGGGCGTCGTCATCGCCGAGTTTCTCGCCTCGAACCAGGGGATCGGCTTCTACATCAGCTTCAACGGCGCGCTGCTTCGATCGGACCGCGTCTACTTCGGAATCATCCTGCTCGGCGTGCTGGGCGTTGTCCTCGGCGAGACGGTGCGGGCGCTGGAGCGTCGGTTCGAGCGCTGGCGGCCGGCGATCAACTAGCGTCGGCCAGGGTTCCTGGACCGCGAGCCGTGAACGTCCACGCAGGAGGGATCGTGACTGTCGATTCGGGGATCGGGGCGCAGGGCGCCGCCAGTAGCGCCGTCGAAGGCGCCGCGCACGGGCACACACACGGCCATGAGCAGGACCCCGGTGCAGAGCGTCATGCCGGCGGCCACGGATCGACGCCCACCAAGGGCAGTCGCTGGTGGCCGAGCGAAGCGGAGCGCCTCGTGCGGGTTCTCGAGTCGGGCGGCACGCTCACCCGCGCCGAGCGCACCATGGCCGAGCGCGAGCTCGCTGCCCGCGAGCGCCGCGAACGGACGCCGCCGGTCATCAGGCGCGAGGACGTGGTCTTCGAGCCGTCGTCGTTCAAGGGCGTCCATATCGCCTCGATCATCGCCCCGCTCGACGACCTCGAGGATCGGCTGATCAGCCTCGAGATCCACCGGCTTCTCCCGGGAGCCCACAGCGAGGCTCGCCGGGCGAACGAGGCCGTCTACCACGTCCTCAACGGCCACGGTTACAGCATCATCGGAGGCCGGCGCTACGACTGGGGACCGCACGACTCCCTCCACGTGCCGCTCGGTTTCTGGCAGCAGCACTTCAACGCGGATCCGGAGCGCCCGGCGCACCTCCTCGTCGGCCAGCCGATGCCGTTCCTCGAGCACATCTCGCCGTACGCCCACGTCTTCAAGGGCGACAGCTTCAGCGACACCCCGGACGACTTCCGTCCCGAGCACCCGTTCACGAGGGAACGCGTCGAGGTGGGCTACGTCGGCGGGGAGAAGTGGATGAGCCACCTCCAACTGGCGAACCACGAGCGCCGCCGCGAACGGGAGGCCTATCGCCAGCAGGCGCGCATCCTCCTCAAGGCAACGGAGGCGATCATCGAGCGCTCGGAGCATCGCGGCGATTGGAAGGTGGGCCTCGTCGACCGCTATCTCGGGTTCGACAACCGGATCCTCGGGATGTACGTCCACCAGATGCCCCCGGCATCCCACACCGAGACGCACAAGCACGACGAGGCGATCGTCTACGTCCTGTCCGGCCGCGGCCGGAGCATCGTCGAGGGCGAAACGTTCGAGTGGCGCGCCGGCGACACGATCTTCGTCAAGCCGGGCCAGTGGCACCAGCACTTCAACACCGACCCGGACCACGTCTCGCAGCACATCGCCCTGTACACGCAGCCGCTCAAGGAACACGTCTACGAGGGCGCCGAGCTCGTCGAGGTGCTGCCCGAGGACGGTTACGACCCGCCCGCCTTCGACGGCCGGGTCGATGGGTGGTGGGAGTAGATCGCGACGGCGCACCACACGGACCCATCGGATATCGGGGCTACCGCGACTCGGTGGCTCGACGAGGCGCGCACGACCAACGTCGATGCCGTGCAGCGCGCGGAAGCGGCGGTCGACGACCTCGCGGCGCGGTTACGGGCCGCCGTCCGGACGCTCCACGACCTGCGCGGCCGCGAGCGCGAGCTGGGTGAGCTTTCGGCGCCCGATCTCGAGCGCGATGCCGGGCTCGTTCGGGAACTGCCCGGCGTGACGAGCGTCGAGGTTCACGACGAGGCCGTCGTCCTCGAGACGGGGCCGGTCACGATCGAGCGGTCCGGCGCCGTCCACGACATCGGCCGGTTCAGGATCGAGCTGTCGCCGGCGACCGGTGCCCGCGTCTTCCTCGTCGAGCAGCCCCGCGGCGTGCGCGGCGCCTGGATCCATCCGCACGTCCAGGCCGACCTGCCGTGCCTCGGCAATGCCAGGGTTGGCGTGGAGAAGCTGCTCGGCGACCTGCAGCTGGTCGCCGCCGCGCAGGTCATGCTCCGCTTCCTCGAGACCTACGACGAGGAATCGGCCTATTGCCCGCTCGAGGCATGGCCGCAGCTCGAGGGCGGAACGGCCGCGTGACCGGCGCCCTCGACCACCTGCTCGACGACCCGCCGGAGCGGCCCCGGCTGGTCATGCAAGCGGGCGACTGGGACCTCGTCATGGGCTTGGCGCTCGCGACGGATTCCGAGACGTCCGGGATGGGCCTGCTCGAGCGCGACGGCGTGGACCTGCGCGTGACGCGCCTGTTCCTCCTCCCGCAATCGGGCAACGAGGTCGAGACCGAGCTCGATCCGGCCGCCCTCGCGACGCTCGTCGGCGAGCTTGTCGAGGATGGAACGGACCCCGGCTGCCTGCGCCTGTGGTGGCACAGCCATGCCCGCGAGACGCCGTTCTGGAGCGGCCTCGACGAGCACACGATCGAGTCATTCGCGCCGGTCCCGATGGTGTCCCTCGTCGTCGACCACCGGGCGCGCCACCTCGCGCGGCTTGACCGGTTCGAGCCACAGCGGGTCATCCACTGGGTGACGGTTCACCTCGACCGCCTTGGATCGATCGAGGAGATCCGCCCGCGGCCGGCCGGCGCCCCGACGTCGGCGCGTGGCGACGTCGACCGCCTCGTCCGCCCACTCGACGGTCACGCGGGCCTGCGCGCCGGCGGCGGCCACTGAGCGCGCCCATCGCCGTGACGACCGACTACTGGCGCCAGGACGAGCTCGTCCGCCAGGACCAGCTGGATGTGCCGATCACGCTCGCCGGTGCGGGTGGCATCGGTTCGCCGGCCGCGCTGGCGCTGGCGAAGCTCGGGTGCCGCCGGCTGACGGTATTCGACCCGGACCTGGTCGAGCCGCACAACGTGCCGAACCAGCTGTACGGGCCGGCGGACCTCGGCCGGCCGAAGGTCGAGGCGCTCGCAGAACTGATCGAGCGGCTGACGGGCCACCGGCCGGAATCCGCGGCCGCCGTCCTCCCGCCGGGGGCCCACCAGGGGGTGCTCATCGTCGCCGTTGACTCGATGGCGGCACGGTCCGGCATCTGGCAGGCGTCGGCGCGCTACCAGCCCGCCGTCCAGCTCCTGATCGACGCCCGGATGGGAGGCGAGGTCGGCCGGCTGCTCGCGATCTCCCCGACCGATCCCGACGACGTCGCGTTCTACGAGTCGACGCTCCATGACGACGCCGACGCGGACCCCGAACCGTGCTTCGACCAGAGCGTTGGCTACGCAACGCTCGTCCTCGGCGGCCTCGTCGCGGCAGCGGTCAAGCGCTTCGCGACCGGGGAACCGACGCGGGGCGAGACGGTCATCGACCTGGCCACCCTGACCCTCCTCACCCGCACGATCGGAGGCACGTTCGATGGCTGACCGGGAGGCCCTCGTACGGGTCGTCGTCCTAGGCCGCTCGGTCCGCCGGCTTGCGTTCCGCCCGGGAGCGACGCTGCGTGACGTCCTCGACGATGCGGCGATCGACACGGCGGGCCGCGACCTGCACGTCAACGGGCGTCCGGCCGACCTGAATGCTGTCATCGGCGACGGCGACCTTGTCACCGTGATCCCGCGCGTCCGCGGCGGCTGACGTCGACCGACGTCGCCTGCGCCGCGGGCGACGGTCAGCGCGGGCCGGCCGCCCCGGCGCCCCCGCCCGTGAGGATCCGGATCCCCTCGGTCTCCTCGATGTATCGGGCGAAACGGTACTTGTTCTCGACCTCGTCGATCGGGATGTTCGGCACGTTGGCGCCCGGCTCGACTCGGGCGTGGACGAACGTGTGGACGCGACCCGCGACAGCGCGTTCGACCACCGCGGCGAACTCGGCCACCGACTGGGGCTGCTGCACGTCGGCGATGCCGACCGCCGCGGCGACGTCCTTGAGGTTCGTGCCGCTGCTCCCGGTGAAGGTAGGCAGGCTGCCGGACGACTCGTAGATGCCGTTGTCGAAGCAGATGTGGAGCAGGTTCGGCGGGCTCTGCGCGGCCGTCGTCACGAGGGAGTACAGGTTCATGAGAAGCCCGCCGTCGCCGTCGAGCACCACGACCTGGCGGTTCGGCAGGGAAAGAGCCAGGCCCAGCCCGATCGCCGACCCCAGCCCGAGCGTCCGTACCTGGAGCTGCCCGCGGTTGTCGGCGAGGTGCCACCACTCGTGCGTCGCGCCACCCGCCGTCGTCATGACGAGAGCACCCGCCAGGACGTCGCGGACCTCCGTGATGCAGTCAGCCCTGAGCATCCGTCACTCCTCGAGAGTGGAGTAGGTGGCGAGCAGCGCGACGGGCCGCTTGCTGTACAGCGCGAGGCGCGCGGCACGCACGGTGTCGGGCACGATCGTCGCCGGATCCCGCAGGACGATGTAGCGGATGCCGAGAGCGCGCAGGACGGGCTCGGTGACCTCGCCGAGTCGCATGAACGCCGTGTCCCCGAAGTCGCCCGCATACCAGGCGAGCAGGAGCAGCGGGATCTCGAACTGCAGCCCGGTCGTCGTCAGCGCGTTGACGCTGTTGAGCAGCCCGGCGTTCTGCATGAGCAGCAGCGGCCGGCGGCCGCCGAAGTACGCGCCGACGCAGACGCCCACGCCCTCCTCCTCGCGGCAGAGGGGCACGTGGATGAACGCGTCGTTCGTCGAAATCCGTTTGATCAGGTCGACGAGGTGCTGATCCGGCACCGAGGCGACGAAGTCGATCCCGCCCCCTCGCAGCCCCTCCGCCAGCGCATCCACGTGCTCGAGATTCGCCATGGCGTCCCTTTCGCCCTCGCGCCCGGCTGCCCGTCCGCGCCCAGGCTCCGATCGAGCATAGGCCTTCGCGATCAGCCTCGTGGCGTCGTTGCCGCCGACGGCTGCGGCGGCCGCCGGATGCAGCTGTGTACAATGGACCCGGTCGAGCCCGATCAGGAGGCCGCAGGAGGGCAGTGTGGGATCGTCGGTTTCGATCGATCCGGAGCTGTGCATCGGCTCGGGCGACTGCGTCCGGCTCGTCCCGGCCGCGTTCGAGCTGCGCGAGGACCTCGGCGTGAGCGTCCCGCTGCCCGGCGCCGCGGACGTCGACGCGGCGCTCCTCGTCGAGGCCGCGGTGGGCTGCCCAACCCAGGCGATCCGGGTCGTGGCGGCGGACGGCACCGTTCTCCACGCCGGCAACACCGCCGGCGCCGCCGGGACGACGGCGTGACCCTCCTGACGAGCTTTCCCACCACCGTCGAGTTGACGCGCTACGAGGACATCAAGCAGGCGCTGTTCAACCCGAACCTGTCGCGCACCTTCGACACCCGGCACTACGACCAGGGCAACATCCGCGACGGCATCGTGAGCACACAGCACGGCGCGGTGCACCGCGCTCGCCGCCGCGTCGAGAACACGCAGTTCCGGCCGGACAAGCTGCGCCTCTACGAGCGCGAGCTGTTCCCCGCGGTCATGAACGACCTCCTCGACCAACTCCTCGTCGGCGACGAGATCGACCTGTTCGCGATCGGCGAGACGCTCGCCTGCGTGCTCGCCTCGCGCCGGGCGGGCCTCGATATCCGCGAGCGGGACCTCGACGAGCTGGCTGTCGTGGCCGAGTTCGTCGACGTGTTCAGCCAGGGCGCGGCGATCCTCGACGCGAGGGATCCCGAGGCCGTCCGGCAGCTCGTCTACGAGACGTACGAGCGATTCGAGCGCGATTACGTGCGCCCGGCCTGGGAGCGCCGCCAGGGCCTCCTCGGCGCTCACGCGCGGGGCGAGATCGGCGACGACGACCTGACCCACGACATCCTCACGGCACTCCTCCAGCACCGGTCCGAGCCGGGCATGGAGCTGGCCGACGATCGACGGGTCGTGCGCGAGGTCGCCACTTACCTCCAGGGTGGCACGCACACGACCGGCCAGACCATCTGCAACGCCGTCGACCTCCTGTTCGAGGCCGCGGCCGACCGGGCCGGGATCCTCGATCGGGTCGCCGACGACCGACTGCTCGCCCAGCGTGTCGTCCACGAGACGCTCCGCGTGCGCCCGACGACCCCGAAGATCCGGCGGCGCGCGGTGACCGAGGTGACCGTTGGCGGACGGACGGTGCCGCCCGACTCGCTCGTCATCCTCGACGTCGTTGCCGGCAACCGCGAGCCGGGGGTGTTCGGGGCCGACCCGGACCGGTTCGATCCTGATCGCGTGGTGGCCGACGACGTGCCCCGCTGGGGCCTGTCGTTCGGGGCCGGACCGCACATCTGCCCGGGCCGCACGGTCGGTGGCGGATTGCCGACGCCCGATCACGGCGAGCTCGACGAGGGCCACCTGTACGGCCTCGTCGCGTTGCTCCTCCAGGAGCTCATCCGGCGCGGTGTCGAGCCGCTGCCGGGTCGCGGCGAGCGTGACATCCGCACGGAGCGCTTCAACCGCTGGGC
>Ga0326597_10007097_pt1 | contig 15278 bp, 17 predicted proteins | sample RVTome_12_FD_203789 | JGI IMG/M metagenome (GOLD analysis project Ga0326597, IMG submission 203789) | Soil microbial communities from uranium-contaminated site in the Upper Colorado River Basin, Wyoming, United States - RVT100D185 | ecosystem: Environmental > Terrestrial > Soil > Contaminated >... | reverse complement strand
TGACGCCGGGATCGAGCCGGTCGTCCAACTCGATGAGCCACGCGGCGTCTCCCGCCGGCACGACGCGCACGTCGCTCACGAAGCCTCCGCCAGGGCCGCGAGCAGCCGGCGATGGATGTCGTCGAACCCGCCGTTCGACATGATGACGATGAGATCCCCCGGCTTGGCTTCCGCGCGCACGGTCGAGACGATCTCGGGCACGCCGGGAATGTGCCGGGCGCGAACGCCGAGCCCCTTCAGGTCCCGCACGAGGTCCGCGGCCGACAGGCGTTCGGACTCGGGCAGCGCCGCCCGGTACACCGCCGCCACGATGACCTCGTCGGCCCGTCCCTCGACGAACGCCCGGGCGAAATCCTGCTGGAAGACCCGCCGGCAGGAGGTCGCCGAGCGCGGCTCGAAGATCGCCCAGACCCGCCGGTCCGGGTACGCCGACCGGATGCCCGCCAGCGTTTCGGCGATCGCGGTCGGGTGGTGTGCGAAGTCGTCGTACACGTCGACGTCGCGGGCGCGCCCGCGGTGCTCGAGGCGACGCCGGACGCCCTGGAACCGCTTGAGGCCGTCGGCCATCGCCACCGCGTCCAGGCCGGCGGCCGCGCCCACGGCGATGGCCGCCACGGCGTTGCGGAGGTTGTGCGTCCCGAGCAGCGGCGCCTCGAAGGCCCCGAAGGTGCGCCCTTCGCGGCGCAGGCTGAAGCTCGTGCTCGCCGGCGTCACGCGCACGCTGTGCGCCTGCCAGTCGGCCCGATCCGCGAGACCGAAGGTCTCGACCCGGCAGTAGGCGTGCCGCGCGAGCGCCAGCGCCTCTTCGTGGTCAGCGCCCAGCAGCAGCAGCCCCGCCCGCGGAATCAGATTCACCAGTCGCCGGAACGCCAGCCGGATGGCGTCGAGATCGGGATAAATGTCGGCATGGTCGAACTCGATGTTGCCGACGACGACGATGTCCGGCAGGTACTTGAGGAACTTGGCCGTCTTGTCGAAGAACGCGCTGTCGTACTCGTCCCCCTCGATGACGAAGTCCCGGCCGCCGCCCAGCCGAAATGACGACTCGAAATTGGCGGCGATTCCGCCGATGAGCACGCTCGGGTCGAGGCCGCCGTGCGTCAGGAGCCAGCCCGCCAGAGAGGTCATCGTCGTCTTGCCGTGGGTGCCGGCAACGACGATCGAACGAGCCCCCCAGAGGAAGTAATCGCGCACGGCTTCCGGCATGGACGCATAGCGGATCTTGCGATCGAGTACCTCCTCAACCTCGGGGTTTCCTCTGGAGATGGCGTTACCGACGACGACGAGGTCCAGATCGGACGTGATGTGCTCGGCCCGGTAGCCGTCGAGGAGCGTGATGCCCTGCGCCGTGAGAAAGTCGCTCATCGGCGGGTAGATGCCTTGATCGGAGCCGCGGACCTCGAACCCTTTCACCTTCAGCATCGCGGCGAGGGTGGCCATGGCCGTGCCACAGATGCCGATGAGATGGACTCGTGTCACGCGTGACCTCTCCGGCCGGCGCTCAGCGGCCGGCGACGGCCGCTTCCTCGAAGACGATCCGGGCTCTCGACTCGCCGACGACCCGGGTCCGTACGCCGAGCGGCAGCGTCAGCGCCGGCCGGGTCGTATGGCCCGAGGCCAGTCCGACCAACACCGGGCCGGCGAACTCGCGGAGGACATCGGCCACCGTCGCACGGGCCGTGGGCGTGCCGCCCGGCTCGTCGCAGCCGGGCAACTCGCCGAACACGATCGCCGATGCCCGCCCGAGCACGCCGCTTTGGCCGAGCTGGGTCAGCATCCGATCGAGCCGGTAGGGCCGCTCGCCCACTTCGTCGATGAACAGGACGTATCCTTCCGGCGGATCGAAGGTCCACGGCGTGCCGAGCGACGCGACCAGCTGCGTGAGCGTGCCGCCGAGCAGCGGTCCCGCCGCGTTCCCGGGGCGCAACGTCTCCAGCCCCGGCGGCGCCAGGCTGCCGCAGGGCGCCGCCTCGCACAGGCAGCGCTGGAACGTGGCGCGGTCGTATCCATCCGGTCCCTTCGCGAGCTTGCCGGCGAGCATCGGACCGTGAAAGGCGACGATGCCGCACCCGGCAGTCAGAAAGGCGAGCAGCGTGGTGAGATCGCTGTAGCCGACGAACGCCTTCGGGCTGGCCCGCAGGACCTCGGGGTCGAGCAAAGGGAGAATCTGCGCGCTGCCGAACCCGCCGCGCACCGCAATCAGCGCCGCGACGTCCGGGTCGCGCCACGCGCGCAGGATCGCCTCGGCCCGCACCTCGGGCTCGCCCGCCACGTAGCCCCGGCGCGCGAACACGGACTCCTCGTACGTCGGCTCGAAGCCGAGCGCGCGCAGCTCCCGCGCACCGTCCTCGAGCTCGACACGGTCGAACGGGCTGGCCGGCGCGACAATGGCCACCCGATCGCCGGGCCGCAGGGCCGGAGGCTTGACGAACGTCCGGGCCGTCACAGGAAGCGCTCCATGTCTCGGGCGATGGCTTGGTGCGCGTCACAGCCGATCATCCTTTCGCGGCTCGGCGGCCGGCCCCGGGTGGATCCGAGGTAGCGTTCCTTCGCCTGCCGCTGGCGCCGCATCGCTTCTTCGACGCGCGACACCGGCAGCGTCTGGTCCTCGACGGCTCGAATCAGCGCCTCCAGCGCGACGACCTGATCGTCCGCGCGCGTACCACAGCACAGCACGACGTCGCAACCGGCGGAGACGGCGCCGACCGCCGCCTCGGCCAGGCCGTACGGCCCGCTCATTGCGCCCATCCCCAGGTCGTCGCTCACCACGAGGCCATCGTAGCCGAGATCCTGTCGGAGCAGCGACTGGAGGATTCCACGCGAGAGCGTCACCGGGTGCGTCTCGTCGAGCGCGAGGATGAGCACGTGCGCGGTCATGATCGACGCCACGCGCTCCTCGATCGCCGCGCGAAAGGGCTGCAGCTCGACCGCCCGCAGACGGTCCGGCGAGTGCTCGATCACGGGGAGCGCGTGGTGGGAATCGACCGACGTGTCGCCGTGCCCGGGGAAATGTTTCGCGCAGGCCGCGACACCCTCGTGCTGGAGCGCGCGGATGATGACCCGACCGAGCCGGGCGACGACCTCGGGGCGCTCGCTGAGCGCGCGATCGCCGATCACCGGGTTTTCGGGGTTGGTGTGCACGTCCATCACGGGCGCGAAATCCATCGTGATGCCGACGGCCAGGAGCTCGCGGGCCAGCGCGCGCGCGAACCGCTCGGCGAGCCGATCGTCTCCGCTCCGCCCGAGCGTACTCATCGGTGGCCATTCGGTGAACGGCCGACGCAGGCGCGCGACGCGGCCGCCCTCCTGATCGACGCTCACCCACAGCGGCAGATCGCGCGCCAGCGACCGGCATTCCGCCGCGAGGTCCGCGACCTGATCGGGCGTGGCGACGTTGCGGGCAAAGAGGATCACGCCGCCCAGGTCGAACTCGCGCGCGAGCGCCTTGAGGTCGGCGGGCACGGTGTGCCCGTCGAAGCCGGCGATGACGAGCTGACCGATCTGACGACGGATGTCGCGCTGAGTCATGGCGTCCGACGCCGCTCCGGAACACCGCGCCCTGGGACGCCGCAGGCCGGAGGCCAGACGACATTATAATGCGCGGGTGCGCATCACCTCGTCCGCGCCCACCCGCATCGACCTGGCGGGAGGCACCCTCGACATCTGGCCGCTCTACCTGTTCCACGACGCGGCGCAGACGCTCAACGTCGCCGTTCAGCTCTACGCCCGTGCGGTCATCACGCCACACCCGGAGGGCCGCGTCTCGATGGCGTCGGAGGATGCCGGCGCGGCGGTCGAGGCAGCCAACTGGTGCGCGCTCGACCCCGCGGGCCCGCTGCCGCTCCTCAGCCGGCTCATCCGCCACTTCCGCGCCGGCGGGCTGCACCTGGCCACGCGCGCCGAGTCGCCGATGGGCGCCGGCATCGCCGGGTCCTCGGCGATGAACGTCGCGGTCTGCGGGGCGCTCGCCGCCTGGACGCGGACCCGGCTCGACGCCGACGCGCTGCTCGAGATCGCGCAGAACGTCGAAGCCCAGACGATCGGCGTGCCAACCGGGAGCCAGGACTACCGCCCCGCCTACTACGGCGGCGTGTCCGCGGTGGAGCTGTCGGCGGACGGTGTCCGCCGGGTGGCGCTCGAGGTGGACGTCCGGGAGCTCGAGGCGCGCCTGGTGCTCGCCTACACGAACGCATCCCGGGACTCGGGCATCAACAACTGGGAGGTGACCAAGCGTCACATCGACGGCGACCGCGCGGTCTTCGATCGGTTCGAACGCATCCGGGACGTCGCCGTGGCGATGCGCGCCGCGCTGGCGCGAGGGGACTGGCCGGAGGTCGGACGGCAGGTCGCCGCCGAGTGGGAGAACCGCAAGACGCTCGTACCCGGGGTGAGCACCCCCGCCATCGATCGCCTGATCGACCGCGCGCGCGCCGCGGGCGCCACCGGCGCCAAAGTGTGCGGCGCCGGCGGTGGCGGCTGCCTGTTCTGCGTCAGCGAGCCGGAGGCCGTCCCGGCCGTCCGCGACGCGCTCACGGGCGCCGGCGCCCGGCTGATGTCGTTCCGGGTGGACACGACGGGGCTCGACGTGACGGTCGCCCCGTGACCGCTCGATCCGCGCCTTGAGCACGATCGATCATGGACACGCTGGCCGAGATCAAGCGCCTCTACTATCAGGCGACCGCCGCCACGATCCAGCGGGATCTGACGCGGGCCGTCGAGATCCTCAAGTCGATGGACAGCGAGGGTGAGCGCGAGCGCGCGGCGGTCTACATGGACGGGCTGTCGCAGATGCGGTCGGAGTGGTCGGCGCGCCGGACGCGATCCAGCCCGCCCGGCGGCACCCGCCGCGGCACGCCGAAGCGGCCGCGGCGCTAGCGGTCCGACAAGGTCATACCAGCCGTGCGCTACCCGTGCTTGCTCTTGGTGAGAATCTTCCGCGCGGCGAGGCGCAGCCCCTCGGGCACGTTGCGATCCACCGTCAGGCCCTTGATGTCGCGCTCGACCAGCCGGGGGATGAACCGCATCGACAGCGCGGGCGGCGTCTTCGGATTGCGGACCAGCGCGGCAATGATCGTGTAGTTCTTGATCCAGTTGCGGTTCGTGGCGACGATCCGCAGCACTTCCTCCGACACGTTCGACATCTTCGCGATCGACTCGACCTCGGCCTCGGTGAGCTTCGGACTGCTCAGCACGGCGGCCGCCACGAGCCGGTTGGGGTCGCGGATGAGCGCCGACCGCTGCTCGCGCGTGCCGCGCATCGCCAGCTTCATCCGATCGGTCACGCTGAGCGTCGACAGCGCCGCCGGCTGGTCCTCCTCTCCGTCTGCCGGACTCGCCTCTTCTTCGATCGGCACCAGCGGGGTGTCAGCGTCCGCCGACGGCTCGGCGCCCGGCGCGATCCCGCGCGCCGCGAAGAAATCCTTCATCTGGGAGGGCACGCCCGCGCGCGCGAGGAACCCTTCGAGCGACTCCTTCGGAATGGCGTCCAGCGTGCCGGTCGCGGTGGCCGCGATCGCCGGATCGGCATCGTCGACGAGCAGGACGAGCAGCGCGAGCTGTTCGTGTGGCCCGGGCGCGAGCGCGCCACGCGCGGCCAGCTCCCGCACGTCGCGCGCCACCTCACCGCGCCGGAAGAAGTCGAGGAGTGGACTGTGCATGCCCGGATCGGCCATCCTGCCTCCGTCCGCCGGCGCGCGCGGCTCAGCGCAGCAACGCCTCGAAATTGCCCGGTGTGACCGTCAGCGTTCGAACCTGCCCCGCTTCGCCCAGCGGGCGCCCAGGTCGGCCGTTGATGCTGAATGCGAATGCGCCGGCATCGCCGACCTGGACGATGGCCTCCCGGACCACGCGTCGCGCGATCCGCTCACCGGGTTGCATCACGCGCGCAGCCACCAGGTTGCCGTCCACCGTCAGCGAGACCCAGCACGTGCCCGTCGGCGCCACCTCGAGGCGGACGCTGCCGTCCGCCGGCGCGGCCGCCGGTTCCGCGGCCGCCGTCGGGTCGGTCGGCAGGGCCGCTGATCCGCGCGGCGCCACGGCGCCGCCGGCCGGATCGGTCGTCGGCAGCGGGCCCGCAACCTCGGGCGGCGCCGGGGGCGGCTCGCTTCGCGGCGTGCTGCGCACCGCCGGCGCCGGCTCGGGGGCGGGCGCGCTCGGTCCGCCCCGCGTCGAGAAGTACAGGAGCAGTGCGCCCAGCGGCAGGCTCACGAGGACCAGCTTCAGCACCGTCGACGCCAGGCGCTGCTCGCTCTCGAACGCGCTCTCTTCGAATTCCTTCAGGGGCTGGGCGACCAACGGGCTCCCGGCCGTCACGGAGTCGTCGGGGAACGTCGTCACGAACTCGCGCACCGTCTCCTCGGCGTCGAGACCCACTTCCTGCGCGTACGAGCGGACGAACGCACGGCTGAAGATGCCCCCCGGGAGCCTGGAGATGTCGTCGCGCTCGAGCGCCTCGAGCGCCACGACCGAGATTTTGGTCGCGGTCGCAATCTGCCGCAGTGAGATGCCGCGTTCCTCGCGTATCTGCCGCAGCCGCGCACCGAAGTCCGGTTTCGGGGTGGAGCCGGTCATCGTCAATCGAGGCCGAGTGTATCACTTCGTGCGGCCGCGGCGGACTCGAGCGCCGCGCGCGCGCGCCGGGCGGCTGCCGACGCCGCGCGCCCCGGATCGTCGCCGCCCGCTGGCAGGAACAGGCCGATCGCCGCAATCCCCGCAGCGCCGGCGCGGCACACCGCAGCGAGCCGATCCTCGGTCATCCCGCCGATGCCGAGCACGGGCACACCCGCGCCGCGCGCCAGGCGTCCGAGGGCCTCGAGTCCCAGCGTCGCCTGCCCGGGGGGCTTGGACGCCGACTCGAACACCGTGCCGGCGACCAAGTAATCGGCCTGTCCGCCCCGCGCGGCGTCGAGTCCCTCCGCGACGTCGTGCACCGATCGGCCCACGAGAAACGGCGGCTGGGCCAGCGCCCGGGCTCGCCAGGGCGCAAACGACTGCGCCCGCAGGTGCACGCCGTGCGCGCCCGCCGCCAACGCGACATCGAGCCGGTCGTTGACGACAACCCGCGCGCCCGTCCCCCGCACGGCCTCGACGCACTGGCGCACCAGCGCGAGGAGATCGCGCGCCTCGAGGTCGTGTTCCCTGATCTGCACCAGGTCCACGCCGGCCCGGGCCGCAGCCGCCACCTGGGACACCACCGCCTCGAACGTCTCCGGGTCCGAGCCTGCGAGGCGCCGCCGATCGGTCACGAGGCAGATGAGGGGAGACACGAGGCGTGACGTCACCGGCGTTCCCGTCGCCATGATCCGGGCGCTAACGCCCCGTCCGTTCGGCGTCCTCTTGATCCGTCGGTCCGTTCGCCCGCCCGAAGACGCCGGCGAGCTCGACGAGCCCGGCCGCGACCGTCAGCAGGCCGATCCCGGTCACCGCGCCGCGCGCGGCCGCGGTGTCGGCGACGGCGCCCACGACGGGCAGGGCGTCGGCGAAGTAGTTGCGCTCCCAGAAGCTCGACCAGGGCGTCACCGTGAGCACCAGACCGACTTCGATGAAGTAGGCGGCGAACAGCAGGCGGGTGAAGACCCTGATGATCATCCTCCGGTCTGCACCCGCGCGAGCCGCTCCACGCGCGCAGTCACGTCACGGTAGTCGCCGGCGTCGGACTGGAGCTCGAGGAACACGGCGAGGGCCCGCGCGGTCTCGCCGAGGCCTTCGAGCGTGAGACCGAGCTCGTAGAGCAGCGAGTGTCCGTCCTCGGGCGTAGGCGGTGGCGCCTGGGTCGCGCGCTCCATCCACTCGATCGCCTGCGGCAAATCCCCCTTGCGCTTGTACAACCGCGAGAGCGACGAGGCGGCCTGGAACCGGTGGCGCGGTGATCGGACCGCGCCCTCGAGCGCCTGGATCGCCTCGTCCAGCATGCCCATCTCGATGTACGTGTCGGCCAGCGCGAGCTGCTGCGCACCGCCTTCGGCTCCCGACTCGCGCGCCGTGTCGCGCCGCAGCGTCTTGAAGACCTTGTCGAGGCTGCGCACGGGGGGCTGCGCCGCCTTCGGCGGTTCCGCCGCCGCCGGCGCCGCAGGCTCCGGCGGCACGACCTCGGCCGTGGGCCGCACGGCGGGCTCGGTCTCGGATGACGTTGACGGCTCGCCCAGAATGGCCTGCATATCGATCCCGCCGAGCGTGACCCGGAACGCCGGGTCGCGGGGCGTCGGCGGGGCGGCGGGCCGTCGAAGCGCCGGGCTCTCGGGCGCTTCGGGCGCGCCCGGCGACGGCCCGGTCGCCGCCGGCTCCGGCTCGTCGGGGGCTGGCTCGGGCTCGGGCGGCGCCGGTTCGGCGAACGGATCGGTCGCCATGAACGGCGACTGCCCGCTCAGCCGGTCGGCGATCACCGCGTCGGGGTTCGGCGTGCCCTGCATCACGAGGGCCCGCCGGAACCGCTCGATGTGCGCGGGCTCCCAGGGCTCGCGTGCCACCAGGTCCTCGGCGATGACGCAGGCCTCGGTGGCCATGTTGGCGGTCAGGTAGGCATCGGCGAGCTGCGCCTGCGCCTGGTACATCGTCGACTCCAGCCCGCCGTCCACGCAGATCTCGACCAGGCTCAGCAACGCCGGCGTGTGACGAGGCGCGCGCATCACGAACTCCTGCAGGATCCGCGACGCGTCCTCCCATTCGCTCGCGGCGACGAGCTGCTTGACGATGTGGTCGATGCAGGCGAAGGCGGTACCCTGGTGGGCGATGGCCAAACCGAGGCCGAGGTTGACCAGGCTCTCGCGGAGCTCGGGGTCCCGCTCGAGCAGTTCGCGGACGATGCCCAGGCCCTCGTCGACATCGCCGGCGCGAAGCGCCATCTCCGCCAGCGGCATGAGCAGCGCCGGGTCGTCCCCCGCGACTTCGCGCGTGAGGTAGGTGCGGGCCTCGTCGATTCTCCCGGCGGCGAGCGCGGTGCGGGCGAGGCGGGCACGGCTGGCGGTATCCGCCGGGTCGAGGCGGACCGCCTCGCGCAACGCAGCGAGCGCGTCCTCCTCCCGCCCTCTCTCGTCGAGGTCGGCGGCCATCTCGCGGTGGCGGTCGGCGGCCCCGGCGGCGTCGCCGTTCTCCTCGACGACCTTCGCCGCCACCCGGCGAGCCTCGAAATCCGATGGGTCGAGCGACCCGATCCGGATGACGATCTGGTCGGCGCCGAAGTTGTCCCGGCGCGCCCGGCGACGCTCCGCGACGGCCGTGAGCTGCGCCTTGGCGTCGGCGAACAGCTTTTGGCGCACGGCGACCTCCGCCCACTCCAGTTGGACGTCCTCGTCGTCGGGCGTGATCTTCAGGATTTTCTTGTAGAGGGCGGCGGCTTTGGGGAAGAAGCCGTCGTCCGCGAAATGCTTCGCGATGCGGGCGTAGTGGGTCGCAGCCTCCGCGGGCCTGCCCGCGCGCACGTAGAGGTCCCCGAGCGAGTTGGTGGTGGCCCAGTCGCGCGGGTGGCTCTCGACCACGCGCTCGTACTCGGCGATCGCCTGGTCGATCCGGCCCTGCCGCAGGAGCTTCTCGGCCTTCTTGAGCGTGTCCTCGCGATTGAGTGCCAAAAGTGGTTCACCCCGCGGCCCCGGTCGCCGCTTCCGGGATCAATCCATCCTATCAAACAGGGACGGGGGTCGGAACGAGCGGCGGTGAGCCGGCGAATAGCCGAACCGGGCCACCGCGGCCAGATGGTCGTCCGTGGCGTAGCCCTTGTGCCGATCGAATCCGTAGCGGGGATCGGACGCGTGGAGAGCGGTCATGAGTCGGTCACGCGTGACCTTCGCCACGATGGACGCCGCGGCGATCACCGAGCAGCGTGCGTCGCCGTGCACGACGCTTCGCTGCGCCATCGGCAGGTCGGGAATACGGAACGCATCGACGAGCACGAGGTCCGGGAGCGGTGTGAGCCCGAGGACGGCCTCGCGCATCGCCCGGAGCGACGCCCGATGGATGTTCCACCGGTCGATGTCAGCCGGGTCGACCGATCCGACGGCCCACGCGCGGGCCACCCCGACGATCTCGTCGTAGAGCCGATCGCGCCCGGCCGGGGTGAGCGCCTTCGAGTCACGCACGCCCCGCACGCGCCTGGCCGGATCGAGGATGACGGCGCCGGCGACGACCGGACCGGCCAGGCAGCCCCGGCCGACCTCGTCGGCGCCAGCCACGTACACGAAGCCGAGCCGACGCGCGAGATTTTCGAGGCTCCGCGTGGCGCGCGGTCTGCGCATCGCCATCGCGCCCACCTCGCCCTACGCGCTCCGCGTCTCCTTCATGCGGGCGGCCTTGCCCCGCAGGTCGCGCAGGAAGTAGAGCTTGGCGCGCCGGACGCGGGCCGTGCGCACCACCTCGATCTTCTGGATGACCGGCGAGTGCAGCGGGAAGATGCGCTCCACGCCCTGGCCGAACGACACCTTCCGGACGGTGAACGACGCGCGCGTGCCGCCGCGGCGCATCGCGATGATGAGCCCTTCGAACACCTGGATGCGCTCCTTGTCGCCCTCGCGCACCTTGACGTGCACCTTCACGGTGTCTCCGGGCTTGATCGCCGGACGCTTCAGCGTCTGTGCGCGTTCGACGGTCTCTATGGCGTTCATGAGATGGCTCCCTTCGTGTCCTTCTCGGTCAGCTCGCGCAGAATCCGTCGCTCCTCGTCGTCGAGCGACGCCTCCGACACCAGTTCCGGTCTCCGCTCGAGCGTGCGGCGCACGGCTTCCCGCTTCCGCCACCGAGCAATCTCCGCGTGATGCCCGGACAGCAGCACCGGCGGCACCTGGTGCGACCGGAATTCCGCCGGTCGCGTGTAGTGCGGGAAATCCAGCAGGCCCCGCACGAACGACTCCCCCACCACCGACTGGTCGTCGCCGACCACCCCTGGACGCAGGCGCGCGACCGCGTCGACGATCACCAGCGCCGCCAGTTCTCCGCCGGTCAGCACGTAGTCGCCAATCGACAGTTCCTCGGTGGCCAGGTGCTGGCGGACCCGCTCGTCCACGCCCTCGTACCGGCCACACAGGATCACGATCCGGTCGAGCCGGCTGAGGCGCGCCGCCTCGCGGTGCTCGAACCGCCGGCCCTGCGGCGACGTGAGGATCACTGCGTCGGGCCGGCCGCGTTCGGCGGCGATCGCCTCGACGGCGCGGAACAGCGGCTCGGGCTTGAGCACCATGCCCGGTCCGCCGCCGTACGGCACGTCGTCCACCACGCGGTGGCGATCGTCGGCGTAGTCACGCAGGTCGCGCACCCGCACGCTCAGCAGGCCCCGCTCGACCGCGCGCCCGATCACGCTCTCGGTGAGCGGCGCCTCGACCATCCGCGGGAAGATCGTGACGATGTCCAGCTTCATCGCACCGGAAAAAGGGGACGGGAGCCTCTTTCCTGCCGATCTCCCGCACGGAAAAAGGCTCCCGTCCCCTTTTTCCTCAGCGATTGAGATCGAGTAGGCCGGCGGGCGGGTCGATCACGATCTCACGCGCCGCCGGGTCGATCCGCACGCAGATCTCGGTGGCCAGCGGCACGAGCACCTCGCCGCCGACCGTATCGACGACGAGCCGGCTGCTCTGCCAGTCGCCCTCCACCCGCGCCACCCGCCCGACCGGCTCGCCGGCGCGGGTCGTCACCTGGCAGCCGACCAGGTCGTGACGGTAGAACTGCCCCTCGGCCAGCGCCGCCAGCTCGTCGGCCGGAATCCGCAGCTCCGTGCCGGCGAGCGCTTCGGCTTCGGCCATCGAGACGACCTCGCCGAACCCGACGATCGGGCGGCCCTGATGGAACCGGACCGCGCGGACCGTCAGCGGCTCGAGCCGCCCGCCGCGCCGCACCCACACGACCCGGCCCTCGCGGAACCTCGACTCCGGGAAGTCGGTCTCGGGGTTCACGATGACCTGGCCACGGTTGCCGTGCGCGCGCGCCACGCGACCGACGGTCGCCATCTCGTCCCAGGCGGCGTCACTCATCCCGCCTCGCTCAATCCGAGTCGCGGAACTCCACGGTCACGCGATGGCCGTCGCGTTCGGCCGCCAGATCGGCCAGCAGTCGCACGGCGTGGGCCGTTCGGCCCTGCCGCCCGATCATCCGGCCGAGATCACCCGGCGCCATGAACAGCTCGACCACGAGCTGCCCGCGGTGCTCGGCTTCCAGGACCCGTACCTGGTCGGGGTGATCGGCCAGCGTCCGGGCGATCACCTCGACGACGTCTTTTACCCGGCTCACGACGTCTGGTCGGCCGCCGCCGGCTCGGAGGCCGGCGCCGGCATGCGCGCCACCAGCGTGCGCACCGAGTCCGACGGCCGGGCGCCGACGCCCAGCCAGTACCCGAGCCGCTCCCGGTCGAGATGCAGCGTCTCCGGCTTGGTGCGCGGGTTGTAATGCCCGAGCACCTCGACGAACCGCCCATCGCGCGGAGCCTGCGAGTCGGTGACCACCACCCTGAAGAAGGGCCGCTTCTTCGACCCCACCCGTCGCATACGAATCGCCAGCATCCCTACTCCTCTTACTTATTACTTAGACCCGGGGCTCCGCCCCGGACCCCTGCTCGGTCGCTCGCGCCCTTCGACGGGCTCAGGGCGTCCCGAGCGGAGTCGAGGGACGCGGGCCGCGCCGTGCGCGGCCTCGTCCGTCCGCCTACTGGTTCATGAACGAGCGGAGGTGGCCCATCGACCGCCTGCCGCCCGGCTTCCCCTTCTTCCGGCCGCCGCCAACCGCGCCGCCGACCGCCTTGAGCATCCGACGCATGTCCACGAACTGCTTCACGAGGCGGTTCACCTCTTCGACGCTCGCGCCGCTGCCACGCGCGATGCGCGTGCGGCGGCTCCCGTTCAGCACCTGGTGGTTCCGCCGTTCGCCGGGCGTCATCGAGTTGATGATCGCCTCGATGCGCCTGAGCTGCGCCTCGTCCACCTGGCCACGTGGCTCACCGAGTTGCCTCAGCTGGCCCATCCCGGGCAGCATGCCGAGGATCTGATCGAGCGGGCCCATCTTCCGAATCGCCCGGAGCTGATCCCGGAAGTCCTCGAGCGTGAAGTCGTCGTGCCGGATCTTCCGCTCGAGCCGGGCTGCCTCGTCGGTCGAGATGGCCTGCTCGGCCTTCTCGATGAGCGAGAGCACGTCGCCCATGCCGAGCACGCGCGACACCACGCGCTCGGGGTGGAACGGCTCGATGTCCTGCAGGCGCTCGCCGCTGCCGACGAACGCGATCGGCACGCCCAGGACGGCCACCACCGACAGCGCCGCGCCGCCGCGCGCGTCACCGTCCATCTTGCTCAGCACGACGCCGGTCACGCCGATGCGCCGGTTGAACTCGCCGGCGCTCTTGATGGCGTCCTGCCCGGTCATCGCGTCGGCCACGTACAGGCGGTCGGTCGGCGCCACCGCGTGCCCGATGGCCTCGAGCTCGGTCATCAGCTCGTCGTCGATGTGCAGCCGTCCGGCCGTGTCCACGACGAGCGTGTCGAACCCGAGATTTCGTGTCGCGGTCAACGCGCCGGCCGCACGCGCGACCGGATCCCGCTCTCCGTCGGGATCGTGCACCCGCAGGCCGGCCTGCCGGCCGAGCACCGAGAGCTGCGCGATCGCCGCGGGTCGACGCACGTCGGTGGAGACCAGCAAGGCATGCCGCCCCTCGGTCCCCAGCCACCGCCCGAGCTTGGCCGCCGTCGTCGTCTTGCCCGAGCCCTGCAGGCCGAGCAGCAGGATGACGCGCGGCGAGGCCGAGGCCGGTGGCAGCCCGCCCTGCGTCTCGCCGAAGAGGGCGAGCATTTCGTCGCGCACGATGCGGACGACCTGCTGATCGGGCGTCAGGCTCCGCAGCACCGCGTCGTCCAGCGCACGATCCCGTACCCGGTCGACGAACGCCTTGACGACCCGGAAGTTGACGTCCGCCTCGAGCAGCGCCAGCCGAATCTCGCGCAGGGCCGCCTCGACCGACTCCTCCGTGAGCCGGGCCTGGCCCCGCAGCGAGCGGAACACGTCCTGGAGCCTGGTGCTGAGCGCCTCGAACATCGCGCAGCGGAACCTCCGCGCCCGGTCCGCCTGGTCTCAGAATCGCCCTAAGCGATTCAAACGCAAACGCTTATCGTAGCCCAGCGTGTAGCGTGGTGTCAATCGGCGGGCAGGGCCGTTCAGACCGACGTGAGCCGATGACCGAGCTTCTCCTTCTTCGTCTTCAGGTAGCGCCGGGTGAACTCGGACGCCGGGGGGATCTCGAGGGGCAGGGACTCGGCGACCGAAAGGCCGTATCCCTCCAGGCCGACGAACTTGCGCGGGTTGTTCGTCAGCAGGCGCATCGACCGGACGCCGAGGTCGCCCAGGATCTGGGCTCCGATGCCGTAGTCACGCTGATCCGCCTTGAAGCCCAGCCGTTCGTTCGCCTCGACGGTGTCGTACCCCTCGTCCTGCAGCGCGTACGCCCGGATCTTGTTCGACAGCCCGATGCCCCGCCCTTCCTGGTTCAGATACAGCAGCACCCCGCGTCCTTCGAGCGAGATCCGCTGCATCGCCGTCGAGAGCTGCGAGCCGCAGTCGCATCGGGCCGAATGGAACACGTCGCCGGTCAGGCAGCGGGAGTGGACGCGCACCATCACGCCGACGCCGTCACCGATGTCGCCGTGCACGAGCGCCACGTGGGTCTCCGAGTCGATCAGGCTCTCGTAGGCGTGGATCCTGAACTCACCGAACTCGGTCGGGAGCTGCGCCGTGGCCACCCGGCGCACAAGACGCTCGTGCTGCATCCGGTACTTGATCAGGTCCGCGATCGTGATCATGAAGAGCCCGTGACGCTTCGCGAACCGCGCGAGTTGCGGCACCCGCGCCATCGTCCCGTCCGGGTTCATGATTTCGCAGATGACGCCGGCCGGGTAGAGGTCCGCGGCGCGCGACAGATCCACCGCCGCCTCGGTCTGTCCCGCGCGCACGAGCACGCCGCCGGCGCGCGCGCGCAGCGGGAACATGTGCCCGGGCCGCGCCAGGTCCGAGGGTCGCGTCGCCGGGTCGATGGCCGCGAGCACCGTCGCGGCCCGGTCGGCGGCGGAGATGCCGGTGCTCGTCCCGCGCTTCGCCTCGATCGACACGCAGAAGGCCGTGTCGAACCGCGCCGTGTTCTGGCTCACCATCAGCGGAACGTCCAGCTCCGCGAGCCGCTCGGCGGTCATGGCCAGGCAGATCAGACCGCGGCCGTGCTTCGCCATGAAATTGATCGCCGCCGGCGTGACCTTCTCGGCGGCCATCGTCAGGTCGCCCTCGTTCTCCCGGTCGGGGTCGTCGACGACGACGACGATCCGGCCGGC
>Ga0326597_10007096_pt1 | contig 15279 bp, 16 predicted proteins | sample RVTome_12_FD_203789 | JGI IMG/M metagenome (GOLD analysis project Ga0326597, IMG submission 203789) | Soil microbial communities from uranium-contaminated site in the Upper Colorado River Basin, Wyoming, United States - RVT100D185 | ecosystem: Environmental > Terrestrial > Soil > Contaminated >... | reverse complement strand
CGCCATTCCCCGCATGTCGGGCTGGCTGGCCCAGTGGCAGGAATTGATCACCGATCAGGAGCAGAAGATCGCGCGACCGCGGCAGCTGTACAGCGGCGTGGCCATCCGCGACTTCGAGCCCATCGAGAAGCGCAACAAGAAGTAAGTCTGGGCCACCCGCTGCCGGGCCCAGGCATCTCCCACGGGGTGAGGGGTCCTGCCCTCACCCCGTGTGTTTTCTCCCGCCCGATCAGTCCCGCTTGGCCTCCCTGCGGGGTTTCTTGTCCTTGCAAAAGAGCACGACCAGCACGTCGTCGGCACCGCCTCGTCCTCGATCTCGATGGCCGGATGCTCGGCCAGCCAGCCGTTCATGGCGGCCGCCAGTTCCTGGTGGCGCGCCACCGGCTCCACGAAGATCTGCACGTTCATTGTTGCCACGTCCTTGCGCGGGGGCCAATGGCTGCCTGAGGTCGGTTGTCCCGGGAAACCAGTGTACCACGGACCGCCGGTCGGCGGATACGGGGAAGGGGAGAGCCGGGAATGGGGGTACACGCAGGCCCGATGCTATTTCGGGAGCATCCGGCAGCGGAGAGAAACGCAAAGCCGCACCACCTGGATCAGGAAGTCCGAGAGGGTGACCCGGCGCGCGTTGAGATCATCCTTCGCCCTCCTTCACGATACGGGCCCTTTTAGCGGTCTGCTCGGGAATCCGATTCCATGTTTGTGACTCAGGGGTTAGCCCCATCAGCACAGAGGCATCGGTTCCCTTCGGGTGGTAGGCCTTCGACCTTGACGGTCATCAAGGAAAGGAGGCGGACCCGATGTCCGAACCCATTGGAACACGGATTCTCGGCTTGCCAGGATACCGGGAGGCCCTCGATGAGATGGCCCAAACCCTCACCCTTTGGATTGGCCAGACGGCCAAGACTCCATGCTACTGCTGTCGCGGCCACGGGATTTCGGTCCGCGAGACCCGCCCGACGCAACGGCGCGTCCGGGATCACCCCTGGGGCGTATGGCGGGTCTGGCTGGTGGTGGAGGTCCACCAGGCCCCCTGCCCCCCCTGTGGGCGCCGGACGGAGCGCGTCCCGTTCCTAGCGGGCAAACCGCACCGCCTCCTGTTGCCGTTGCGCCCGCATCCTCGAGGGCGCCGGGCCACGTCGTTCTTTGTCAGTCTCGGCGGGACCCCCTGAATTTCCGCAGAGCCTCGATGACCTCGACGCCGTTCGCACCAATCGCCTCCCAGAGCCCCTTCCCTTTCTCGGCACTGGCCGCCCTCGGGTCTCCACAGTGGCCCCTCGGGGCCACCTCGAGCTGGTCCTGCCATGTGATGATCCACATAACCTGATCCTTAGCCGCGATGTGGTCGCGGCCGACGAAGCCAGAGAGCGACTCGACTTGATGTAACCCTCTCCTCGCAGCTTAGGACGCCAGCCGATACACCCGAGCGGCGGTGTCGTGGAACAGGGCCGCCCGCTCTGCCGACGAGAAGTCCTTCGTCATGCGCTTAAAGGAGTTCCACAGGACGCAATACGAGAAGGATACCTTGTCGACGGGGAAATTGCTCTCGAACATGCACCGATCCGGCCCGAACTGCTCGATGCAGTACAGATAGTACGGCGCGGTCGCCTCGATGAGCTCGGTCGAGTTCGGTGGGGCGGATCGCATGTGCCAGTCAAAACCGCAGCGCACCATGCCCAGCCCCCCAAGCTTCACCACCACATTGGGACAGGTCGCCACTTCTGCGATGCCGCGCTTCCACACCTCACAGACCTCCTCGCGTCTCCCCGCGTACGGGCCGACGCCGAGCAGGCCTCCGACATGGTTCAGGATCATCGGCACCTCAGGGACGGCCCGCGCCAGCCCTGCCGCTTCCGGCAACTGCGGATGGTACAGCCACGCCTCGAAGCTCAAGTCGTACCTCTTGAGGCAGGCGAGGCCTGCGCGGAACCTCGCGTCGAACATCACGCCAGGCGGAATCCCGGGCGTCGCGGTCTTCACGGCAGGACTTGCATCCCAGGTACAAGAATGCCGGATGCCACGAAAGCGACGGGGGCTGGCCGCAAGTTGTGCTTCGAGCACCCGAGCTACCCCGGCCCCCAAGGTGAGATCAGCGAAACCGACAATGCCGGCCGCGACCGCAGTCTTGCCATACTTCCCGCTCGGGCCGACGATCCGCTCCACGCACTCCGTCTCCCCGATCGGCCGCATCTCTTCGGCGCCATCCTTCCGCCACATCTCCCGACACTCGATGAACACGGTCGAGACCACGTTATGCCCGCTGCGCACATCCTGGAGGAGTTCGTCCAGCAAATAGCGCTCCTCGGGCCGGTCCCAGAAATGATGGTGCGGATCGCAAATAGGCAGAGAGGGCTCCACGGGGGCCTCAACCGTCAACTGCAGCCATGCATTGCGCGCCGGCGCCATACTTCCTCCTTTGCCCGGTCATGGGTTACATCGCCGGATGCCTCTCCGCTCTCTCATCCCAAATCGAGATACTCACAACCTGACGCGGGCAATTCAACCTGAGCGCCGCGCCCGCCATGCGGTCGCGTCGAAGCCCGGAGGCAGGGGAATGAAGATGCCGCGTCGCGGTCCTTGGATCTCTCGCGTGATGTGTCCCTGACCGGTGGTGTCTTCGGCAAGCATGATGTCCCCGGCGCCGAAACGGCGCCGCGTACCGTCCCCGCACTCGATCTCCCCGACGCCGCTCAGCGTGACCACGAGCTGGCGCCGCGGCGCCGGATGGAAGTCCAGCGCTCCGGACGTGGGCGTTTCCCGAAAGATCACTCCCGTCGCCGGCACAACCTCTGACACCCTCCCCCATTGCCCCGGCGTCAGCGGGATCTCAAGGTCTTCAAAGTGGGACCGGTTGTTCTCCCCCGTGTATATCCGCGTCACCTTCATGCTCGTCCTCCCGTCTGTCCTGCACAATCCATGGAGGCAGGATGCCGACTACTTTGAGGGGGATTCGGGAGTGACTTCCACATACACGTTTCGGACTGTTCGGAGGAAATGCTTGCTGATCCGCCTCGTCCATTCGGAGGGGGGATAGATCTTCTGGTACGCAGGGCTTTGCAGAACTTCCGGATTCTCCAGGTCATAGAGCGCCAGGTACTTGGGCTCACCCTCGACCGCGACAAAGCGTCGGGCGCTGAGGAACCCGGGGCAGCCCTTGCGTTCGGGGATGTGCTCCTCGTTGTACCAGCGGTTGAACTCCTCCTCGTGCGCGGGGTCGACCTCGATCATCACAAGCAGCAGACCGCGGCGTGTGGCCTCACACATGTGACGCTCCTTTCCATCGTCGGATCAGACCGCGGCGGCGGCGGTTCGCAAGAACGCCAGCATCGCGGCGTTGAAGAGGGCCGGCTGCTCCAGCGGCGCCATGTGCGGCGCGCTGGCGACAATTTCGAGGCGAGCGCCGGGGATGAGTGCCGCCATCGCCTGCGCCCGCGCCACCGGCGCGGCCACGTCGGCCTCCCCCGTGATTACCAGCGTCGGAACCCGGATCTCCTTCAGCCGCGGCTCGGTGTTCAGCTCGGAGATGGCCCGCCAACTCGCGGCCCAGGCCTGTACATCGTCCGTGAGCAGCCGCTTGCGGCATCGGGCGACGACCTCGGAGCCCATGAACCCGAGGGTGAACCACCTGGCAAGCGTGGTGTCGACAACCGCCTCCATCCCCCCGCGCCTTGCCGCCTCGCCGCGCTCGATCATGACGGGTCGCGCTTCCGCCGGGAGGGTGCTGTTCGTATCGGCCAGGACCAGGGAGCGGACCGCCTCGGGATGGTCTAAGGCGAGCACTTGCGCGACCATCCCACCGAGCGAGAGGCCGATGACGTGGGCGGGAGCAAGCTGCAGCGAAGTCAGCAGTGCATGCACGTCCTCCGCAAATCCTTCGAGGGTATAAGGGGGAGGCGGCACGTCCGAGCGGCCGTGACCCCGGAGGTCCACCCGCAGGACTCGAAAGCGGGGTGCGAACGCCTTGCCCTGCGCCTCCCAGCACGTCAAGTCCAAGCCAACGGCGTGCAGCAGCACGACCGTCTCGCCCTCGCCCTCGACCTCATAATACAGGCCCAAACCGTTCACGATGGCGTACGGCATACGCCCTCCTCCTTTAGCCGACGGTGCAACGCCGAAAGTGAACCCTCCCATTCCCGCTTCGGCGGAAGAGCTCGCCCGATGCCTTCGACACAAGTACCGTGCGAGGGGTGCCCGCCACCCCTCGCACGGCCATGGCGGTCGCCTCTCGCTTCTCCCTCTCCGCCTGTCCTCAATGCCTGTCGGCGAGGAGAACCTTGGCGCCTCCGCCTCGGCTGGAGGCGTACGCTGCATCCACCACCTCCATGGCGTCGACAAGAGCGTCCAGGTCGGCGACAGGCGGCTGCCCTTTCGCGAAGCGATCGATCGACTCGGTCACGAACACCGGGTACCAATAGGCATTGGAGACCGGCGTGGAGAAGGTCTCCAGGTGACCATCGCAGGTACGGTGCACCTCGAGGCAGTCGTCACTCCGGACGATCAGGTAGTATCGGGAGGTTCGAATGCTGAACCGCATATCGAAGACACCCAACTTCGCCGGGTAGGTGTAGCCGGTCTCGATCGTGCAGACCGAGTTGGGAGCGCGGAGGATGACCGACGAGTAGTCTTCGACGGGCAGGTTCCAGGTGAAGTTCCCCATGAGCGAGGCGACCTCGTGCGGCCGGCACCCCGCGAACGTCCGGAACATATCCATGAAGTGGATGCTCAGATTGATGGTAGACCCGCCGCCCGAGAGTTTGGGGTCAAGCATCCACGCGCAATTCGACTCCCGGTACCGATAGGGTCCTCCCGCGATGTATCGGAATGACGCATGGGTCACCGGGTCATCCCCGATCACCGCTCGGATCCTCTTGTACAGGTCGCTCACCCGGAAGTTGAAGCCGGTGCCGGCGTAAATGGCTTTGGCCCTGGCCCGATCCCGAATCGCGGAAACCGCCTCGCGACTCAACCCTCCGGGCTTCTCCAGCAGGAAAGGAATCCCCCCGTCTATCAGCGTCGACGCCATCTCCGGCATGTCGCAGTGGCGTCCGAACGCGAAGACGAAGTCCGGCCGCATCTCACCGATCAACTCCCGATAGTCCGCAAAGACCTTCGCGTCCAACTCCCGACCGGCACCCCCCGCGATCGTCAGATCCGGATCGCTCACCGCGACGATCCGGACTCCAGCCAAACGTGCGGCCGGGCCGTAGTACATCGGGGCATGCCAGTGAGAGACACCGAGGAACGCTATTCGCATCGTCACACCCCCATCAGCGACCGAGAACCGTACGTTGATCAGACCGGTTACCCGGATCAGAGAAGAGGAAACTGCACAAAGCTTCACACCTCACGCCCGCATCGCCCCGCAAAGCGGTGCTTCCCAATTCAACCGCGAATCTGTCGCCACCCACCCGCGGATCTTGGCGGCGATCTCAGGTGGAAACGCGACCGTCTTCCGGGCCCGCCGGTCGGCGAACACATTGATGCACTCAAAGATTGCCGCCAGTCTGCCTCGCGTCTCGTTCAGCATGAACATATGGTATTCCGGGGTGACCCCAAGCCGGGCGTACAGGTCGTCACCTGCGTCGTCGAAGATGCCCACGTACCAGCGCATGTTCATGTGCCCGTTCGCATCGCGGTACGATTCGGGAATCCTCACGCGGAGGCAGGCCGGTTCGAGTGCGACGACTCTCTCGAGCGGGATGGTGGGTGGCTTCATGGTTCACCGTGCGCAACGGTGCGGGTCCCAACACGCCTGGCAGGGAAGCAACCGACCAGCGTGCCGGCCTCTCGTTGCGCCCAGAGGCGCCAGCCGCCTTCCAGCCGCGTTCGGCGATCATTCGAACACGCCGTCACCCCGGCAACTCTCGTATTCCTGCTCCGACATCCCCAGGATGCCGCGAAAAACTTCTTCGTTGTGTTCGCCCAGCGACGGCGGTCGGAAGAGCTCACCCCGCCAGTCGGTCCCATCGCTCCAGGGGAGGACGGTCGTGAGCTGGGTCGGCCCGTCGGCAAGGGGCAGCCGGCGGAACAGCCCGCCTGCCTGCATGTGCGGATCCTCGACGACCTCCCGCAACCCGTAGCAGGGGCCGGCGGCCACTCCCGCGGCCTGGAGCTCGTGAAAGAGGGCACCCGCCGACCTCTGCGAGGTTTCTTCGGCCAGGAGACCATCGATCCGTGCCCGATGGCGTCGCCGCCCGGCCTCCGTGAGAAGGTCGGTCTCACGGCTCCAGGCCGGATCGCCCAGAACCCGGCACAGCCCTTCCCACTCCGACTGGCACCCGACCGAGATGGCGATCCATGCATCCGTTTCCTTGCACGGATAGATCCCATGCGGGACGGCGTAGGCCGGACTGATGGACTCCCCGGGCGCATTCGGGCTTCCTGTCGCGACCGCGGCCAGGAACACATCCGCCATGATCGTGATCGTGCTCTCCAGCATCGACAGGTCCACGTACAACCCTTGCCCGGTCCGCCCTCGGTGCCACAGGGCCGCCTGGATGGTGAGTGCCTCCCACAGGCCCGTGATGGGGTCCGTCCAACTGGGGACGATTCCCATGCCCTCCATGCGCGGGTTCGGCTCGCTGAAGAGCGAGGTCCACCCGCTCAGGCCTTGGAGCAGCGTCCCGTAGGCCACCCAGTTCTTTCCGGGCCCGGTGCGCCCCACCCCCGAGGAGGAGACGTAGATGATGTCGTCGTTGATCGCCCGCAGGTCGTCATAGCCCAGCCCGAGGCGCTCCATGACCCCGGTGGAGAAGTTTTCGACCACGACGTCGCTCGCGGCGATCAGCCGCTTGACCACCGCCTTCCCGGCATCGGAGGAGAGGTTGATCGTGCAGCTCTTCTTCGAATTGTTGAGCACCGAGAACCAGGCGCCCCGATTCTTGTACTGGGCGCGCGTGGCGGACTCGATCTTGATCACCTCCGCGCCCATCAGCCCGAGGAGCTTCGTGCAATAGGGTCCCGCCACCACCCAGCTGAAGTCGACTACCCGCACCCCCTCCAACGCGCGTTGATGCATCTCGAGTCGCCTCTCAGATTATTCCGAGTTGCCAGAGCGTCTGGATCTCCTCCGGTGGGAGCGCCAACTCCTTGCAGGCGGCCAGGGTGTGCTCGCCGGGGGATGGGGGCGGCCCGGAGGGCGAGGTCACCAGCCCGTGCGTTCTCACCGGGAGGCCGGGGCACTTCAGTTCCCGCATGAGCGGATGGTCGACCTCGGTCCAGAACCCACGGTGCCCCAACTGCTCCAATCCAGTCAGGTCGGTCATCTGACTCACCGGGAAACAGGCGACTTTCCTCTCCTGGGCTGCCAGAAAGACCTCGGTCTTCTTGCGGAGCCTCGTCCACGCCGCCGAGCGCTCATAGATCTCCCAGGCGTTCTGCTCCCGCAGGTCGGGCGTGGAGAACTTCGCCTGACGCGCCCACTCCTGCGCCTCGATCACCTCACCCCACTGCTTGAACTGATGGTCCTCTCGCGGCGAGGCCAGCACCCAGCCGTCCGCGCAGGGCAGGCACCAGACCAGGCCGCCGACGATCGTGATGACGGCGCCCGGCACCCGTTTTCGATCGGCCGGCAGGGTCCCGTCCGACAGTTGGCCGGTGTGCTCGTACAACAGATGGGTGAAGGCCTCCCATTCCGAGACCTCGACCGCGATACCCTGCCCTTTCCGCTTGCCGGCGACGAGGGCCCAGAGGGTGGCATTGGCCGCCGTCAGCCCCGCCACCATCCCGACTTGATACCCCGGATTCCGTTTCGGGGGCGTGCTCGGGGGGTCGTCCACGGGGCACGACAGATAGCAGGAGACGCTGCTCATCGCGAAGAGGATCAGATCGTTGGCATGGTAGGCGGCATAGGGTCCGTCGGCGCCGAAGGGGCTGATCGTCGTCACAGTAAGGTTCGGGTTGGCTGCCTGCAGGCTGGCGGCATCCGGCCCCCGATCGTGGCTCCGCACGACGACGTCCACCCCCTTACCTAACTCGCAGAGGATGGCTCGTCCGCGTTCGTCTTCTAGGTTGAGGATGACGCTTCGCTTGCTCGCGCTCAGCCAGTTGTGCAATATGCTCCGCCCACGCCCCGGGATGTCCTGGGAGTAGGGCGGTAGGCGCCGCAGGGCACTGCCTCCCGGCGGCTCGACCATGGTGACGTCGGCGCCCAGCTCGGCCAGGACCTTCCCGCAGAACGCCACCGCCACCGTTTCGCCCACCTCGAGCACTCGAACCCCATTCAGTAACGGCAGCCTCATTCCCCAGCCCCCGAGCTTCGCCGCGGATCGCCGCGCTGGCGGTCCCGACCCATTCTATTCCCCCCGGTCGCCCGCTTCCGCCTTCCCGGGGACCTCGACTCGCCTGCCCTGCGCCCAGAGACTGCCGAGGACCAGAGCGGCAAGGACCGCCCCGACCACGCGGCTCTCCGCTTCGGGGACGATGATCAACAGACCGCCTGCCCCCAGCAAGAGGCGATAGACAATGCTCAGTGGGCGATTCCAGTACCCCACGATTGCCCCGGCGGCCAGCAAGGTGCCCACCGAGCTGATGACCAGAACCTCGAACGCCCGACCGAGGCCCTCCATGCCCAGCATCTCCGGGTTGTACACGAACACGAAGGGGACCAGGAAACCAATGAAAGCGCACTTGAGGCTATCCCAGGCGGTCTCCCAGAGCCCTGCCTCCGCGAATGCGGCCGTGGCATAGACCGGGCCGAAGACGGGCGGGGTGAGGCCGGAGAAACAGGCAAAGTAGAAGATGAACATGTGGATGAGCACCGGGGGCAGCCCGAACTTGGCAAACAGCGGCGCCACGACGGCCGCCGTTATCAGGTACGAGGGTACCGTCGGCAGCGGCCCGCCCAGGATGCACGCGATGAGCATGGCAGCAATGAGTAGCGGGAACAGCGACGTGATCCCAAAGCTGGCGACGAGCTGGCTCAGCTTCAGCGGCAGGCCGGTGATCCCGAGTGTGCCAACCATGATCTGCGCCCCTGCCACCAGGACGCCCAGCATCCCCGCCGTTGCGCCTCCTTCCACCATGCCGGCGATGACTGCCGAGCCTGAGCTTTTGAAGTTGCCGGCCATTCCCCGCAGGCTGAAGCTCCTCCCCACCGGGATCGTCAGCGCGAAGAAGATGGCCACGTTCAGGACCACTCCCCAGAAGCCCGCATACCTGGGACTGAACATCATGACGATCAGGGCGACGAGGACGGTGACGGGGACGAGGAGCAGGAGCAGCTCCTTCCAATAACTCCGCCACCCAGGGATATCCGCGCCGGAGAGGCGCCCCAGGTTTCTCTTCTTCGCCTCGAAGTGCACCACCATCATCATGCCGACGTAAAAGAGGACGGCCGGAATTGCAGCCATCTTGGCGATTTGGAGGTATGGGATGCCGAGGATCTCCGCCATGATGAAGGCGCCCACGCCCATCACCGGCGGCGTGATCTGGCCGCCGCTGGAGGCTGCGGCCTCCACGCCGCCGGCGAAGGGGCGGGGATACCCTCGTTTCACCATCATCGGGATCGTGAAGGCGCCCACGGTTGCCGCGTTTGCCACGGCGCTGCCATTCACCATGCCCATCATCGCGCTGGCCACCACGGCGACTTGGGCACCGCCGCCCGTGAGCCGCCCGGCCAGCACCAGCGCCAAGTTCAGGAAGGCCTTGGCCGCCCCCGTGCGCAGCATGATCGCGCCGAAAATAATGTAGATGGCGATCACGTTGGCCGAGGTGCCAGTGATCTGCCCGTAGATCCCCAGGGGGTTCACCAGGAGGAGCGCCGCCACTTCGTTAGTTGAGTAGCCGCGATGGGCCAAAATGCCGGGCATCCACGGACCCAGGATGGCGTAGCCGATGAAGAAGAGGGCCATGGCGGTGAACTCCCACCCGATGGCCTTCCGGGAGGCGTTGATGACGAGAAACGTCATGATGTAGCCGAGGACCACATCGGTTGTGCTCGGTGTCGCGAACCCAATCCTCATGACGAGCCGCTCTACGCTCGCGACCAAGTACATCGTGACGACAATGGCGGCCACGATCTCGATCAGGTCGAACAGGTAGGCCGCCCACGGCTGCCGCTTCTCCTTTTCTTTCTTCATCCGATGGGCCATTGCGACCAGGATCACGGCGAAGCAGACGTGGACGGCGCGCTGAACCAGGGCGATGTACGGACCGGCACCGGCGGTGTAGATGTGAAACGCGGCAAACAGGAAGGCGACCACCGCGAAGGCCCAGGCCCAGGGTTTCTTCTTCCCCTGCGCTATTTCCTCTGCCCGCACGTCGAGCTTGATATCATCGTGCTCCATCGAGGTCCGCCCTCCACGGTGATCCCACAGCCGGCAATTCGACACCCGCCCATTTGCTCATCCAGCGCTTCAGCCTCGTCCTACGGCGCGCTCGGCGCGCGTCACTTCTCCATCCTCGCGCCCGGGCCGCGCGCAGCCCCCCAATGCGGCCCGCGAGATCGCCGAGCGTGCCCCACCCAGTCTGCTGTCGGTCGTGGGGCACGCTCGATGATTCGTCCTACGGCGCACAGCGCCGAGCCTCCTCGTGGCTGCGCCGCGAGCGCATGCTCACTTCTTGGCTTCGGGTGGAACGAGGCTCGCGGGAATCTTCAGGCCGACCTCCTCGTAGTACTTGATCGCGCCCGCATGCAGCGGGATCTGGCTGGCGAGCGCTGCGTCCGGTGATGCGCCGGACACGCCCGGGAACTGCTTCGCGATGTTCTTGAAGTTCTTCCAGTAGGACTTTGTCACCGTGTAGACCGCCTCGGCTGGCATGTCCTTGTTTGCTGCGATGGCGTTGCCGGCCAGAGTGGCGTAGGTCGTGAACGGGTCGTTCTGGCCGGGGTAGAGCTTCGCGCGAACCACGAACTTGCTGAGATCCGGCCACTTTTGGTGGACTTTGGCGATCTCTTCATCGGTGAGGCTGAGGAACAGAATGGGCCTCGCAGCATTGGCCTCGACCATGGCGCTCGTGGGTTCTCCACCCGTGCCGCGATAGGAGAACCCGACGATCTGCCGGTCCGCGTAGGCCTCGGCCGCGTCCCCCAGCGTGCCGTGGTGGTACGCCGGCTTGATCCCGAACATGTCCATCATCTGAATGGTGATGTGCGTGCTCCCGCCCCCCGCCGGGCCTGGGTTCCACTTCTTCCCGTCCAGGTCCTTCAGGGTCTTGATGTTGGCGTCCTTGGCCACCGCGAACTGCCAGACGGCGGGGGCAAACGGAAAGATCGTGCGCAGATCGTGGTTGTCCTTGAAATCCCGCTTCACCAGGGCGGCATCGTAGTTGCCGATGTCCACCTTCTTTTGCTGGAGCTGGTGCATGCTCTCTTCGGTGCCCGCGGTGTCCACCACGGTGATGCGCAGTCCGGTGTCGTTGCTGATGATGGTCCACGCGAGGGCAGCCCACATGTACTGCCCTGCCGTGGAAGGCCATCCGCCAAAGTGGTACTCTTTAGTCTGCCAGGGAGCCTTTGGCCCGGCCGTCCCACCCTGGGCTGGCGGAGAACTGACCAAGACGGAAAGACATACTGACGCCACGAGAACCAGCGGTCCCCACTTCGCATTTTTCATTTGCAGCCCTCCCTTCTAATCCTCAAGAGGCTCCTGTTTAGTCATTGTCTGCGTTCGCAGCCCTCGCCCGCCAATGCCGAGAGTGCCGCAGACCCCGCTTTTCTGAACTTTGTGAGGCTCCCCGCCTTCATGGCCTTGCCGTGGAGCTCGTGGCCGAAGATCGACTCCGCCAGATTCGCGCACTCGATCAACTTGTCGAGGTCCACCCCCGTCTCGATGCCCATCTCCTGGCACATGAACACCACGTCCTCGGTGCACACGTTGCCCGCGGCCGCCTTGTGTCCGCCAAACGGACACCCACCCAGCGCGCCCACAGATGCATCGAAGTCCGCCACCCCCATCTGGAGGGCGGCCAGAACGTTGGCCAGGCCGGGCCCTCTCGTATCGTGGAGGTGCAGCCGTATGTGGAGGTCCGGCCACTTCTCCTTCACCTTGCCCACCAGCCTCTGAATGTGCTGAGGGTTGGCCCATCCCATGGTGTCGGCGAGCGTGAGATGCTTCATGGTGTGGCCATGCGCTTTCAGCAGCTTTTCGAGTTCCCCCGCCAGCGCGACCACCTTGTCCGGCGGGACGTCGCCCTCGTAGTTGCAGCCGAAGGCTGCGGGGATGTCTCCCCCGATCACCGGGATGCCCAACTCTTCGTACTTCTTGATCCATTCGCCCAAGCTTGCCAGAGTCTCTTGAATGGTCTTGTTGGTGTTCTTCTGGGAGAAGGTGTCGCTGGCGATGACGCGAACCAGCCCTTCCAACTCGTACCGACCGACGGCGGCTGCCCTCTCCAATCCCTTCAGGTTGAGAAAGAGGGCGGTATACTGCACGCCCGGGACTTTCTTGAAGCCGCGGGAGACTTCGTCTGCGTCGGCCATCTGGGGCACCCACTTTGGACTCACAAAGGAGGTGACCTCTATACACGGGAGCCCCGTATCCGACAGAGCATCCACCAGCTCGATCTTTTTCTCGGTGGGGAGGAAATTCTTCTCGAACTGCACGCCTTCTCTCGGTCCAACTTCATTGATCCTCACCTTCTTGGGATAGTCCCACATTGGCATCACCTCTCCTTCATGTCCGGCGCGGCCCCCTCAGCCTACTGGGAACGGATACGGAACCTTGACGCCGCCTCGCTTAGGCAGGACGACCACGGCGGTACCTTTGGTCGACTCGATGCCTCTGGAGTTCCGAAGCCCGATCTCTAACTCGACGTAGCCCAAGCCTCCTTTCTCATATGTCTTCGTGACCTTCCCCCATGCCGTGATCAAATCCCCAGGAAAGTCCATGTCCCGATACTGGAAGCCGACCTTCCAGGCCCACCCACCGAGGCCTACCCAGTCCTTCAGAAGCTGCATCAGGACGTGCTGCTTCCAGGAGCCGTTCACCACGACATCCTTGAGCTTGTCGTGCTCCACCGCGTACGTCTTGTCGTAGTGGATCCGGTGCCAGTTCTCCATCGAGGAAGACCAGCGCATGATGTGCGCCACCGTCATCGGGCCCTTTTGCACCTCGGGGATCTCCTGGTCGACCTCCACGTCGTCGAAATAGACCTGTTGGCCTGTCACCTTTGCCGCTCCTTTCTCGGCGCTATCGGCTCAGCGGAGAATGTGGGTCTGCAGGGCCTTCAGCAATGTCTCGCCCTTCTGGTTGGCATAGACGGTCTCCACCAGGATGAACACCAACAGGCCCGACTTGCCTTCCTTCTGGTAGATGTCCACGTACTTGCTCTTCGCCCGGATGCGCTCGCCAGGGCGCGCCAGCTGGTAGACCTCCACCTGATTGCCCCCGTTCAGCAACCGCGGCAGCGGGATGGGGGCGGGCGGCAAGCCCAGGCCGAAGTCCCGGGTGACGCCGTCGAAGTCCGGATCTCCCGACACCCGGCTCAGGGGATCCGGCACCCCCGAGGGGCGCCGAAAGGCATGGAGCGGGAAGAGGGGCGGCGCCACGATCCCCCCGTACCGCGTCGCAGCCGCATCCCCCTCCTTCCAGAAGATGGGATCGTCGTCCATCACGGCCTGGTGAAACCGCCGAATCGCCCCCTGCTCGACGGGGTCGCAGGCCTCGACCCAGTCGGTCTCGCGCCCGATCAGCTGCTTGACCTCATCGGTGATGTAGTGTGCGGGACTCATCGCGTCCTTCCTCCTCCTTTCCCGAAGTCTTCACGACATCCGAGTCTCGGAGCCTACTCATACAGGTAACAGGCTACGCGATGCCCGGGCGCGACTTCCCGTAGGACCGGCTCCGCGTCGGCACACCGGGGCATTGCATGCAGGCACCGCGGATGAAATCTGCAGCCGGCCGGAGGGTTGAGCGGGCTCGGCACCTCGCCACTCAGGATGATCTCGTCTCCGGCCTGATCGGGATCGGCCGGGAGGGCCGCATGGTGCCCGGCGCAAAGTTCTCGATCAAGATGTCGCTCACGCCGACCAGCTTCTGAAACGCCTCTTTTCCGGGAGCGGATTTGAGATCGAGCACGACTCCGCGCCGGTTGCGATTCACGGTCGCGAAAAATCCGCTGACGCGAGCGTTGCCGCGCTCGACGAAGGGGGCCACCTCGCGAGCACGATCCCCCTTACCGGGCGGCTCGATCTTGATGACCTCGGCGCCGAAATCCACCAGGATCGCCCCCGTGAAAGGTCCGGCGACGATGTGAGACAGGTCGACGATACGAATGCCAGCGAGTGGCAGATCCGCCTCTTTGCCTGCATCCCGGTCGGTTGTTGAGCCCATCCAACCTCTCCTCGCTCTCTTGGGCTGGCCGCTCCTGCCATGGGCTTGGCGAGAGGAAGTCCCGGACCATCACGATGCTCGTCTGGATGGAGACCAGTCAGCTCCAGAAGACGATTCTGGGCTTGAACACATTGGACCCCTTCGTGCGTGACGGACGACCCGCTCGACGATAGGGGTCGACCTCCCTGTCGCTTGATCGCTGAACCGTCAAATCGGAACGGGCCGCAGCAGGCAAGACATCGCGCAGTTTCACGGTGAAGGAAAGAACTTCAGAGGCGTCGAATGACCTTGCCAGACGGAAAGGGGGAATGGCATGAGGCAATATGACGGACGAGGCAGAACCAGAACCGAGGAGCAGGGGCGTCTCCGATATCAACACTTGAGCCTTCCTCACTCATGGGTCCCCAATACTTTCCCTGACTAACCCATGAAACTGCTCGTCTGAAGAATTATCCGTAGAGAGCCTTGTGCGATCTCTGCAGGTGTTCTTTCATGAGCGTGCCGGCAAGGACTGCATCCCTCTTCTTGATCGCTTCAAGGATCTTCTTGTGGTACTTGACAGCGACCTTGGCTTCATTTGTCAGCAGCCATATGGTCTTGTTCGGCAGCCGGATCCACAGAGCAGAAATGAGCCGGGTGAGCCACGGATGGACCGATATTCCACAGACGATCGTATGGAATCTGTAGTTGAGTATTTGTAACCGTTCAGGTGGTTTCGAGCCGCTCCTGATACCTCATGTTAGAAATCTTCGAACAGGTGCAAGAAAACGCTGGCGTCGAAAGGCGAGTTGTGGCATATAGTGGGCGATGGACGACCCATCGCCCCCCTCGACGCCGATCCTCCTGCGGTACCGGGCCCGCACCATCGGGCCCGCCGAGCTCGTCGTCATCCGCGCCACCATTGCGGCGCATGCGGCCGAGGGCCGCACGCGCATCTCCCAGGTCCTCTGCGCGCTCTGGGACTGGCGGCAGCCGGATGGCGCCCTCAAGGAGTACGCCTGCCGGG
>Ga0326597_10007095_pt1 | contig 15280 bp, 13 predicted proteins | sample RVTome_12_FD_203789 | JGI IMG/M metagenome (GOLD analysis project Ga0326597, IMG submission 203789) | Soil microbial communities from uranium-contaminated site in the Upper Colorado River Basin, Wyoming, United States - RVT100D185 | ecosystem: Environmental > Terrestrial > Soil > Contaminated >... | reverse complement strand
TGAGCGCCCCAACCATGCTTGCCACCACGGCCATGGCCTTGTCGTGCGCGGCCTGCTTTCCCCAATCAGGGAACTGGCGCTCAACGAGCCCGATCATGTCCTTGATGCGGCGCTTGACGGCGCGCTTGACTTCCTGTTGCTGACGCGGTACCTCGCTGCCCGCGGCGGCGAGCGCGCAGCCCAAACCCTGCTCGGGTGCCCCGACGTGCGCGTCGGACAGATAGGAATCCACGATGGCCATCAGCTCCGCGCCTGGTTTCGCTCGCGCAATGGCCCGCGAAAGGTTCTCCGTCGACTCGAGGCCCGCCTGCTCGGCGGCCTGCGCCAGCAGCGCATCGCGCGACGCGAAGTGCGCGTAGAACCCGCCGTGCGTGAGGCCGGCCTCCTTCATCACGTCGGCAACGCCCACGCCGTCGTAGCCGTGCTTGCGAATGGCACCTGCGGCCGCGCGCAGGATACGCTCGCGGGTCTGCTCCTTTCTGGAAGGCGTGTTGGCCATAAGTAATATGACAGTTATCATATCTTGCCCCCGCAATCCCCGTCAAGACCGACCTCCCGAAAGCGAATCGGCCCCTTCAAGACCGAAATCGGTATTCCCTGGGGTCGCGGCGAATCGACGATGCGGCGGTACCAGCGCGGCGCAGTGCTGCGCAACGTCCAGCATGCGTCGGAGTGAAAGCGAGCAATCGCGTGTCGGCCGTCCTTTGAACGCGGATCGATAAGAAATGAGACGAGAGCGCCGCCTACCCAGCGGTAGTCCCGCAGCACCCAGTCGTAGTCGCGCCGCTCGCCGCGGCGGCGATAAGTGCGTGACATGACGAAGCCTCCTTTCGGAATAGCTACGTCATGGGTTGGGTCCTTTCTTCTCCAAAGTAGTTATGCGTTACGCCGCTTTGAGCACAAAGTCCACATGCACGGTATCGAACGGAAATTCGATCTTCCCGTCCACGGTCTTCCTGAGCACGCCGGCAGCGAGCAAGGCGTGCACATCGCCGTGAACGGCTTTCACGTCCCGCTCGGCTCGACGTGCCGCCTCGCGGAGCGTCATCGCGCCCCCTCCTGCCATGGCTTTGAGCAGCTCCCACCGCTTGGCGGTCAGAACTTTCCAAAGCAAGTCGGCCGATGCAAAGGAGATGTGTGCACCGCGGCGCTTGCCAGAGAGCGCATCGAGCGCTCGCTGCTTCACGGCTTGCCGATTGGCGATTGAAAGCGTCACGGTTTTCATCTCAGCATCTCCGCAACGTCATGTTGGACACCAACACTGCCGGTTCCGCCGAGGAAGGTGGTCTTGCGCCGCCTCCCTGCGTGCTGGACGATGGCGACCAAACCCCAACAAGTACTGATGAGCCAAACGCAGCGTCAGAACGCCGTAACTTCCGGAGCGGTAAGCGGAACCGGGCGACCTTCGCCAGACCTTCCGGGCGCCACTGCCATGATGCAGCAGTAGTGGGCAAACATTCACTTAAGTGCGCGTCGCCGCCGGAGAAACGCAGAAGGGCTGCCTAATATGGAACCCTGCTCGAGACGCGTCTGAGCCCTTGTAGCACTGGGTAGCTTCACGGAGTATTAGGCGCGCTTACCTCCCTGCGATCAGCCGCGCCCAGGCGGCCTTGGCGCGCTGCGCGTATTCGCTTAGAGCCTCGCTGAGGGTACTGGCGGCGTTGGTGGAAACGGCAGTCCTCGCCGCTCGCGCCCCGCAACTTCGGCTCGAGTACCAACCGCAGTAACGAGACAGCAGATCTCTTCTGGACCAAGTGGACCCTTAACTGTCAGTAACGGGACCTCAACGATCAGCGCAGGTCCGAAATAGTGGGTCGTATCGAGGCCACCCGCGTCGCGCTCAACTCATCCGCATCTGCAACTGCGCGTGCTCATAAGGCGGTGCAGGGCTGTCTCCCGATCGTGTTCGAGACGGCTGAGTACTAGCGCAAGGCGATTGCCGGGGACGCTTCGGGTGCGCGCAGGTGCGTCAGACGGCCGGATGCTCACCGGCCTCTGCGCGGGTCACGCTGGCGATCACGCGCCGAATCCGTTTCTGCCGTCGGCGCGAAGATTCGGATCTCGACTGTATCCCCTCCTGAATCCTCCGAATCGGTTCTGAATCCAGCGCAGCGCGTCACAAGCTTCGCCGCCTGGCGAAGCGGCGCAGTTCGCTCGAACGCGGATAACCTCGTGTGACATCGATCTAGGCCCGGCGCTGGATCGGATTTCCACCGTTTGCTCCAGTGCACCACTGTGTGTTCGCACGTATCTTCGCTTCGAGTCCAGAAGCGAATGTGCGCTTGCAGCCGATACGCGTGATCACAGCCGAGCTGCCCGGATTGCTCCACGACATCATCGGCGATGTTCTGGAATCCGCTGGCGATATCCGGTTGATCGGCCAGGCCGCGAATCACGGCGAGTTGCTCGAGTTGGCGCGTCAACTGTCTCCGGACGTCGTGATCATGGGGCTCGACGAGTCGGGCCCGCCCGGCTTCGGATGGGACCTCTACATCAACAATCCGCTCTTGCGAGTCCTGGGTATCGTTGGCGAAGGCTGTCAGACCTTCGTGTACGAACTGCGTCCGCACCGGACGCCCCTTGGCGAACTCTCGCCGGAGGCCCTCGTCGCCGCGGTGCGTTCCGTTGCGGACGCGCGATCGTCAGTCGGCGCTGGCGGAAGCGGTATGAGCGCATGACCGCGGTAGAGACACGTCTCAGCCGGGTCTCCATCGTCGGGCGGGTCGCCGACGAGTTGACGCGCGAGGACCTCGGTCCCCCGCGCGTCGATGCCGCGCTCCGCAACAGCCCGCGGCGAGCGGTGCGCAAACAGGACGGCTACTTCGTCTTCGCGGACCTGGCCGCATCGCCACCCGAATACGAGATCGACCTCACGGGGCGGCAGCTCCAGGCGCGCCGGCTCACCGTGAGCGTGCCCGCAGGCACGGCGCTCACCATCGATCCGGCGGGAGAGGACGACCTGCAGGTCATCATCACCGGCATCGCCGGCGACCGCGTGTCGTTCGCTGCGATTCCGTTCGTGCCATCGATCGGCGACGGCGCGCTCGTGCACGGAGAGGGCGGGTTCTCCAGCGTGCTTGCCGAGCCTGTCGAAGGTATGGATGTGGACGGCGCGGAACTGTTGTCCGCAGCCGGCCTTCTCGTGGGACAGGCGCTCCGAATCGTGCGCAGCACCCGCCTGCTTCTGCGTCCCGGACCGTACTATCCGTTCCCCGAATCCACCACGGTGGTCGTGCTGCGCGTCGTCGAGAACATGCTCGGCAGCGCGCCGATCCCGGACGCTCGGCTCCAGGTCACGGCGGTGAATGGTGCCCCGGTCGCTTCGGTGCCGGTCGGAGGCGTCTCGCTCTTTCGCGCCGAACTCCCGACCGGTGGGACACCGCCGACGATTCCGTTCATGATCGGTACCCAGGCGGCACGCACGACCGTCACGAACGCCCGGGGCGACGCGGTCTACTACTACGCGCCCGCGGCGCCGGTGACGTCGCTGACGGTGAGCGTCTCGAAGGCGGGCTACGTGACGCAATCGCGGACGGTGACGGTGCAACCGGGTGCACGAACATCCGACCTGGTCCAGCTGGTTCGCACATGAACACTCCGGTTCAGCATCAGGAGATCCACCATGGCAGATGACGAGCGCGCTCGTCCCGATGAATCCTTGACGCTGCGCAACACGGCACGCCGCCCGATCACCTTCCGCGTCGCGGGAAAGACGGTGCGCCTGTCGCCCGGTCAACGCCTCGAGGTACCGCAGGCCTGGCTCGGCAGCGCCGAGCTGCGGCGCTTCTGCGGCGCGGGGCTCGTGTCGGCTCAGGCGGCGGCGCAGAAGGGCGACCGGAAGGTTGAGAAGGCGGCGGATACCGAGCACGGCGAGAAATCGCCGAAAGGCGAGTCCAAGCAGCCGAAGTCGGACAAGCCCAAGACCCACAACCCACGGGACTGACCCATGCCGACCTACCTCGCCCCCGCAGTCTTCGTAGAGGAGCGTTCCACCGGTGCACGACCGATCGCCGGCGTGTCCACCTCCACCGCCGCTTTCGTGGGCGTCACCGAGCGCGGCCCGGTGGGCCGGGCGATTCTGATCACCGGATTCGCCGAGTTCGTGAAACGCTTTGGCGGCCCGATCGGCATCGTGCCCGGCGTCCGCGAGCATTACCTGTACTACGCGGTACGCCATTTCTTCGAGCTTGGCGGGACGCGCTGCTACGTGGTGCGCGTCGCGCATTACACGAACATCAACAGCGCCGCGACGCTGCAGGCGACCCCGGCGCAGTCGCAGTTCGATGCGCAGCAGCTAGACGGCACCGCCGTGACAGGCGCGCTGCGCGTCGCGGCGATCAGTCCCGGAACCTGGGGCTCGCGCCTGCAGGTTGCCGTCTCATCCACGAGCAAGTTCCAGTTGCCGCTCGCGGAAGGCATCACCGCCGGAAACTTCACCAGCATCAACCTCCCCAGGAACACCGATGTCGTACCCGGGAGCGTGCTGTACCTGGTGCATGAGATCGTAGGCGTGGTGTCGAGCGTCGGGACGGACACGGTGTCGTTCGCCGCGCCGCTGACCGAGGGCAGCGCCGCGTCGACGGCGACGATCGCCACCGGCGCCGCGGTGTTCAAGCCCGATTTCTCCCTGATGACCACCACGAATCTGGCCGCCTCGGTGGACCTGAGCGCGGCGAACCCGCCGACGAGCGCCATGCGGCTCGCGAGCGTCACCGGCCTGGTGCCGGGTGATGCGATCCATTTCGTGGTCGCGAGCGCGCTGGTGGTCGTCCGCTCCGTCGAGGCCACCACCGTCAGCGGCGCCCCCGCGATGCGCGCCGTCATCGCGCCGGCAGCGATCCCGCTGCCAACTCTGCCGCTTGCCGGGACGCGCGTCTATGCGCGCGACTTTGCGTTGCAGGTACGGCTGGACGGCGACATCGTGGAGACGCACCAGAACCTCTCGCTTGCCGTTGCGCACGCCACGGACTACGTGGACACGCGGCTCGGCGCCGAGAGCGGGATGTCGCAGTACATCGTTGCGAGCGAGCCGAGCCCGACTGCCGCCGACGACATCGTCCTGCGCAACGCCGCGCCCACGGCGCTGGGAGGCACGCCAAGCGACGGCCTCACCGACCTCTCGGTGTCGGACTTCAGCGGCAGCGACCTCCTGAAGAACGGCCTGCGCGCCCTCGACGCGATCGAGGACGCGAGCATCCTGGTCGTCGGCCAATCGCGACTGGCCTCCACTGCGGCGCCGAGCCCCGTCGTCCACCAGACGAACCTGACCGCGGCGACGATCGCATGGGTCGAGAACCGCAAGGACATGTTCTACCTCATCGATCCGCCGCGCACGGCGGGCAGCAACGTGGTGCAGGCCGTGCGCACCTTCCGCAGCAACTTCAGCTCCAGCTACGCCGGCATCCACTTCCCGTGGATCGCCATCGATGACCCGCTGACCGGGCAGCCAGTGATCGTGCCGCCTTCCGGTGCGGTGGCCGGCGTGTTCGCGCGCACGGATGCGCGGCGCGGCGTCCACAAGGCGCCCGCGGGCCTGGACGTCGGTCTCCTGTCCGTCGCCGCGGGCGTGGCGCACAGCGTGACGCCGGGCGAGAACGACGTGCTCTACCCGGAGAACATCAACGCGATCCGCAATCTCACCGAGGGCATCGTCGTGTGGGGCTCCCGCACCCTCTCGGCCGATGCGCTCTGGCAGCAGATCAGCATCCGGCGACTCTTCATCTTCCTCGAGCGTTCGATCAAGTTGGGGACGCAGTGGGTGGTATTCGAGCCGAACGACAGCGCGCTCTGGAAGACCATCGAGCGGACCATCAAGTCGTTCCTGCGCATCCAGTGGCGCGAGGGCAAGCTCGTGGGCGCCACGGAGGACGAAGCGTTCTTCGTGCGCTGCAATGAGGACACCAATCCGCCCGAGGTCGTCGACGCCGGCATGGTGGTGACGGAAATCGGCGTCGCGCCGTCGCGTCCGGCGGAGTTCATCGTCTTCCGCATCCGCCAGTTCGCCGGCCAGGAAGGTTGACGTGCGACCGGCGACACCACTCTGGACAGGGGCATAGCAATGGCCGAATACCTCTCGCCTGCCGTCTTCATCGAAGAGCTTTCCTCGGGTAACAAGCCGATCCAGGGAGTCGGCACCTCGGTCGGCGCTTTTGTCGGGCACGCGGAGCGGGGCCCCCTCGGGCTCGCCACCGCCATCGACAACTACGCGCAGTTCGTGCGCACCTTCGGCGAGCCCTTCGACGACGGCTACCTCGCCTTCGCCGTGAAGGCGTTCTTCGACGAGGGCGGCTCGAGCTGCTACGTCGTGCGCACGAGCCACTACACGGCGCCCGGCACGCCAGCGGCGCTCGCGAGCTCAAAGAGTTTCCAGAACTCCGGCGCCACGCCGATAAACGTGCTGACCGTTCGCGCTTCGTCCCCCGGCGCCTGGGGCGAACGGCTCACCGTGGTGATCGCGCGGTCCGTAGCCGCACCCGACCTGTTCTCGCTCACGATCGCGAACGCCGGCGCTGCGGTGGAAGTCCTCACCGGGCTCTCGATGAATCCGCTTTCGCCGGCCTACGCGCCGGTCGCCGTCGCACAGCGCTCGGCGCTGGTGCGCGTGACGGACGAGGTCCCGGCGGCGTCGCTGCTCATGCCGCCCGACCGGCGCCCGGCGGACACGACAGCGCCGCAAGCCCTCAGCGGTGGCGACGACGGGCTGTCGAGCCTGGCCACCGGCGACTATGTCGGCGATGCCGCCTCGGCAACCGGACTACACGCGCTGGACGCGGTCGATGACGTGAACATCATCTCGGTGCCCGATGCAATCGACCGCGACGTGCACGTGCAGGGCATGGCGTACTGCGAGGCGCGCGGGGACTGCTTCTACGTTGCGGACGCCGCCGAAGGCGCCGTCACGGCGACCGAGGTCCTGCACTTCAAGCGTGCGCAGGGCGCTTATTCCGGTGGCAACGCCCTCAACTCGAAGTACGGCGCGCTGTACGCGCCATGGATCGACGTCATCGATCCGCGCAGCGGAGCGCCACGGCGCATACCGCCGAGCGGTGCGGTGATCGGCCGTTATGCGCGCACAGACGGCAGCCGCGGGGTGCACAAGGCGCCGGCGGGAGTCGTAGACGGACGCCTGGCGAGCGTGGTCGGGCTCGGCGCAGCCTACAGCCACGCGGACCAGGAGAAGCTGAACCCGCAGGGGATCAACGTCCTCCGGCGATTCTCCGGGGTCGGGAACGCCATCTGGGGCGCACGCACGGTCAGCAGCGATCCCGAGTGGCGCTACCTGAACGTGCGGCGCCTGTTCCTGTTCCTCGAGGAGTCCATCGCGGAGAGCACCAACTGGACCGTCTTCGAGCCGAACGATCCGACGCTCTGGAAATCGATCGTGCGCAACGTGTCGGCCTTCCTCCGGCTGCAGTGGCTCGCCGGCGCGCTGGTGGGTACCACCGAGGAGGAGGCCTTCTACGTGAAATGTGACGAGGAAACCAACCCGTTCGAGTCCGTGCAGGCCGGGCGCGTGATCACCGAGATCGGTGTCGCGCCGTCGAAGCCGGCGGAGTTCGTGATCTTCCGCATCGAGCAGTTCGACGGCGGCTCGGACGTCTCCGAATGACCACCGTGCGTCCGTCCACCGCAATGAGGAGGTAACCCCTATGCCGCGTCGTGCTGATGATCCCCTCGCCGGTTTCAACTTCCTGCTGGAGTCCGGCGGCGTGCTCCGTGCGGGCTTCTCCGAGATCACGGGCCTCAACTCCGAGACCGATGTGGTCGAGTACCGCACCGGCGCCGACGACATGACGAATCGAAAGATCCCCGGCATGAAGAAGTTCGGCAACATCACGCTGAAAAGCGGTCTCGCGGCGTCGCCGGATCAGGATCTCCTGAGCTGGCGACAGGCGGTGGAGAAGGGCGACATCCAGCGCCTGGATGTCTCCATCATCATCCAGGACGAGCTCAAGCAGGAGCAGGTGCGCTACAACCTGCGCAACGCATGGCCCTCGAAGTGGGTCGGTCCCGATCTCAAGAGTGGCGCGAGCGAAATGGCGATCGAGCAGCTCGAGATCGCGCATGAAGGAGTGACCCTCGGATGATGAACTTACAGACGGAATTCGAGTTCCGGTTGCCGAAGGGGTACGTCGACAAGGACGGCACCCTGCACCGCGACGGCGTCATGCGGCTGGCGAACGCGAAGGACGAGATCCTCCCGCTGCAGGATCCTCGCGTGCAGCGTAACGAGGCCTACCACATCGTGATCCTGCTGTCGCGTGTGATCACGCGACTGGGCGAGGTACGCGACGTCAATCCTGGCGTCATCGAGGGCCTGTTCGCCTCCGACCTCGCCTATCTGCAGACCTTCTACAACGAAGTCAACGCGAACGGAAAGGCGCTGCACCCGGCGATCTGCCCGGAGTGCAACGCGCGGTTCGAGATGGAGTTGAGCGGCGCGGGGGAGTCTTGAGCTACCCCCTGGAACAGCTCCACCAGGAGGTAGCCTACATCGCCTACCACCTTCACTGGTCGTACGGCGAGATCTTCGACTTCCCCCACCCGGAGCGACGTCGGTGGGTCGGGGAGATCGCGCGCATCAACAAGGCCGCGAACGGAGAGGACTGACGCGTGTCGGCCGCGCTCACGGCCCCGGGCCTCTACCTGCGGCGTGCCGAGACGCCGCGGCCGGCCCTCGGGAGCGCCATCACGGGCATCGTGGGCGTGGCCGAGCGCGGGCCGATCAACTCACCGCAGCCGCTCACCGGCTGGGGCGACTACAGCGACACGTTCGGCGGTTTCGTCCCGTTCGGGTATCTCGCCCAATCGGTCTTCGGGTTCTTCCGCAACGGCGGTGAGAAGTGCTGGGTCGTGCGTGCCGCCGACACGAGCAGGATCGGCGCAACGACTCCGGCGGGCAGGTGCACGGAGCTCACGCCGCTGGCCACGGCCGCAGGCACGTTCGCGGACCACAACGGCGACGACAGCGTGCGCATCTCTGCGCTCGATCCCGGTGGCTGGGGCGATCGTCTCGCGGTCCGGGTCGCGACCTCGGCGCTTCGCCCGCTGCGCGTCGGAACGCTCACGCTGGCGACGACGGAGGTGACGACACAGCTCGAGGTGGACTCGATCGTGGACCTGCGCCCCGGCCTGGTCGTCCGCATCACGGACCCTGACGGCGTCAGCGGCGGGACGATTCGCACGATCGCGCCCGCGGCCAGTGCGTTGGACCTCGCCACCAGGCGCGTCGACCTGAGCACCACCGTCGGTCGGGCGTACCCGATCGGAAGCGTCGTCTACGCCGCAGGATTCCGCATCGAGGCGGAGTTCCGGGGCAGGCGCGAGTCCTTCGATCCGCTGTCGATGCGCCCCGGGCACCCGCGCTACTTCATGGATGTGATCAATGCGCCGCCCACCATGAGCGACTACGGCGAACGCCGTCGCAACGGACTCTCCTCACTCATCCTCGTGGAGCACCTGCTGTCCACCGGCGGCGCCTCGCGTTTTCGTCCCGCCGACACCGTTGGTGACCATTGGCTCGTCCGGGGCGACGACGGCTTCACCCAGGCGCGCGCCACCTTCCGCGACGGCCTGTCGAACCCGCTCGTCACGATCGTGGCGACGAGCGACCGCGGCTCCGCGGGCAACGGGCTGCAGGTCGTTGCTGTGCCGTTTCAGGCACGGCTCTCTCTCCCGAGTCCCGACGAGAGTGGCGCGCGCGACCGGCTGGTCGTGGACGAGATCCGCGGGTTCCAGGTCGGCGAGCCGGCACGGGTCGGCCCCGCGGGGAGCGCGACCTCCGAGACCGCCACCCCCTCGCTGGTCGTTCCCGGCGACATGACGCTGCGGCTTCCGGGCGACCTGGCCAATCCGCACGCCGTCGGCGAGGCCGTCACGGTCGTGGACCGGTTCACCCTCGAGGCGCGGCACCCCGGAGCGCGTGAGCCGATCGAGGTCATCCGCAACCTCAGTGGCAACGTCGCGACGGGAGCACGGTTTATCCGTACCGCGTTGCAGAGTGAATCGGCCACGCTGTGCGCCAGCACTCCGCCCGCGCCCTTCGCGACACCGATCGTGACCGGCGACTCGGCGTCCATCACGCTGGCCGGCGGCGCCGACCCCGGGGCGATGGACGCGCGTTACTACACGGGGTATCAGTCGGACGGCTCGCACTTCCATCCGGCGGAGTTGCCCGCCGCATCGCTGGTCGGGGTCGCGACGCTTGAGCGCGTAGAGGAGATCAGTCTCGTCTCCGTGCCGGACCTGGTGCGCGTTGCGACATCGGGTCTCGTGGCCGCACAGGCCAACGTCCTGCGGCACTGCGCGCGCCTCGGCGACCGATTCGCGCTGATCGATGCGCCGGCCGCCATGGCGCCGGCGACCATCGAGGGGCGGCCGGTAGCGCCCGCGCTGAGTACCGAGGACTGGGTCGCCGCCCTGGGCGACGCTGAGTTGCGGAAGTACGGCGCCGCGTTCCACCCCTGGGTGCGTGGCACGTTCGATGAACAGGAACACCTCACGCCTCCAAGCGCATTGGTAGCCGGGCTGATCGCCCGCACCGACGCCGCGCGCGGCGTCGACAAGGCACCGGCGAACGAGCAGCTCAAAGGGGCGTTCCGACTGGAGCCCCCGGTGGACCGCGCGCGCCATGGCGAACTGAACCCCGTCGGCATCAACTGCGTGGTGAAGCTCGAGGACGGGGAGGTGCGGCTGATGGGCGCCCGCACGCTGAGCGAGGACGCGGTGGCGCGGTACATCAGCGTCCGACGCACGATCCTGAGCGTCAAGAGGACCCTGGCGCAACGCATGCGCTGGGCGGTGTTCGAGCCGATCAACGACGCGCTGTTCCGGCGGCTCGAAGCCACGCTCGTCACCTATCTGCAGGCGCTGCTCGCACGCGGCGTCACCGCGAGCCAGCGGCCCGGCGACGCGTTCTATGTGCGATGCGATGGCGAGACGAACCCGCCGGACCAGCAGCGTCTCGGCATCGTGGTCGCCGAGATCGGCCTTGCGCTCCTTGCGCCCGCGGAGTTCATCGTCCTCACCGCGCGGCGCACGCCGGACGCGGTCCAGGTGATCGAGGAGGAGGCCTGAGATGCGACGCGCGGATGATCCCCTCCTCGCCTTCCGCTTCGTGCTGGAGCTGGGCGCGCTGCAGGTCGCTGGATTTCAGGAGTGCACAGGGCTCCAGCTCGAAACCAAGACCTTCGATTATGCCGAGGGCGGGCGCAACGCGGCGATGCTGAAGTTCCCGGAGCGCGGCGCCGTCTCGAACATCACGCTGAAGCGCGGGATGGTCAACGGCGCCACGGGCAACACGCTCTTCGACTGGCAACGCGACGTCATGACCGGCGCGTTCGACCCGCAGCACAACCCGCACCTCCGTCCGGCGGATGCCAGCGACGACGTCGCCGATCGGCTCGCGATCGTGCTGCAGAACGAGCAGGGCGTAGAGGTCAGGCGCTGGCGACTGGCCCGGGCCTTCCCGGTGAAGTGGTCGGGGCCCGACCTGAAGTCCGGTTCGAGCGCGCTCGCGATCGAGACGCTCGTGATCGCCTGTGAAGGGCTGGAGGCCGCGTAGACCATCATGCTCAGTCCCGTCAACATCATCGGCGACGTCACCCACGCGCTCGAGCTGCTGCTCGGCGAGTTGACGCCGTCACTCGGATCCCCGGCGGACTTGCAGCTCGGCGAGAACGACACGGGCGGCATCAACATCTACCTGTACCAGGTGCTCGAGTGCTCGCACGGGAAGAATCGCACCTTGCGCACGCGACCGGACGGCGATCGCGAGTATCCGCCCCTGGTGCTCAAGCTGTACTACCTGCTGACGCCGTACGCCGGCAACCTGATGACCGAGCATCATATCCTCGGCGATGCCATGCGGACGCTGTATGACCACGCGGTGATCGCGGACAGCGAGCTCCCGGAATCGCTGCGGCTCGTGACCAGCCAGGTCGCCATCGTGCTGCTGCCGCTGCAACTCGAAGAGCTGACCCGCATCTGGAGCGCACTGCAGAGCGCATTTCGCCTGTCCGTCGCGTACGAGGTGCGGGTGGTGCCGATCGACTCGGAGACGGTGGTCACGCCGTCGCGCGTGCTCACGAAGCTCGACCTGGTTGCGCAGACATGAGTAGCCCAGCGCCGCTCTCGCCGCCGCCCCCCTTCGCCAGCTCGGCCGAGCAGCTCGGCGCGGAGTTCGCGTGGCTCGAGTTGCTACTCCGGCAGCGGGCGCTTGAGGTCGGCGCGCGGCGCGGATCGGATGAGCCGTTCGACCAGTTCGCGGGCATGTACGTGTCCGAGCGGGAGATCGCGCGCTATGCCGGCGACGCCGGGCCAGCGACGGGCGCCGCGGGCGACGGGCGCGCGCGTCAGCAGCGAGAACAGCTCGCGCGGCGTCGAGAGGAGCTCGATGCGCGCGCCACGGCGAGCGAGCGCTCCGGTGAGGAGCTGCGGCTCCAGCGGCTGGCGCGGCGATTCGGCCTGACGCAGGTGGAGCTCCGCGTCCTCGTGTGCTGCCTCGTACCCGACTGGGAGCTGCGATTCCAGAGGTACTTCGCGTACCTGCAGAACGACGTCGCCCGGCGGCGTCCCACCGTGCAGCTGCTCGGGGAGTTGTTTGGAGGGGCTGACGACGTCGGAGCCATGACGCGCGTGCTGTTCTCGCCGGACGGGGCGCTGACACGCGAGCGGCTCCTCACCATCCCTGATCCGCCGGATCTTCCTTTCCCGGCGCGGCAACCGGTCGTCGCCGCCGCGGTGGCGGATTACCTGGCCGGCGCGGTGAGGCCCGACGCGCGGCTCTCGGGGTTCGTGCGCGTTCAGGAGCCGAAGTCCGAGTGGCCGACCGGTCGCTGGTATGACCGACATCACGAGATCGTCGCGCGGCTGGTCCGGCCCCTGCAGCGCGACGGACGGTTGCCCACCGCCTATCTCTGCGGCGCTCCCGGGTCGGGAACCGGGCTCGTGACCCACGCCGTGGCGTCCATCGCGGGCGTTCGGCTGATGCGCGCCGACTGCCGCGCCTGGATCGCATCGGGCGCGCTCACGCGCGAGACGGCGCGGGCCTTTCGTCGCGACGCGCTCATGCACGGCTGCCTCATCGAGCTGGCGCGCGTCGAAGCGCTGCTCGATCCAGCCGCGACGGACCAGCGCATCGTGATCGAGGAGTTCCTCTCGGAGAACGAGGCGGCGGGCATCATCCTCACAGGCGTGACGCCCATCGCCGAACTCTCGGCGGCGCTGGCCGTGCCCCTTTGGGGCTTCGAGATCCCGCGGCCCGACGTCGGCGAGCGCGCCGATCTCTGGCGCGGGGCATTGACCGCGCGCGGCTGGCAGGCCGATGCCACACTGGTCGACGCGCTCGCGACCGGATTCCGATTCACCCCCCACGAGATGCGCCGCGCGCTCGAAGGCTACGACGCGGCGGTCGATTGCGAGCCTGCGGATGCCCCGGACCGCGAGACGCTCGTCCGTGCCTGCCGGGAGACGTCGCGACACACCATCCATCGCTTCGCCAGGAAGATCGTTCCCCGGCGCGGGTGGGACGACCTGGTGCTCCCCGATGACAGCCGCATCCAGCTCGAGGAGATATGCGCCGGCGCCCGGGGCCGCCGCCGCGTGCACGACGAATGGGGATTCCAGCACAAGCTGGCGCTCGGTGCGGGACTGAACGTGCTGTTTGCCGGGCCATCGGGCGTCGGCAAGACGATGAGCGCCGAGATCGTGGCGGGCGATCTCGGCCTGGACCTGTACGCCGTGGACCTGTCCTGCGTCGTGAGCAAGTACATCGGAGAGACCGAGAAGAACCTGGCCATGGTGTTCGATGAAGCCGAGGCGACCAACGCCGTGCTCTTCTTCGACGAATGCGACGCGCTGTTCGGCAAGCGCACCGAAATCAAGGACGCGCATGACCGGTACGCGAACATCGAGGTGAACTACCTGCTCCAGCGCATCGACCAGTACGAGGGGATCGTGATCCTCGCGACGAACCTCCGCTCCAACCTCGACGCTGCGTTCACGCGCCGCATCCGGTACGCGGTCGAGTTCCCGTTCCCGGAGCCCCAGCTCCGCGAGCAGATCTGGCGCAAGGTCTTCCCGGCGGAGGCGCCGTTGGGCAGCGACGTGGACATGGAGTTCCTCGCGAGGCAGTTCAAGCTCACCGGCGGCGGCATCAGGAACATCGCCGTCAACGCGGCATTCCTCGCGGCGTCAAACGGCGGCCGGGTCGGCATGAAGCAACTCATCCACGCCACACGCCGCGAACTGCAGAAAATGGGCAAGAGCTGCACGAAGGCGGAGTTCGGACGCTACTTCCCCTGGGTCCGCGATGCGGGGCCGGTGGCGGCAAGGAGCGCCGAATGATCCGGCGCTGGCAGGCCTCGGCAACGCGTGCACGGCGATACGCCGCGCCGAGACACCCGCGCATCGCATCGCGTGGCATGCCGCTGCACTTCGAGTGGCTGCGCCGCCGTCGGGCGGGTTCCTCCGGCGCGCGCATCGTGCTGCACACCCGGCTCAGTCTGGGCGTCTCCCTTCACATGCATTCTCGGCACATGCATTCTCGGGCGCCGCTCACGCGCACGCCGGCGCGGGCCAAGGCGACGCTCGATCGGGGGCGCGAGGCGCTTCGTCACGAATGGATGTCGCCGCCGGTCGGGCCGCCGCCGGCTGCACCGCCGGCTCCGGTCGCCCGCGTCCGGGCCGAGCGCATCATGCGCGTCTGCTCGCGCACGCAACTCAGTACCGTGCTTCTGCGCGAGCGCTTCACGGATTGCGTGCTCTCACGGTCGGTGCTCGCGACCGTCACCCGTCCGGGCCGGTCGCAGGGTGATCGCGTCACCGCGTCCCACTCCCTCCCGCGAACCGTCGCTCGTTCAGCCGCGCCGGTGGCCACCCCGTCGCTGCGTGAGCACGTCAGTCGCGTCCACCGCTCGCAGGTGATCCGCACCGCCATCGGCGACGTCGCGGTGCGCCCGAGACGCGTGCCACCCTCGCGGGATGCCGGCGTCGCCGCACGCCCGACCGGCATCGAACCGCTGCGGCTCGAGGCGGCTGAGCACCGGGAGGAAGGCAGGCGTCACGCCACCCTGTTGCGCGCCTTCGCCGCGCAGCAGCAGCCGCTCGCCGCCGTGCCCGCCCGCACGGCCCCGGTCGACGCGGCGCCCATCGAACGCATCGAGCGCACTCTGCGCGAGTCGCTGACCGTCGTCGCGGAGCGGACTGTCCAGCGCGAGCTCGCGCGCAGCCTGCGCACCGGCGCTCCGACGAACCGGCGGCTCCGCGAGAGCATCCAGTC
>Ga0326597_10007094_pt1 | contig 15280 bp, 13 predicted proteins | sample RVTome_12_FD_203789 | JGI IMG/M metagenome (GOLD analysis project Ga0326597, IMG submission 203789) | Soil microbial communities from uranium-contaminated site in the Upper Colorado River Basin, Wyoming, United States - RVT100D185 | ecosystem: Environmental > Terrestrial > Soil > Contaminated >... | reverse complement strand
GTGAACCGGATCGCGGTCGGCAGAACTGGATCGATCAACAGGCTGAGCGCGACGCGGTGTATGCCAATCGGCGTCGCATTCGGGGCGACCGCGGCCAGCAGTTGATGCGGCTAAGGGGCGAGTTGTTAGAGCGACCCAATGCTCACCTCTACGAGACGGGCGGCATGCGCCGGACTCATCTGCGCGGGCACGGCAACATTCTGAAACGCCTGCTCGTGCACGTGGCGGCCTGCAATCTCGGCCTGTGGATGCGCACGTTGACGGGTATTGGAACCCCACGCGGCCTGCAGGGCCGTTTGGCCGCTGTATGGGCTTTTTGTTTTACTCTGTGGGTGCTACTGCGCGACCAAGTGACCGCTCATCGGCGCCGAGGACTCGATCTGAGACTGTTTGCGATCCCCAGTCACTGCCGCGGCGGCGTTCCCGTGCGTTATGTGAAAATCGGACTTCTACCACGGGCTGCTAGGAGCGACAATAGTGAGCTTCGAGCGAATGTAAGACCAATCTTTGAGCCTCCATTCCATGTGACTACTATCCCTTCTAATGGGTCGATACATATCCGGGTACGGGCACTTTCCGCAACCCGACTTCCAGCGATCACAATCCAAACTCACATAACAATGCCCCGTATAGTTCCACATATCGTGAAGCGTCATGACCGTTGGCTTAGACTCGGTAAGAGACGGCCGCGCCAAGTAGGAGAAGAAATCGGCGTAACTGTGAACACTGACGACATTCGCATCCACCCAGGCCTTAACTTTCTTGATCCCGACGGAGCTAAGATCAAACAGATTGTCTAAACCCACGTTGCCTGAAATCCGTCTCAGTAACGGATCCACCCGTCTCCTAATTCGTGATTGTCTGAATTTCTTGATATTAGAAGACTCGTCGGGATTTTCGGCGCACAGAATCATCGAGTCAATCCCGGCACTTCTCAGGGCGAAATGGAGGCGTCGAGTTGCCACAGCGGCACCGCCACCTCCTAACCCCCTATAACTCAGGTGAAGAACGTTCATTTCCTGATGTGCGTACTACGCGCTTTGTTCTTGATTTGCAGTATCTAGGTGCCTAATGCTTAGACGCATCCGTGAGTCTCTAAGAAGATTACCGAATTGGAGCCTTAGACTTTTTCGTGTGAGAACGACGTTCCTCGTGACGCGTTTTGTGACACCGAAAAATGCTTTGTAGCCCTCGTCACCCTTAAGGAAATCGTAAACTTCGAACCCGTTCTCTAGTGCGTATTTGATACTGTATCCAAACAAAGTTTTCCCCGGCGATAGCTTTGCATCGTCCCTTCCATATCCTGCAAGATAAGCGGAGAAAGTCTTCTTTTGTCGATCACATATGGCGGCGAGTGCTGCGATAGGAGTTTGCGCGTTCGATATCACTGCCAGCCATAAACTATTGGCATCGAAAAATCTGCGGAAAATAACTCGGTGGCGGTTGAGATTGTACGTGGATTTTCGTCCCCAATAGGACTGGTACAGTTCAAGCAAAGTTTCGATTTGACTTTCTAGATTGTCCGCCGTGACGTGCGTGATATGGAACTCATTGCGACTTTCCATTTCCCTGAAAGAGCGACGTAAATCCCTGCGGGTCCGTTTGCCTAAACGTTCTTGGAAATAGTTATCCCAGGTGCTTGGCAACGGAATAAACATGCACGGAGTACCGCTGCGGTGCTCGACGGAGAAATGTTTCGAGGAAAAGTGACTGAGAAATAAGTCCAATCGTGGGTCCAATACCTCATCCATATGAAACATCTCCCAGTCCATTTGTTCTTGGAGATGTTTGGCAAACTCGGCGATCGTTGTTGTCTCATACTCTGGCAGGCAGACAAAACCTGTATAATTGGCGAGGGGGTTACCGCCCATCCGTAACTCTCGAATAAGATCAAACCTGTATTTTGGAATCGTGGCATCTCGACTCAGTGCGAAGAATCCTACGTATGGCGAAGATTCATCCGCTCGGCACGCTAGCACGAGCCACGGGTAAGCGGTGACCTCGAACCATCCTCGTAACCACGCCCAATTCAAAAACATTGTAGCGTGCGGGTCGGCAGTATAGATAGCATTCCAACGCCCTTTCAATTTATCGAAGTCGCCGAGCTTATCGATACACTGAATCTGCATAACTCTAATCGTTACGTATTGGCGGAAGCAAGCGCGTCCAAGCGAAAGTACACGCGTTTGCCATGTGAGGCGAGGACTCCTTGCTGAGCGATTTTCGTCGTGAACTCAGCATTGTGTGCCGAGACTGCTTGAAAGATGCGGGGAGTCAGTTTTTGCCGGAAAAAATTGCGTATCCCACTTTAGCAGCGGTCGCACAACTCCCGGCATGCTTTCGGCATAGTCACCGCGCGCTGAATCGCCATCCAAGCTATCGATGACTTGAAAGGCCACAGCGTCGCTTACACGAAACTGCACGACTATGGGGTCCATGGTGATAAGCCAAGGCTCAACAAACACCATGCCCTCGGCAAGTAAATTACCTGGGATCCAGGCTTTGCTGATATAACGTCCAACAGGACGAGAGCGCCCCCGCCATGCCGGATCCAGGTCGAAACTGATAAAGATGCAGACACCTTGGTCGTTATAAAAGTGATAGTGTGGCGATAGAACATAACCTGGTTTGAGCACGGCATACTCCATCTCCACAGCGACCGGACGCCGGATATCCACAGAGTCCCTGAGTTCACCGTCCTCGGCTCGCACCCGGACGGCGTGCAGACAGGCGACGTCCCGGCCGGGTATGCTTACCCCTTCGGGCCATTCGCGGGCCGCCATCGTCCCATACCCCGAATTCATATAAGTGCTGACTACCTCCTGTGAAGGACCATCCTTCACGATTCTGCCCTGCTCTAGTAAAATGGTCCGCTGGCATAGCCGGGTCACCGCAGGCATATTGTGGGACACGAAAAGAACCGTGCGTCCATGCTGGCCCACGTCCTGCATCTTGCCCAAACACTTTTTCTGAAAACGCGCGTCTCCGACCGCCAATACCTCGTCGATAATTAGAATTTCCGGTTCCAGGTGCGCTGCTACAGCAAAAGCAAGCCGGAGCTGCATGCCGCTCGAGTAGCGCTTTACAGGTGTATCAACGAACTTCTCTACTTCAGCAAAGGCGACAATGTCATCGAATTTGCGCTCTATCTCCGCACGCTTCATACCCAAGATAGCAGCGTTTAGGTAAACGTTTTCTCGACCGGTCAATTCAGGATGAAAACCCGTGCCTACTTCCAACAGTGAACTCACCCGGCCACGGATTTGAGCGAAGCCTTGAGTCGGCTCGGTGATGCGCGAGAGGATCTTAAGCAGCGTGCTTTTACCAGCACCGTTGCGACCGATAATACCGACGACTTCACCGCGCGCAATCTCTAAAGAGATATCTTTGACAGCCCAGATTGTATCGTCGCCCGCATTAATGGAAGATGATTCCCGGTTGAATACAGAACGAAGGCGGCGAACTGGAGCCAAGCTAATATCGGTGAGCGTATCGCGCAGAGTTTTGTACTTCTCCTGTTTTGCGCCAATGCGATAGCGCTTACTGATGCCCTCGAGACGAATGGCGATGTCATTCATTGTATTTATTGACCGAGGACCGAGGACTCGAGACGGAAACTTCTATCTTCTGCAGTTACGTTAAGCTTCGCCGAAATGCTTGTAACTTCACAAACAGGCGATGACCTAGCTGCCGGATCTGGATCATGTCCTGAGAGATGAGATAGCCTCCGCGCTCAATTAGATCCAGGCAAGCAACGGTTTCAATGTAACATCGCAGAGCCATCCCAAGGAATCGTTTCTGTTCGGCATCACTTTAGCCTGTCGATCCTTCAGAAATGTTTAGAACAATAGATGTTACGGCACGTTGGAGTTGAGACCAAGATTAAACCGCTCTAACTCTGGCAAACGATTACCCACTGCGTAAACGTGATCCACATATTCCAGCCCGACTTGATAAACCTGCAAACGCTGGAATTTATATCTTAGGCCGTCCTCCATCGTCGGTCTCCTGTCTCAAGTTAAACGACATCCGCGAAGGTTTTTTCCATGCGTCGAAAATAGAACATGCCGCCCACCAGGATAGAAAGCGTCACCAAAGACGAAGCGATAATCATGGATCCAGGCGCGGTATTCGTTCCCAGTAATGCCCAGCGAAAGCCCTCGACCACGCCAACCATGGGATTGATCCCGTAGAAGGTCCGCCAGGGTTCCGAGAGCAGACTGCTGGGATAGGCAACGGGCGTGGAGAACAGCCACAGCTGGGTCATGAAAGGAACCACGTAACGCACGTCGCGAAACTGCACGTTCAAAGCGGAAAGCCATAACCCGACACCCAGTGATGTTGCGAAAGCTAGCAGCAAAAGTAGCGGCAGCCAGAAAATGTTCATCGTTGGTAGAATTCCGTAATAAATCATCATTCCAAGTAGCACCAAGAATGCCAGCATAAAATCGATCACACCGGCGATTGCCCTCGCGATGGGAATGGTCAAACGGGGGAAATAGACCTTCGTAATCAGCGTCGAACTACCAACGAGACTATCTGAGGCTTGGCTCAGTGCGTTGGCAAAGAACATCCACGGCACTAAGGCCGCGTAACTGAAGATCGGATAGGGAACGCCGTCTGATGGCACTCCAGCCAGCCGCCCAAAAAAAAGACTGAAGACGACCATCGTAAAAAAAGGTTGTATAACGGCCCAGGCCGCTCCCAGCACAGTCTGCTTATAGCGAACACTGACATCGCGCCAGGCAAGAAAATAAAGTAGCTCGCGATACTCCCAGAGTTCGTGCAACTTGAGCGCAACCCAGCCGTCCGATGGCTGGATCTGAGTGATGACACTGCCGCGTTCGGATGTTAATTCGGTCTCCACGTCTCACCTATATCTCTCACGTCCATCTGGCTAGGAATCGAGCCTCAAATGTATCTGGCGGGGCCTTCCAAATATCTTAAGGAGGGTTCTTACGATGAGCGATAAGTCAAAAAAGAACGACGATTGCCCAACATACTCTTTTGCCAATCTGATCTTATCCGGGAGCACCCTCTCGACATATTCTTTCTCAGGATTTTCGGCGAGCGCGAGAATCTCGGCCTCATCCGAATATTTTAGTGAAGCCAGGTCCGTAATCCCGGGGCGGACCTTGAGGATTTCCTCATAATCTTTTCGAAACCGCTCGACATAATGCAGCACTTCCGGCCGGGGTCCGACGAAACTCATTTCTCCGCGCAGGACATTGAAGAGCTGAGGGATCTCATCTGTCTTCGTTTTCCGTAGAAACCGGCCCATCCGGGTGATCCGGGGATCGCCTCCGAAAGTGATCGGCCCACCTCTGTGCTGGGCCTCTAGGATCATCGTGCGAAACTTATAGATGGGAAATGGCCGAAAGCCTTTTCCCAACCGCTCCTGTCTGAAAAAGATGGGGCCTTTGGAATCCAGCTTGATGAGGAAGGCCACGACGACTCCGAAAGGGGTCAGCAATAAAAGGCCAAGGACAGCCCCAACAATATCAAATATACGCTTCATCAGCGCCGATACTTTTTAACAATGCTTGTCACTGCCGCGATAACGTCCCGGACGTCCCCTTCAGTCATCCTCGGATAGATCGGGAGAGACACAATCCGCTCGAAAGCGGCTGTTGCTACTGGAAAATCCTTCGGTTGATATCCGAATGTGTTGCGGTAATAAGGATGAAGATGCAGCGGAATAAAATGGACCGACGTTCCGATACCTTCTTCCTTGAGTGCTTCGATGAATTCCCGGCGAGTGATCCTGAAACGCTCGAGATCCAATTGGATCACATAAAGATGCCACGCATGCTGCACATTCGACGCAGACGCCGGCGTCCATATCTCCGGAAGGCTCGCGAAACCTTGGTTATACATCGCAGCGATTTGTTTCCTCGCTTCCCAGAAGCGATCACACTTTTTTAATTGTTCGATCCCGATCGCCGCCGCAATGTCCGTCAGGTTGTATTTGTAGCCGGGAGAATGAACCTCGTAATACCAAGACCCCTCCGCGCTGTAACGCTTCCAGGCGTCTTTGCTGATCCCATGTAGGCTCATCATGCGCATCCGGTCGGCAAAAGCAGCGTTGTCGGTGGTCGCCATCCCGCCTTCCCCAGTCGTAATGGTTTTGGTCGCATAGAAAGAAAAACAAGTAACATCGCCGATGGTTCCTATCCTCTTGTCGTGATCGTAAGCGGGTAGGGCATGTGCCGCATCTTCGATCACCTTGAGGCCGTGACGCTTGGCTAGGTTAAGAATCCGCTCCATCCGGCACGGTTGCCCCCCAAAATGGACGGGAATAATCGCCTTCGTCCTGGTCGTGATTTTTTCCTCGATCCGATCGCAATCCAAGTTGAACGTGTCGGGCTCGCAGTCCACCAGAACAGGTTTTGCGCCGAGATAAATAGCGACTTCGGCGGTTGCGGTGAAAGTCATCGTCGGCACGATAACTTCGTCGCCTGCCTTAACTCCCACCGCCTCCAGCGCCAGGTGCAGCGCCGCCGTACAGGAATTCAAGGCGACGGCATGGGTAGCACCTACCACGCCGGCAAAGTTATCCTCGAATTGCTTGACGCGCGACCCCGTCGTCAGCCAACCGGAGCGAAGAGTGTCCACGACTGATTGAATTTCATCGTCCGTGATCTCCGGTATGTGAAATGGCAACATGCTTTCCTCGTAGAGCGTTCGATTCGGGTCGCGACGGCGTTGGATGTCAGTTTTGAGCCGCATCGGCTCTAACGCCTCCCGTTCTTGGGTGATCCATATTGGAATACACGACAAGGTGATACCCGAGAAGATTCAACTCTTCGGTTCTTACAAATGTGCTCTCGTTTACAATCATGTCGTCAAAGCGAGGAGTGTTATAAATGAGCAAGGCTTTCCTGGGCCGTTGTTCCAGAGACTTGTTGATGTTCTTGAGAACCTTCATCAGGATTGTCTTGCCGAATGGATTGAACAAAAAGAAGATGTTCTCATCGGGATTGATGATGTACTCACCCGCGTCAGATCCGATAATTCGAAATTCCGTGGTCACTTTCGTTGCAAGTTTGTAGCGATTGCAATTATCGATTGCAACGCTGCATAGCTTGTGCGCGTATTCGACGCCTCTAACTTCTCGGAATCCGTATCCGGAGGCGATCATCAAAACTCGCCCCTTGCCGCATCCAAAATCAACCAGAACACTACCGGGCGGAATGATTGGCCTGATGTGACTGAATAATCTTTTCAGGGGCACGATTTTAGTTGCCTGATACCGGCCATATTTCTTTGGACTTCTAAGTGTGAGGCGGTCGAGAGGCATCATTCCGGAAGTGTCGGTTCCATATCTGACATCGAACCAATGATCCACGATCAGCATGTAAAACTTAAATAGCGTCGATTTTATTCCCTGTTTGTGAAGCGAGCGCGTCAGTCTAGAAAGTATGTTTACAATTGGGGCTTGTTCTGATGCGACCCCTTCGAGCTTAACCATAAGGTTACCTCAGGCACGCGGTGTTGCTAAGCGAAACAACCGTGCGGATCGACGGACCAGCAGTTCAAACGGCTGGCGGTCCGATCATGAGTGTCGGCCGACCCGGCTGAGTACAGTATAAGCGTCACGGAGATCCCGTTAACGCACCCTGAACGCCCATAAGCCCTGGAGAAAACCGCAACCATAGGCGATATGCGGAAGAATCGAACGCCGGCGAAAGAATGAAGGGACGTGTCTTATCTGCGAACCCGTGGTCAACCAACCGAAGCGAAGGGTCTCCTTGACCGCCGTTGTTTCTTCACCTGGACTGAAAGGGGAATGGAAGGGTAGATACTTATGCGGTGCTCACGTTGCAAATTGTACGGTCTGGAGATTACCAAACCTTATGCAACCATCGTGACACGCCCCCCATTTTTTGGAACGCCAGGTATAGACATTTCGAAATTGCTATCTGCCTTTTAATAAATTGCGGACGGCGTGACACGGGATGCGGTCTTTTATCAAACATCTGGCGGTCTCGAGTAAGTCCTCAGGCTAACTCCGTTTGCCTGCGGGACAGAACCAGCGGAGATGCTTATCGAACGACTGAAAGAATCGAGATCCAATTCCGCCCATGTTCGGGAGGAAACGAGATCCTCGATCGGCTGCCCGCCGAATTGGACAAGAAACGCTTTAAAACGTGACAGAAACCAACGTCTTCCCAAACCTTGATGCAGTCGTATATGGAGCGGCACTTTGATGGAAATCATCTTAAGTTCCTGTGGATCAAACTCATAGGGGTGGCAGTAAAAAATAAAAGGAGCGTTCGCCATCACGCGCCTTGCAAAATACCGGCTTAACAGTCCTGGAAAGAAACGATGATACCCGCCTCCGCCCACCGGCCAGTTTTTACCCAACCACTGAAGCGTAGCGATGGGAACCTCTAATATATGTTGGCCCCCATTCACGGCCACTTCTACCGGAGCAACCGGCCACTCTGGGATTCCATATCGTGGCCGACGGACCGGAAAGATACTCGAATCATACTCGAAATCCGCTTCGGCCAAGACTCCCAGTGACCACAGGGTATCGCGAACTACGGAAAAATCCGGCGCTCGATATCCCCTGACCCGCTCACCAATGATCTGCTCCAAAATGTCCTTCGCGCGGCGAACGTCTTCTGCGAACTCCCTGCGGGATTGCTTGAAAATCTCGACGTGGCCATAACCGTGGCAGGCAACGGCATGGCCATCGGCGTGGATTTCCCGAACTACATCCGGAAACGTCTCGGCGAACTTGCCAAGAACAAACATGGTAGTGCGAACTCCGGTGTCCCTCAGAACGCCTAAAAGCCGACGAGTATTGACAGCCGCACGCTCGGTGATAGGAAGATCGTGGTTGAAGCTAGATTGAGGCCAGTCCTCAATATCTACCGAGATTGCCGGCCGACTAAACGTTAAGGGGTTTGAGATGTACATGGTAATCCATTCCCGCGCCGGGAACCTTGTGGACCTCGATCCCTTTGAACCCGGCAACGGCGCAGAGGGCTCGTATCTTCGCCGCGTCGTAAAAATAAACTGGGCACTTACGAAGCCGGTAGCGAATCTTACGGAGGGGTGTACGGAACCAATGTTGGCTCGGAAAGGAAACCACAGCAGACACTTTGACCAGGGGTCTTAGAGCCGAGAGGAAAGATTGGGCGTCAAGTATGTAATCCAATACGCCCATCACGATGATATGATCATGCGCGTCTAGTTGGACTCCTGGGAAAAAGCCCTCAATCAGGGAGCAACGTTCAGCTACTCCCGCCTGGACAGCTCTCCGGCGCGCTAAAGCCAGCATTCCTGAGGCGGGATCGACTGCGGTGACGTGAGCGGCCCCCCGTTTCAGGGCTTCAATAACATAGGGACCGGAGCCACAACCGATGTCGAGAACCGTTTTCCCTTGCAGATCTCCGAGTTTCTCAAAAGTCAAGGCGAATCTAATAAACATGTCGCTCCGAAAATGCGTGTCTACCCAACGCATGAGAGCGTTCCGCTTTCCGTCATATAGCGTGTCAAATGTCCCGGCAAAGCCGTCGAAGAATTCTGCAGCATCGGACTTAGAATGCATGGCGTCACCCCCCTTGATATAAGAACCGCTGATTGATCCAACTCCTTTTGCTGCGAAGCATATTCCAGCCGAACCCCAGCGCATAAGCGAGATGCATAACCGCGACGGCAAGAGTAAACATCGGCCCGATGAATGCGTCGCGGCGTTTAACGGTGATTTGGGCGCCTACCAAGAGAAGCGTCGACGCATAAACCAGAGGAATTACAGCCGCAATCAGCGCCCACCAACCAGGTAGACAAAGACCGATAAGCAGCAAGAGTACCATCAGAAAAAAGAAGACGATTGGGATAAGCTGGCGCATAGAGGCCGGGACATGGTGCTTTCTTAGAACTGCAACGCGCCAGTAGCCGTATTGGAAATACTGCCAAAACACTTGCGAAGGTTTCTCGCGAACGTAGTAGACACACTGCGCGCGCGGTGAAATAAAAATCTTTCCACCATGGAGAGCAATTCGATAGTTTAGCTCATCGTCTTGGTTGCGCGGCAAGTTCTCATCATACGGGCCTATGTTGTCGAAAACTTCCCGGCGAAACACCGGGAAACATGCTCCTTCCGCGTAGCCCTCGTAATTTGGAAACCGGTGCTTCGCGTTGCCGACACCCAAAGGATGTGACATGGCGGCCGCCACAGCTCGGCCAAATAAGCCTCGACCCCGACTAACGATCGGTCCCCCGGAGCAGCAGACTTCCGGGTGCTCGTCAAGAAGCTCGAGACATTTGCGGATGTAGTCGGGAGCATATTTGCAGTGGGCGCCAAAAATTGCGATGTACTGCCCCCGCGCTTTTCGTATTCCGGCGTTCATGCCACATGGAGTCGTCCCAGTTGGATTATCGACCAGTTGTAACCGAACATCGTTCTCCGCTAGTCGCTGCAGAATTTCCCGGGTCCCGTCATTTGACATGCCGTCGGCAACGATAACCTCAAAGCCTCCTTTTGGAGGATCTTGGTCCAAGATCGAGTGCACGCAGGCTTCAATGTGATCTCTTTCGTTCCGGCAAGGAATAATAACCGAAACGACCGGGAAATCGTCGGCGCAAGGCAGTGATTGGGACATTTCTGAGCGAGTGGTAGAAAGGCTACGGAACATAAAACTCTCTGATGCGTGAAACGACAAACTCCTGCTGGGCTTCGGTTAATTCGGGATAAATCGGCAGTGCAAGGGACTCACGCGCGGCGCGCTCCGCATGAGGAAAGTCTCCTTGCCCGTAACCTAGATTTCGGAAACATTCTTGGAGGTGCAGCGGAAACGGATAATAGACTTCAGTTTCTACGCCGCGCTCTCTCAGAAATGTTTGCAGCTTGTCACGGTCAGGAAAGTAGGAAACGAATTGGTTGTAGATGTGCCCGGGGCTGTCTTCAGGCAGGGAGACCAATTTCCACAAGTTCATCTGATTAAAAAGAGCCTTGTATCGAGTCGCGTTTTGACGCCGCCGTTCCGTCCACGAGGGTAGGTACTTTAGTTTTACGCTCAAAACAGCGGCTTGAAGCGCGTCTAATCGGAAGTTCCCGCCGACGATTGCATGGTAATATTTCGGCTTTCCGCCGTGGATGCGGAGGATTCGCAACTTGCCGGCGAGCTGCGCATCGTCGGTGACAATCATGCCTCCGTCGCCGAAGGCGCCGAGATTCTTGCTGGGAAAGAAAGAGAAACATCCCATGTGACCGATCGTGCCTGCTTCTCTGCCGGCCCCGTCTTTTGCGCCAATGGCCTGAGCGGCGTCTTCAATGACGAACACGTTTCTTTTCTCGGCCATTTCTAAAATCGGATCCATGTCCGCGCACTGTCCGAATAAATGGACAGGCAGGATGACCTTGGTCTTGGAACTCAGGTGTCTTTCAAGGGTCGTGGCATCCATGTTAAATGTACTTGCATCGATGTCCGTAAAGACGGGTCGGGCTCCCAGCCGGGCGATCACGCCTGCGGTGGCGAAGAATGAATAGGAGGTCGTGATGACTTCATCGTCGGGACCGACTCCAACGGCCATCAGCGCCGCCAGCAGGGCATCGGTGCCGGATGAAACGCCGACGGCAAATTTGGCGCTGCAAAAGGACGCCACGGCCTCTTCCAATGCCGTGACTTCCGGCCCTAAAATGAAATGTTGTGAGTCGCATACGCGATCAACGGCCTCACGAATCTCCGATCGAATCTCTGCGTATTGTGCTTTTAGATCAAGCAACGGCACTTTGATCATTGTTCGCGTCATATTCCCTTTCGACAAAAACTTTATGCCCGGTTTTTGTGTAAACCCTTCGACATGCTCGGCATGCGCCCGGTCCGTCTCCGCCATTGACCTCGATGCGGTTTCCACACATGCACATCCACCCGATAATTCTCCCCGGATTGCCGACGACCAAGGCGAAGTCCGGAACATCCTTTGTGACAACGGTTCCGGCGCCGACAAACGCATATTGTCCGATCGTAGTTCCGCACACGATGGTACAGTTGGCTCCGAGAGTCGCGCCGCGCCGGACCAGAGTTGAACGTAGTTCGTCCATCCGCTTGATTTCGCTCCGAGGATTAAAGACGTTGGTAAACACCATTGACGGACCACAGAATACGTTATCTTCGAGAGTGACTCCTTCATAAATCGAGACATTATTCTGGATCTTCACTCCATCGCCAATAACGACATTAGGGCCAATCACGACGTTCTGCCCGATCCGGCAGTTCTTCCCAATACGGGAATTCTTTAAGATATGGGAGACATGCCAGATCGTCGTTCCTTCTCCGATATGCACTTCCTCATCAATAAAGGCCGAGTCATGCACGAAATAAGGCATTTCCCGCTTGGCTGGGATCAATCGCGGCCGTACGGTGTTTTCTAGCGCGTTCTCGCACTGCTGCAAAACCGTCAGCACTCGGAGTCCTTCGCGTCCATCCGTGCGAGGAGTTTGGCGCGTCGTTATGCATTCGAGGAAGTGCTGACATTCGTTTCGCAGCGGCTCTCCTGAATCAAAAGGCACAGGTTGAGCTTCAGCTTTGCTCGCGATGGGCACACCATTCTTCCAGTTGATGGAGTGCGGATAAAGCAGCAGCTTCTTTTCCCTTTCTACGTCGTCGAAGACGGCCATCTTTCGGTCTCCGACGATGATCAATTTCTGCTCCTTAAACGGATGCAGCCAGGAAACGAAAATATGGGCTCTAACGCCGCTGGGAAAAGAGAGCAAGCTAACGGTAACATCCGCTATCCGATTGTGCAGGTAATTCCCGCCCTGGGCGTCGACTTTGTCGGGCAATTCTCCCAGGAGACCAAGGATGACGGAGACATCGTGCGGGGCAAATGACCAGAGGATATTTTCTTCCCGGCGTATTTTCCCCAAGTTTAGCCGACTTGAATAGATATACCGGATTCGTCCCAGTTGTCCCTCTTCGATCAGCTCCTTCAATCTCAGCACGGCAGGATGATACCAAAGCAGGTGTCCCACCATGAGGACGCGTTGGGTCTCGGAAGCCAGAGCCGTGAGACTTTCCCCTTCGTCCACGGTCAGGCTAAGCGGCTTTTCCACGAAAACATCCTTTCCCGACAGAAGCGCCTTCCTCACCAGGCTTGAGTGGCTCTCGGCCGGGGTTGCAATGACAACCGCCTGGATGGCTGCGTCTTTCAAGACTTCGTCATAAGAAGCTCCCGTGCGGCATCCGGGGTATTGCTTTCCAATAAGTCGGAGCTTCTCGGCATCGCTATCACAAACAGCGGCGAGAGCGCCGAGGTTGTGAAAATTCCGAACTAGGTTCTTTCCCCAGTACCCGGAACCCACGACGGCTACCTGCGGAATTGGTTGCAATTCTGTGCTCGATCGCAAAATCATTGACCACACCTCTTGCGGTTTAAAATTTTTAACTGGTTTTAGACTCAGACCAGGAATGCGCTCCGACCGGATTTGCAGACGGGCCCACGTCATTGAGAGGAAACCCATTGATCCAAGGTTCCGCCTAGCACCAATGATGGAGTTCCGGGGTAAAACTAAGCGGCCGCCAAGGAATGGAAACGCTCCTACTGCCGGTTTCGTCCGGCCGATTCGCGGCTACATTCTCAATCGGATTTGGCCCCAGAAAAATCTCTACTCTTTGGTTCTTAGCGACGTAAAAGGTTAAGCCCATTAAATCGGTCTCGCGCAATTGAATTTCTCCTAAAACCTCATCGATCAATACTGGTCGGATGCGGATCCTCAGGTTCCGGTCGCTTCCGTGTTCTTCATCCCACTGAACTGAGCTATTCATCAGAGCATACCAAAGAAGCCGAGATGTCGTTGCGACAAGAATTCTGCCGGCTTTGAACTCCCTTGAAATGTCGCGCAATACTTCCATGTCGTCATTATCAAAGGGGAAATGATCAAGTAGATGGTTGTAGACGATCATATAGCCGTTTTGCGCCACGAGTTGCTCGATCACGGTCCTGCCAAGTTGCCGGTGCAAACCTTCGCTCGAAACGCCGGCCCATATATTCTCGTGATTATTAAAGCGCGGAAAAACATAGACCTTGCGCCCATCGTCCAGTTTAAAGGGAATAAGTAAGATATTGGCGGAACGTAAACATCCTCTATTTGCACACGCGAGTGCGACCCGTGCGATAGTATGTAAAGAACATTCCCACTGGAATTTAACGTACTCGCCTAATGTAAGCGTGCGCTCTTGGCCCACGACTCTCGTCAACCGGCTATTCCAGTAAAACCTCACTCCTGCCTGAATCGTGAGATCGCTATGATATGCCGGCGAATGAGTTATGGCTCCCTGATGATGCGGGATCCCCTTATTCAAGTTTTGAACATTATGTTTGTTGCCATGATTCACCCACACGGGAACATTGAGGTTGTAGGAGCGCATTTCCTCGACCGCACGCATGGCGAATTCCCTACGAAACACGCCGGGCTGCGAAAAATCACCATAGGTATGCAGCGTGTCTACATAACCCGAACGTATATATTTGCGGAATAACGGGGCAAATTTCGAAGGTTCGGCATTGAGACCCTTAAAATAGGTAAAGGCACGGCCTGGATTGCCGGAAAAAAACCAAAACGAGTCAGCGATCTCCAATCCCAGGCCGGGGCCATAAGGCGTATCTTCCTCGGAATTCAAAAGACGATGCGCATCAATAAAGTGCTGAGGAGGAAAATTACCGTGATTGTCGGTAGAAATTGCCAGTGCCGCTTGGAATGGGTAAGGAAATTTCCTTAGGTTGGCCTCCTTACTCATATCGGATTCTCAACTCGAAGTGCGGCACAATAAGCCTCCAGGAATACCGGGATAATCAGCCTGCAAAGATTCGAGGATCAGGAAAAAGAAATCTTGAAAGGAATGGTGGAGCCGAGGGGATTCGAACCCCTGGTCTCTAGAATGCAATTCTAGCGCTCTCCCAACTGAGCTACAGCCCCACAGAATACGACCATTTTATGCGCTCAGAGATGAACAGCGACGAGCTATTGATCATCGCCGCATTGTTGCAACTGAGTTTCTTAACAGATGGCCGCTGAGAGCCACCTTGCCGTAAGCGGCAGAATTGTAATTGATCGAAGGGTTGGTTTTACCGTCTACGATGGCCTTCAAGAGATAACTGGTTCCCTGTTGCGCTTTGTCTGAATATCGGCCCAGCAGCGCCCAGCCAAAGTAAATCGCCCCATTGCTCCCCGGCTCTGTCCGGCTGCTAAAGGCGATATTGCTGCCATTGATATAGTTGGCAAACATAGGGTTGGTGATCGACCCGTTCCACATAGTCTCTGACA
>Ga0326597_10007093_pt1 | contig 15281 bp, 17 predicted proteins | sample RVTome_12_FD_203789 | JGI IMG/M metagenome (GOLD analysis project Ga0326597, IMG submission 203789) | Soil microbial communities from uranium-contaminated site in the Upper Colorado River Basin, Wyoming, United States - RVT100D185 | ecosystem: Environmental > Terrestrial > Soil > Contaminated >... | reverse complement strand
CGTCATCATCCTGACCGACCTGATTCTGCTGCCAGTGCTGGTTTCCTATGTGCCGATCAGCGATCGTTTCCGCGAGCGCGTGGCGCGCCGCCAGCGCGCGCTGCAGTCGATCTGGAATCGTCTCGCCAGGATCACGAACCGGGGGCCTGCGGCCGTCATCATCGGCATTGCGCTCCTGCTCGGCATTCTCGGCGTCATGAAGGGCCGCGAGACGCCAATCGGCGACACACAGGCGGGTGTGCCCGAATTGCGGCCGGATTCCCGCTACAACCGGGACAGCAACCTGATCAGCCAGCGCTTCTCGATCGGCACCGACATCATCAATGTCATCGTCGAGACGAAACCGGACGGCTGCATCGACTTCCGCATCATCGACGCCATAGACCGGTTTGCCTGGCACATGGCCAATGTCGAGGGCGTGCGTGACGTCATGAGCCTTGCGGGGGTTTCCAAGGTGGTCAGTGCCGGGTGGAGCGAAGGCAGCCTGAAATGGCGCAATCTGCCGCGCGACGAGCGGCAGCTCGTTCAGGCGCAGAACTACGTCGAGACCAGCACGGGTCTCCTGAACCGGGACTGCAGCGTGATGCCAGTCATGCTGTTCCTGTCGGATCACCGCGCCGAGACGATCGAGCGCGTGGTCGCGGCTGTCAAGAATTACCGCGAAAAAGAGCCGACCGAAGGCGTGACCTACCGCCTGGCAACAGGCAACGTCGGCGTGATGGCTGCGCAGAACGAGGAGGTCATGGCCAAGGAGTTCGTGATTCTCGGCTGGGTGTTCGCCGCGGTGACGATCATGTGCCTGGTGAATTTCCGCTCGGTCACCGGCACGAGCATCGTGATCCTGCCGCTCGCGCTGGTGTCGATCCTGGTCTACGCCGTGATGGCCTTCGTCGGCATCGGGCTCAAGGTCAACACGCTGCCGATGGTCGCGCTCGGAGCCGGCATCGGCGTCGACTATGGCATCTACCTGTTCAGCCGGATGCAGGAGTTCCTGCGCCGTGGCGAGAGTGTGCAGCAGGCCTATCTCGGTGCGCTTCGCGTCACCGGCGCTGCAATCTTCTTCACCGGCGTGACGCTTGCGATCGGGGTCGCAACCTGGGCATTTTCGCCGCTCAAGTTCCAGGCTGACGTGGGCCTGATGCTGACCTTCATGTTCCTGGTCAATATGCTGGGAGCGATGCTGCTGCTGCCCGCACTGGGCGCATGGCTCCTGCGCGCGAAAGCGCCCGCCACGCCGGCGCCTGCCGGCTGAGCTGGAAAGTCACTCGAGCGGCGGCCGTGCGCGCAGGCGCTTGGCATCCTTGCGCAGCCGCTTGCCTTCGAGCCTTCGTGCCCGCGCCGTCCGTGTCGGCCGTGTCGGTCGTCGCACTTTCGGCTGGACGCGGGCTCTCGCGATCAATTCGGCGAGCCGCCTGATCGCGTCCTGACGATTTGCCTCGCGGCTGCGGTGTCGATGGGCGTCGAGCACGATTTCGTCCAACAATGTCAGGCGCCGGCCGGCCAGGACCCGCAACCTTTCCTTGGCGGCATCGTCGAGGAGCATCGTCCCGCCGACCGGGAAGCGAAGTTCGCAGGCGGTCGCCACCTTGTTGACGTTCTGACCGCCCGGGCCCGGGCTGCGCACGAAGCTCAGCGTGTATTCGCCCTCGGGAATTCCTGGCGCGATCGCGCCATTGCCGGCCATGGTCAATCCTGGGTATCGGTGGACGGCATGATCGGCTGTGTCGACCGGGGAGCAAGCTTCGAGGCGTGCGCGCCGCCTTCGAGAATCCTGAGCTCGCGCTGCGCCGGTGGGATCGTCACGCCGTGCTCGCGGAACAGCGCCCAGATCCTGCGATTGACATCCGAGCGGACATTGTTGACGCCCTCGGCCGGATCGCCGATCCAGAAGCGCACTTCAATCTCCATGCCGAAGTCCGTGAATTCCATCAATCGCGAGACGGCCGGCGGGTCGCGCAGGATGCGCGGGTGCTCGGCTGCCTCGAGCAGCAACTTCAGGGCCAGTTCCACGTCATCTTCATAGCTGATCCGCACCGGAACGCGCAGGCGCACTTTCGGGTGGCCGTAGCTCCAGTTGATCAGCGGATTGGTGATGACATTCTGATTCGGAACCAGTGTCGCCACGCCGTCACGATCGCGGATTACGATGTGCCGACCGCGCAATTCCTCCACCCAGCCGAATCCGCTGGTGCTGGTGCCTGTCGTGCCGGTGAAGCTGATGACGTCGCCCGGCTTGATCGAGCGATCCATCAGCAGCACGAAGCCGCTGACAAAGTTGGCCGCGATCGCCTGCAGCCCGAAGCCGAGTCCCAGGCCGATTGCACCCGAGAACACGGTCAGCGCCGTCAGGTCGACGCCCGAGGCCCTGAGTCCGAGCAAAACACCGAATCCGATAAGGAAGGCATACGCAAACTTGCCGATACCGATCCGGGTGGATGGCGCCAGTTCCAGGACGGTGCTGACGCGTCGATCGATCCATCGCGCGACCCAGACGCTGCCGACGACGAAGACTGTCACCGTGGCGAGCGCCTTCAAGGCGGACCAGATGGTGACGCGCGCCGCGCCGGCTGAAAGCCCGATCGAGTCGAGCGCCTCCACGATCGTATCCAGCCACCCGAGCAGCTCGGTCGCGGCGATGAGCCAGACGATCAGCGTGACCCGCAGTTCCCAGGCCCGGATACGCGTCCCATGGCCCAGCGACAGCCGCAGCAGGAAGATCAGCAGGCGGATGAGGGCCAGCGCCACCACCAGCAGCCACGCGGTCTCGAGCAGCGCCGTCGGCCGCTGCGACGCGACGAACCACGGCCTCGCCACCCCGATGATCAGGAGCCCGAGGAGATAAGGTAAAATGATGGCCAGCGCATCGACGGCGATGCCGCGTGGTCCCATTCCGGTATCCGGCCGCGACAGGTACCAGCGCCGCCCCAGCAGCACCCCTGCCAGTACGACCGCGACGACGGCAGCGAGCAGCAGCAGTTGCGCGTTGCCGGCCATCTGGTAAAGGCCATCGATCGACGCCGCAATCCTGTTCATGGTGTCACGCGACGCAGCCTCAGGCATTGAGGTCCGGTATGAGCTCGCTCTCGAGCCGCATGATCTGATCCTTCAGCAGCAACTTGCGCTTCTTGAGCCGCCGCAGCTGCAGTTCGTCGACATAAATGTCCATGGAGAGGCGGCAGATCACATCATCGAGATCGCGGTGTTCAATGCGCAGTTCGCGCAGACGCTGCATCCGCTCGAACAGCTTTGTGTTGACCTTCTCTTCGTCCGTCATGCCGGCTCGGCGTCGGTCTCGAATGCGGGGAACGGTGGGCCTGACCACACCGGCCGGACCGACCCTGGCAGCTTAGCCAAACGTCCCGGAGGATTCCACGGAATCGCCGGGTCGTGGAAGTCGGAACCGACCGAACCGCCGAGGCCGCTACGTACCGCGAGCGAGACGGCCTGGTCACGGTCGCGGATCCCGCCGCCACCAGTGACAACCTCGATCGCCCGGCCACCTGAGGCCGCGAATTCGGCACAAAGCTCGCGACGCGCGCCCGCCGACAGCGGATATCGCATCGGATGAGCAATGACAGCCGCGCCGCCGGCTGCGCCGACCCAGCCGGTGGCTTCTGCCAGCGACGGCCATTCAGTGGCGACATGGCCGGGGCGGCCACGACCCAGCCAGCGATCAAAGGCGGCGGCGACATCAGGCGCTGCTCCCAGCTCAACTAACGCGCGGGCGAAGTGCATGCGCGTCGGCAGGCGCCCCGCGGTGCGGACCATCGCCAGCGCCTCGCGCCCAGGCGCCCCGGCGGAATCGAGGCCCGAGGCAATGCGCTCCGCTCGCAGGACTCGCAGTTCCTGCAGGCGGCGCAAGCCGCGCGTCAGCATCGCCGCGCGCGGGTCAATCGCCAGGCCCAGCACGTGCAGGGTGCGGCCTCGCCAGTCAACCGACAGCTCGACGCCGGCGACCAGGACGATGCCACGCGCATGCGCTGCCACGTCGGCCTCCTCGAGACCGGCGACCGTGTCGTGGTCTGTGAGCGCCATCAGCCTGACGCCGCATCCGGCCACGTGCGCGACGAGTGCGCTCGGAGCGAGCACGCCGTCGGAAGCCGAGGAGTGCAGGTGGAGGTCAACGAACGAGCTAGGAGTCACGCCGGCCTCGGGCCAAGACCGACCGTGTCGACCCTGTCGCCGGTCAGCACGACGAAGCCCCGGCACCGGTTGAAGCCGTCTTCCGTGTAATCGAATACATAACTGCGCCGCCAGGCGATTGGCGCACGCGAATCACGAACCAGGCTCAACCGGTGGATGGAGACGGTGCCGTCCAGCATCTGGACGCGCGCGCTCGCACAGGTGTCCATTGCCGCACGATTTGCGCGCTCCCGCGCCGCCAGGCTCGAGTGCCAGAAACCCGCGAGCGCGGCGAGCACGATTACTGCAAGCAGCAGATCCCAGCTCATCGCAACAAGGCCAGCCAGTCCCGGCCGGAATCCGCGCAGGCCAGGAAATGCGGGTTGACGATCTCCTCGCGCGCGTTGTATGCGAGCGGCTGGCCGTCGAGCCTCAGGACATGGCCGCCGGCCTGTTCGAGCACGCACTGGCCCGCCGCCGTGTCCCATTCGCAGGTAGGACCCAATCGCGGGTATACGTCGGCTACGCCCTCGGCAACCAGGCACAATTTCAGTGAACTGCCGACCTCGACAAGTTCATGCGGCCCGACGCGCGCAAGGAACGCGTCGAGAGAGCTGCCGCGATGCGAGCGGCTGCCGACCACGCGGAGCACCCCCGCGCCGCGTTTCGCGACATGGATCGGCCGACCGGCGGCGCCGGCATCCGAACGGAACGCGCCGACTCCCTCGCAAGCGTAATAATCACGTTCCAGGACCGGTGCGTGGACGATCCCGAGCACCGGCCGGTGATCGTGAATGAGCGCGATGTTGACCGTGAATTCGCCGTTTCGCTGAACGAACTCCTTGGTGCCGTCCAGCGGGTCCACGACCCATAGCCGGTCCCAGGCGGAGCGCGTCGCCCAGCCTGCCTGTGCCGACTCCTCCGACAGCACTGGAATCTCCGGCGCAAGCCGGCGCAAGCCTGCCAGTATCAGGCGCTCGGATTGCAGGTCCGCCTCGGTGAGCGGCGAGCGGTCTTCCTTTTCGGCGACGGCGAATGAAGACGCATACACCTTCAATATGGCCTGGCCCGCCTCGCGGGCGAGCGCCGTTACGTCGAGTAACAGATGGTGCAGTGCGGGACTCATTGCGGCTCCGGAAAGGGGCGCCTTATATCATAGGCGGGTGCATGGCATCGCGAATGCGCCTGACTGGCCGTCCATCGACACGGTGCTGCTCGATATGGACGGCAGCTGCTGGACCTCGGCTTCGACAACCGTTTCTGGCAGGAACTGGTACCGCGGCGTTTTGCGCAAAGCCGGAACCTGCCGATCGACGAGGCGCGCGGGCTCATGCAGCCGATTTTCGAGGCGACCCGCGGAACGCTCAACTGGTACTGCGTCGAGTACTGGAGCCGCGCGCTTTCCCTCGACATTGCCGCATTGAAGAGGGCAACACGTCACCAGATCGCATGGCTGCCGATGGCTCGTGATTTCCTCGTGAGACTGCGCGCCACCGGCCGCCGCATTGTACTGGTGACCGATGCGCATCCGGAGATTCTTGCAATCAAGGACACGCGTCCCGGGCTCCGTCGTCGCTTGGATGCGGTGTACACGCGCATGAATTGGGCGAGGTCAAGGAATTCTCGGGGTTCTGGCCGCGTTTCGCGGCGCGGGAGCGCTTGAACTCACAGCGCAACCTGTTCGTGGACGACAGCCTGCCAGTGCTGCGCGCGGCGCGATTGCATGGCATCGAATGGCTATACGCAGTTCGTCGGCCGGACAGCCGGGCGCCTGCGCGCGCCGTGCCCGGTTTCCCTGTGGTGGACTCTGTGCACGAACTCGGGCACGGGCTCGCGCCGCCCGGTCCCGCGGGTCAGTCGGCTGGCGGTCCCTGAGGGCCGCCGTCAGGCCGTCCACCGCCATGACGCCGGCGGCGTCTCCGGCGCTTCCTGGTCGGCGCACTCGGGTCGGCCGGTGCCTGTACCGGAGCCATCGGAGCCGCCAAGACCGGACCCTCGCCGCGTTCCGGCCGCAGAGTCGCCAGTTGCACATGAGGCCTGCCACCGCGATGATCCTGGCGGCCCTGTTCGTGGCTGTGGTGGTGGCGTGGGGGCGGCGCCGGGCCATCCTCCTCATCGTCATCCTGACGCGGCGCCAGGTAGCCTGGCCTGAGCCTTGGCAATTCCGCCGGGTCGAAGCTGCCGACCGGAATGCGCTGGCCGATGAACGCCTCGATTTCCGGCAATGACTCGACGTATTGCTCGCAGCCGAAACTGACCGCATCGCCGGCCGCCCCGGCGCGCGCAGTGCGGCCGATGCGGTGCACGTAGTCCTGCGCATCCTGGGGCAGGTCGTAATTGAACACGTGGCTGACGTCCGGTATGTGCAGGCCACGGGCCGCGACATCGGTCGCGACAAGCACGGCGAGCTTGCCTTCGTGAAACTCGCGCAGCATGCGCATGCGCTTGCGCTGCGGCACGTCGCCGGACATCGCGGAGGCGACGATGCCATTTGCACGCAATACACGTTCGAGACGCTCGGCGAGCCGCTTGGTATTGACGAATACCATCGTGCGAGTCGCGTCGGTCATCCGCAAGCGGTAGACCAGCAGCGGGGCTTTTTCGTCCATGGCCGGGTAGTAGATGACCTGGCGGACGCGGTCGGCCGTGACACGCTCGGGCTCGATGCGGATCAGCTCCGGGTCATTCATGTGCTCGTAGGCAAGCTCCAGCACACGGTGCGAAAGAGTCGCGGAAAACAGCATGTTCAGGCGGTACTCTGGCGCCGGAAGGCGGCGAAGCAGATAGCGAATGTCCTTGATGAAACCGAGGTCGAACATCCGGTCGGCCTCGTCGAGGACCATGACCTGCGCGTGGTGCAGGTCGAAGACGTGCTGCTTGAAGTAATCGATGATGCGGCCGGGCGTGCCGATCAGGACGTCGACGCCGGCCTGCAATTCCCGCCGCTGCTTGTCGTAATCGACTCCGCCGTAGGCCAGGCCCAATGTCAGGCCGGTGTATTGGCCCAGGAGCTCGGCGTCGCGGTGAATCTGGATTGCAAGTTCGCGTGTCGGCGCCAGTATCATCGCGCGCGGCGAGGTGCTGGGCCGGTCCGCCGAAGCGGGGTAGCGCAACAGGTGGGTGAAGAGCGCCACGAGGAAAGCCGCGGTCTTGCCGGTGCCGGTTTGGGCCTGGCCCGCCACATCGAGGCCCGCCAGCGCCCGTGGCAGCGCCTCCGCCTGGATCGGGGTGCACTTTTCGAAGCCCGCATCAGCGATGCCGCGGGCCACGGATTCGGGTAATTGCAAGCCGGTGAACGAGATTTCCGAGAATTGCTGTTCTGTCACTTGGCTACTACTGTGGCATTCATCTCTTGAAAAATGTCCTCCAACGCGCTACAAAAGCACCTGAGTATCGCGGTTCCCCGCTAGCATCCGCGTCCACCGGCACTCCGGAAGCGTCCCGAACAGGACCCCGGGCATGTGCAAACACCCTGACAGGCAGCCAGAGTTCCAGCGCCAGAATCCTTATTGTGCCGTATCGGGCATTCGCCCGTCACCGATCAACCCAAGACCAGGAGAACCCCCCGCGTGAGCGGCAATATTGTCCACACCTCCGACGCCACCTTCGAGTCCGACGTCCTGAAGTCGGATTTGCCGGTGCTACTCGATTTCTGGGCCGAATGGTGCGGCCCCTGCAAGGCCATCGCCCCAATCCTCGACGACATCGCCAAGGACTATTCGGGCCGAGTCAAGATCGCCAAGCTGAATATCGATGACAACCGCCAGACGCCCGTCAAGTACGGCGTGCGCGGCATCCCGACGCTGATCCTGTTCAAGAATGGCGCTCCCGAGGCGCAGCAGGTCGGACTGGTCGGGAAATCGAAGCTGGCGGCCCTGCTGGACCAGCATCTGTGAGGGGCTATCTCGGCAACCAGGCGCGCAATCGCCAGAAAGGCCATCGCAACCGCGGTGGCGGCGGGCCGCGCCATGGCCATGAAGGGCTGCCGGTCGACGATCATGTCGACGGCTCGGAAGGCGACATCATCTCCCCGGAGGAGTTGGCCGCATCGCGCAGTTCGATGAACCTGACCGAGCTCAAGAACAAGCCGGTCCACGAGCTCGTGACGATGGCCGATTCCATGGGACTCGAGAACATGGCGCGCCAGCGCAAGCAGGACGTCATATTCTCCATCCTGAAGGCGCACGCGCGCAGCGGCGAGGACATCTACGGCGACGGCGTGCTCGAGATCCTGCAGGACGGCTTCGGATTCCTGCGCTCCGCCGACAGCTCATACCTGGCAGGTCCGGACGACATCTACGTCAGCCCCAGCCAGATCCGGCGCTTCAACCTGCGTACCGGCGACACGATCTCCGGGCTGATTCGCCCGCCAAAGGACGGCGAGCGCTATTTCGCGCTGTTGAAGGTCGGCGAGATCAACTTCGACACGCCGGAAAGCGCCCGTCACAAGATCCTGTTCGAGAACCTGACGCCGCTGCACCCGACCAAGCGACTCAAGCTCGAACGCGGCAATGGTTCGACCGAGGATCTGACCGCGCGAATGATCGACCTGATGGCACCGCTCGGCAAGGGCCAGCGCGGCCTGATCATCTCTCCGCCGAAAGCCGGCAAGACGATGCTCCTGCAGAACATCGCAACCTCGATCACCTGGAACCACCCCGACCTTTACCTGATCGTGCTGCTGATCGACGAACGGCCCGAGGAAGTGACCGAGATGACGCGCACCGTGAAGGGCGAGGTCGTTGCGTCCACCTTCGACGAGCCGGCCAGTCGCCATGTGCAGGTCGCGGAAATGGTCATCGAGAAGGCTAAACGCCTGGTCGAGCACAAGCGCGACGTCGTGATCCTGCTCGATTCCATCACGCGCCTGGCGCGCGCTTACAACACCGTCGTGCCGAGCTCCGGCAAGGTGCTGACGGGCGGTGTGGACGCGAATGCCCTGCAGCGGCCAAAGCGCTTCTTCGGTGCCGCGCGCAATGTCGAGGAGGGCGGTTCGCTGACGATCATCGCGACCGCGCTGATCGACACCGGCTCGCGCATGGACGATGTGATCTATGAGGAGTTCAAGGGCACCGGCAACAGCGAGATCCACCTTGACCGCCGGATTTCTGAAAAGCGCGTCTTCCCAGCCTTCAACATTAATCGTTCGGGCACGCGCCGCGAGGAACTCATCACGGCCCAGGACGAGCTCGCCAAGATGTGGATCCTGCGGAAGCTCCTGCACCCGATGGACGAACTGGCTGCGGTCGAGTTCCTGATCGACAAGATGAAGGATACGAAGACCAACGCGGATTTCTTCGACTCGATGAAGCGCGGATGACGGAGGCGCTGCGCCACCTGCGCCGGGACGATCCGGTGATGGCGCAGCTCATTCGCCGCGCCGGACCCTTCACGCCCAGGCCCGAACGCGGGCGCAGTCCCTACGAGGCGCTGCTGCGCGCGGTCGCGCACCAGCAACTCACGGGCAAGGCTGCCAACACCATACTCGGGCGCTTCTGCGCGCTCTACGGCGGGGACAGCTACCCGCTACCCGATCAGCTCATCGCCACACCGGACGATCAGCTGCGGAGCGTCGGATTCTCGAGAGCCAAGGCAGCGTCGCTGAAAGACATCGCCGCAAAGACCCTCGATGGCACGATCCCGGAACGGCGCATGCTCGCGCGCCTGTCCGACGAAGCCATCATCGAGCGGCTCACCGCGGCGCGCGGCGTCGGGCGCTGGACCGTCGAGATGTTCCTGATGTTCACCTTGGGCCGCGCGGATGTACTCCCCGTGGACGACTACGGCATACAGAACGGCTTTCGTGTCGCCTACGGCAGGCGTCGCCTGCCGAAACCCCATGTTCTGGCCAAATTCGGCGAGCGCTGGGCGCCGTTCCGCACCACGGCCTCGTGGTACCTTTGGCGGGCTGTGGATTTCGATCGCGAACGAAGACAACGAGCGGCGCAGAAGGAATAGGCCCTCTTCCAGGCTGGAGGGGCGATTCATCGGACTGCGACCGTGGATACGGATGATCACCGCGCTGGCCGCGGGCGCGGTGCTCGGTTCTGTCGCCGGTTTGACTGTGGACGAGCCTGTCATCGAGCAACCGAGAATGTTTACTCCGCAGGGTGGCTCCCCGGAATGCAATCCCGCTGGTTCACTAATGCGCGGGCGCGAGGGCCGCGTCGTCGTCACCCTGATCATCAGGTCCGATGGGAGCGTCGGCAGTTTTCAGCTGCCCCCGGCTCGCCGCCTTGGCTGGAGGCTGCGGCGCGTTGTTCGATAGAAATGATCCGATTCAATCCGGGCACCATTGAGTTGAGGGGGTTCCGGTCCAGGCACAAGTCCTTGTGCCTGTTGTTCTCGCGATCAGCAGTAGTGACGGACGGCCCGGAAAACGACGATAACCTGGAACTTGCTGGTTCGGCCGCCCACGCCGGAGTGATTAGAATGACCGGGTGGACGGCCTCGCTCGAATCGCGAAGCGAGCCTTGACGGTGACCGCCGCAGGCGTCACCGCGGTGATCTGCACCGCACACGCGCAGAACGTTTCCTCCCAGCCTCCGCGCCCCCTTGGCAACCTCAGCAACGCGACCGACAACTGCTACGCACTACACAGTCGCAGTGGCGTGGTAACCGGCGAGGTCGAAGTCACCGTTATGATCGATGCAGAGGGTCGCGTGACGGGCGCGTCGAGTCCTGCCGGGACTGAGGAGCGACTGGCCGCCGCGGCGCAATGCGTCGCGATCACGATGCGCTACGAGCCGGCCACGCTCGACGGCGAGCCTGTGGCGGGAAAGGTATCGCTGGATATCGGCTTTCCGAGTCCGCCGTCCCTCAGGCAGGAGGTACGGCGCACGATCGAGTATTGTCAGCCCGCTATCGATCCCCTCGCGACCCTGAGTGGCGCCTACGAGGGTGAACTGGACCTGATCGTGCGGGTCGGCAGGGATGGCCGTGTCGTCGAAACCATCCTGCCGGAGGGGATCCTGCCATGGATGGAGAAGGCTGCGCGGTGCGTGGCCGACCGGCTGGCATTCTTCCCGGCGCGGTTGCGGCTGGTTGCAGTGGAATCCTGGACCGTTGTTCCGGTCGACTTCAACCTGTCGAGAAAGCAGCACGAGCAGGTGAGGCTCGATGCTCCGACGGTGCGCTCGAATGACGCGCAGATCATCGCGGCCTACCGGAATTGCTATCCGAGGGGCCGCAGCGATGAACAGCTGATCAATTACCGCATCATCGTCACGGAGGGTGGCCGGGTCCGCAAGGCTGAGACGATCCGCACCAGCGGTGACTCCGCGCTCGACCAGGCGGGCATCTGCATCCTGCGAGGGCTCGTCTTCGTCCCGGCCCGCCGCAACGGGAAAAATGTCGAATCGACGCTGACCTGGCCGATCCTCGTGCGGCCACCGCCGCCGGAGATCTAGGCCTTTCCCTCTGGAAACTCCGCGTCGAGGATTCGCACCAGTTCTTCGTCGACCCGGTCGCGGAACAGCGCCAGCAGGAAGCCGAGCGTCGCTTCGACGATGATTTCATTCCGCTCGATGGTGACTGTGCCGCTGACATTCGGATGCTCGATCGAGAGCACGTCCCCCTGCCAGCAGCATTCGGCGTCGAACTTCTGGCCCAGCGCCTCCGCCATGCGATCGACGCGCTGGCGTGCGGCCTTGGCCGTGAGGTCATGCGTACGACGCAAGTGAATGCGACTCATGCGCGGAGTATAGCGGCGCTCATTTGCGGCTAATTGCCCGCCAGCCGATGTCGCGGCGGTAATGCATGCCACGCCAGCACAGGCGGTCAACCAGTGCGTAGGCCGCCTGCTGAGCTTCTGCCACTCCGGCGCCCATGCCGACGGCGCAGAGGACGCGCCCGCCGGCGGTCAGCACGCGTCGCCCATCGAGTCGCGTGCCTGCATGGAATACTTTGCCGGGCAGAGCGGCCGCATCGTCCAGGCCCGCAATCGCATCGCCCAGGCGCACCTCGTCCGGATATCCCTCGGCCGCGAGCACGACGCCGAGCGCGGCGCGCGGGTCCCACTCGGCCTGGACCTCGTGCAACCGGCCGGCAAGGGCCGCTTCGCAAAGGATCGTCAGGTCGCTCGATAGCCGCGCCATGATCGGCTGCGTTTCGGGATCGCCAAAACGGCAGTTGAATTCGAGCACGTTCGGCTTGCCGTCGGCAGCGATCATCAGGCCCGCGTACAGGAACCCCGTATAGGGGGTGCCCTCGGATGCAAGTCCGCGCACGGTCGGCCGGATGACTTCGCGCATGATTCGCTCGTGCAACTCGGCGGTGACAACTGGCGCAGGAGAATAGGCGCCCATGCCGCCCGTGTTCGGGCCGCGGTCGCCGTCCAGGAGCCGCTTGTGGTCCTGCGAAGTCGCGAGCGGTATTACATGTTCGCCGTCCACGATGACGATGAAGCTCGCTTCCTCGCCGGCCAGGAACTCCTCGACGACCACGACTTTGCCGGCCTCGCCGAATGCACCCGCGAACATGCGCTCAGCGGCTTCGATTGCCGTCGCGGCGTCCTCGGCGATGACGACCCCCTTGCCGGCAGCGAGTCCATCGGCCTTGACGACGATCGGAGGGCGCTGCGCACGTATGGCGCCGGGGTCGAAAGTTTCCGGCGTGAAGGCCGCATAACGTGCGCTCGGGATGCCATGGCGCTCCAGGAACTCCTTCGTGTGGCGCTTGCTGCCCTCAAGCCTGGCGGCGTCTTTTCGCGGGCCGAAGCACGACAGTCCCGCGGCCTGGAAGGAATCCACGATGCCCGCCACCAGCGGTCCTTCCGGTCCGACCACCGTCAGCCTGACGGCTTCGACACGGGCAAGTGCAATGAGACCTTGAATGTCCATGGCCGCGATCGCGACATTGCGGCACTTCGGTTCGCCCGCCGTGCCCGCATTGCCCGGCGCGACCAGCACGTCGCTGACGCGTGGAGACTGCGCCAGCTTCCAGGCCAGCGCATGCTCGCGCCCGCCGCCGCCGATGACCAGGACCTTCATCGGAGTCCTCAGTGGCGGAAATGCCGCATGCCGGTGAAGACCATCGCGATGTCGCGTTCGTCTGCCGCGGCAATGACCTCGGCATCGCGCAGCGCGCCGCCGGGCTGGATCACGGCGCGAACGCCGAGTTCGATCGCGGCGTCCAGGCCGTCCCTGAACGGGAAAAACGCGTCGGACGCCATCACGCTGCCGGCGACCGCAAGCCCAGCCTCGTCCGCCTTCATCGCGGCGATCCGGGTCGAGACGACGCGGCTCGTCTGGCCGGCGCCGACACCGACCGTCATGCCATCGCGCGCGAGCACGATCGCATTCGACTTGACGTATTTGCAGATGCGCCAGGCGAAACCCAGATCGGCGAGCTCGTCTGCGCCTGGCGCGCGGCGCGTGACGGTTCTGAGGGCACCTGCCTCGACCATTCCATCGTCGCGCGACTGGAGCAGAAGGCCGCCGGTGACGGAGCGCAAATCGGGCGCAGCCGATATCGGGGCGGCGAGATCACCGGTCTCCAGCACGCGAACGTTCGATTTCGCCGCGAGCGACGTCCGCGCCCCGGACTCGACGATGGGCGCCACGATGACTTCGACGAACTGGCGTTCGAGGATCGCAGTGGCAGTCGCCGCGTCGAGCGGCCGGTTGAAGGCGATGATGCCGCCGAACGCGGAGGTCGGGTCGGTCGAGTAAGCGCGCTGCCAGGCTTCCAGCGGACCCTCGGCCAGGGCGGCGCCGCAGGGGTTTGCGTGCTTGACGATCACACAGGCGGGGTCTGCGAATTGCCGCACGCATTCGAGCGCCGTGTCCGCGTCGGCAATGTTGTTGAACGACAGTTCCTTGCCCTGCAGCTGTCGCGCCGTGGCGATGCATGCGCCGCCAGCCAGCGGGTTCACGTAGAACGCGGCCGACTGGTGTGGATTCTCGCCATAGCGCAGGTCCTGCTTCTTCCTGAATCCGACCGTCAGCTCATCCGGGCAGGCAAGATCCGATTGCTGCCGGCGAAGCCAGTCCGAGACCAGGGCGTCGTATTGCGCCGTGTGCGCATAAACCTTTGCCGCCAGTCGTTGTCGCGTGGTGCGTGACACGGATCCGGCGCGCAGCTCCTCAAGTACGGCGCGGTAGTCCGCCGGATCGACGATGACGGTGACGCGTTCGTGATTCTTGGCCGCGGCCCGCAACATGGCCGGCCCGCCGATGTCGATGTTCTCGACAGCCTCGGCGTAGCTGCAATCCGGCCGCGAGATGGTCGCTGCGAACGGGTAGAGATTGACGACCAGCAATTCGATCGGCCGTATGCCGTGCTCGCGCATGGCTGCATCGTCGACGCCCGCGCGCCCGAGCAGCGCGCCGTGCACCTTCGGGTGCAGTGTCTTGACGCGACCATCCATGATTTCGGGGAAACCGGTTTCGGAGGCGACCTCGACGACTGGCACACCGCCCGCCGAGAGCATTCGTGCCGTGCCGCCGGTTGAGAGCAGTTCAAAGCCGAGGTGCAACAACTCGCGCGCGAGTTCGATGGTACCGGTCTTGTCGGAGACGCTCAGCAGCGCCCGCCGGCGCGCACCCACGTTCAGGAGGACAGCCCGTATTCGCGCAATTTCTTGCGCAGCGTGCCGCGGTTGATGCCGAGCATCGTCGCAGCGCGGCTCTGGTTGCCCTCCGCGTAGTCCATCACTGCCTGGAACAGCGGCAATTCGACTTCACGCATGACCAGATCATATAAGCGCCCCGGCCTGTGGCCATTGAGGCTGTCGAAGTAGCTGCTGAGCGCCTGTTCGGTCTGATTGCGCAGCGGAATCTCGCGCGTGTGCCCGTTGAGGGGCCTGGATACGGATGGACGGCGCGATGCCTGCGCCTTGGTCTTCGCGGTCATTGCCAGCTTGTCCCCGCCTGTCGTCTTTGTCTTTGTCGATCAGGCCGCCCGGGCATGTTGCCCGACCAGGCCCGAGAGGAATGCGCCAGCAAGCGTCAGCTGCTCCCTTGCGCTTCCAATCGTCAACAACTCCGGTGGCAAGTGTCCGACTTCTTGATGCAATCGGCAATACCATCCGAGATGCTTGCGCGCCACGCGGACACCTTGCGACTCGCCATAGAACGAGTATAGGGCCTCGAGATGCGAAAGCATGATAACACGGACCTCGGCGATCACAGGCGGTGCGACCACCGCACCCGTGAGGC
>Ga0326597_10007092_pt1 | contig 15281 bp, 12 predicted proteins | sample RVTome_12_FD_203789 | JGI IMG/M metagenome (GOLD analysis project Ga0326597, IMG submission 203789) | Soil microbial communities from uranium-contaminated site in the Upper Colorado River Basin, Wyoming, United States - RVT100D185 | ecosystem: Environmental > Terrestrial > Soil > Contaminated >... | reverse complement strand
CCTCGCCGAAGGCGGGCTCAAGGTCCGTGTCTACTGGGCAGTGCCATTCCTGAAGGACGCGCCGGCGGCGGACCTGGCCCGGTTCAAGGCCCTGCGCGCCCGGTACCGCGGGCCCATGATCAAGTTCGGCGCCGCGAAGGGATTCATCGACGGCGTGGTCGAAAGCAAGACGGCGGCGATGTTCGGCGATTACGTGGGCGGCGGCGGCGCCGGGCACCTCAACTGGAGCGACGAGGACCTGCTCCGGACCGCGGCCCTCTACGACCGCGAAGGCTTCCAGATCTTCTTCCACGCCATCGGCGACCGCGCCATCGACCAGGCCCTGCGGGCGTTCGAGCACGCGGCGAAGGTGAACGGCACGTCGGGCCGCCGGCACCGCATCGAGCACATCGAGGTGCCGCGGCTCGCGGACCTCCCGCGCTTCAAGGCCCTCGGGGTGGTCGCCTCGACGCAGGCGCTGTTCGCCAACCCGGACAAGAACACCCTCGAGGTCTACGCGGTGAACCTCGGGCCCGAGCGCGCGGCGCGGGCCATGCCCTTCAAGTCCATCGACGACGCCGGCGTCAGGCAGGCTTTCGGCTCCGACTCGCCGGTCTTCTCGATGGAGACGCTCACCGGGATCTACGCCGCGGCGACCCGGACGACCCCCGAGGGCACGCCGCCCGGCGGCTGGCAGCCCCACGAGAGGATCTCCACCGAAGCCGCGCTCCGCCATTTCACGGTGGACGCCGCGTACACGAGCTTCGAGGAGCACCGGAAGGGGACGCTGGCCGCGGGCAAGCTCGCCGATTTCGTCGTCCTCTCCGACGACATCCTGGCCCCGCCGGCGGAACGGGTCCTGCGCACGAAAGTCCTCCTCACCGTGATGGGCGGCCGCGACACGTTCCGCGCGCCGGAGTTCTGATGTCCGCGGCCCCCTACGCCGGCAAGTCCATCCTCCTCACCGGGGCCTCGTCCGGCATCGGGCGCGCCCTCGCCCTCGCCCTGGCACGGCAGCGCTCGCGGCTCGCGCTGGCGGCCCGGGACTCGGAGAGCCTGGCCGACGTAGCCGACGAGTGCCGGTCGCTGGGCGCGGAGGCGGTGGTCGTGCCCACCGACGTGTCCGATCCACAAGCCGCGGCGTTCCTCATCGAGACCGCGGTCTCCTCCTTTGGCGGCATCGACGTCCTCGTCAACAACGCCGGCATCTCGATGATGGCGCGCTTCGACGAGGTGACCGACCTCTCGGTTTTCGAGTCCCTGATGCGCGTGAACTACCTGGGCTGCGTGTACCTGACGCATCACGCCCTCCCGCACCTGAAGACGAGCCGCGGGCAGATCGTCGTGATGGCCAGCCTGGCCGGCCTGACCGGGGTGCCCACGCGAACCGGCTATTCCGCCAGCAAGCACGCGGTCATCGGGTTCTACGATTCGCTGCGGATCGAGCTGGCCGGCAGCGGCGTCGACGTGACCGTCATCGCCCCGGACTTCGTGCTGTCCGAGATCCATCGCCGCTCGGTCGGGCCCGACGGGCGCCCGGTGGGGCAGAGCCCGATGCAGGAGGCGCGCCTGATGACCGCGGAGCAGTGCGCCGCGCTGACGCTGCGGGCGATGGAGCGCCGGCAGCGCATGGCCATCCTGTCCGCGCGCGGGCGATGGGGACGGCTCGTCCGCCTGGTAGCCCCCGGCCTGATCGACCGCATCGCCGCCCGGGCGGTGCGCGAAGGGCGTTGACCGTGACCTTTCTCTCGAGTTTCGGGCTCGGCGCGTGGCAGGGCCTCTACCTCTGGGAGCATCGGCCAGCGTGAAGAGCTGGCCAGTAGCCGGTAAGTGCTACCCTTGAGGCGAGATGACGGCCTTCCCTGATCTCGCAGTTACGCCCATCACGTCACCCGATGATCCGCGTCTGGCCGGCATGGGCTGGGAGGACGTCTCCGGCGCGGACCAGATCGCACGAATGCTCGGCGCCACGCCTCGGGAACGCCTCCGGTTTCTCATCGACGCGCTCGATTTCGAGACGAGGGCTCATCGAGCCCGGGTCCTGCGCAGCAGGGGCTGATGCCTCGTCTGCAGCCCGAGCAGATCCTGGGGACGCTCGAGCGGTACGCTGTTCGCTACGTGATCATTGGTGGTCTCGGCGCGACCCTCCACGGCTCTCCGCTGGTCACGCATGATGCGGACATTTGCCCGGCCCGGGATCCCGAGAACCTGGAGCGGCTGGCCAAAGCACTTCGGGACATGGAGGCCCGCATCCGTACCCCGGATGCTCCCGAGGGCGTCCCGTTCACCTGCGATGCGACCTTCCTGGGCCAGATGAAGATGCTCAACCTGACGACGCGCTTCGGAGATCTGGACCTCTCCTTCGAACCGGCGGGAACTGGTGGCTATGACGATCTCGAGCCGCGGGCCGTCCAGAGTGATCTCGGAGACGGGCTCGTCGTCCCGCTGGCCTCCCTCGAGGACATCATCCGCTCGAAGGAAGCGGCCAACCGCGACAAGGATCGCATGGCCCTGCCAACGCTCCGGCTGCTGTTGCAGAAAATCAGGGAACGACAAGGCTCCTCCGGCTCCTGACGGACAGCCTCGCTGCGGCGAGGCCTTGCCGGCGACCCCGGCGTGATCTTCGCTCGCTCGATCCCGTTGCTGCTGCGAGAGGTGGAGAAGAGGAAGTGCGCGTCGCTCACGCATCACGCGATGGCGCGCCGGCAGCGCATGGCTATCCTGTCCGCGCGCGGGCGATGGGGACGGCTCGTTCGCCTGTTCGCGCCCGGCCTGATCGACCGCATCGCCGCCCGCGCGGTGCGCGAAGGGCGCTAGCCTCCCGCTCGGTCGTCGCCGTGGTCGTGCTCGACGACATGGGAAAGCGCGTGTCTCAGGGCAGTGGCGTCGCGCTTCAGCCCGACGCGGTGATTACAAACGCGCACGTGCTTGAGCAGGGAGTCTCGATCCGTGTTCGATCGGGCAAGAACAGCTGGCCCGCGATCCTCGCGAGCTGGGACAGAGACCGCGACTTGGCACTCTTGAAAGTTGCCGGTGCGAGCCTCGAGGTCGCGGTTAAGCGGCCGGTGGCTACTTTGGTGGTCGGTGACCCTGTGTATGCAATCGGTGCGCCCCTTGGACTCGACTTGTCGCTTTCAAGCGGTCTCGTATCTGGGCTCCGCGTGCTCAAGAATGGCCGTACGCTCATTCAGACGACCGCTCCGATTGCCCCAGGATCGAGTGGGGGTGGCCTGTTCGATGGGCAGGCCAGGCTGGTAGGATCACCACGTTGAGGCTTCGCGACGAGGAGGGACTTAACTTCGCAATCCCTGTGGAGTGGGTGGATGCGCTGCCTGCGACGGGTGGGCCTGTTGGCATGGACCTAACAACGACGTTCCGTGACGAGGATCCTGCGAAGTGGCTGTCGGTCGGCTTTCACCTGTCGATCGAGGGCGAGAGCGCAAGGGCGCTGCGAGCGTATCAAAGGGCGGCCAAACTGCGGCCGGATCTCCCAGAGGCTTGGACGCGAATCGGGGACCTTGAACTCAAGCACAAGCGGTGGTCCGCCGCCTTGGATGCATTCGCCCAAGCGACTGTGGCGAACCCCGGCGATGCTTCGGCGCTGATCGGAAGGGGTACGGCAGAGGCCATGCTTGGTCTCCGACGCAAGGCAGAGAGGACGTTCGCCGAGGTGACACGGTTGCATAGCCGTTCCAAGCTGGCGTGGGTGTTTCTGGGAGAAGCGTGGGAGCGCATTGGCGACCCAGATCGCGCCCTAGATGCCTACCGGAACGCGCGGCAGATTCCTGACGACAAGAACGTGATCGGCCGCTTTCCGGATGATGCGGATATCGCTGTTCTGACTGCTGGCTTGTATCAGAGAACAGGACGGAATTCAGAGGCAGCGGCGGCGTTCGAGGAGGCGACTCGCCTGGACCCCAACAAGCGCGATGGCTGGCTTGGACTCGCAAGGTCGGCCGTGAGACGGGGAGAGTATGCGCGCGCGATACCGGCGTACAAAAAAGCGTTGGACTTGTTTGAGGAGGACGCCCCGACCTGGGTTGACCTTGGTGTCGCCACGGCGCAGGGCGGCGATTCCGCCGCAGCGATACGCGCATTCCGGAAGGCCATCCAGCTAGACGGAGCGAATGCAGAAGCCTGGTTCTTCCTTGGCCTCGAACTCGCAGGCCTCGGCCACTATGATGAAGCCGTGGCCGCGCTGCGCCAACTGCGCGAGCTCGATCCGCGACGTGCGGCCGAACTCGAGCGACTCTTGTCCAGGCGACGCTAGCGAACATAGGATGACGTTGGGTAGCCCGCTTGGCCAATCACGTTCACTCGTCGGAGTCAGGCGCGAGTCCCCTGAAGATTGCCAGAGGACTCCCGGTTCTTCGGGATCGGCAGCGGGGGCGCTGGCCTGGGAGCATCGCTCCGGCGCCCACCGCCGCAGCGTCGTCGTGCACGTCTCGGGAGAGTAGGTGGGTGATCTTTTTTCGGCGCATCGATTTTTGTTCGACACAATCCAGAAGGGTCGCGAGGGAGCTCACGGATTGGTCCCAGGATCGCGCTCCCGCTCCCAGGACGACCGTTAGCGCAGCTTTTCGGTCCAAGGCCACAGGCGCGCGAGAAGACGCTCCATCGGAGCGCGTCCTGGGGCCTCCCAGAGCGTCGAAAAATGCGTGTCACCTCTCGGTGTTATGAGAGAGACATGAACACCAACTTCCTCGCCATTGCATTCGAAATGCCCGACGACGCCCTCCTCGCCAAGGTGAAGCTCCTCGCGCAACGCTCGCGCGAGGTCGCCGTCGAACTCATTGCTCACCTCGACGAGCTCGGAGTCCGCAAGCTGCGGTTTGTACCACCTCGATTGGGTCGCCGACTGGTCCCGGGACCAGCAGCCCACCGCAGCGGATCGGAGACCGGGAGGGAGCTCTTGGAGGTGGGCCAGGTCAAGTAGACGTCGAGGCTCGGCCGTGAGAGGGCCCCGCGCCTCGTCTCAGGCTCAGCGCCGGCGGGTGAGCTCGTCCCGCGCGCGGGCCACGAGGGCATACAGCCGGCCGCGGGCCTCGACCGTCTTCAGGCGCCTGGCCGCAGCCGTCCGAAGCGGCCCGATCCTCCGGCGATGCCGCTTGAGCAGTTCCACGACGTCGGCGTCGTCGCGGGCGCGGCCCGACATCACCTTGAGGGCGATCAGCTCCGAGAGTGCCGGCACGGGGAGCGGGCGGACGGCCACCGCGCGAAGGTCGGCCGGCGCAGGGAAGGTCTCTGCCGAGCGCGGAGAAGCAGGTTCTCCCTCGACGCAGATATCGACGCTCACGTCCAGGACCGTGTTCTTGAAGCCCTCCCGGTAGCGGCGCCATCCTCCCTCCTGCTTGAAGCGCCGGACCAGCGGCATCGCGTCCGCTTTCGAGACGAGCAGGTCGACGTCCGCGGTGAACCGCGCGTAGCCGTGATGGTTGACCGCCAGACCGCCGATGACGAGCGGCGCCGCGCCGGCCTCGCGGCACAGACGCGCCAGTTCCTCGGCCAGCCGCCGCTTCGCGTCCTCGGGTTTGAGCCCATAGGGCTCGTTCTTGTCCATCAGCGCCATCGCTCCGATCGCGCGCTCGAGGCTCGAGAATGCCATATCAGTGCGTGAGCTTCTTCCGCGGCGGGGGCGGTGGCGGCGTGCCCGGCGTGTGCGCCATATGGACGCGCGGCGGGGGCGCCTCGTCCGGCACGGCGTCACGCTCGTCGGCGGTGCGGCCCTGCTGCAGCTCGGCCTCGATGTCGTCGCCGAAGCCCCCCAGCAGCGCCGCCGACTCGTCGTCGTCGGAGAGGATCTCCTCGAGGTCCTTGACCCCGCGCTCGGTCTCCTCCGCGGACGAGATCAGGCCGTCCACCTGCTCGGTGATGCTCCGCGGGTCGCGCATCGAGTAGCTCTGGTCGCGCAGGAGGTGCAGCACCTCCTGGATGGTCTCCGTCTGTGCGCTGATCAGCTCGCGGTTCTCGACCGCCTTCTGGTAGCGCTCGAGCCGCTTGCCGAGCACGGCGCGCGTCCGCGCCTTCACCTGCTGGACCCTTTCCGGCCCCTTGGCCATCTCGTGCTCCAGCATGGCCATGCGCTCCTGGATCCGCTCGGGGTTGGTGGTGCGGAAGTACGCGCCGTAACGCGACAGCGAGTACCGCATGCGCAGGTAGAAGGAGAGCAGCACCTCGAGCTTGTCCGAGAGCTGCGACAGCAGGACCTGGGAGGTCGTGGTCATGGTCTGGTAGTTGCGGCGGATCTCCGCGGCCAGGGATTGCAGCTCGCGGTAGTGCTGGCGCTCCACCTCCGGCATGGCGTGCAGCATGTCCGTGACCTCGGTCTGGCGGCGCTGCGCGCGCTCCTTCTCGATGTCGCGGGCGCGCATGTAGCGGTGGTAGCGCTCCAGCAGGGGCAGGCAGGTGAGCTCGAGGCCGGCGGCGAGCAGGAGGGGAAGGAAGCTGCCGGAGAGGATGGCGAACCCCACCGCGGTCCCCAGGGCGATCAGGTTGACGTCGCTCTTGAGGGCCGCGATGAGCGGGTTCGGCTCCTCGTCGTCCGGAGGCGGCGCCACGGCGCTAAGGGTAGCGGGTTATGTCGTGATTCGCACGCTTCCGCCCTTGGCCTGGGCGCGAATCCGCTCCAGGACGAGGGTCTCGAGCTCGCGGAACCGCTTGGTCTGCTTGAGCTCCTCGGTGCGGTGCACGGGCAGATCGACCTCGATCTCGTCCACGAAGGTGCCGGGCCCGGCGGAGAGGATGTGGACCTTGTCCGCGAGGTAGACCGCTTCCGGGATGTCGTGGGTGACGAAGAGGATCGTGGCGTCGATCTCCTCCCACAGCTCGTTGATGAGGTTCTGCATGCCGAGGCGGATCTGGACGTCGAGGGCGCCGAAGGGCTCGTCCATGAGGATGACCTGGGGCTTGACGGCGAGGGTCCGCGCGATGGCCACCCGCTGTCGCATGCCGCCGGAGAGCTGGCGCGGGTACTTCTTCTCCGAGCCCTTCAAACCCACCTTGTCGATCCAGGTGCGCGCGGCCTGCTCTCGCTGCTCCCGCGGCACACCGCGCAGCATCAGCCCGAAGGCGACGTTGTCGAGCACGGTGAGCCACGGGTACGAGCTGTAGCTCTGGAACACCATGCCACGGTCGGGTCCCGGACCGGTGATCGGCTTCCCACGCAGCAGCACCTGGCCGCTGGTGGGGGGATACAGCCCGGCCACGATGTTCAGTATCGTGCTCTTGCCGCAGCCGGACGGCCCGAGGAAGACGCGGAACTCGCCGGCGCCGGGGACGTCCTCGACCTGGAGGTCGATGTCGCGGATGGCCTGGAAAACCTTGCCGTCGGGGTTGACGAACGCCTTGCTGACCTTCCTCAGCTCGAGGACGTAGGGATACGCGGGCGCAGCGGTTGCGGTACTCATCACGACTTCCAGTGAAAGAGCTGCTTGTTGATCATCCTGATCAGCCAGTCGGTCACGACACCGATGAACAGGATGACGAGCACCAGCGCGAAGATCTGGTCGACGTGCGACCGCTTTCCCGCGGTGGTGATGAGGTAGCCGAGCCCGTAGCGGGCGTTGATCACCTCGGCCATGATCACGTAGGTCCACCCGATCCCGTTCATCACCCGCAGGGCCTCCCCGATGGCGGGCAGGCTGCCGGGGATCAGCACGTGGCGGACGAGCTGGCCCCGGGTGGCGCCGAGGGTGGTGGCGGTCTGCAGGTAGACCTCGTCCACGTTGTCCACCGCTTCCACCACCAGCGGCAGCATGTACACGAAGATGCCGACGAAGAGGAAGACGATCTTCTGCATCTCGTCGATGCCGAACCACACGATGAACAGCGGCACCAGGGCGGAGATGGGCAGGAACCGCAGGGGGTCGAGCAGGGGATTGAAGAAGTGCTTGACGACGGGGAAGGTCCCCATGACGATGCCGAGCGGGATGGACACCGCGGCGGCGAGGGCGAACCCCATGGTGACCCGGCGGAAGCTGCCCCACGCGCTGCGCACCAGGGCCTCCTCGAAGTGCAGGACGGGAAAGGCCCGGAGCACCTCGGTCGGCGAGGGCAGGATGATGGTGGGGACGATGTTGCCGTACGAGAGCACGCACCACACCACGATGAAGGTGGCCAGCCCTGCGACGGCCAGGAGCTGGGAGGTGCGATGGGTGACGGGCTCGCGGACCTTCATCGCCGCCGGAGTCTACTGCACGTAACCCAGCGCGCGCAGCGCCTCGCGCTGATCGGCCGGCACCGACCAGCCGGCCGCGCTCGCGCCCGACCGGCCGGGCAGGGCGAGCAGGGCCGCGAAGAGGCGCTGGCGGCCGTATGCGGCCTGCGCCGGCTGCGTCTGGAGGAGGTCGGTGCGCTCGCCGGGATCGCGTGACAGGTCGTACATCTGCTCGTCGCCGTCGCGGGTGTTGTAATGGTACTTGTACCGGGCGCCGACCCACGCGTATCGCGGCTGGGAGCCCACCGTGCGGCACAGCACCGCATCGGGCGGTGTGTCGGGTCCTCCCGCGGCGGTCGACAGGAGGCTGCGGCCGCGGAAAGTCGGCGTGCGTTCCCTCGGTATCCCGAGGACGTCGGCGATGGTCGGCGCCACGTCCAGGAGTCCCGTGAGCGAGTCGACGCGCCGGCCGCCGGGCACGGTCCCGGCCGGGAAGCGGAGGATCAGCGGGATGCGCACGCTCTCCTCGTAGACCTGCTCGTTGTGCCCGATGAACCCATGCTCGTACATCGCTTCGCCGTGGTCGGCGGTGATCACCAGCACCGTGCGGTCCCAGACGCCGAGGGCCTCGAGGTGCTTCCGAAGGAGTCCGACCTCGTGGTCGACGGCGGCCAGGTTGCCGTCGTAGAGCCGCTCGAGGTGATCGATCTCCGCGGGAGTGGGGCGATGGGAGCCGTCGTTCACGCGGTCCAGCCAGCCCGAGGCGGTCTTCACCGACGGCGGTAACGGGGCGTCGGGCCCGAACATGGTGTCGAACGGCGGCCGGGGGTCGAACGGGTAGTGCGGCTCGCGGTAATGGACGTAGGCCAGGAAGCGCCGTTGCGCGTTGCGCGAGAGCCAGCCGTGAAAGTACTCGCGGAGCACCTCGGCGCGGTAGCTCAGGCGGTAGAACTCCGAGAACCCGCGATGGAGCCCGAACGCAGTGCCGGCCATGTTGTTCCCCACGAAGCCTGCGGTGGTGATGCCGGCCGCGGACACGATCTCGGCCAGGGTGGGAATGCCGGCGGGCAGCGGTTCGTCGTAGGACAGCGCGGCGTGGTGCTCGTCGGGGAGCTGCGAGGTCCATACCGAAGCCATCGCCGACCGGGTGAAGACCGCGGGGGTGTAGGCGCGCTCGAAGAGGATCCCCTCGGCGGCGATGCGATCGATGTTGGGCGTCGTGCGCCGAGCGTGACCGTAACATCCGAAGTGCCGGGCCCCGGCGGCGTCGAGCACCACCACGAGGACGTTCGACGACGCGAACCGCGGACGCGATGCGGCCAGGACCTTTGGGACGATCTCGGCCCGCGGAGGAGGGGCCGCGCCCACCAGGGTCAGACCCTTCCACACTCCCCAGCCGGGCTTTCCATCCGCGCTGTCGACGAGGAGCCACAACCGCAGCACGTCCCCCGCCTGGCTGCGAAGGTCCACCGTCACCTCGCGCTCCGGCCCGCCCCGCCACACTTCGCTCCGCTCGCCGCGACGGTTCTCGGCCTCGACCCGGAACGACGGCGCCCCGTGCCGCCCCGAGGTCATGAACCGCAGGCGCGCGTCCTGGGGAGTGGTGAGGGCCCAGGCCAGGCGGCTGGGGCCGGCCTGCACGAGGTCGTCGCCTTCGGCCCAGGCGGAGAACGGGAGCGGCGCGCGCGCGATCGCGTCCATCGCGGGCGAGGGCGCGCCGACGGCGAGACCGAAGACCCGGGCGGCCACCCGTCGCCCCGGCTGCGCAACCTCGGGGCGTGCGGGGTCCGGGGCCGCTTCGGCGCCGAAGATGAAGGATAAAGCGTTGCCGCCTTTCTGCTGTCGAGCCGCCGGCAGATCGATTGGATAACGTCGCCGTCCTGGGGACAGCTCGAGGCGGGCCACTCTGTGGCCGTTGAGCAGCACACGGAGCGCACGAAAGGGCGACACCTGGGGGACGTCGAGATCGAGGATGGCGGCGCGGGGCACGAGATCGGACCAGAGCAACCGCACTTCCGCGCGCCGCCTCAGGCCCGCCGACGGCTCCACCGCCGGGTCGGGGCGCGGGTGCTCGAAGCCGTGGACTTCGTGGACCTGCGCCTCCGGGGTGCCGAACCGGATCACCGTCGGCTTCGACTCCAGGGACATCACCGCGCTCTGACCGGCCGCCCGGACGACGATCTCGGCGGGCGGAGGCCGCCGCTCCACGACCCGAGACCGGGTCAGGAGGAGGAGCGCGGCGGCGGCGGCGCCCGCGACGAGCAGGGCGCGAGCGCCGATCCTCATGGGCGAGGCACGCGCTAGGGGCCGACCACGGGCAGGACCAGTCGCGAGGGATATCGGGCGGAGTGGTGCACGGAGATGCGATCGGGCCGCGAGGCCGCGGAGACGATTTCCGAAGCGCCGGTCTGGAGGTTGCGCGAGAAGTGGGGGAAAAACGCGCCGCAGACCACCAGCCGCAGCCGGTGGCCCTTGCGGAACGTGTTGCCCGTCATGAGGTTCTCGAAGCGGATCGGGTAGACGCGGCCGGGGCGCAGCAGCTTGCGCCGCGGCCCGCCGTCCCGGTAGCTCGCGCGCACGACGTCCAGGCCGGGGCTCATCAGGTTGAACGCCGTGCCGTCGGGCGCCACGTCGAAGAGCTTGACCCAGAGGTCGACGTCCGTCGCGCGATGGGTCGACACATGGATCTTGGCCGTGATCGGGCCCACGACCCGCAGGTCGTCCTCCAGCGGCGCCGTCTCGTACAGGACCACGTCCTCGCCCTCCGCCAGCTTGCGGTAATCGTGGGCGCCGGCGTCGGCGGCGTAGGGGTCGGTGACCGGCCGCGCGGGGTCGGACACGAACGATCGGAGCCCTCCGCCGTGAATCGGGCTCCAGCTCAGGCGACCCGCGGCGGGGAGGCCGCCGTCGAGGAGCAGCGTGCGCTGGACAGTGCCGGGGAGCGGCCAGCGATCGGCCTCGCGCCACGCGTTTTCGCCCATGACGAAGGCCCTCACCGCGGGCTCGCGGTCGACGCCGTTGTCGAGGCCGCGGACGTAACGGTCCATGAAGCGGAGGACCGTATCGGTATAGTCGATGGCCGCCGCGTCGCCAAAGGCGCGTTCGCCCGAGTGGGACTGCGCCGCGGCGTCGCGCACGGGTCCCCCGTGGACCCACGGCCCGAGCAGCAGCTTCGTCCGCGCGTCGGGCTGCCCTCGTCTGGCGGCCAGGAGCCCGAGGAAGTTCGTAAGCGCCCCTTCCGGGCCGTAGGCTTCGTCATGCCAGCCGGACAGGTTCAGCACCGCGGCGCCAACGCGGTCGTAATGGCCGCGGATCTCCGCCCAGTCCCACCAGGGGTCCCCCGCGGGATGGCGCATCCAGTCGAACAGGTAGGGCGCCACGTCGCGGAACTCGTCGAGCGCCTCGAGCGGCAGGCGGCGCAGGACGGGATCGCGGATGCGCTCCCACTCGGCCCGCGCCGCCTCCCCCGTGCGCGGCCCGGCCAGGCCGCGGCGCTCGCGCACGTCGGGCGCGATGTTGTTCCAGATCCACGCCCCCCACGACATGTCGAACACGCCGCCGGAGTAGAAGAAGTTGCGTGGCGTGGAGAACGTCATCGCCGGGACCATGGCCAGGAGGTGCGGCGGCGACTCCACCGCCGCCAGCCACTGCACGGCGCCCGGGTAGGACAGGCCGAACGTCCCCACCGAACCGTCGGACCAGGGCTGGGCCGCCGCCCACTCGATGGTGTCGAAGCCGTCGCGCCCCTCGGTGCGGTAGGGCTCGAAGTCGCCGCCCGAGCCGTACCGGCCGCGCACGTCCTGCACGACCACCGCGTAGCCCCGTTCGGCGGCGCGGGCGACGGTGGATTCCTCCCCCTGTGCGTGCCGCCGGTCGTAGGGGGTGCGGTAGACGAGCACGGGGTACCGCCCGGGGGACGACGGCCGCCACACGTCCGCGCGAAGGACGACGCCGTCGCGCATCGGGACGGACACGTCCCGCTCGACCAGCGGGGCCGCGGCCACGGACACGACGAGGGCGAGAAGGGCGTACGCGCCCGCCACGATCAGTTCGTCAACTCCTTGAGCGTGTCGTCGAGCTTCTCCAGCACTTCGTCCACCAACGGGCGCGGGATGTTGAGCGCGGGCTCCAGCCGGATCGTCTTGGCGTTCAACAGCGTGCCCGCGACGAGCACGCCGCGGCGGAACAGGCCGGCCGACACCGAGTAGCCCATCTCGGTGTCCACGAACTCCACTCCGATCAGCAGGCCGAGGCCGCGCACCTCGACGATGTGTTCGCTGTAGCGCTTCTGGAGCCTCCGCAGCTCGCCGATGAGGTATTCGCCGGTCGCCGCGGCCTGGCCGGGAAGGTCTTCCTCGAGGGTCACGTTCACGGCCGCGATCCCCGCCGCGCAAGCCAGCGGGTTGCCGCCGAAGGTGGACGAATGGATGAAGGGATTGGGCTCGAGGACCTGCCAGATCTTGGGCGACGACATGAACGCGGAGAGCGGCATGACCCCGCCCCCCAGCGCCTTGCCCAGGCACAGGATGTCCGGGGTCACGTTCCAGTGGTCGACGCCGAACATCTTGCCCGTGCGGCCCATGCCCGTCTGCACCTCGTCCGCGATGAGCAGGACCCCGTAGCGGGTGCACACCTCGCGCAGCCGCGGCCAGTAGTCGTCCGGGGGGACGATCGCCCCCGCCTCGCCCTGCACGGGCTCGACCACCACCCCCGCGATGGCCATGCCCACCGCCTCCGCCTTGCGGAGCTCCGCCTCCACCGCGCCCGCATCGGCGAAAGGCACGAAGTAGACGTCCTGGAGCAGGGGCTCGAAGGCCAGCCGGTACTCTCCTTTTCCCATGAGGGACAAGGCGCCGTAGGACTTGCCGTGGAACCCGCGCACGCAGGAGATGAAGCCGGGCTTGCCCGTGTAGAGGCGCGCGAGCTTCATCGCGCCCTCCACGGCGTCGGTCCCGTTGTTGATGAAGAAGCAGTCCTGCAGGTCGCCGGGCGCCAGCTCCCCCAGCAGCTCCGCCAGCGCGCCGCGCAGCGGGTCGAGCAGCTCCTGCGAGGAGAGCGGCATGCGCTCGAGCTGCGACTTCACCGCACGCACGATCTTGGGGTGCCGGATGCCCGCGGAGTAGATGCCGTACCCGCCCAGGCAGTCGATGAAGCGGCGGCCGGTGATGTCCTCGAAGTACGATCCGCGCCCCGCCCACTCCACCGCGGCGTATTGCCCGCCCTCGGTGACCGACTTGCGGTACTCGAGGTAGCCCTTGTTGTAGTACGACGCGAAGTTCTCGATGGTGTCGGTGACGACCCGGCGGCGCTTGTAGTCGTTCAGCTTGTGCGCGTTGATGATGGCCAGCCAACGCCGGCTCTCTTCGATGAGCTTCTTCTTGGACAGCCCCTTCGGCGGCGGGGCGACGGTCGGCAACAGCAGCTGGTCGGCGCGGCGCCGGCCGCGGGTCGGCTTGGGCTTGATCGGCTTGATGGGGACGACGACCGCTTTCGGCATGGGACTCCTTGGGTAGGAGGAGACCATTCTACCTTGACGGCGGACGGGCCCCGGTATACGGTCCCCATAGACGCAAGTCGCTCCAGGAAAGGACTTTATGAGCCGGAGACGGGACGTCGTGGCCGTCCTCGGGGGGGCGGGCGCCATGGGCCGCGCCGCCGTCCACCACCTGGCCGTCTCCCGGCGGCGAGTGCTCGTCCTGGACGCCGATGCCGCCGCCGCGCGTCGCACCGCCCGTGTCTACGGAGGTCGGTCGGCCCGCTCCGCCTCCGTCGATGCGCGCGATCCCCGGCATCTCGCGCGCGCGTTACGGAGCGCGGCGGTGGTCGTCCACTGCGCGCCCTACGCCTTCAACCTCGGCGTGATGCAGGCGGCCCTCGAGGCCGGCTGCCATTACGTCGACCTCGGCGGCCTCTTCCACACCACGCGCCGTCAACTGCGTTTGCACCGCGAGTTCCGGCGCGCGGGGCTCCTGGCCGTCCTCGGCATGGGCAGCGCGCCAGGGATCACCAACGTCATGGCGCGGCTTGCCGCCGACCTGCTCGACGGCGTGCGCGCCATCCGGGTCTACAACGGGGGCGCCGACTTCACCCGCTACGACGCCCCGCTCGCCTTCGGGTTCACCCCCGACACCGTGCTGGACGAGCTGAGCCTGCCGCCGATGGTGTTCACTGGCGGCCGATTCCAGGCGGTGGCGCCGGTGTCGCAGGGAGAGGACTTCGACTTCGATCTCGGAACGCAGAGGGTCCACGCCAGCCTCCACTCGGAGGTGGCCACGCTTCCCGTCACCTATCGCCGCAAGGGGATTCGGGGGTGCGCGTTCAAGATCGCGTACGACCCGGTTTTGATCGAGCGCATGAAGCTGCTCATCGACCTCGGCCTCGCCGACACCCGCCCGGGTCCGCGGGGGGTGCCGCCGCGCGCCGTGCTCCTGGACTGCTTCCGCAGGATGCCGCCGCCGCCCGCCTTCGTGAACGACCGGGACAGCATGGCGGTGGTGGTGGAGGGGCGCATCGGGCGGAGGCCGGTGACGCTGCGCCTGGACCTCACCGCCCGGCCGCAGCGGAGGCCGCCCCTCTCCGCGGTCGCCCGCGACACCGGGTTCCCGGCCGCCATCGTGGCGGGCATGATCCTCGACGGCGCCATCGACGCGCGCGGGGTGCGCCCGCCGGAGCGCGCGGTGCCGCCCGGCCTGCTGTTCGCCGCGCTGGCCGCGAAGGGGATGAAGCTGAAGGTCAGCGAGGTCCGGGACCGGGCCGCGCGAAGCGGTAGGGGAACCAGTAGCTCTTCGCGCCGATGACGTAGTCGAGATGGACGTGTTTGCTGTCCCGGAAGTCGTCGATCCCTTCGCTCCCCAGCTCGCGTCCGATCCCGCTGCGCCGCATCCCGCCGAACGGGCCGGCGTCGTTGTCGGTCAGGGGGTCGTTGATCCAGAAGGTCCCGGCATGGATGGCCTCCATGGCCTTCATCGCGTGTTCGAGGTTGTTCGTGTAGATCGACGCGCCGAGGCCGAACTCGCTTTGATCGGCGAGGGTGATGGCCTCGTCGATGTCGCGGCAGCGCACGAGCGGCGCCACGGGCCCGAAGGTCTCCTCGCGCAGGAGCGGCATGGAGGCGGTCACGTCAATCAGCGCGGTGGGCTCGTAGAAG
>Ga0326597_10007089_pt1 | contig 15282 bp, 14 predicted proteins | sample RVTome_12_FD_203789 | JGI IMG/M metagenome (GOLD analysis project Ga0326597, IMG submission 203789) | Soil microbial communities from uranium-contaminated site in the Upper Colorado River Basin, Wyoming, United States - RVT100D185 | ecosystem: Environmental > Terrestrial > Soil > Contaminated >... | reverse complement strand
TCGGGCTTGCCGGCGTTGATCATGGGCTCGATGGTGAAGGTCATGCCGGGCTCGAGCCTGAGCCCGATTCCGGGCCGGCCATAGTGCAGGACCTGGGGTTCCTCGTGGAACTTCCTGCCGATCCCGTGACCGCAGAACTCGCGCACCACGCTGTAGCCGTGCTGCTCGGCGTGGCCTTGTATCGCATGGCCCACGTCGCCCAGTTGCGTGCCCGTGCGCACCGTCTCGATCCCGCGCCACAAGCATTCGTAGGTGATCTCGCACAACCGCCGCGCCTGTATGGAAGGCTGGCCGACGTAAAACATGCGGCTGGTGTCGCCGTGGTAGCCGTCCTTGATGACGGTGATGTCGATATTGATGATGTCACCGGAACGAAGTTTCTTGTCGCCGGGCACCCCATGGCATACCACGTGATTCACCGAGGTGCAGATCGACTTCGGATAGGGCTGGTAACCGGGCGGCGCATAGTTCAGCGGCGCGGGAATCGCCTTCTGCGTCACCGTAATGTAATCGTGGCACAGACGATCGAGATGATCGGTGGTCGTGCCGGGCTTGACGTGCGGCGTGATGAAGTCGAGCACCTCGGCAGCCAGCCGGCCCGCGACGCGCATTTTCTCTATTTCCTGCGGGGACTTGATGCTGACGGCCATGGGGCGCGGCCCGGGCCGCGACTGCTGAGTGGTAAATACTTGGTTTTTCAAGGACAGCGGATTTTAGTCCAGATCGGCGCGCCACGCACGCGCGCCGATCACCTTGAGAAGCTATCTTTTATTGTGATAAAATAAATAGTTACCTAAGTTAGCTTTAGCTTTTCCGTGGCGGGTGCAGCCCGTAGCGGAAAAGCTCAAATACGCACATCCGCCACGTAAGGGTGGCCGCGGACTCAATCCGTCAGCGGCCTCTCGGTGGATGGAGGCTCAACCCTTACAGGAGACAGGAAGCATGTCGGTCACGATGCGTGAAATGCTCGAAGCGGGGGTCCATTTCGGACACCAGACCCGCTACTGGAACCCGAGGATGGCGCCGTATATCTTCGGGCACCGCAACAAGATCCACATCGTCAATCTCGAAAAAACGATGGCGCTGTACCAGGAGGCGCTGAAATTCGTGCGCCAGCTCCTGACCAACAAGGGCACGGTGCTGTTCGTCGGCACCAAGCGCCAGGCGCGCGAGATCGTCAAGGAAGAGGCGCAGCGCTGCGGCTCGCCGTACGTGGATTACCGCTGGCTGGGCGGCATGCTCACCAATTACAAGACGGTCAAGCAGTCGATCAAGCGACTGAAGGAAATGGAAGCGATGGTGCAGGACGGCTCGATGGACAAGCTGCCGAAGAAGGAGGGCCTGCAGTACCAGCGCGAGATCGCCAAGCTCGACCGCAGCATGGGCGGCATCAAGGACATGAACGGGCTGCCGGACGCGATATTCGTGATCGACGTCGGATACCAGAAGGGGGCCGTGGCGGAAGCCAAAAAACTCGGCATCCCGGTGATTGCCGTGGTCGATACCAACCATTCGCCGGAAGGCATCGCCTACGTGATCCCGGGCAACGACGATTCGAGCCGGGCGATCCGCCTCTACGTGCGCGGCATCGCCGACGCGGTGCTCGAGGGACGGCAGGACAGTCTCAAGGAGATCGTCCGCGGCGGCGAGGAGTTCGTGGAAGTCGAGGAAACCGAGAGGGCTTGAAGCGGTATTCGGATACCGTATCGAGGGGCGCTAGAGCCCCTTTTTTTAACCAGCAGGGACAGGAAATGGCGGAAGTAACCGCGGGCATGGTCAAGGAACTGCGCGAAAAGACCGATGCCCCGATGATGGAATGCAAGAAAGCGCTGGCGGAAGCCGCCGGCGATATGGCCAAGGCCGAGGAGATCCTGAGGATCAAGCTCGGCAACCGGGCAAGCAAGGCGGCCTCGCGCGTGACCGCGGAAGGCGTTGTCGCCGCTCACATCGCCCGGGATGGCAAGAACGGCGCTCTGGTCGAGGTCAATTGTGAAACGGACTTTGTTGCCAAGAACGACAAGTTCCTGACCTTTGCCGGCGCGCTGGCCGAGCTCGTCGCTGCGCAGAATCCGGCGGACGTGGACGCGCTCGCGCGGCTTCCCCTGAACGGCGCCGCCGTCGAAGAGGCGCGCAAGGAGCTGGTCGGCAAGATCGGGGAGAACATATCGGTTCGCCGCTTTGCCCACGTCGGGGCACAGGGCAGGCTGGCGAGTTACGTGCACGGTGGCTCCAAGATCGGCGTCCTGGTGGATGTAGTGGGCGGCGACGACACGCTCGCCAAGGACCTCGCCATGCATATCGCCGCGAGCAAGCCGGTCGCCCTGGCCGCGTCGAACGTGCCTGCGGAACTGGTGCAGAAAGAGCGCGCCATCGCCTCCGCCAAGGCCGCGGAATCCGGCAAGCCAGCGAACATCGTAGAGAAGATCGTGGAAGGATCGGTACAGAAATTCCTGAAGGAAGTCACGCTGCTCGGCCAGCCGTTCGTCAAGGACGACAAGCAGAGCGTGGAGCAGCTGCTCAAGTCCCGCAAAGCCACGGTGGCGGGCTTCGCGCTCTACGTCGTCGGTGAGAGCATCGAGAAGAACGGACAGGCGGCTTGAGATGCCAGCCGGACCTGACAGCCCCAGCCCCAGAACCGCAGAGGCCGCGATGTCGAAGACGCCAGCCTACAAACGCATTCTGCTCAAGCTGAGCGGCGAGGCGCTGATGGGCGGGGACAGTTACGGCATCAACCGCGAGACGGTCGACCGCATTGTCGGCGAGGTCGCGGAAGTCGTGAACCTGGGCGTGGAGGTGGCGATCGTAATCGGAGGCGGCAACATTTTCAGGGGCGTGACGCCAGCCGCTTCGCACATGGACCGCGCCACGGCGGATTACATGGGCATGCTGGCAACGATCATGAACGCGCTGGCGCTGCAGGACGCAATGCGGCGCGTGAGCCTGGTGGCCCGGGTCCAGTCGGCGCTCAATGTCGAGCAGGTGGTGGAGCCGTACATCCGGGGCAAGGCAATGCGCTATCTCGAGGAGGGCAAGGTGGTGATCTTCGCCGCCGGCACCGGCAACCCGTTCTTCACGACCGACACCGCGGCCGGGCTGCGCGGCATGGAGATGAACGTGAACCTGGTGCTGAAGGCAACGAAGGTGGACGGGGTCTACACCGACGACCCCAAGACCCGCCCCGACGCCAAGCGTTACAAGCGCCTTTCCTTCGACGAGGCGATCATCAAGAACCTCAAGGTGATGGATGCCACCGCATTGACGCTGTGCCGCGACCAGAAACTGCCGATCAACGTCTTCAGCATTTTCAAGCCCGGCGCGCTGAAGCGCGTCGTGCTGGGAGAAGACGAGGGAACTTTCCTGCATAATTGACGCTGGACAGGCGGGAGGCGGACCATGATAGCCGACGTCAAGAAGACCACTGAGCAGAAGATGAAGAAGACGCTGGAGACCCTGAAGAGCGACCTGGGGAAGATTCGCACCGGCCGCGCCCACGCGGGGCTCCTCGATCACATCATGGTGGACTACTACGGCACGCCGACTCCGATCCCGCAAATGGCGAACGTGACGCTGGTCGACGCGAGGACGATCGGGGTCAGTCCGTGGGACAAGAAAATGGCGGGTGCGATCGAGAAGGCGATACGCGATTCCGACCTCGGTCTTAACCCCGCGACCATGGGCGAGATGGTACGGGTGCCCATGCCGGCGTTGACCGAGGAGCGGCGCAAGGAGCTGATCAAGGTCGTGCGCCACGAGGGCGAGAATACGCGCGTGGCGGTGCGCAACGTGCGGCGCGACGCCAACAACCACCTCAAGGACCTGCTCAAGCAGAAGAAGGTGGCGGAGGACGAGGAGCGCAGGGCGCAGGACGACGTCCAGAAACTCACCGACCGCCATATCGCGGAAATCGACAAGCTGCTGCAGCAGAAAGAAGCCGAACTGATGGCAATCTGATGACGACTTTCACCAGCACCACGCTTGAGATACCTGACGAGCGCCGCATTCCGCGCCATATCGCCATCATCCTGGATGGCAACGGGCGCTGGGCCAAGCAGCGCTTCCTGCCGCGGGCGGCAGGGCACCGGCGCGGCTTGAGGGCGGTGCGAACCGCCGTGCGCGCCTGCATCGAGCGGGGAGTGAATTTCCTCACGTTGTTTGCATTCAGCAGCGAGAACTGGCGCCGCCCTGCGGAAGAAGTATCGTTCCTGATGCAGTTGTTTGTCATGGCGCTCGAACAGGAAATCGGCAGGTTGCACAAGAACGACGTCCGTTTCCGGGCGATCGGCGACCTGACCCGTTTCGAGCCGAAGCTGAGGCGCCTGGTGCGCGAAGCGGAGGCGAAGACCGCCGGCAACCATAAGCTGACGCTGACCATCGCGGCCAACTATGGCGGCCGCTGGGACGTGCTGCAGGCGGCAAACCGGATGCTGCGCGAGCGGCCGGAGCTTGCCGCCGGATTCCGCGAAACCGACCTCGCGCCGTACCTGGCGCTGAGCTACGCCCCCGAGCCGGATCTTTTCATCAGGACCGGCGGCGAGCAGCGCATCAGCAATTTCGTGCTGTGGCAGCTGGCCTATACGGAGCTGTACTTCACCGACATGCTGTGGCCGGATTTCGACGCTGCCGCGCTCGACCGTGCCATCGTTTCCTACCAGCAGCGCGAACGCCGGTTCGGGCGCACCAGCGAACAATTGCCCGCCGGCGCCGGCCTCGCTGATTACCGCGTAGCCAGGGCCCGAACCGCTGATTGAGGGCGCCGGCGGCCCTCGCGGTCCTGCTGGATTCATGTTCATCGCGCGGCTTGCCACGGCGGTCGTTCTTCTTGCGGGTTGCATTGCCGCGCTGTTCTTCCTGCCCAACCGATGGTGGATGGCGTTGCTGCTGCTGGCGCTTGCCGCCGCGAGCTGGGAATGGGCGGCGCTGGCGGGATTCAGCCGCCCGTTGCGCTGGTCGTTTGCCGGCATCGTGCCGGCTTCAGCATCACTGATCGGATTTTTCGACAACGGCTCAGTCGCTTCCCCGCACCTCATTTCCACCGCGGACTGGCTGGTATACGGCGCGAGCATTGCGTTCTGGACGCTGGCCGTCGTGCCATGGCTCGTGCGCCGTTGGCAGGTGCGATCGTTGCTTGCTATGGGAGTGACGGGCTGGCTGGTGCTGGTTCCCGCCTGGCTTGCGCTGGCACGGTTGCAGGCGGATCCCGAGCGGCTGCTAGCCCTGCTCGGCGTCATCTGGCTGGCGGATACCGGGGCCTATCTCGTCGGCAGTGCCTGGGGCAGGCACAAGCTCGCCCCCGGCATCAGTCCAGGCAAGACCTGGGAGGGCCTGGCGGGCGCGGCCGTGGCAGTGGCGGTGTATTATGTCGCCCTGTCCAATGCCACCCCCGATTGGAGCTGGTGGCGCGGCATCGGCGGCGCGGCATTGTTTGCGGGCGTAGCGCTGATGGGCGTGCTGGGAGACCTGTTCGAGTCGTGGATCAAGCGCCAGGCACGAGTCAAGGACAGCGGCACGCTGCTGCCGGGACACGGAGGCGTTCTCGACCGCATTGACAGCATGACGTCCAGCCTTCCACTCGCCGCTTTGCTGCTGCACTACGCCGGATAGACTGCCGATTCCTTCCGTCATGGACAAACAGCGCCTCACCATATTGGGATCGACCGGAAGCGTAGGGGTCAGCACGCTCGACGTGGTGGCACGCCACCGTGACCGGTTCGAAGTGGTGGCGCTGACCGCCCGGCACCAGGCGGATGCCCTGTTCAAGCAGTGCGTCGAGTTCCGGCCGCGCATCGCCGTGATGCTGGAAACCGCCGCGGCGCAGGGATTGCAGCAACGCCTGCTGGAAGCGGGGGTGAAGTGCGATGTCCGGGTGGGGATCAAGGCCCTCGAGGAGGTCGCCAGCCTGCCGGACGTCGACACGGTCATGGCGGCGATCGTGGGCATCGCCGGGTTGCGTCCGACCCTCGCGGCGGCGCGCTCGGGCAAGAAGATCCTGCTGGCTAACAAGGAATCGCTCGTCACCGCCGGCGCGGTGCTGATGGATGCGACGCGCTCGAGCCGGGCGATGCTGCTGCCGATCGACAGCGAGCATAACGCGATATTCCAAGCCCTGCCGAGGGGCTACGGCGCCCCGGAGGCGGCCGGCGTGCGCCGCATACTGCTGACGGCGTCCGGCGGGCCGTTCCGGTCGCTCCCGCTGCGTCAACTGGAGAAAGTGACACCCGATCAGGCGTGCGCCCATCCCAATTGGGTAATGGGGCGAAAGATCTCGGTGGATTCGGCGACCATGATGAACAAGGGGCTGGAAGTGATCGAGGCGCGCTGGCTGTTCAGCGTGAGGCCGGAGATGATCGAGGTCGTGATTCATCCCGAAAGCGTGGTGCATTCGCTGGTGGAGTACATCGACGGCTCGGTGATCGCCCAGCTTGGCAACCCCGACATGCGCACCCCCATCGCGTTTACGCTGGGCTTCCCGGACCGGATCGCGGCCGGTGTGGAATTTCTCGATCTGGCGCGGATCGGCGCACTGCACTTCGAACGCCCGGATTTGCAGCGTTTCCCCTGCCTGCGCCTGGCCTACGAGGCGCTGGCGGCCGGCGGCACCGCACCGACCGTGCTCAATGCCGCCAACGAGATCGCGGTGGCGAGTTTCCTTGCCGGAGCGCTCGGTTTCCGGCAGATCCCGGAATTGATCGAGGCCGTGTTATCGGATTCGGCACTGCTGCCGGTGGCGGACATCGAGGACGTGCTTGCCGCCGACCGTGCCGCCCGGGAGCGGGCTGAAGGCTGGTTGAGCGCATCACGTTCCGCCAGCACGGCAGTGCCCGTGAGTCAGGCGCGCGTTGCCGAACTACCGGCCAGCCCATCGGCCAGGATGACCAGGCCATGACACTCAGTTCCATCATCACTTTCCTTACCGCGATCGTGGCTTTCCTGGTCGCGCTGGGCCCTTTGATTGTCGTCCACGAATTCGGCCACTATGCCGTGGCGCGCGCCTGCGGCGTTAAAGTGCTGCGCTTTTCGGTCGGATTCGGAAAGCCGCTGTGGGTCTGGCGACTGGGCCGTGATGCAACCGAGTGGGTTATTGCCGCTTTTCCGCTCGGCGGTTACGTCAAGATGCTGGACGAGCGCGAAGGACCGGTGGCTGCGGCGGAATTGCCGCGGGCATTCAACCGCCAATCGGTCTGGCGGCGCTTCGCAATCGTCGTGGCGGGGCCGGCCGCAAACTTTCTGCTGGCGATCGCGCTCTACTGGGTGCTGTTCATACACGGCGTGCCGGGCATCAAACCTGTGATCGACGAGCCGCCGCCGGGCACTGCCGCGCACGCGGCCGGCTTCGCGGCGGGGGATACCCTGACGAGGATCGGCGATGACCCGGTCGCAACCTGGCAGGATGCTCGTTGGGTGCTGCTGCAACGCGCGGTGCAGAAATCCACGGTGACTATAGAAGTGCTCGACGGCAAAGGTCATGTGGTATCGCGCAAGTTCGATCTTTCCGGGCTGACTTCCGCGGATCTTGATTCCGATTTCCTGAAGACCCTCGGCCTGACGCGCTTCCCGCTCCAGGCGCCTCCTGAAGTTCAAAGTGTCAAACCGGACGGCGCGGCAGCGCGCGCCGGGCTGAAGCAGGGGGACAAAATCCTCGGAATAAACAATTCGCGGATCGAGAGCATCAAAAAAGCCATTCGCGTAATCGAGGAAAATCCGGGAAAGACCCTGCTGTTCGAGGTCCATCGCGGCGACGCAGGACAGATCATGATGCCGGTGATCCCTGACGTACACACGGGAAAAGACGGCCGCAGGATTGGACGGATCAATGCGATGTTGCAGAACCGGCCGGAAGCGTTTGCAAAATACCTCGTGGTAGTGCGCTACGGTCTGCTTGAGAGCCTGGGCAAGGCCCTGCACAAGACCTGGGAAACGTCGGCGTTCAGCCTGAAGATGCTCGGCAAGATGATCATGGGCGAAGTCTCGCTCAAGAACCTGTCCGGGCCGATCACCATAGCCGATTACGCCGGCCAGTCGGCGCAAGGCGGCGTGCCTCCATTCCTGATGTTCCTTGCGCTGATCAGCATCAGCCTCGGCGTGTTGAACCTACTGCCGATCCCGTTATTGGATGGCGGGCATTTGATGTATTATATGGTCGAAATTTTCAAGGGTCGTCCGATTTCCGACCGGGCCATCGAGATCGGGCAGCACGTCGGGATGGCGCTGCTGTTCACGCTGATGGCCTTTGCCTTGTACAACGACATCAACCGTCTGATTAGCGGCTGAATTCATGCGCTGGTTTCGCGTCGCTTTTCTACTGCTGGTCTTCCACGCAGTAACGGCAGCCGCAATAGAGCCGTTCGTCATCAAGGACATCCGCGTAGAGGGCATACAGCGCACCGAGGCCGGCACCGTCTTCAGCTACCTCCCGGTCAAGGTCGGTGACACCCTGACCGAGGACAAGGCGGCGCAGGCGATTCGGGCGCTTTATGCAACCGGATTTTTCCGCGACGTCAGCCTGGAACGCGATGGCGACGTGCTGGTGGTCGTGGTGCAGGAACGCCCGTCGATCGCCCAGATCGATTTCACCGGCATACAGGAGTTCAATAAGGACCAGCTCATCACCGGCTTGCGTCAGGTCGGCCTGGCCGAGGGCCGCATCTTCGACCGTGAGCTGCTCGACAAGGCCGATCAGGAGTTGAAGCGCCAGTACCTGGGGCGCGGCTATTACGCGGTCAATGTCAGCACGACCGTGACGCCGCTCGAGCGCAACCGCGTCTCCGTCAATTTCGCCGTCGAGGAAGGGCGGGTCGCCAAGATCCGCCAGATCAGCATCATCGGCGCCCAAGTGTTCCGCGAAAGCGAGCTGTTGGGCCGGTTCCTGCTGCGAACGCCGGGCATCCTGACCTGGTTCAGCAAGCACGACCAGTATTCCCGGCAGAAGCTTTCCGCCGATCTCGAGACGCTGCGTTCCTTCTATCTCGACCGCGGGTATCTCGAGTTCAGCATCGATTCGACACAGGTGTCGATCACGCCGGACAAGCAGGACATCTACATCACGGTCAGCATATCCGAGGGGCGCAAGTACACGGTATCCGACATCAAGGTCGCGGGAGAGTTGCTGATACCGGAGGAGGAGGTGCGCAAGCTGATCCAGATCAAGCCGGGAGAGCCGTTCTCGCGCGCGCGCATCACCGAGTCCGGCAAGCTCATCAGCGAGCGCCTCGGCAACGACGGCTACGCGTTCGCCAACGTCAACGCCGTGCCGGCGATCAACCGGGAGAAGCAGCAGGTCGCTTTCACCTTTCTCATCGACCCGGGCCGGCGCATCTACGTGCGCCGCATCGCCATTACCGGCAACACTCGCACCCGCGACGAGGTGGTACGGCGCGAGCTGCGGCAGCTGGAGGGCGGCTGGTATTCGACCGACAAGATCACCCAGTCCAAGCAGCGTGTCGACAAGCTCGGCTACTTCACCGAGGTCAATCTCGAGACGCCGGCCGTGCCGGGCACGACCGACCAGGTCGACGTCAATGTCGCGGTCATCGAAAAGCCCACCGGCATGTTGCTGTTCGGCGCGGGATTCGGCAGCGGTGAGGGTTTGATACTTTCCGGCTCGATTTCCCAGAACAATATTTTCGGGAGCGGCCGCCACGTCACGGTGGGGGCCAATACCAGCAAGATCAACACGAGCTATTTGCTGTCCTATACCGATCCGTATTACACGATCGACGGGGTGAGCCGGGGCTTCGACCTGTACTACCGGACACTCAATCCCGCGGACAACAACCTTGCCCGCTACGAGACCAAGACAGTGGGAGGGCAACTGCGCCTGGGCGTCCCGGTAACGGAGATTGATACCGTGCAGTACGGGGTGGGCTATGAGAATGTCGATATCACCATATTTGACGATAGTCCCTTGATTTACAAGGATTATGTATCCACATTCGGGCCGAGTAACAGCAACTTTTTCGCGACTGTGGGCTGGGCGCGGGATGGCCGCGACAGCCTGATCTACCCCACCAAGGGAACGTTCCAGAGGGCGAGTGCGGAGCTCGGCCTCCCGGGCGGTGACCTGGAATACTACAAGCTGAACTACCAGTATCAGCGGTATTATCCACTGACGCGCAGTTTGACCCTGATGCTCAACGGAGAGGTCGGCCAGGGCGACGGCTACGGCGACAAGCCATTACCCTTCTTCAAGAACTTTTTCGCCGGCGGCATCAGCTCGGTGCGCGGCTTCCGGACTTTTACTATAGGTCCCAAGGACAGTGACACGAATCCCCGGGGGGGCACCTACAGGCTGCTCGGCAACGCCGAGCTCCTGTTCCCGTTCCCGGGGCTGGAGAACGACAAGTCGGTGAGGCTGGGCGCATTTATCGATTCGGCGATGGTCGGGGACAGCAAAATCAAGGGCGACGATCTGCGCTACTCGGCGGGACTGTCGGTATCATGGGTTTCACCCCTGGGCCCGCTGAAAATCAGCATAGGCGTGCCGTTGCTCAAGCAGCCGCTCGACCGGTCGCAGGTCTTTCAATTCACCATCGGTGGGGTATTCTGATCCCGAGACGCAGCGCCGGATCGGGACGGACCAACCGCAAGGAGATTGCATTGAAGCACTTATACGAGGCGGCAGCGGCCCTGATGCTGGTGTTCGTCGTCGCGGCGGCCGGCGCGGCCGACATCAAAATCGGCTACGTGGACGTCGAGCGCATCCGCCGCGAGTCGGCGCCGGCTGAGCGCGCCAGCAAGCAGCTGGAAAAGGAATTCGCGCCGCGCGCGCAGGAACTGCAGCGCCGTGAAACCCAGATCAAGACGCTGCAGGGCCAGATCGAGAAGGACGGCATGACCATGAGCGAAAGCGAACGCCGCTCGAAGGAACAGGAACTGTCGCGCATGAGCGTGGATTTCCAGCGCACGCAGCGCGAGTATCGCGAAGACCTCAACATGCGCCGCAACCAGGAACTCGCCACGCTGTTCGAGCGCGCGGACAAGGTCATCAAGCAGATCGCGGATGCCGAGAAATACGATCTCATCCTGCAGGAGGCGGTATTCCGCAGCGCGCGCATTGACATTACGGACAGGGTGCTGAAGGCGCTTGCCGACGGCAAATAGGCGGCGGGCGGCAAGGCCGGTCCGTCCGCGCCGCCGGCGGCATCCCCCGGCCCCACGGTCATGACACGCAGCGGACGAACATCCTACAGCCTGCGCCAGATTACCGAACGCTTCGGCGGCGATGTCGACGGTGATCCTTCAGTCCAGGTGCGTCAGGTCGCGACGCTGGAAGCGGCCACGCCGGATACCATCGCTTTCCTCGCCAACGAGCGCTACCTTCCCCAGTTGAAGACCACCCGTGCGGGGGCGGTGATCGTAGGGGAATCGGCCCGCGCCGCCACGCGGCTGCCTCGCATCGTCTGCGCCAACCCCTACGCCTATTTCGCGCGCGTCTCGGGGTTGTTCAATCCGGCGCGCCGGCCGCGGCCCGGCACTCACTCCACGGCGGTGATCGACGAGTCGGCAGTCGTTGCCGGTGATGCCGAAATTGGGCCGCGCGCCGTAATCGGGCGCAATGCCCGCATCGGGACCGGCTGCGTAATCGGGGCCGGCTGTTACGTCGGCGATGGCGTGACGGTGGGCGGCGGCTCCAGGCTGCGTCCGAATGTGACCGTGTACCACGATTGCGTCATCGGCGAGCGCGTAATCCTGCATTCGGGCGTGGTGATCGGCGCCGATGGTTTTGGCATTGCGATGGAAGAGGGGCGCTGGCTCAAGGTTCCGCAGATCGGGCGCGCCGTGATCGGGAACGACGTTGAGATTGGCGCGAACACCACGGTGGACCGCGGTGCGCTCGACGACACCGTGATCGAGGAGGGGGTCAAGCTCGACAACCAGATACAGATAGCCCACAACGTCCGCATCGGCGCTCATACCGCGATTGCGGCCTGCGTCGGCATCGCCGGCAGCACCCGGATCGGGCGCCATTGCATCATTGGCGGCGCTGCGGGCATAGCCGGGCATCTCGCCATTGCCGACCGCGTGGAAATCTCTGCGTTCACGCTGATCACGAAATCGATCAACCGGCCCGGGATCTATACCGGGGTCTACGCGTTCGAGCCGCATGCCGGGTGGCGCAGGAACGCAGTTCACCTCCGGCACCTCGCCGATCTCGCTGATCGCGTTCGCGCCCTCGAGAAAAAACCGAAGTCGAAAAGGAGCAAGTCGTGAGCAGCATGGACATCCGCGATGTTCTCGAGTACTTGCCGCACCGCTATCCCTTTCTGCTCATCGACCGGGTGGTGTCCTGCGAGCCCGGCAAGAAAATCGTCGCGTTGAAGAACGTGACTATCAACGAGCCGTTCTTCAGCGGCCACTTTCCCCATCACCCGGTCATGCCGGGCGTGCTCATCATCGAGGCCCTGGCGCAGGCCGCCGCCATCCTTTCGTTCCGGACCATGAGCCACAAGGCCGATGACAAATCCGTGTACTACTTCGTGGGCATCGACCAGGCGCGCTTCAAGCGCCCGGTCGGCCCCGGCGACACGCTCATGCTGGAGGTCGAGTTGAAGCGCCACGCGCGCAACATGTGGATCTTCAGCTGTGCGGCCAAGGTGAACGGCGCCGTCGCCACCGAGGCCGAGCTCATGTGCACCATCCGCTCGATCGACGACACCAAGGCGGGAGGGTGACCGGCGCGACGGCCGGGGCACGCGCAGCATGATTCACGCCACTGCGATCGTTCATCCCGGGGCCAGGCTCGCCGGCGATGTTGAAATCGGCCCGTACTCGGTGATCGGGCCGCACGTCGAGATCGGCCCGGGCTGCCGGATCGGGCCGCACGCCGTCATCACCGGGCGCACGCGCCTCGGCGCGAACAACCGCATCTACCAATTCGTTTCCCTGGGCGAGGTGCCGCAGGACAAGAAATACGCCGGCGAGCCGACGCGGCTGGAGATCGGAGACAACAACACCATCCGTGAGTTCTGCACGTTCAATTGCGGCACCGCGCAGGATGCGGGCGCGACGCGCGTTGGTAACGGCAACTGGATCATGGCCTACGTGCATCTGGCGCATGATTGCCAGGTCGGCAACCACACCGTGTTCGCCAACAATGCCCAGCTCGCCGGGCACGTGCACGTGGGCGACCACGCTATCCTCGGCGGCTTCACCGTGGTACACCAGTTCTGCCACATCGGGGCTCACAGCCTCACGGCGATGGGCACCATCGTCCTGCAGGACGTCCCGCCTTATGTCACAGCATCGGGCAATTCCGCACGGCCCTACGGCATCAATGTCGAGGGACTGAAGCGGCGCGGGTTCGGGCCGGCCGCCGTTACCCGCCTGAAGCGGGCCTACAAGACGCTGTACAAATCGAGCCTCACGCTCGACCAGGCCCGGCGCGAGCTCGCGCGCCAGGCAAAAGAGTGCCCGGAAATCCAGCCGTTGCTCGATTTCCTGGCGAGCTCCACTCGCGGCGTCATTCGATAGCGCCTAGGAGCTTGTCGGACTTGCGATGCGACAAGCTCCTTATGCAAAACCGGCCGCCCGAATGAGGTCGAAAACGCTACTGAGTGGCCCGAACCACGAAGAAACGCGCGCGCTCACGCCACTTTTTGAGGCTATTTGAATGATATTTTGTGGAAATCCGGCCGGTTTTGCTGTTAGCAGCCTGTCCCGACTGGTAAGTCCGACAGGCTGCTAGGCGATGGCCGAGGCTCCGCTCACCATCGGCGTGGTCGCGGGCGAGGCTTCCGGCGACCTGCTGGGGGCGCATCTCATCAAGTCCCTGCGCGCGCACTTGCCGCGGGCGCGGTTCATCGGGATCGGGGGCCCGCGCATGCAGGCCGCCGGCATGGAAGTGCTGTACCCGATGGAGAAACTGGCGGTGCGGGGTTACGTCGAGGTGCTGCGCCATTATCCCGAGATCGTCGGCATCCGGCGCCGTCTTGCGGCGCGCTTCCTCGCGGAACCACCCGCGCTGTTCGTGGGCGTGGACGCGCCGGACTTCAACCTGGACCTCGAGCTCGAGCTCAAGTCCGCCGGCATTCCGACCGCCCATTTCGTCAGCCCCTCGGTCTGGGCCTGGCGGGGCGGGCGAATGGCCAAAATCCGGCGCGCGGTGTCCAGGATGCTGGTGATATTCCCGTTCGAGCGGGAGATCTACGAACGCGCAGACGTGCCGGTCACTTACGTCGGTCACCCCCTGGCGGAGACGATTGCGCCGGGACGCGACCGCGCGGAGGCACGGGAACAATTGCGGGTTCCGGTGTCGGCCAAGGTAATCGCGCTGCTTCCCGGCAGCCGCGTGAGCGAACTGGAGCAGATGGCCGCGCTCTTCGTCGAAACCGCAGCGCAGATTGCAACCGCCGTGCCCGACGTACAGTTCCTGGTGCCGCTGGTGAACCGTCCGACCCGGGAAAGGTTCGAAGCTGCGCTCTACAGTCGCCAGGGGCCCGAGCTGAACCTCACCCTGCTGTTCGGGCATGCGCAGGACGCAATGGCCGCCGCTGACGTGGTTCTGGCCGCATCGGGCACGGCAACCCTGGAGGCGGCGCTGGTCGGCCGGCCGGTCGTGATCGCGTATCGCATGCCAAGGCTTTCCTGGTGGATCATGAACAGCCGGCGCTACCAGCCGTACGTCGGCCTGCCCAATATCCTCGCCGGCGAATTCGTCGTGCCGGAGTTCCTGCAGGACGAAGCCACGGCCGACAACCTGTCGCAGGCCGTGCTCAACCTGCTGTTCGATCCCACCGTGCGCTCCCGCCTCGAGGAGCGCTTCGCGACCATGGCAGGGGAGTTGAGGCAGAACAGCGCGGAGCGCCTGGCCGAGGGGTTGCTGCCGCTGGTGCGCGTCCCCGCAGCATGAACCCGAGGGTTCTTGTCTGCGGCGTGGACGAGGCGGGGCGGGGGCCGCTGGCGGGCCCAGTGTTCGCCGCCGCGGTGATCCTGGATGCCGGCCGGCCGATAGCAGGGATCGCCGACTCGAAGAAGCTGGCTCCGGCCCGGCGCGAAGCACTGGCGCGCGAGATACGATCCCATGCCCTGGCCTGGTCCGTGGCCAGCGCAAGCGTGGAAGAGATCGATACGCTCAACATCCTGCAGGCCAGCCTGCTCGCCATGCGCCGGGCGGTGGAAAAATTGACGATGACCCCGCAGCAGGTGCTGGTGGACGGCCTGCATTGCCCGCGCGTGAGCGTCCCGGTGCGGGCTGTCGTGAGAGGCGACGCCACCGTGACCGCGATCGCGGCGGCATCGATCCTCGCCAAGGTTGCGCGCGACGAGGCCATGCTGGTGCTGCATCGC
>Ga0326597_10007088_pt1 | contig 15282 bp, 14 predicted proteins | sample RVTome_12_FD_203789 | JGI IMG/M metagenome (GOLD analysis project Ga0326597, IMG submission 203789) | Soil microbial communities from uranium-contaminated site in the Upper Colorado River Basin, Wyoming, United States - RVT100D185 | ecosystem: Environmental > Terrestrial > Soil > Contaminated >... | reverse complement strand
CCGCCATCGGCCTCGGCGCGGACGAGCGCGACCGCGCGCTCGACGTCCCAGTCGAACAGGAACGCCACGCGCTCCGGGATCTCGTCGAGCCGATCGACCGAGCCCACCGCCATCGGCAACACCGACTCGACGAAGCCCGCGGCGGCCACCGTGTCCGCCGCGACGTAGCCCGCCTGCCGGAAGTGCGGCCACGCGAGGCGCGCGACGCGCTCGGCCGGGGCCGCCGACGTATAGTGCCGGTTCATCCACGCGAGTTTCGCCGTGTCGAACACGGCCGCGCTGTGGCTGACGCGACCGAGGTCGAACCGCCCGGCCATCTCCGCGAGCGGCATGAGCTCCTGGTCTGCCCCCGGCGACCACCCGAGCAGCGCGAGGTAATTGACGAGGGACTCCGGCAGGTAGCCGCGCTCGCGGAACTCCGCGACGCTTGTCGCGCCGTGGCGCTTCGACAGCGGCGCGTGATCGGGCCCGAGCACGAGCGACAGGTGCGCAAAGGCTGGCGGCGCGAGGCCCAGGGCCTCGTACAGGAGAATCTGCCTCGGCGTGTTCGAGATGTGGTCCTCGCCGCGCACGACGTGCGTGATAGCCATCGCCGCATCGTCGATGACGACGGCGAAGTTGTAGGCCGGGCGTCCCTCCGACCGGAGAATCACCGGGTCGCCGATCACGTCGGTGCTGAAGGCCACGTGCCCGCGAACGAGGTCGACGAACGCGACCTCGCGGGCGGAGGGCACGCGGAAGCGGATGGCCGCCGGTTCCCCGGCATCGACGCGGGCGCGCGCATCGGCCGGCTCGATCGACCGGCACCGCCCGTCGTACTTCGGCGCGGCGCCGCTCGCGAGCGCGGCCCAGCGCGCCTCCTCGAGGCGGGCCGGGGCGCAGAAGCAGTAGTAGGCCCGGCGCTGCTCAAGGAGCCGGACGGCCGCCCCACGGTACCGGTCGAGGCGCTCCGACTGGCGGTACGGCCCGTGCGCCCCTCCGACGTCTGGCCCCTCGTCCCAGTCGAGACCGAGCCAGCGGAGGTCTTCGAGGATCGACCGCTCGGACTCGGCGGTCGATCGGTCCGCGTCGGTATCTTCGATGCGGAGCACGAGCGCGCCGCCCTGCCGACGCGCGAGCAGCCAGTTGAAGAGCGCCGTGCGCGCGTTGCCGACGTGGAGATGGCCCGTGGGACTCGGCGCGAATCGGACTCGAAGCGGGGTCATGGGCGGACCGGGCGCGGCGCCAGCACGACGACCGCATGCGCCGCCACCGCCTCCCCTCGCCCGACGGCGTCGACGCCCTCGTTCGTCTTGCCCTTGACGCCGACGGCGTCGGCCGGCAGGCCGAGCGCCGCCGCCAGGCGTTCGCGCACCGCGCCGACGTGCGGGGCGAGCTTCGGCCGCTCCAGGATCACGGTCACGTCGAGGCTGGTCACCGACCAACCGCGCGCGCCGACGATCGCGGCCGCGCGCTCGAGCAGGTCGAGGCCCGCGGCGTCCTTCCAGGCCGGATCGGTGTCGGGAAAGTGCGCGCCGATGTCGCCGGCGCCCGCCGCGCCGAACATCGCGTCGGCAATCGCGTGACAGACCACGTCGCCGTCCGAATGCCCCAGCGGGCCGCGGTCGGTCGCGACGACGACGCCCGCGAGCACGAGCGGCCGGCCGTCGATCAGCCGGTGCAGGTCGTAGCCGGTGCCGACGCGCCCCAGCGGGCCAGGATGCCGCGCGCGCGCCGACGCGAGGTCGCCCGGCGTCGTGATCTTGATGTTCTCCACGCCGCCCTCCACGACGAACACGCCCTGGCCGGCCGCCTCGGCCAGCGCCGCCTCGTCGGTTGCCTCGACGCCCAGCTGCCCTCGCGCGATCGCCCTCGCGAGCACGTCCCGCCGGAACCCCTGCGGCGTCTGCGCCAGCCAGATTTCCTCGCGCGGGAGGGTGCTTCCCACAAACCCGTCCGCGGCCACCCGCTTGACCGTGTCGCGCGCGCGCACGGCGGGCACGGCGGCGCCATGCGCCTCAGCAGCGTCGATGACGCGGGTGATGAGCGCCTCGTCCGCGAAGGGCCGGGCGGCATCGTGCACGAGCACGGGATCCGCGCCGGCGGGCAGGGCGGCAAAGCCGTTGGCCGTCGAGTCCTGCCGGCGCGGGCCGCCCGCGACGAACGCGCACGGACGCGACGTCGCGCCGACGATCGCCCTGCCCGACGCCACCAGGTCTTCCGGCAGCACGACGACGATCGTGCCCACGCGCGGGTGGGCGTCGAACGCCTCGACGCTGCGCCGCAGCACCGGCTTGCCGCCGATCTCCAGCAGCTGCTTGGGCACCGGGGTGCCCATCCGCTCGCCCCGGCCGCCCGCGACGACGATCACGCCGACCGACATCCGACGGATTGTACTGCTGTCGACGGGCCGAGGGTCCGGTCGCCTAGCGGCAGTATCGCGCGATGCGCTCCTGCGTTGCGATGACGGCCGCGACGAGCGACGCCGCGGGCAGGCCCGCCGGCGCGAAGATCACCACCAGGGCGCTCGTGGTCGCCGTCGTCACCATCGTCCTCGCGGAGTCAGAGGACGGGTTCCCGAACGGCCCCTGCCCGTCGGCTAGGACCAGGCGACCCGCGACGTGCACGACGTCCTTGCGAATGCCGGCGTACTGCTCCTCCGCCTGCCCGCGTCGCACGGTGACGTGGCCTTCGATCCGATCCGCGTCGTACAGGCCGAACGGCAGCTGCGACTCGAGCGAGCACCAGTTGACGACATCCACGACGTTGTTGATCCGCGGCAGATCGTCGCCGCGCCGGACGCGGCGCAGCAGCGCCTCGGACGAGGGGCGGGTCCTGGTCGGGTCGAGGCCGAGGCGCTTGTACATCGTCCGCACGGCGGCGGTGACGTTGGCGCGGGCGTCGGTCAGGCGCGCGGCTGCCGCGGCGGCGCGGAGCGGCTCGTCGAGGACGGCCGCCCGCTCGATCACGCGCAGCCCGGCCGCCAGGAACCACCCCAGCCGCGCGATCGACGCGACCTCGGCATCGACCACGACCGCCACGGGATCGGTCACGCGCGCACCTCCGACGCCACGACGCGTTGCACGCGATCGGCTAGCTCGCGGACGTCGTCGCGCGTGAGCCCGACGGTCGGAATCGGATCGTGGACGGTCACCCGGACGTCCGCGGGACAGACCATCAGCCGCCCCTTGGGCATGACCGCCCGGCTGCCGGACACGCTGAGCGGCACGATCGGCCAGCGGTTCTCGACGGCCAGCAGGAACGTGCCCCCCTTGAATCGCCGCACGACGCCGTCGGGCGTGCGCGAGCCTTCCGGAAACACGATGAGCGAAACGCCCTGCCGCGTCATGCGCTGCATCTTCTTGAAGATGCCCGCGCCCGGGTTCTGCCGGTTCACGAGCAGGTGCCCGCCGCGCCGCAGGTGCCAGCCGATGAACGGGAAGCGCCCGAGCGCCTCCTTGGCCACGATGCGCACCTGGCGCGGAACGGCCGTGAACAGAATCGGGATGTCGTAGATGCTCGCGTGGTTCGAGACGAACACGCAGCTCTCTTCGGGCGGCGGCAGCGCCGCGCCTCGTCGCTCGACCCGTACGCCGCTCGTGACGAGGATGAGCCTCGCCCACCACGCTGCGCACCGGTGCGCGAACCGACCGTCGCGGTCGACGAGCGTCGAGATCAGGGAGACGATGCCGAGTCCGATCGTGTAGAGGCCGATGACGGGGATCAGGAAGAAGACCGTCCGCCACCAGTGGAACGGCGGCACGGCTACGCGGGGGTGGCGGGCCGGTTCCGGCGGCTCTGATCGTCGCGGTCCGCGCGCGCGTCGGCCGCGAGCGGATCGACCTGCCGTCCGAAGATCATCCGTCCGGCGGTGGTCTGGAGCACGCTGGTGACGATGATGTCGATGTTCCGGCCGATCCGGCTGCGCGCGTTGTCCACGACGACCATGGTGCCGTCGTCCAGGTAGGCCACGCCCTGGTTGTGCTCCTTGCCCTCCTTGAGGACGAACACGGCCATCTGCTCGCCCGGCAGGACGGCCGGCTTGAGCGCGTTGGCGAGCTCGTTGATGTTCAGGACGTCGATGCCGCGCAGCCGCGCCACCTTGTTCAGGTTGACGTCGTTCGTCACGATCTGCCCGAGGAGCGACTGGGCGACCGCGATGAGCTTCATGTCGACGTCCCTGATGTCCGGAAAGTCGACGTCCGAGATCTGGATGTCGACGCCAGCCATCTTCTGCATGCGGTGGAGCACGTCGAGGCCCCGTCGGCCACGGTTCCGCCGCAGCGGGTCCGGCGAGTCGGCTACATGCTGCAGCTCCTGGAGCACGAACTGAGGCACCACCAGCGCGCCGTCGAGGAACCCCGCCTCGACGATGTCGGCGACGCGCCCGTCGATGACCACGCTCGTGTCGAGCACGCGGTAGCGCTTCTCGACACGGGCGTCGCGGAAGAGCGTCGCGAACTTGGCCGGTTCCAGCCACTCGCCCTTGCGCGCACCCAGCACGACCCCCAGATACGGCAGCACGATGACGATCACGCCGTGCAGGAAGCGCACGCCCGGACTGTCGAGGTCCGCCCAGAACAGCGCGGTGCCGACCGTCCGGGCAATCGCCAGCCCGACACCCAGGCCGAGAAGCCCGCCCAGCAGGCTCGTGACGGCCGCGTCGTGCAGGTGAGACTCGGTGAGGATGAAGACCGCCGCCACCGTCGCGCCGAGCCCGGCGTTCAGCCACGGCTGGCCGTCGAACGGGCCGATGGCGATCGCCGTGTACACAACGAGGATGCCGAAGACGGCGCGGACAATGAGGTAGCCGCTCATCGCGAGGCTATTCTAGCCGACGGTCAGAGCACCTGCGCGAGCGCGTCGGCGACCGTGCGGATGCCGACGACCTCGATGCCCGCCGGCGCGTCGGCCGGCGCCAGGTTCCCGGCCGGAAGGACGGCGCGGGCGAACCCGAGCTGCGCCGCCTCCCGCAGGCGCAGCGCCGCATGCGACGCGGCCCGGACCTCGCCCGCCAGTCCGACCTCGCCGAACATCACGACGTCGGCGGGCAACGCGCGGTTGCCGAGACTCGACGCGACGGCCGCGACGATCGCGAGGTCCGCGGCCGGCTCGTCGACGGTCATCCCTCCCGCGACGTTGACGTACACGTCGTCGGTCGCCAGGTTCAGGCCGACGCGCTTGTCGAGCACGGCCAGCAGCAGCGCAAGCCGGTTCTGATCGAGCCCGCTGGCGGTCCGGCGGGGATTGCCGAAGGTCGCGGTGCCCACGAGCGCCTGGATCTCGACGAGGATGGGCCGCGAGCCTTCCACCGTGCAGAGCACCGCGGAACCCGGCGCGTTGGCGGGCCGCTCCGCGAGGAACAGGCTCGACGGATTCGGGACCGCCTTCAGGCCGGCACCGGTCATCTCGAAGACGCCCAGCTCGCTCACCGCGCCGAAGCGGTTCTTCACGGCTCTCACGATCCGGTGCGAGTGATGTTGCGTGCCCTCGAAGTACAGCACCGTGTCGACGACGTGCTCGAGCACCTTCGGTCCGGCGAGGCTGCCGTCCTTGGTGACATGGCCGACGAGAATCGTCGGGAGGTTGCGGCGCTTGGCCATGAACAGCAGGTCGGTGGCCGCCTGCCGCACCTGCCCCACCGTGCCGGGCGCCGAGCCGAGCTTGAGGGAAAACACGGTCTGGATCGAATCGACGACGAGGAGCGCCGGTTGAATCCGCTCGACTTCCTCGAGGAGGCGCTCGACGCAGGTCTCGGCCATCAGGTAGAGCGGCGCGTCGGTCAGGCCGAGCCGCTCGCCGCGCATCTTCACCTGGTGCTCGGATTCCTCGGCCGAGCAGTAGAGCACCGGTCGCGCGTCGGCGGCAAAGCCGGCGGCCGCCTGCAGCAGCAGCGTGGACTTGCCGATGCCCGGCTCGCCGCCGAGCAGCACGAGTGACCCCGGCACGAGTCCGCCGCCGAGGACGCGGTCGAATTCACTGACCCCGGTTGACAGGCGCTCGGCCGCGACCGTATCCACCTCGCGGTACGGCCGGGCGCGCTGACCGCCCGGCGCCGGCGGCGCCGGCTCGGGCTGGGGGCCGACGCGCTCCTCGGCGAACGAGTTCCAGGCCCCGCAGTCCGGGCAGCGTCCCAGCCACTTCTGCGACTGCGCGCCGCACTGCTGGCAGGCAAAGACGGTTCGTGGCTTCATCACGCGCTCACCAACGGGCGCCCGGCGGCGGGCTCATGCGGCGAACACCCGCTGGATCCGGCTGCCCAGGCGGCACACGACTTCCCAGGGGATCATGCCGACCGCGCCCGCCATTTCCCGGACGGTAATCTCGTCGCCGCCCTGCCGGCCGATGAACACGACCTCGTCGCCCGGTGACGCGTCGAGCCCCGTCACATCCAGCGCGAGCATGTCCATCGACACCGCGCCCACAATCGGCACGCGCCGGCCACCGACGAGGGCCGACCCGCGGCCCGACAACCGCGTGTCGAGACCGTCGGCGTAGCCGGCCGGCACGATCGCGACCGAGCGCGGCTCGTCCGCCGCGGCGCCCATGCCGTAGCCGATGCCTTCGCCGGCGCGCACACCCTTGACGGCTACGATGCGGCTGGCCAGTGACAGGGCGGGTCCGAGCGCCAGGTCAGCGGCCGCGAGCGGGGGCGGGACGATGCCGTAGAGCAGCAGGCCAGGCCGGACGGCGTCGTACCAGGTGCGCGTGTCGCGCAGCAGCGCCGCCGACCCGGCGGCGTGGCGGCGCGCGACAGGCAGGCCGAGCGCGCCCAGGGCCGCCAGCGCCCGATCGAACCGCGCGCGCTGCTCGTCGAGCAACGGCGACTCCGGTCTGTCGGCGGTGGCGAAATGCGTGTAGACCGCGTCGATCGACAGGTGCGGGCTCGCGAGGACCGGCGGGATCGTGCGGCCGAGGTTGTCGTGCCGGAAGCCAAGCCGGTTCATGCCGGTGTCGATCTTCAGGTGGCAGCCGATCCGGAGGCGGCGCGCCGCCGCGGCGCGCTCGAGCGCCTGCGCGGCGCCAGGGCTGGACACGGTCGGCGTGAGCAAGTGGTCGAACACGCCGTCCAGCTCGCTCACGCTCAACGCGCCGAAGACGAGGATGGCGGCGCGAATCCCCGCCTGCCGCAGCGCGACGCCCTCTGCGATGTCCGCGCACGCAAGCGTCGTCGCGCCCGCCGCCTCGAGCGCGCGGCCGACCTCGACCGCGCCGTGCCCGTACGCATTGGCCTTGACGACGGCCAGGACGTCCGGGGCCGCCGCTCCGCCGGCCGCGCCGGCCCCGAGCAGGGCCCGGATGGCCCGGAGGTTCGCCTGAATCGCGTCGAGCCTCACCGTGGCCACAGTGGGCCGGATCACCGATCGGTTGCCTCTCGCTCGTCGGCGTAGCGCCGCGGCGCCAGATTCTCGAACCGGGTGTACTGCTTGAGGAACGCGACGCGCACCGTGCCGGTCGGTCCGTTGCGCTGTTTGCCGATGATGAGTTCGGCGATGCCTTCCGACTCCGGATTACGCTCGCCGTCGGTCGCGTACATGTCCTCGCGGAAGATGAAGAGCACGACGTCGGCGTCCTGCTCGAGGGCGCCCGACTCGCGAAGGTCCGAGAGCTGGGGCCGGTGATCGCCGCGGGCCTCGGGCGCGCGGCTGAGCTGGCTGAGCGCGACGATCGGAATCTCGAGCTCCTTGGCGAGAATCTTGAGGGCGCGCGAAATCGACGCGAGCTCCTGCTGCCGGTTGTCGAACCGCCCGCGGCCCTGCATCAGCTGCAGGTAGTCGACGACGAGCATGTCGAGGCCGTGCTCGAGCTTCAGGCGTCGCGACTTGGCGCGCATCTCGAGGATCCCGACGCCCGGCGAGTCGTCGACGAAGACCTTGGCGTCGTGCAGCCGGCCGAAGGCGTCCACGAGACGGCTGTAGTCCTGCTCGCCCAGGAACCCACCCCGGAAGCGATGGGCATCGACGCGGGCCTCGGACGTGAGCATGCGCAGGAACAGCTGCTCCTTCGCCATCTCGAGACTGAAGATGCCGACCGTCATGCCGGCCTCGATCCCGCAATGGAGTGCCATGTTGAGCACGAGACTCGTCTTGCCCATCGACGGCCGGGCGGCCACGATAACGAGGTCCGATTTCTGGAAGCCGGAGGTCAGCGCGTCGAGATCGGCGAACCCGCTCGGCACGCCGGTGACGATGCCCTTGTGTTGCTGGAGCTGCTCGAGGAGCCGGTAGCCCGGCCCGACCAGCTCGCGGAGCGGGACGAACCCCTTCCGGAGCCGGTGCTCGGCGATCTGGAAGATCGATCGCTCGGCCTCGTCGAGCAGGTTGTCGGCGTCCTCCTCCGCGTCGTACGCGCGGCCGAGCACGTCGGTCGCCGACTGGATCAGGCGCCGGAGCGTGGACTTCTCCTTGACGATGCGCGCGTAGTGCTCGACGTTGGCCGAGCGGGGCACGCCGTCGGTCAGCGCCGCGATGTAGGCCGGTCCGCCGACCTCGTCGAGGTCGCCCGACCGGGCCAGCTCGTCCTTGAGCGTGACCAGGTCCACCGGCTCGTTGCGGTCGGTGAGACCGACCATCTTCTCGAAGATGCGCCGGTGCGCGTCGCGGAAGAAATCCTGGGCGTCGATGACCTCGGCCGCCTGGTTGAACGCCTGGTTGTTGATGAGGACCGCCCCCAGCACGCACTTCTCGGCTTCGAGATTGTGCGGAAGCGTGCGGTCCGACATGGACGTCAGGAGGCTCCGGTTACGCGGAGGCCTCGGGCTCCTGCGCGACGACCTTGACGCGCACGGTGGCGGTCACCTGGCGGTGCAGCTTGACCGGCACGGGGTGCTCGCCCAGCGTCTTGAGCGGCTCGGCCAGCTGGATCTTGCGGCGGTCGATCACGAGCTGCCGGGTCGCCAGGGCCTCGGCGATGTCCGACGAGGTGACCGAGCCGTAGAGCGTCTCGTTCTCGCCGACGCGGCGGGCGATGGTGAGCTCGACCGTCTCGAGGCGGGTCTGGAGCGCCTGCGCCTCCATGACCTCCTCGGCGTCGCGGGTCTCGGCGCGCGCGCGCTCGCGCTCGATCTGCCGTTTGTTCTCGGCCGTGACGGCCAGCGCCAGCTTGCGCGGCAGCAGGTAGTTGCGCGCGTAGCCGTCGGCGACCTTGACGATCTCGCCCCGCTGCCCGAGGTGCTCGACGTGCTCCCTGAGAATGACTTCAATCGACATGGTCTGTCTCCCCGCGCGGCCGTCAGTCGGTGACGTACGGCACGAGCGCGATCTGCCGCGCCCGCTTGATGGCCACCTGCAGCGCGCGCTGGTGCTTCGCGCACACGCCGGAAATCCGCCGTGGCTGGATCTTGCCGCGCTCCGGAATGAACGGCGCGAGCACCTTGACGTCCCGATAACTGATGTAGTCGATCTTCTCGACGCAGAACTTGCAGACCCGGCGCCGGCGGAAGAACGACCGCCGCCCTCCGGGCCGCTCGCCCCTGCCGCCGGACCGACCGCCGCCCCTGCTGTCTCGTTCGTCGCTCATGGCTTACCTCCGCGCGGACCGGCGGTCCGACCTGTCGTCCCGATCGTCGTCGTCATCGTCGTCCATGTCGTCGTCGCCCGGATCGGAGCGGCGCTCACCTTCAACCGGCTCGGGCGGCAGCCCGCGCCGCTCGCGCCGCGCCGCCGTCGCCTGCTTCCGGCGCGCCTGCGCGCGCTCGGCCACTGCGAGCTCCCCGTCAACCCGCACGACCAGGTGCCGGATGACGGTGTCGGTCACGCGCAGCCGGCGCTCCAGCTCGCCCACGAGCTCGGCCGGCCCGTTAATCACCTCGAGGACGTAGACGCCCTCGCGGTGCCGCGCGATCTCGTAGGCCAGCCTGCGGCGTCCCCAGTTCTCGGTGCGCTCGATCACCCCCGAGAACTTCGCGACGGTGTCGGCCACGAGCTGGTGCAGCTCGGTCAGGGCCTCCTCGGTCGTGTCGGGAGGCGTGATGTAGATCAGCTCGTACTGTCGGACGGCGCTCATAGGTCTCCTTCTGGACATCAGGCTGCCGTCCGTTCGACGGCAGCAAGGAGTCGTGTTCAGTCGCGATTGAACGTGCTCATCACCCGCTCGAGGCCGTCGTCGACCCACGTCTCGACGGCATCGGCGGCCCGGGCAATCGCGGCTTCAATCCCGGGCAGCTCATCCGGCTCGAACCTGGCCAGCACGTGGTCCGCCAAGTCGCACCGATCGTCGCCGCGGCCCACGCCCACGCGGAGCCTCGGATAGTCGATCGTCCCGAGGTGCTGGGCGACCGACCGCAGTCCATTATGCCCGCCTTCGGTCCCCGTTGCCCGCGCGCGCAACCGGCCCAGCGGCAGGTTCACGTCGTCGCAGACCACGAGGATGTCCTCGACGGCCACACGATAGTACCGGCCGAGCGCCCCGACGGCCTCGCCGCCGATGTTCATGAACGTGAGCGGCTTGACCAGCCAGACGGCCCGATCGCCGGTCCGCCAGCGAGCCTGCACGGCGACGGCCGGCGACGTCTCGAACGCCAGCCCGTGCCGCCGGACCAGCAGGTCCACGACGTCGAAGCCGACGTTGTGGCGCGTGCCACGATATCGGTCGCCCGGATTGCCGAGGCCCGCAACGAGCTTCACGGCCGCGGGCTACTCGTCGCCCTCTGTCCCGGCCTCGTCGGCCTTGCCCTTCTTGATGACCTCGGGCTCGGCGGGGCCGGCCGGCGCGGCGGCCTCGGCCGGCTCCGGCTCGGCCTCGACGCGCGGCGCCACGACATGGACGATGAGCATGTCCGGCTCGCTCACGGCCTTCCACGCACCGTCGGACACCAGATCCCGGACGCGCACGCCCTCGTTGATCATCAGCTCGGTGACGTCCACGGTGACGGACTCGGGAATGTCCGCCGGCAGACACTCGATCGCCAGCTCGCGGTGCACGAAGTCGACGATGCCGCCCTGGGCCTTGATGCCCTTGGCTTCGCCCGTCAAGTGGATGGGCACGGTCACGCGCAGGACCTGGTCCATGGCCACGCGATAGAAGTCCGCGTGCAGCAGCTTGTGGCTGACCGGGTGGAGCTGGTACTCGCGGACCAGCACGCGCGTGGCCTCCGCGTCGGGCAGCTTGAGGGCGATCAGCGTGTTGACGCCCGACTGGGAGTGCAACAGGCGCGACAGCTCCTTCGGGTCAACGGTGATCGACTCCGTTCTGCCGTCCGCGCCGCCGTAGAGCACGGCCGGAATCCGACCTTCGCGGCGGAGGCGGCCGGCCTCACTGCCTCCGAACCGATCCCGACGATCCGCCATCAACGTGGTATCCATACCATCCGTCCTCCGGGCGCGCGGCCGCGCGCCGGCGCGTCACACAAACAGCTTCGAGACCGAGGTCTCCTCATGAATGCTGCGGATCGCCTGGGCCAGCAGGCGGGCGACCGACAGCACGACAATCTTGTCCGACGTGCCGCGCTCGGGCGACAGGGGAATCGTGTTCGTCACGATCAGCCGGTCGATCGCGGCCTTCTCGATGCGCTCGATCGCGGGCCCCGACAGCACGCCGTGCACCGCGCTCGCCAGCACGCGGGTGGCCCCGTTCTCGCGCAGCGCCTGCGCCCCCTTCTGAATCGTCCCGGCGGTGTCGATGATGTCGTCGGCAATCACGCACACCCGGCCGCGGACGTCGCCGATGACGTTGACGACCTCGGCCGTGCCGTCTTCCGACCGGCGCTTGTCGATGATCGCCAGGTCGGCGTCGAGCCGCTTCGCGTAGGCGCGCGCGCGCTCGGCGCCGCCGGCGTCGGGCGACACGATCGTGATCGGGCCGAAGTTCTGCCGCGCCAGGTAGTCGATGATCACCGGCGCCGCAAACAGGTGGTCCACCGGGATGTCGAAGAAGCCCTGAATCTGCGCCTTATGCAGATCCATGGTGAGCACGCGGTTCGTGCCCGCCGCGCCGAGCAGGTTCGCCACGAGCTTCGCCGAGATGGGCACGCGCGGCTTGTCCTTGCGGTCCTGCCGGGCGTAGCCGTAGTACGGGATGACCGCCGTGATGCGCGAGGCCGACGATCGCCGGAACGCGTCGATCATCACGCACAGCTCGACCAGGTGCGCATCGACCGGCGTCGACGTCGGCTGGATGATGAACACGTCGGTGCCGCGGATGTTCTCGTCGATCTGGAACGAGACTTCCGTGTCGGGGAACCGGTGCAGCCGCGCCGCGCCGAGCGACAGGTTGAGATGCTCGGCGATCTCGCGCGCCAGCGCGGGATGGGCGCTCCCGGTGAACAGCTTCAACTGGCCGTGCATGTCCTCACGCGTCGACGTTCGCCAGGCGACGTCGCAAGCTCCCGAAGATGGTTGGGGCGGAAGGATTCGAACCTTCGAATACGGGATCCAAAGTCCCGCGCCTTACCGCTTGGCCACGCCCCATCGAATCACAGGACGCCAGAGTCCAGCCGCGGGCGCGTCCGCAAACGCAAAAGTGTATCACAGGCCCATCTTCCGGGCGGCCTCGCGCCGCGAGAGCGTGCGGCCCAGCCAGACGAGCCAGTCGGGCCGGCGCAGCCGGGCCGCCGCCTTCGGGGCCGTGGCTTCGCGGTACAGCCCAAAGACCGCCGAGCCGCTGCCCGTCAGGCCCGCCGCCAGGGCGCCCTCCCGCCGGCAGGCCTCGACCATCTGGGCGATCATCGGGTGCCGGCGCGACACCGGCGCCTCGAGATCGTTGACCAGCCGGATCGGCCCGCACGGCCAGCCCACGTCAACCTCGGGGACGGGTCGATCGACGTCGGGCAGGCCGGCCTTGCGGTCCGCGTCCAGCCAGCCATATGCGGCCGCCGTGGACACCCCGAACGACGGCTTGAGCACGACCACGCCGAAGCGCGCGACGTCGTCAACGGGGTAGATCTCGTCGCCGCGCCCGACGCCGACTGCGGTGCCACCCTGGAGGAAGAAGGGCACGTCGGAGCCGAGCGTCGCGGCGACGGCCCGCAGGTCGTGGCGGGACCGGCGGAGCCCCCACGCGCCGTCGAGCGCGACGAGCGCGGCCGCCGCGTCCGCGCTGCCGCCGCCGAGGCCGGAGCGCACCGGAATCGCCTTGTCCAGACGCACGTGCACATCGCGTGGCTCGCCGCTCCGCCCCGCCGCCCGCCAGAGCGCCTCGGCGGCGCGCCACACGAGGTTCGACCGGTCGGCCGGCACGCCCGGCGCCCGCACCGCGAGCGCGAAGGCGCCCGGCCGGGGCGTCGCGGCCACTGCGTCGACGAGCGAAATCGACTGCAGCACCGTGTGCACATCGTGAAAGCCGTCGGGCCGAAGCCCGCCGACGCGCAGCGCGAGGTTGATCTTCGCCGGCGCCCGGACCGTGATCGCGCGGGACATGGGCCGGGTCAGCGCCTCCCCTCGCGGACTGCGCGCCGCAGGTCGTCGAGCGAAATCTCTCTGGCGCCGGCGGGCACGTCGATCGCAAAAGCCTGGTCGGGAATGGCGGCGTTGACGAGCACTGTGTCGATCCGGACGCGCAGCTCCACGCGCGGGTCAGCGCCAGCCTCGCCCCAGATGCGTACGTCGCTCGGCCAGCCGCCCTGTCTCGCCGCGTAGTCCACCTGCATCCCCGCGGTGAACGCGAGCCGGGGGCGCCACTGATCCTGCTGGCGCTCGAGATACACGCGCGCGTCACCGGTCACGATCTCGAGCACGTCACCAACGAGACTGGCCCCGGTAGCGCCTGCCGCCGTCGCGCAGCCAGCCAGGACGACCAGCAGCCGGGCGGGATCGAAGGCGACGCCAAGCAGCGCCTCGACGATCCTTTCGGCACGGTCCACGACGAACTCCTGCTCGCGGTGCAGCACGAGAACCGCCCGCTCGGTCGATCCCGCGAGCGTGAAGAGGAGCCGCCCGAGCGCCCGTCCCTCGAGCCGGATCCGGCCGGCCTCATCGAGCCCGGCCGCCACCGACAGCCCGGCCGGAATCCGATCGCCGCCGATGCGCCCCCCGGGGCGAAGGGTCGACGAGTAAACGCGCGCGGACTGACACGCGCGTGTCGCGTCGCGCCAGATCGCCGCGCCTTCGGGCGCCGCCGATCGCGACCCGGTCGCGAGCGTGAACCGCCGAGCCGCGCAGCCCGAGAGGACCAGCACCGCGACGAGCACCCACGCGCTGATCGCCGGGCGGGCACGCCTCGGCCCACGGCTCCCGGCGTCCGCCGCGTTCACCGGCCCGCCAGCTCGCGCGCGCGGTCGCGCTTGCGAGTGACGGCGGCGACGTCGATGCCGCGCCGGTCGCCGGCCAGCGCCCGATCGAACGCGTCCGCGGCGGCGCGGTACTCCTTCACCGCGAAGTAGAGGTCCCCCAGGTGATCCTGCACGACCGATGTACGCGGCAGCGCCGCGGCCGCTCGCTCGAGCGGCTCCCGGGCGGGCCCGAACTCACCGCGCCGGAGGCGCACCCAGCCGAGACTATCGAGGTACGACGGATTGCCGCGATCGACCTCGAGCGCGCGGTTGATGAGCTCGAGCGCCTCGTCGAGCCGCTCGCCACGGTCGGCAAACAGGTAGCCCAGGAAGTTGAGGGCGTCGCCCTGCCGGGGGTCGCGCGCGATGATCCCGCGCAAGACGCGCTCGGCGCCTCCCACGTCGCCCGCGTCGGCGAGCGCCATCGCCTCGCGCATCGGAAACGCGGGAGCGCCGGGTTCGGTCCGGGCCAGCTCGCGGTAGAGCGCCGCCGCTTCGAGCGGCTGCCCGCGGCCTTCGTAGGCCTGGGCGAGCAGGTCCATGGCTTCCGGGTAGCCCGGCTGATCGAGCAGAAAGGTCGTGAGCGTCCGGACCGCCGGCTCGAACCGGCCGCTCCGTACGTAGAGGCGGCCGAGCGTCAATTCCGCCGCCGGGTCCCGGACCCTGGCTTGGCGCGCCTGCTCGAAGTGACGAAGGGCCTCGTCGCGAAGCGCCTCGTCGCCGGTTCGATCTGACAACGCCGCCTGAACGAAACCCAGGATGCGGTGCGCTTCCCGGTTGCCTGCGTCAATCTGCAACGCCTCGCGCGCAGTGCTGACCGCTTCGACCGCTCGGCCCTGGCGTGCGTAGAGCGCCGCAAGCTCCGCCCGAATCTCCGCCGCCGCCGGCACGAGCGCGATGGCTTCGCGAAACGCGCGCACGGCGCCGTCGACGTCGCCCCGGCCTTCGAGCGAACGGCCTTCGACGAAGAGAAAGTAGGCCTGGCCCACCGCTTCGGGTCCAGGCGGTGGCGGCGTCTGCAGCGGCGCGCCCGCCGCGAGGAGCCAGATCAGGGTCGTCATGGATGATCGATTCTTGCACACTCGGTCCGGATCCCG
>Ga0326597_10007087_pt1 | contig 15283 bp, 13 predicted proteins | sample RVTome_12_FD_203789 | JGI IMG/M metagenome (GOLD analysis project Ga0326597, IMG submission 203789) | Soil microbial communities from uranium-contaminated site in the Upper Colorado River Basin, Wyoming, United States - RVT100D185 | ecosystem: Environmental > Terrestrial > Soil > Contaminated >... | reverse complement strand
GTGTGCGATCGTGTCGCTCAGCGTGTCGTCGAGAGATAGTCCGACACGTTCCGTGGGCTCAGGCTCCAGGTCGATCTCCCGTCCTTTGGAGTTGAGTCGCGCCAGGATGATCTGAGCAAGGCTGATTCTCTCGATGAGAGTGGGCATGTCGAAGATTCGATCCGCGGGATCGCTTTGACAACAATCGTCGATGAGCCGGGCCACACAGGCCGGCAGTTCCACGTTGCTGGGCTCGCGAATCTGTGACATTCGTTTGCCAATCAGGCTCTGGGAGTGCAGCCCCACCGTCTGGTTCATTTCGGTGAGGACGGGTTTGCCGGTCACCACGCGATGCAGTGCGGCGCCTAGACCGAAGACGTCCGTCCGCTGGTCGAGCACGCCGCGCTGGGCCTGCTCGGGCGCCATGTAGTCAATGGTGCCCTGAATCCTCGGCTTGGCTTGATGAATCGTGGAACTTTGCCCGAAGTCTATAAGCTTCACGGATCCGTCGGCGGTGATCATGATGTTGTTGGGTTTGATGTCCGCGTGAACGAACCCTGCGAGGTGCATGGCGTGCAACCCGTGCGCCGCCTCTTGAAACATGCTGAGCAACTCCGGAAGCGGGCGAGATATGCTCCTGTCCGACAGCGGAATGCCGTCGACGTATTCCATGAACAGGATGGCGCCGCGGATTCGCAGACGTTGCCTGAGAATGCGAAGCTCGAAGATCTTGCGGATAACCGCGTGATCGATAACGGAACCGATGGCGTGCTCCGCCCTGAGCAAATCGACGTAGCTGGTGTCCTCCGGCTTGGTGACTTTGACTATCTTTATCGCATAGTCGTTTCCCGTTCGCATACAGCGTGCGCGGTATATTCGGCTTTCGGCGCCGTCGCCGAGTCGCTGAATAATCCTGTAATTTGGGATGTCTACGGACACTATTTTGGACGCTTGTAAACGCGGTCAGGACCACCGGTGAGCCGCAAATCCGCCGTCCGTGCCGGACTTCTCGGCCGGTCTTCCGATTAAGGAGACGAGCGCCCGGTAAAGGACGCCGTTCTCGAACGGGCGACCGGACCTGAACCACCGGTTCCCGGCCGGATTGCCTGATCTGGTACAGTATAGCATCGGTTAGGGACCAGGTACTCTGCTCCGTCTCAGGATTTCACAGTGTGGGTGTCAAACCGGACTGTACTACCCCCGGCACCTGGAGTCCTATCACGCATAAGATTCCTCCACAGGGTCCGGAGAGCCCGAGTAAACCTGCGATGGTAAAATGGCTATGGCGCGCTTTTCAAGCGCATGCGGACGCACCGCCCCGTTCCGTATTGCGACACGATCAAGGAGTATACGAGAATCCCAGAGTCCGATCAATCAGACTGCCTGTCTTATCACGCCGAGGGAGCCGAGCCTGCGGCCAAAGCGGCCGGCAAGAGCGTGATTAACGAAATCTCAGGAGGGCAGTTTATTCTGATCGGCAATGGCGGTGACACCCCGATCCCAGGCGTCACGTGCAGCCACGTGTCCGTTGGCCGGTGCAGCCCGCGCGCCAGGCGCCTGGGGATTCGGTCATGGGCCCACAAACAGCCGAAGTATGGCCATCGAATCTGCCCGCCGTGGGTATGCCCCGACAACAGGAGATCCACCCTTCCGGGCGGAAGTCGAAAGACGGTCGAGGGGTAGTGCGCCGCCATAATCACCAAGTCGTGTCGGCGCTCGTGCTTGATCGTGGCCGCCAAGCCGTCTTGGCGCGCACGGCTCTGCTCAACTCCCGCCAATTCCAACGGCGCCCCTCGGATTTGGAGGGTAACGGATTCGTTGCGAAGCCAAACCAAAGGCACCTTGCAGTTCCCGGCGATGCGCGGGTCGTCGTGGTTGCCGAGGACGGCATATATCGGGGCCAGTTCTCCCAGCGGCTCGACAAACCTCGCCAGGAGCTTCGCCGCAGCTTGCCAGCGGCGCGGGCGCGCGGCATAGTCTCCCGTGAGCACCAGCAAGTCGTATGCGAGCGAACCGAGGCACTCCTGTGCGTTTTGCAAGACCGCGTTCCATCGTCGAAAGTGCAAGTCGGAGAGGTGGGCGATACGCAGGCCCGCGTGCTGCGGCGGCAGACGCTCCAGGGGAACGTCAACCATGCGTACGACGGGCAGGCGACCAGGCGCGGTTGGAACGCCTTGCTCCCCGTCAACTCGGCAGTCTCGCGGCACAAGCGTGCTCATCCCGAAGGGGATACGAAACTGGCTCGCGTCGCCGGCGCGCAGTGCACGCGCTACTCGCTGAACAACGGCGTCGAGATGTAGCGATCCCCACCGCTGGGGAGGACCGTGACGATGAGCTTACCGTTGTTCTCGGGCATGTGTGCGATGCGGTCTGCCGCACATAGCGCGGCGCCGGATGAGATTCCGCAGAGAATTCCCTCGTCGCGGGCGGCACGGCGTGCCCAGGCGAATGCATCGTCGTTTGTCACACAAACCACGTCGTCGATAATGTCGACGTTGAGAACACCCGGTATGAATCCCGCCCCGATTCCCTGAATCATGTGCTTGCCGGGCTGCAACGGTTTACCGGCGCGGGCTTGCGAAATGACGGGGGAACCCTCGGGCTCGATCGCGACGCAACGAAACGAAGGTTTCCGCCCTTTTATCACCTCGCCGACGCCCGTGATGGTGCCGCCCGTGCCGACGCCGGCGACGAGGATGTCCGCTTTCCCTTCGGTGTCGGCCCAAATCTCCTCGGCGGTAGTCCGGCGGTGAATCTCCGGATTCGCGGGGTTGGTGAACTGCTGGGGGATGAAGGAGTTGGGCGTTTCGGCGGCGAGCTTTTCCGCGGCCGCGACCGCGCCCTTCATGCCCTCGGCCGCCGGTGTAAGGACCAGCGACGCCCCGTGGGCCTTGAGGATTACGCGCCGCTCGATGGACATGCTCTCGGGCATGGTCAGGGTGAGCTTGTAGCCCTTGGCCGCACAAACGAACGCCAGAGCGATGCCCGTATTTCCCGAGGTAGGCTCGATGATCGTCGTTTCGGGATCGATTCGGCCCTCGCGCTCCGCGGCGTCGATCATGGAGAACCCGATCCGGTCCTTTACGCTCGACAAGGGGTTGAAGAACTCGAGCTTTGCAACCACCGTTGCCGGCGCGTTTATGATGCGGTTGATTCGGGCCATCGGGGTGCGCCCGACGGTGCCGATGATCCCGTCATGTATTCGTCCCATGATGTTACTCCCAATTCTCTCGCCCGGACGCCATCAAAAGGAATCATGCTTAAGATAAGAGGAGTAATTCGCGGTGTCAATGCAGGCGGACGTCGGAGACGCAAGCAGCGTGCATCCCAAGAAAGCCGGCGAATCCTTGCTGCGCGTATCGCGGCCACCTGTGCCGTGCCCGGCGCCGATCGCCGAATCCGCGATTTACCGGCACGCACGCCGGTCGAGCCACGCGCCGCTACTCAAGCATGTACGGCCGTGCGCGAATTATTCGATCGCGCCCCCGGAATGGGATGCACCTCATCGCGCCTCGGTAGACCACGCGGACATTGACCGCCGGCAACGTAAGTCATATACTTTCGTCCTCACGCCCCCATTCGGCGAGTGGGTGCACCAGTGGCATGCGCAGGGTGAAATAAGGAGGAGACTGCGTGCGAAGGGACGAACTCGTCACGGCGTTGAGTACTGGTCGGCGCGGGCGTCGGGCGAGCCGTGCGTTTCATCTGCCGCGACGGCGGCCGCGTTGTCACCGCCCGGTGACGCAGTTGTAGCCTTGCATTCCCAGTTCATGGCGCGGCGTGTTTGTGTTTTTGCTCCCATTTTTCTTCGGCCTCGGGGGGTCTAATGTATATCGGAATGAGAGTTCGGGGATCATCGAAGAGCCCGCGGGCGGCGCGGGCGGAACCGAGTTGGTACACGACCTCGCAGCGCGGGGCGTGAAGGTGGCGCGGCAGCACCCGCAGCCCGGAAGCGGCAACTGCGGCCCCATGATGTGCAATCCCCTCGCCCATGATGGCGCAGCCTGGTGGTTGCGATGACAGAAACTCATCGGGGTTGATCTCGGCTGGTGCGCTTGTCGGGGCGTAGAGCGCATCCGTTCGTCGAAACGAGGCGGCGTAGGCCCTCTTGCGCTTGGCGTCGAGGATGACGGCGAGGTGATCGGGTGGATGCAGGGCCTCGGCTGCGTTCTGGGCAATCACTTCCAACGTCGGTACGGCAACGATCTTCGCCCCGGCGGCGAGTGCAAGCATACGCGCCACGGTGATTCCGATGCGCAGGCCGGTGAAGCTGCCCGGTCCGGCGGATACGTAGACCCGGCCGAGGGAGCGGGGTTCGACCGCGGCACTAGAGCAGAGCGCCTCGAGCAGGGGGAGTAGTTCCGTCGCGTGGCGCCGAGGCCCGCTGAATGCACCGGTTCGGAGAATCTTCGGCCCGCGGCCGAGCGCGACTCCGCCATGGGCGCCGGATGTCTCCAACGCGAGCGAGTAGATCGATTCGTGCGCGTCGGTCATATCGAGAATGATACTTGTTCAGGGCGATTGCGGCACGTGGGGAGAATGAAGAAGTGCGAATGGGGAATGGCGAAGGACGTGAGCGCGACGTAAACGGGATACGTCATTCCCAGGAGGACGGTTGGGCCCTTCTCGATCCGCCGCAGAGGTCCGCGGTGGCGGAGCATGGGCGCACGGTGCGGTCTTCGAGCGGCGAATCGGCAGGTGGCGCGTGGGCAGCTCCGGAGCGCGAAGGTAAGGGCGTCAAAACGAACGATTGGGTGCCCGGTGGGTGAACTTCACGGTTCGGAACGAGCCCCGCCCTCGTGGAATCCGCCGTTCCACATCGGCCCCCAGTGTTGAATTACGTGTAGCACGGCCGTGCATTTCGCACGGCCCGCCACGAGCTTCCGCCTTAGACGGCGGCGGCGGGCGAACGACGCTCGCTTATCGGTCGCGTCGGTGCTCTTCGCCGTCCGCGCCGCGGGGGCGGGATTGACGGTGCCGTGGTGTAGAATTAGAGTCGCCCGCGGCGCAGGCACATTAGGGGCGATGCCGAGTCCGGCCGCCCGCCTCCCGGTTTCTGCTCCGGAGGAAGTAACGGTCTGCCTCGCCCTTGGAGCAGGATTCCGGATCTTGTTCGCGGTTATATCTGACATTCACGGAAATCTCGAAGCGCTCCAAACCGCGCTCGGGGACATAGACCGTCGCGCGATCAAGCAGGTGTTCTGCCTCGGCGACGTGGTGGGCTACGGGGCAAGCCCCCGGGAATGCCTTGACCTGGTAATGGAACGGTGCGAGGTTACCATGTGTGGAAACCACGATCTCGCCGTTTTTTATGAGCCGACTAATTTCAACGTCGGTGCCGAGCGCGCTGCGTACTGGACGCGCCAGATGCTCGAGGACGAACCCAACAAGACCAAACGCAACCGGCGCTGGGAGGCGCTGGGAAGGCTGCCTTTGATGTTCGAGGCCAAGGGCCTTCTCCTGGTGCACGCTTCGCCGCGCCGTCCGGCCAACGAATACCTGTTCCCGGAGGACGTTTATACGAATCCGTCGAAGATTCTCGATAACTTCAAGCGGCTGGACTCTCAGCACAAGGCTTGCCTGGTCGGACACACGCACGTCCCGGGCGTGTTCCTCGATGACCCGTGCTTCGATTCCCCCGACGAGCTTCCCGACGTGAATACCTATTCTATAACGTCCGACGAAAAGGCGATTATCAACGTCGGCAGCGTGGGCCAACCGCGCGACCGCGATCCGCGACTGTGCTACGTCGTGATGTACGAGAAGGGCGAGGCGCCGGAGGGCTATGAACCACCCGAGGTTGATGAGGATGAGTATTGCACGACGCTGGAGTTCGTCCGACTTGAATATGACGTTGAAAAGTCAGCACGGAAGATCATTGACACGCCGGAGCTCGATGACTTCTTGGGTACACGTCTCTTCGAGGGGCGCTAGCGTGCGCAACCTGCCGGGGGCGATCTCGGGACGCGGTGTCGTGCTGGTAGTCCGCGGACGCCGCGTAACGCTTTCACTCCGGGACGGAGATGTCTGACCGGGCGCCAATGGAACAGAACGACACCCCGCGCAATCTCCTGATAGCCGCCGCCGTCTTCGTGTCGGTATTGGTGCTCTTTCCGAAAATTATGCCGGAACCCTCGGCGCGCCCGCGCACGCCGCCTGGTAAGACGGACCCGGCTTTGCCAAGCTCGACGAGCCCGCAAGCCGCCAACGACGGCGGCGGGCTTGAGGCGGTTCACGCCCCCGCCGAACGCCCCGTCCATGCGCAGGAGGCGGGCACGCCGGACGCGGCGCACTTTACGGTGATTGAGGCGGCGCAGGTCGAGACTCTCCAGATGGGCGCGCTCGAAGGCGCGATTTCCACGAAGAAGGACGCAGAACGAACTCCCTACCGCCTCCGGCTTTCGCTTACCAATCTCGGCGCGGGCGTGAGTTCGGCTTCGCTTACCGACCACGCGGAGTCGATAGACAACCCCGCCCGCTACAAACTCATTTCGCCGGTCGAACGCGAGGACGGGCGGCATTTCGCTTCGCTGACGATCGAAAAGATAACGGTGGATGACGTGCCGTTGTCGGTTTCCGACAAGAGATGGAACGCGAGTGCGGTTACGCCCTACGAGTCGGCCTCCGGCGAGAAGGGCCAGAGCGTGGAATTCAGCCTGGAGATCCAGGAGGACGGCACTGCGGCGCTCAAGTTGTCGCGAACGCTCGCGCTTCCGCAGCAGTCTAAGAAGTCCGGCAGGCATGACTTACACTCCACGATCACGGTCGAAAACGTGTCCGACCGGCCGCACACCGTTTTGTTGGCGTATCGCGGCGGATTGGGGATTCGCGCAAACGACGCGCGCATGGACGACCGCTACGTGGACTTTGGGATCCGATCCGGCGGATTCGTAAGCGGTGCGCGAAAGACGCAAGCGGAGATTGCCAAGCGCGCCCCGAACGCGGTGGAGTTATTCTCCTCCGGAAACGTGGACCCGGGGACGCGCCTTTCCTGGGCAGCGACGGCCAACACTTACTTTACCTGCACGGTGGCGCCCTTGGCCGCGGGCGGGAGCGGCGAGGCGGATTACATCACGCAGGTGGAGGCGATCGACGCGGACGCGGCGGCTCTGAGCGACGACGACGTGACCGTCCGCTTCGTAACGCGGGGGGTCCGCCTCGACCCGGGCGGCACGCTGCGTTATCCCGCGGCGATTTACCTGGGTGAGAAGGACGGCCAAACGTTCAAGGGCGAGGACGATTACAAGAGCAGGAACTACTATTATCAGATATCGCAGGGCTACGGGTGGTGCACGTTTACCTGGCTTGTAGAACTCATGATCTGGCTGCTGAACGGCCTCTTCTTGGTGGTGCGCGATTTCGGCGTCGCGATCATCATTCTGGTCTTGATAGTCCGGACGATCCTACACCCGATCACCAAGAAGGGGCAGGTGAACATGGTGCGGATGCAGCACCGCATGCAGGAGCTGGCCCCCAAGATCGAGGAGATCAAAAAGAAGTATGCCAATGACAAGACGCGATTGAATCAGGAGTTGATGAAGCTGAACATGAACCCGGCGGGACAGTTGCTGACCTGCCTGCCGATGGTGCTACAGATGCCCATCTGGGTCGCGCTGTATCTGAGTCTCAGCAACAACATTCTCATGCGGCACGAGTCGTTTCATTTCACTTGGATTCACGACTTGACGGCTCAGGACGCCCTGTGGACGTTCAATACTCCCCTAGTGGTTCCCTTTGTGGGCTGGGTGCTCCCTTCGTTAAACCTTCTGCCCATCCTGGTTGCGCTGTTTATGTACCTTCAACAAAAGACGCAGCCCAAGCCGCCGCCCAGTCCGAACATGACAGACCAGCAAAGACAGCAGCAGGAAATGATGCAGGCCATGATGCCGCTGATGAGCGTTATGATGTTGTTTATCTTTTACAAAATGCCGGCCGGTCTGAACCTCTACATAATGTCGAGCTCGCTGTTCGGGACGATCGAACAGAAACGAATCCGCGCGCACATCAAGGAGCGCGAACAAGCGGGGACCCTGCACAAACCGGAGACGGGCCGCAAGCCCGAAAACTCCGGCGAGCGCCCGCGGCGCGCAAAGCCGTCGTTCTTTCAAAAGCTCCAGAAAATGGCGGAAGAAGCGCACAAGTCCCAAGCCCGACGCCCGCGCGGTGGGAAGGACCGGCGCTAGGCTCACGGTCCTGTCCGGGCGGCGGGGAAATCCGTGGGAGACCTTCTAAAATACTTGTCCCACCAGGCCTCGAGATTCTGCCTGGCCGCCGGGTAAATCTCGCGCAGACCCATCACTTGGTTCACCCCTTCGCGGGGGGCCCCTCCCAACGTCGCCTCCAACTCCAGAACCTCGTCTTTGCGAAGCACGGTAAGCGGGACGACGGCGCCCGCACCGCTCTCGCGAATGGTCTCGGCGAACGCCCCCCAGGCGGTGTCGTCATTGCCTTTAATGGGCGCTCCGTGGAGCCGAACGATAACGTCACCGGACTCGACCCCGGCGCGCGCAGCGCCCGTGTCTTCGATGACGAATTCCACCACGATACCGATGCATCCTTCCGGAATGCGCTCGTCCTCCTCATGGGTGACGCTGGGCTGCCGGGCGCTTCGCCTGATGCCGAGAAAGCCGAAACGATTGAACACGTGCCGGTTAAGATAGGCCCGGGTAACGATTTGCTCGATTCTGAGCTTCACTTCCAGATCGTCGGTCGATTGGAAAGCCTCGCGCAGCCTGGCGAAGGCCGGGGCACCGATCTCGATCAGTTCGGCAGTCGCCCCTTCTCGCTCGGGATACGCCGGCGACCGCAATTGCAGTATCAGCGCGTCAACCCTTGCGGTGGCGGCGGCATCAAGCGGAAGATGAAACTCGTGATCGTTTAGGGCGTCGGGATCGGTGGGGAGGGGGAGCTTGTCGGTTTGCTGTGCGTAAGAGCCGCAAGCAGCAACCATACACACAAGTGCAGCTAATGCCGAGCACATCTTGCCTGGAATAATCCGCATTTCGTCGGCCCGTTTCTTCGATGCCCTCACGTCGGCGGCGTCAATCGGCGTATCACAACAAGCTCTGGAGGTTCGTGCAAACATAGTCCACGTCGTCCGCGCTGATCTCGTGGTGGAACGGGAGTGCGACCGTCCGGTCAGACAGGGCTTCACAGACGGGGAAGGCGCCCGCTTTGTATCCGAACTTCTCCTGGTAAAACGGCTGCAAGTGTATCGGAGTGAAGTAATTGCCGCAGCCTATCCCGGCGTCGCTGAGCTCACGAAGGATGCGGTCGCGGTTGCCGCGCGTGTATTCCTCCTGAAGGCGAACGACAAAGACGAACCAGCTCACTTCCACGTCTGGACCGATTCTTTGAGTCACGAGGCGCCGCTCATCCGCGAGGCGTGCAAGATACATCTGGGCGACGCGCCGCCTGGCCGAGAGAATCTCGTCGATGCGGCTAAGCTGCACGATCCCGATTGCACAATTTATGTCGCTGATGCGGTAGTTGTAGCCGAGGCGAGCGTGGGCCAGCCAGCCGCCGTCCTCGGACCGCCCCTGATTGCGAAGCGAGCGGCAGGCTTGGGCCAGGGCCGCGTCGTCGGTAACAATCATGCCGCCCTCGCCCGTGGTTATCTGCTTGTTCGGGTAGAAGCCGAAGACCCCCGCGTGGCCGAAGGTGCCCGCCCGCCGGCCCTTGTAGCGGCCTCCCAGCGCTTCACACGAATCCTCGATGACCTTGAGGTCGTGGCGCTGTGCGATCTTGAGTATGCGATCCACGTCAGCCACTTGGCCGAAAACGTCGACGGGGATGATCGCCTTGGTCTGATCCGTGATTGCGGCCTCGATCAAATCAGGATTGATAATCCAGGTGTCGGCGCAGATGTCCACGAAGACGGGCTTGGCACCGGCCATCAGGGCACAGTTGGCCGACGCGATGAATGAAAAGGGCGTCGTGATGACCTCGTCGCCCCGGCCGACGCCCATTGCCTCGACCAGCATGTGCAGGCCGGCCGTTCCGCTGGAGCAGGCCACCGCGCAGCCGCTGCCGCAATAGGCAGCGAAGTCGCGTTCAAACTCGGCCAACTTGGGGCCCAAGCTAAGATCTGGTGTGCGCAGGACCGCGGCCGACGCATCGATCTCCGCCTGGGTGATGTCTGGCCGGGCCAATCGGATTTGCCGAGTTCCGCGCCGCGATTCGTTGGTAACGTCTCTCATGTCTGGATTACCCGCCGGGGGGGCATTATAGTATCGGCCCGGCGTCACCGATATGCGCTTTGCGGGCGCACGGGGAGCGCGCCGACTTGAGGATATGAGCGCAGGACGGAGCGCGCACCTGGCGTTGCGGGCCGGCGCAACGGACGGTCATGAGACTGGTTTCGAGTCGCGCGGCCCCGGAGACAAGGATTGGCTGGACATAAAAGAGCGCCGCGTGTGCAACCCGCACATTCCCGCGAACCGAATCACCGTCCTTCACGGCTTTTGTTGTCCGATAATCTCTGGCGCGAGGCGATCGAGCATCGGACGGTGCGTGTCGGAATAGTGGGAATGGGGTACGTCGGGCTTCCTCTTATGCGCACGTTTTGCGGTGCGGGATTCACATGTCTCGGGTTTGACTCAGACTCCGCCAAGGTTGAAAAACTCAACGCCGGGCGGAGCTACATTAAGCACATTCCGGCCTCATTGATCAAGCGTGTGATCGCCGCGGGGCTGTTCAAGGCCAGCGATGATCCGGCGTCACTCAACGCCTGCGACGCGATCCTGATATGTGTCCCGACGCCGCTGACCAAGATGCGCGATCCGGACATGAGCTACGTTGAGAGCACCGCACACCTGATCGCGGACCAGATCCGCAGGGGTCAACTCGTCGTTCTCGAAAGCACAACGTATCCGGGGACGACGCGTGAGGTAATCAGGCCTATTATCGAGACGAGCGGATTGAAGGCCGAGAGGGATTTCTTTCTTGCCTACTCGCCGGAGCGCGAGGATCCGGGACGGACGGACCATACGACCGAAACCATACCGAAAGTGATCGGCGGATACGGCCCGACGAGCGGCAGAATCGCAGCCGCCCTGTACGGCGCCGCGGTGGCCCGCACGGTCTCGGTGTCGAGCTGCGAGGTGGCCGAGTCCTCGAAGATTCTGGAGAACGTCTACCGCAGCGTGAACATCGCGATGATCAACGAGATCAAGATGCTCTTCGACCGCATGGGAATCGACGTTTGGGAAGTAGTGGACGCCGCGTCGACCAAGCCGTTCGGGTTTCAGCCGTTTTATCCAGGTCCGGGCCTGGGCGGTCACTGTATACCGATTGACCCGTTCTATCTGACCTGGAAGGCCCGGCAGTACGAGATGAGCACCCGATTCATCGAACTGGCCGGCGAGATAAACACGGCGATGCCGGACTACGTCGTGGTGAAGTTAAGCGAGGCCCTGAATCTGAGCAGAAAGGCCATCAACGGGGCGCGGATTCTCGTGCTGGGGCTGGCGTACAAGAAAGACGTGGACGACATACGCGAGTCGCCGTCGATCGCGCTGATAGAGTTGCTGCGGGCCCGCGGGGCGAAGGTCGATTACAACGATCCCTACGTTCCCCGCACGCCCAAGCAGCGCGAGCACAATTTGGGCATGACCAGCAAGAAGCTGAGTGACAAAATGCTGTCATCGTACGACTGTGTGCTCATCGCTACGAACCATTCCTCCTACGACTACGACCGGATCGTCAAAAACGCCAGGCTGGTCGTGGACACACGCAACGCCACCGCGAACGTGAAGACCCACCGCCGCAAGATCGTCAAGGCGTAACCTTGCAGACCATTCCTAGCAACTTGGACAACTCGCATCCCCATCTCTTTCGGGAAGAGTGACGCGCGGCCGTCCGCACTCCGAAGCTTGAGTGCGATCTTTCCGCGGGTTCAGGTCAACTTGCATGCAATGCGTTTCCAAGCTATTCTCGGGGCGTGTGAGATGAGAGCCTATATGGCGATCCGTGTCACGTAGCGGTGCATTTCGGGAGTCATAGGCCATGGAGTTCGTTCCGTTGACCGATGAAAAACGAATTAGACTTGCCTACAACGCGATGGCCGCAAACCTAAAAGAGGGCGCAACACGTCTTAGACGCCAGGTCGGCTATAAAGGCGGAGGCGGTACGTACAACGTGTTTTGGCGGCCTGCAGAGCAGTTCTGGTCGCTGTTCGAGACAGCCGTCACCGCTAATCGCTATTGGTGCTGCTTCGGGACGGCTGACCCACGAAAGCACTTGGGGCTTGGCATTACATGCGAAATAAACCCGCCGTTCGAAGGGATAAACCGCAGATGTGCGGGAGTGTTCTGCCGCCACGAGAATAAGGATGTCTTCATCGCGCACTCAATGCGCATCGGCGGAGGTCGAAAAGGAATAGGGAGGAGCGCTTTCATGCGAACCATCCGGCGCAGAAGCCGCATTGTGCCTATTCGTTGGCCGGACGGATTGGAAACAGACGTCCTAATACTCGGACGTTTGAATCATCCTACATTGCCAAAGCGAATTGGCGCATTCGTTCATGAGGTGCAACGCTTTAAAGAGGCGATCTCGCGCCGTGCTTAGTCTGGGCACGCATGACACTTGAATTATCGTGGGTAGTGCGCTTGGCGCCTCTCGAGATTCGGTTCTTTCTAGCCTACAACTCGCTCCGGGCGAAGGCATCCAGATCGAGCGACGCCGCGTCTCCGCTAAGTAGCTTATGGTAGGCGCGGGCGGCGATCATCGCCGCGTTGTCGGTGCAATAGGCCATCGGTGCCGCGTGGAACGCCAGCCGCCGCTCAGCGCATGCGTCCTGCAAGGCCAGGCGAAGGCACTTGTTAGCGGCCACACCGCCGCCCAGGACCACCGCGCGTGATTCGGTTCGCGCCACGGCCAGCATCGTCTTGCGAACCAACACGTCGACCACCGCTTGCTGAAAACTGGCCGCTATGTCGGCGACGGCGCCGGGCGAGAGTTTTTCGAGTCCGCCGCTCGTGCGGCCGGGGCCGTGGACGTGATACAGCACCGCGGTCTTGATCCCGGAGAACGAGAAATCGAGCGAATCCTGGGCCAACATGGTCCGCGGGAAGCCTACCGCGTCCGCGTTGCCTGCGGCCGCCACGCGCTCGATCTGTGGACCGCCGGGATAGCCCAGGCCGAGAATCGTCGACACCTTGTCAAACGCCTCGCCGGCCGCATCATCGGTCGTCGCGCCGAGCAGCTCGATCGAGTCGAAGCCTTTGATGTGATAAAGTGTCGTATGTCCGCCGGACACCACAAGCGCCACCGCCGGCCAGGGGGCCGGCGTGACTCCAATCGCGGGACTGTAGGCGTGGGCCTCGACGTGATCGACGGCGACCAACGGCTTCCCCCAAGCCCAGCTCAACGTCTTTGCCGCGGTGACACCGATGATCAGGGCGCCGACCAGTCCGGGCCGATTCGTCACGGCGATCGCATCGATGCTTTCCGGCGCGCAGCACGCCAAGTCCATTGATTCCATAATCACCGCGTCGAGCCGTTCGATGTGCGCCCGCGATGCGATCTCCGGGACGACGCCGCCGTACTTGCGGTGCAGGTCTACCTGCGACGCCACGACGTTGCTGCGCACGTCGTTGCCGTCCACGACCACGGCGGCGGCGGTCTCATCACAGGATGTCTCAATGCCGAGGATCGTAGCCATGGTTCGTACGCTTACCGCGAATCCGATGTTCGCTTGCATTCGCCTTTTCCAAGTTGGCACTCGCGTTGCGGCGCAGGCAAGAATAGCATGAGCAGGGAAGTTGTACCAAGTGGAGCACAAGCGTTGAAAGAAAACGAAAGTTCTGGTTGCGGGCACGGCGCGGTCATCTTCGATCTGGATGGAACGCTCACCAGACCGAACTTGGACTTCGATCTTATCAGGCGGGAGATCGGCGTGGAGGGGCCGATACTGGAGGCATTGGATGCGCTGGGGCCTTCTGCGCGCGGCCGGGCGGAGGCGATTCTGGTCCGCCACGAGGATGCGGCCGCAAGATGTGCCGTCCTCCAGCGAGACGCGGCCGACGTCGTGCGTGCTTGCCGTGCCGGCGGGTTTCCTGTCGCAATCCTGACGCGCAACGCGCGATCCACCGTTGACATCGTGCTGGGCCAAAACGGCATGGCCGTCGACGCGGTGCGCTCGCGCGAGGACGGGGCCATCAAGCCCTCGCCCGAGCAGATATTGTCGATCTGTCGGGAATTGAACTGTGATCCAAGGCAAAGCTGGATGGTCGGCGATTACCTCTTTGACATTATCTCGGGGGAAGAGGCGGGATCGCGGACCATTCTCATGATCGGCGACAATTTGCCGCCGGAATACGCGGCACGGGCCGATCATGTCATTCGCAACCTGACTGAACTGTTGGCGATCGTCGGCGTGGCGCGCGCGTAGCCGACGATTTCCGTCGGGAAGAGCCCCCGCCTCGGCGCCACAAAGACTACAACAACGCTCTAATTCCGGACGAACACGGCGTAGTAAACCGTTTGCGATTGCAATATGAAAACGTTGTAGCCATAGATGCGCAGTTGCCACGTTCCGGCCGGGGTCGGGTTGTTCAGCACCACGTGCTCGAAGACCGACGGCACGCTGATGCTGTGATGCGCCTGAGACCCGTCCGGCCGCAGCAGATATAGATCGATGTCATTGTGTATGGCAGTTCCTTCCGGCCACCAGATGGCCGCCCGAATTTCGTCGGCACCGGCGGGCACGTTGAACGAAAAGTAATCGTTGTCCCACTGCGTCAGGTTGCGCGAGCCCAGATAGACGTTTCCATTCGTCGGGAGCTCGAACTTGCCGGTGCCGGTCGTGTTGCCAAAGCTCCCCCAGCCGATGGGCCCGGCGTTGATGAGTGCGGCGTAGATCTTGCCGGAACTGCTGGAGGTCAGGCCCGTGAGATTGAACCAATCCGCAAACACGGAAGCCGCACCCGCCGCGTATGGCGCCGACCCGCTCGTGCCGCTGAACACCCTCAGCGCAGTGTTGCTGGAGTTCGACGCCGTCTCGGTGAAGGTCGGGGCCTGGATGTCGGGTTTGTAGCGGTTGTCGCTGGTCGGCCCGCGGGATTGACTCGCAATGGCCGCGAGCGTGTCCACCACGTAATTGCCTATTCCCAGGGCCTTGTGGGCGTTGGCGGGTGAATTGACGGTTCCGGCACCGGACCCGTTGTTCCCGTTGGCGGCGATGGTTAGGCTGCCGGCGTCAAAGGCGTCGTCGGCGTCGTCGGCGATCGACCCGGTCGGCCCCTGGCCGGACTGCATCTCAGCGACGATGATCTTGTCGCCCCAGTAGACGGCCTGATCGTAG
>Ga0326597_10007085_pt1 | contig 15284 bp, 9 predicted proteins | sample RVTome_12_FD_203789 | JGI IMG/M metagenome (GOLD analysis project Ga0326597, IMG submission 203789) | Soil microbial communities from uranium-contaminated site in the Upper Colorado River Basin, Wyoming, United States - RVT100D185 | ecosystem: Environmental > Terrestrial > Soil > Contaminated >... | reverse complement strand
TCCAGTCTCCCATGGTGAAGGAATTCGACACGATTCGCGTGCCGGGTTTGAGGCCGAGGATTTTCGGCCGCAAGCGAACATTGATATCGGGCAATAAGAACATCGTGATCACCTGGGCCTGGGAAAAATCGCTCTCGAACAGGTCGGCCTTTATGAAGCTCGCCTTATCGCTCACGCCTTCCTTGGCGGCGTTGCGCTTGGACAGCTCCACCATATCCGGGTTGTACTCGATCCCGAGCGCCTTGGATCCCCGCTTCGCCGCCGTGATCACCGTGCGGCCATCGCCCGAGCCGAGATCGATGACATAGTCCTTAGGTGTCACTTTCGCGACGTCGAGCATTTTATCGACCAACGCTTGCGGTGTCGGCACCCAGATGACGTCCTTGCCTTCCTGGCCGACCTGCGGCTCGAATTCCGCCTTTCCCGACTGCGCCTGCGCGCAAGCGCTGGCAGCTAACACAGATAAACAGATCGCTAAGAACGATTGCCGAAACATATGCGCTACATTCATGCTGCTTCTCCGTTGATTTGGATTAGACCCTCAGGTCTTCAGGCAGACTCGCATGGGCGAGAGAAAATGTCCAGAACGACCTGCCAACCGCCTCTTCTTTTTGCTTCTTCTGGGATTCCTGTGAAGAAATATTCACCACAGAGTTCACAGAGAGCGATATAGTTCCGAGTTCCGAGTTCAAACCCGGGACCCGACACCCGAGACGCGAGACGTAAATTCTCGGCGCCCTCTGCGCCTCGGCGGTGCAAACTCCGATCCCTGGTTTACACAAAAGCCTGAAGAACCTCTTTTTGCCGCGGCTCGTTGATTTCTCTCCTCAACGGCAGCGCTCCTGGGCAAGAAGAACGACCTCCCACGCGAGCATGGTCATCGGCAATCGAATCGGCGCGGCAGGTTCTTCGCTCGGATTGAGAGCCGAGGCAGGAGAGTTGGGAAATAGAGGCCAGGCCCGGATCACTCCCGCAAATCTTCAACATTTGGAACGACTGGAACTGCTGGAACGTTTGGAACAGGTGGGGCTGAGATGGTGTTGGGCAGCTTGAACGTTTGGAACGACTGGAACGGGCTTCAGTATTATGGTGGAACGGCCGGAACAAGTACATTCTTGCGCCGCGTTAAATTAGGCAATTAAGGCAAGTCAGGCACCGGCCCCCTTGGTTGGAAGTCCGCCGAAAAATCATAGACCTAAAAGTCAACCTTCCATTTTACGCGCTTCGTTTCATGTATTCTTCGAGCCGCTTACCCACACCAATCAAGGTAAGCCCAACCACCTCGCGCGCTTTCTCGTCGTAACGGACTATGACTCCTTCGCCCACGTCAACACCCAACGCAGGCTTTGGCTTTCCAAAACTGATGTAAAGCGTATCGGCTTCGCCATCATATTCCCAGTCCATCGGTACACCCTTTTTGTCGAACAGTTTCACCGCTTCCATACGATCTTCCTCCAATCCGCAGGCTTCGTAGCAAAATACGCCGTCACAATGAAGCCATCTTCCTCGTTCAACTCCCGATAAACCACGCAGCAGTACTTCTCCGTCAGCGGAGTCTTCGCATAATGTCTAACGGCGATCAGCGTTTCCGCATCGCCATGTTGAACAAAATTTGGCTCCGACAAAGTCTCCAGGATGCGTTCTCCTTCGCCGGTCATTTCGGGATGGCGCCGCTCAATATGCTCCGTTCGTTCCGGCGTCAACCTGACGGGCACTCCCATGCACGACTTGACGATCTTCATTTCATCGGCTGACCTCTACACCCACTGCTGTGAACTTCCATCGATTTTCACTTCGGCATTGCCAAAAGCACCGCGTCCAAAACCCTCATCTGTTCGTTTTGCTCAGCATACAACGCAAAGGAGGGATTAGCCAAACGGAGAAAGTAACTGGAGATCGAATCGGCCAGAAAGGTTCGTATTCACAAAGAGACACAGAGTTGTATCGGCGTTGCCAATCTTCAACGTTTGGAACGACTGGAACTGCTGGAACGTTTGGAACAGGTGGGGCTGAGATGGTGTTGGGCAAGTTGAACCATTGGAACGGGCTTCAGTATTATGGTGGAACGGCTGGAACAAGTACATTCTTGCGCCGCGTTAAGTTAGGCAATTGAGGCAAGTCAGGCACCGACCGCGACCGTCTCCACCCGAAAGTGTGAATTAGTTTTTGGGCAGCAACTAAGGGCCAAGTTCCGCTGCCGTAATGAATCGATCGATGACCGGAATCAGGGCTTCAACGGCTTCGGCGTATAGCCGCAGACCCTTCGCACCTCTCGAACGTGTGGCCGCTTCGCCCGCCGAGTGCGTGATGCTGAGAACTACCCCAAGCTTTGAGTCAGGCTCACATGCCGCATAGATGCCTGATCCGCCTTGCTGACCAGTCACCTGCATTTCCCACGAACTTGCTTGGGACCGGTTCGTCGGGTCGAGGTACTTTCTTAGAACGGGCGAGAGAAACACGGCGGCGGACAAATCGACTCTGAAGCCCTTTTGTGTCGGAGTCAGATTCCCACCCTCTCCCTGCATATAGCGGACGTCAAGTTTGGGACGCTTCCAGGGATCGAGTTGGCAGGTTGCATAAATCCCGTTGCAGGTAGGTTTCCCGGTAATCTGGTTCTGCCACAGGTATTCGGTTACACCAAAGATTTTTTGCATACCGGTTCACTGCCTTGACAGCTATCTATCCTTTATCTTCGTCACTCGCCAGGCGTCACGACTCTGCTTTTCATCCAACCGCGGCCCCTCACCCTGCGGATCAGGAAGCATTTCATCTGGCTACACCGAGATCAAAGACAATTCCGTCGACGGGTTGAATGCCGCTACGCTCCCTCACATCCGCAGATCATCAAGAAATTCTGACGCGGGATCTACGCTTGTCACGAGCAGATGATCCCGTGCGCGGGTGCAGGCGACGTAAAGCAGGTGGCGTTCGGTGTTGTAGACTTCTTCGAGATCGGAGTCGTCGGCCGCGGTCTCGATCCGTTGCTGAAGAGGAATGATTTCGTCGTCGCAGGCCATGACAACCACGGCTCGGAACTCCAAGCCTTTGGCGAGATGCATTGTGCATATCGAAACATGGTCGTCGGTCGTTTCGACCTTATCGTCGAGTACAGTGAACGACAGCCCGCTGTTCTCAACCGCCACACGCGCACGGTCCAGCTCTGCGGGAGAGCGGACAAACACGCCGATTTCGTGGGGCACGACGCCTTGGTTACTGCGGTCGCGGAGCCACTCGCTGACTGTTTGGCTTTCCTCATCGGGGCTTTTCAAAATTTGGATTTCGGGGGCGGGGCCGTTGAACACGGATACCGTGCCGACGCGTTCTTCCGTAATTCCATCGACATCGGACAGTTCGGGGCCGAGCAATCGGTCGGCTTGCGTCCGGATTTGATGTGAGGTTCGGTAGTTGATGTGCAGCGTTCGAGATCGCCCACGAATATCTATCCCGAGCGCCTTCCAGGAAAAAGGCTGCTGAAAAATTCGCTGCCCGAGATCGCCCACGAAAAACAGGCTATTTGGTTTTCCTGTTCCAAGCGCGGCGAGAAACCGTAGCTGAGCGACGTTGATATCTTGTGCTTCGTCAACCACCGCGAAATCGAAAGGAGTTCGTTTTCCGTTGGCCAGTTGTTCAGCCAGTCGACGAAACATCCCCGCGTACGTGATCAAGCCTTCAGCTTGCAAGCGAGACCTTACACGATCAAAAATCGACCAGAGCACAGTTCGCTGCGCCTCCGGCAGTCGCGTTTTTCTGCCTAAGCGGCGGACATCGCGATAAGCTTCCCATGTGTCCAACTGCCACGCGTCCACCACTTCCGACCACTCCGTCCATAAAAAGTGCTGACTGAATTTATGCCCGCCGATTTCCTTGGCTGCCTCCGCGAGCGCAGCGCGAAGAAGTTTATCCGACGCAATGTTTGGCGCACCGAATTGCAGCTCGTAGAGTCGCCGTCCTATCGCATTGATCGAATACACTTCGATGTTCTCGCCGAGACGCGGTTCGTGATGCAGCAAGCGACGGAGTTTGGCCCGCAAAGCGTTCGAGAGCGTATCTGAAAAGGTTGTGAGCAGAACGCGCGATTCCCGGTTGTGCCGCGCCAGATGCACAGACCGGTGTAACGCGACAATCGTCTTCCCCGTCCCCGCCGAACCCGCGACCCGCGCCGGACCGTTGAAATCGCGCTCGACCAATTCTCGCTGCGCCGGATGCAAAAAGATCGTCCATTTGTCCCAAGGATATTCCAGCGCAGCTGCCAGTTCTTCTAGGTTGTTCATCACGCGGAATCGCCGCTGCGCATCTGGGTGCTCGAACGGGTCCGCCGTCGGAGCGACCGATTGAGCCACTTGCGGCTTTCCGCCGGTAGCCAGTTCCAACAATGCTTCAGCGGCCTCGGAGGGTAAATGATCAGCCAGCGTCAGAAGCGTATCTTCATTGGCTCCACGGACATCGGCAAGCCACCCAGGCGGCACGCCATAGCTGAGCAATTCCTCGTCGGCAACTTGATCGAACAAGCGCGGTTTGATTGAAACCTGCTCCGCAACCTCTTTATACGTCGGAACCACAATCTCCTGGACGGTCTCGCGAATCTCCACAAACTGCGCCGCACCGGTCTTCGGATGAGTCTCTAGCTTCCGCCGCTCGCCCCAGCGATAGGCTTCGTCGTGATGATCGACGTAGCAAAGCAAAAGGCTTGTATCTGTTTTGTGAACGATCAGGCGAATATTACGGTTAACGCGCACCGACCAGAAGTTTGGATCTCTCGCCTTGTCTAGTTTGTGAAACTGCATTCCGGGCTGCGCCGGGTTTACTTGCAAATCGAAAGCGGTGGTTTTAACCACTTTCTGCTCATCGCCGGTCAGGCGCGCGAGGCTGGAGGTGAAGGTATCGGCTATACGGAATTCCATCAAAGCCTCGAAATACGCTGTACTGAAGGTACGAAACGTGGTTCAGTTTTACACCAAGCTCAATTCTCCGCCTCGTGATCGTTGGGCACATGCCGACTGGTCGCTCGCTGAATCGCGGCGACCACAGCCCGGTCATTATTCAGAACCGCATCAACCAGGACTTTCATATGTGACGTTGTTTCAGCATGAGCGCCGATGTAGCCGGCACGGACCAGGTCAACGAAAGCCTTTGGCCGCAAATAGCGACCAGCCAGACTATCATAGCTCACGCGCAATCCATTATTCGGCCCTTTGCATGCCGGGTCAGTCCGAAATTTTTCGAAATGAGCTAGTGGCATAATAAATCCGCCACTGCTGATCAATCCATCGCGCTTGACAAACTTAAGATAGAAGACCCCTGGATTGAGCCGATACTCAAATTCCCCCGGCGGATGCTCGGCTCCAAACCTACGCATTCGCTGAATTTCCTCCTCTAGGTTGGCATCGGGGCGATATATCCAATCGGTATCTTCACTGTCGCGGACTGGTTCGAGCATCTTATACTGAAGCATCACGATGTTCTGTCTGGTCGCATTAAGATAAATCAAATCTACGCCGAAAACGTGTTCAAGTGGCCGCCGATTGGCCGTAAAAACCTCAAGCCGTTCATTTTTGCGCTCGAACACGGCATGCCCTGTCAGATCACTCTGCACGAGATCATACCCTGGGATATAACGCGCATCATGTTCGATAACAGAGTCCTCCATAATTCCAACGCGTGCCAATGCTGTCTCTTGGCCTGCAACCAGTTCCAATGAGTGGGCTCGATCATTGAGGCTCAAACCAAAGGCCCGCAGCGCCGTTTGGACGGCATCTTCTTGTAACGCGTTGGTACCTTGAAAATACTTTGGAGCAGAAAGCGATTCTCCTATTGCACGCAGAGGGCCTCGATTTGACCCGATAGACGCAAGTCTCTCAATAAGATGACTACTGAGTTTCGGCGAGAGTGCAACAACAGACCGGCCATCGCGTAGTCTTTCTTTAAGGTTTCTCGCATGCGACTTATTGGTAATTAGCCCGAGGAGTTCAGACGTTGACCGCGGCTGAATTGCCACCCCTCTCCTTATCTTGATTCGCGATTCAAGCGTAGTCACGGCAGCCCGGGAGCTGAGTAGGCCGAAATAAAGCTCCTCACCATGCTCGCTCATACCGTGCATGAGACACGGCGTTACGGGCCGCACCCCGTCCAAAAGCGCATGTGCGCGAGCTACCGTGAATTCGTTCACGCTGTAACGAGAGTCCTGTAAACTCGTCCACTCGTCGGGAGCAAACCTTAAAACGACTATCGGCTTTTTCTCGACAATCTCTTTAAGGCTATTTACCCACGACGTTTCTTCTGTGCTCTGGCTGGGGTTCACGCTACCTTGAACACCTTCATCACTTCGTCTCCCAAGTGATTGATCACCTTAACTGCGATTCGCCCACTCCTCGGTTTCTCGAACGGTCGTGATGTATCGCTGTGCAGGGTTGCCCACGCCTCCGGATCGATCTCCGCCTTCAGTGTGGTCTTCAGCGCGCTGTAGGGGTCGTTGGCGCCGAGGAAGTAGGCGTGGCGGACGAAGAAGCTTTCTTCGTTGTAGTCGGTGTCGATGAACCAGCACGCGATACCGTCGGCACCGTCGCTGATGACTTCGCCGGTCTGGGGTTTGAAGAGGTCAACGCCTTTCACCTTGACGCGCATTTTGCCGTCCTTTTCGGGGATAAGCTCGATGTCCGGCTCGCCGAAGATTACGAAGAGGTTGCCCTTGCCGGTGTTCTTGAGGTCCTCGGCCATGTGGAGGTCAGCGTTCATGCGGGCCTTGAGTACGGGGATGCGGCCTAGCTTGGTGAACTCGGTGGTGTGCGCCTCGTAGTTGAAGGCACAGGCGATGAGCACATCAAATCCGGCATCCCCCGCCTCGCGAGCGGCGGCGACGAGATCGGCGCGCTGCACGGTGCCGAACTCAGGCCCGATGAAGATAGCGGCGCGACGTTCCACTACGCCCTCACCGTTCCCTCTCCCAGTGGGCGAGGGGTCTGAGCCTTCCAGGTAACGGCCTTCGCCGCAGACCAGTTCACCGGGCCATGCGGTAAGCGACGTAAAGGTGATCTTGTCCTCCTTGTGCGCCTGCTGCACTCCGGCGGTCTTGAGGTTTTCCAGGATCATCTGTGGGAAGGACTGTTTGGTTCCGTACTCGGCGCTCGGCTCCTTCAGAGAATCGATCAACTCATCATTTTCGTCTACGCCCAGCACGCGATGCGGGCTTAAACTCTCAACTGTGAATGGTCCGGCGACGCGGACTTTCTTGTTGTCCGGGTAAGGCTTGTCGTAGAGATATTCAAACTCGGCCTTGGCGGCTATCGAAGCGTCGATTTCTTTCTGCCGGGCGATGCGCGCTTGCCACCAGTCAGCGTGCAGTTTCTTGGCGGATGAAGGGATTTCACGCGGAGTCGCGGAGTTCGCGGAGGGGGAAGAGGACTCGACCGCCTTAGCGTCTGCTCTCCGCATGCTCCGCGCCTCCGCGTGCGACACTTGGAGTTCCCTCGGAATTTCCCATTCCTGCCAGTTCGTACCGAGGGCTTCGTTCAGCGACTCGCGTAACGGTTCCAGCTTCGCCTGCCACTGGTCCCAGATGACGTCGATCTCGGCGTTGTTGGCGATAGACTTTAACGTGATGTGCGGCACGCGCTCATAGACAAACCCCTGGCGAATGGTCCCGTGAGTCGGCTGCGAACTCGGCGCAGTGCGGGTGACTTCGGCTTCCTTGATCTGCCCTTCGCGTGAGTCGGCCAGCACGTAAAACGGATACCGCGCGCCCATAATGCGGGCGCGGGCCAGCGCCAGCGCAACGCGCGAGGTGTCAATCGTGATCCAGCGGCGGCCCCATTGCTCGGCGACGTAGGCCGTCGTGCCGGAACCGCACGTCGGATCGAGCACGAGGTCGCCGGGGTCGGTGGTCATTAGAAGGCAGCGTTGAACCACCTTCGTGGAGGTCTGGACCACATAGAGTCGAGGATCGCTATACTGCCCTGTAATTGTGTCCACCCATGTTGATGCAAGAGGCTGAGCCGGGTAGTCATGGAAGAATCTCACGAACCGCAGTGAGTTAGCGCTCTCATGAATGCGATTCGCCCGCGCTAGTCGCATCATGCCCGTCGGCGAAGTTGTCCAAAACCGTGTACCCGGACCAAATTTCTTTCCCTGAAACTCGAAGTCCCCTTTACCCTCGCTATAGTCGTGGCTACTTGTAAGGTCTCCAACCGAATAGGCGGTAGCAAGGTTCGCTTGCTCGCTCGAGGCGAGCTTCCTACGCTGACCGTCTTCGCTCTGCGTGTAGCTGTAGAAGCCCAAATCACTCTCGTAACCCTTCTCCACAAGCACGCTCCGATATTTCGCGGAGGCACGACTTCTTGAAAACCAGACAATGTAATCGAAGTTGTTCGCGAGAAATTCAGAGGTAAGCGAGCTCGTCTTTTTGAAAGCGATCAGCGCCATGAAATTGTCCTCGCCGAACACCTCATCCATCACCGCCCGGACGCGATGCACGTTTTCATCGCCTATCTGCACGAAGATGGAGCCGGACTCGGTCAGCAGATCGCGGGCGACGGTGAGCCGATCGCGGAGGTAGGTGAGGTAGCTGTGAATACCGTCGCGCCAGGTGTCGCGGAAGGCTTTGACCTGTTCGGGCTCGCGGGTGATGTGGCCGGCGTTGCCGTCCTTCACGTCGCGACTGGTGGTGGACCACTGGAAGTTGCTGTTGAACTTGATGCCATAGGGCGGATCGATGTAGATGCATTGCACCTTGCCCCGCAGCCCCTCGCGCTCGGCGAGGCTGGCCATAACCTGGAGGGAGTCGCCAAGGATCATGCGGTTCGACCAGTTCTGGTCGTGTTGGTAGAAATCGGTCTTATCGACACCGGCGGGCATGCCGTTGAAGTCGGCGAAGAGATCCGTCTGCGCGCCAGACTCTTGATCGCGCTGCTCGCGCGTCTGCTTGAGTAGATCGTCGATCAGTACCTTTGGTTGAACTTTTTCCTGGATGTAGAGCGGCGGCGCGTGGACGACGAGGTCGCTCCAGTCCTGCTCGTCTTTGCCGCGCCAGACAAGCTGCGGATCGAGGTCGGTGTTGCGCGGATACTTTATCGTCTTGGGCTTTTCTTCCTCCTTCTGAATAACGGACTGGTACTCGGCGGTCGGAATATTTTTGCGCTTGGCCTCGTCGTGCTTCAGGGCTTCGACGGTTTTTGATGATGTTTGCTTCGGCGTTCTTTTTGCCATGGTTACGCTTTCCGCTTTCTAGTTTTCATCATATTCGCCATGTACCATGAATGTCCCCATTGGCCCCTTTGTGTCCGGTTTGTCCGGTTTATGTCCGGTTCCTCGGGGCTCCAGCTCTGGCAGAATGGCAAATCGACGGGCCGATTCATGCACCATCGTAGCCCCTTCTCTTTCCATGGTCGTGGCGGGTTTGGCGGGTTCGTGGCGGGTTTCCTGCCAAATGTTTTGTAAGCCATTTGAGCCATTTCTGAGCCGTTGGGTTGAGCGTGCTTGCCCCTTTACGGCGCGTTTCTCTACGGTGTCGGCCGATGTCCCGTTTGTCCCCTTTGAGTCCCCTTTCCCCAACGCATGCGCCGCTGAGCCAATTCCGCCTTGCCCCGTTGTATCCGCTTCTCTCCCGCGAGCCGCCGAATGTCCCATATCACGGCACAGCTTTTCGTCGGGTGACTGCGGGGAACCGCTATCTTGGTGAGGCATTTGGGTCATAATTGAGGCATTCCGGTGTTGAGTCATATGAGTCATTTCTGAGTCATTCGCCGAGCCACGACATAGTACGCGCCTCGCTTGGTGCCGTGACGCTCTGTTACTGACTTCCTTAGCAATTCTTCAAGGTCACGAGTTGCGGTCTGACGGCTCACGCCCGTGAGACGCTGATAATCCGCACTGGTGATCCGGCCCTTGCTTCTTAGAAACCCCACGGCTTTTTTCTGCCGTTCACTTAGGCTCAATTTCGCTATGACTGTTTCCGTCAGCCAATCGCGCCACAGCGTCGTGACAAAGAATCCCTGACGCAGTTCGAAATCCGGCTCTGGCAAACCGGCTTCGCGGCAAAGTTCGATCATAGTCTGAGTACCCGACCCCACCCTTTCAATGTAGCGGGTCAAATAAAGCGATTCCGCCACCAGGGGATTATTAGGGATAGACGCGTGATCGTGCCGCAGGCCCTCTAACGTGAGCGATCCGGGCAGCCTGCCGGGATTCCAAACTTCCAAGCGATCAGCGAACAGGCGCACCTCGACAGAGGCGTTGCTGAAGTAATCGCGATGGGCGATAGCGTTGATGATGGCCTCCCCGATGGCGTCCGGCGGAAGCTCGTAATTGGCCGGCGCGATGTTGCTTGCGGCACGAGTGCCGATGGACCGGTTAATCTTCCCGAGCACGAAATCCCGGGCCTGATCCGCCTGCTCGAAGACATCGCCACCGTAAACTTGCAAGGAAGCAAAGGGACGGCGGTACTCAGTGCCATGACAGCTGATGCACTTGATCTCAGCGGTGCGATGAAATCGCTGCGGATTTGTTCCGAACAAAAGCATCGCCGCGTTAGTGGGTTTGGCGCCATCGAGCAGGTTGAGATGGGTGAGCAAAGACTTGGTTTCGGTGTTGGTTTTCAACGGAAAGCCGCGCTCGCGGCGGGCAGTCTGCAAAAACCAGTCGATGCGTTTGCGAGAAAGATTCGTCAAGGTGGCGCCGTCACACGCGGAAGTGTCGAACGGCGGGACACGAAGCGCGCCCATAACGTCTAGGTGATCCACAAGGCTGGCATAGACTTCAGACGTCAACGCGCTAACGTTGTCGACCCGGCGGCGGATCAGCTGGCCGCTGGCTTTGCCGATCAGTTGGCGCATTTTGGGTGCGCGCTTTTTCTCGTCGATTCCCCACACATAGATGAACCGAGTCTTCTTAAGACGAGTGGCATGGTTGTATTCATGTTCGGTGGGAGACACACCATTGTCATCTTCGTAGCCATATTCGTATCCGAAGAGTCCGAGATAGATATCGCAGCGCTCAATCTCCTCCAGGTAAACTTCGTCGGCCCGAAGATCTTTGGCGGGAAGATCTTCGAAGAGAAACACGGCTGCAACGAAACGATGCAAAACCGCGTCGCCGAGAAGAAAGGCCTTCAAGTCCTGGCGAATCTGCGCGAACTCTTTCTGCACGCTGCTGATAAAGATTCGAAGTCGAGTCGCTGGCATGCGAGTCAAACCTTTTCGCTTACGGCCTGGTGGATCATTTTGTTAAATTCGGCTTCGACCTTGACCTTGAAGTCAGCTTCGATCTGGTAAACCTCGGTGAATTCGGCGAAAGCCCAACGGCCGTAAGTTTTGAGATTGTTCACGCCGGGAATCCAGTAGATGTCCATAGTGGACTTCTTTTCCTTCGCGTCTTCGCGGCGGTAGCCTTTGATTTCGACGATCAGGTGCAACAGATCATCGTCGCCGTGGCCGTCATCCACCAGCACGATGAAGTCCGGCAGGTATTTGCGCATTTCCGATCCGTACCGGTAAGGGACTTCGAGGCCGAGATTGTGGTTTTTCACATAGGCCCGCACGCGAGGATGAGACTCCGCGACGCGGCAAAACTCGGCTTCCCAATCGCTATCTAGCACGACCCAATTGATGTGGCAGCGGCGCGAGTCCGTTTCCCAACGGTCGGTCCTTGATGTGTTGAACCGAACATGGGCGGTGGACCCAACCGGGTTGTAAGCGTCGAGCACTGCCTTGATGGGCCGTTTGTCGATTAGCGCCCGGTTAATGGCTGTGGTGATCCGTTGGCAGGCCATGTCCGCGAGCATCTTATACTTGAGTTGCGCCGGGTAGGTGCCGCCCTTGCAGACAAGATACCCGTCGAGCCATTGCCGCGCGATGCGCTTGAGCTGCCCGAACAAATGGAGTTCCGGTTCACCGTTAGAATCGCGAAATTTGCTAAGAACTAGATAAGAGGTCAGTTCGTAGACCACCTGCGAGGGCCGCACGTCGCCAGTATGCACGAGGTTCAGATCCACGGCCTGACCGATGATTCCAGAGTTGCGCGTCTCCGTGGCTCCAACCAGGTCGGGCGTGAGCTCCAGCACGGAGTCTTCGTTGAACTCAGCCGTTAACCTCTCTTCCGGCAGTTCCACGCGATAGCCCTCCACGCGTGGAAAGCGAATTTCGAGCGCATCACGCTCGGGTCGGACAGCCTTCACCTGGACGGTCTCACGCGGTGGTTGGGGTGGCGCTACCACCGGTTTGGCGTTGAAGTCGAACGGGATGCCGAGGACATCAGCGTACTCGACGTTGAACAGGTTGTCATCGTTAAGGTCATAAGACTGACGGCGCAACGCGCGGCCGATCACCTGCTCGCACAAAAGCTGCGTGCCGAAGGCGCGCACACCGAGCACGTGAGTCACAGTGTTGGCATCCCAACCCTCGGTCAGCATCGCGACGGAGACCACACAGCGGATATCGGCACCGAGCCGACCGGGCTTCCCCACGGTGTTCATCACTTCGCGCAACAAATCCTGGTCAGTAAGATTCTCGGCTTGGCGAAAGTCGCCGGTGCGCTCGACAATCTCACGCCGGTAACGATCGATCTCATCGGCGGCCATGGCGCGAAAGTTTTCATCCAGCGATTCACCGGACTCCAGTTGCTCACTGTCGATCAGAATTGTCCTGGGGCGCGGCAGTGGGTCGCCGTGCTCGTTGTGGTTTTGAAACAGCGAAAATTTGCCGAACTCCAATTGGCTCGTACCGTCGTCGTTCTGGCGCTGGAAGCCGGCGATGTAGTCATAGACTAGCTTGGAGGTCGACGTATTATTACAGACGACGATGAAGCACGGCGGAACGGATATCTTGTTTTTGGCCCAAAGCTCAAACGTCAGCTTGTAGTGACCGTACAACGCATCGAGTGCCGTTTGCAGTTGCGGCGGCAGATCGCGCGGATCGAGAGCCCCTGCCTTGCCTCGGCCTTTCTTGGGCATTTTGGCGCGGATATGCTCCCAGAGATTGCGGAACATCGGCATTTCATTCCCGGGAATATTGTCCGCAATCGGCACCCTCGGCAGCTTAACGATACCGCACTCAATGGCGTCCATCAGCGAGAAGTCGCTCATTGTCCACGGGAAGAGAGTGCCTTCGGCATACCCTGATCCGCGCAGAAAAAATGGCGTAGCGGAAAGATCGACAACGCGCGCAATGCCGAGCTTGCGGTTGACAGCTTCGAGGCCTGAAATCCAGACGCGCGCGGCTTCATTGTTTTTCTCCGCTTCTTTCCTGTCCTCGCCCTTCAGATCTTCGTCATCTTTATCGCCGGGCTTTTCGCGGTAGCAGTGATGCGCCTCGTCGTTGAGAACGAGGATATTTTTAATCCCCATAAGTTCGGGCATGACACGTTGGATCATCTGCCCTTCGGTTTCAGCGGTCTCGATCTCCGTTCCCGTACGTCCCTGAAGCAGCGCGCGACCGCCTTTGGAGATTTCCAGACGCTCGCGGGGTTTGAACGCGTGGAAATTCGTAATGACGATCTTGGCCCGCTTGACTTCCTCAAGCATGTCTTGTGGAACCAATTCGCGATCTTCGTAATAGCTGTCCGGATCGTTCGGCTGCAAAACACGGAGACGGTCCTTGATCGTGAGACCGGGCGCGACCACAAGGAATCCGCGCGTGAAGTGCTTACTCCCGGCGCGGCGAACAGCGTTTACAGTCTGCCAGGCAATGAGCATCGCCATGACCGTGGTCTTGCCTGCGCCGGTGGCGAGCTTCAGCGCGAGCCGCTGGAGTTCGGGGTTGGCGTCCCTGTTCGCCGACGCAACGTGTTCTAGTAGGTTCTTCCCAGCGACGAAATGAGGCGCGACCTCGGTAAGCCAGATGACAGTCTCAACGGCCTCGACCTGACAAAAGAATGGGCGAGTATCGTTAAACTTGTGATGGCGCCAATGCTGCAATAACCGCGCGGTTTCAGGAGTGACCTGAGCTGGCGTCGGCAAACTTCTCCACTGGTCAACTTCTTGGCGAACCCGATTGATGATCGCGGTGATATCGTATTGCTGTTTCTGTGTAGAAAGTCCTTTGCCGTCATCGAAAACAATTTGCTGCTGATCGGCCGATCCTTTGCGCTTCTTGGGTTTAGGAATCGGCGTAATAAACTCTGCGCGGCGACGACGCTCAATGATTTGCTGCGTCGGCTGACCTTGGGCGTCGAGCTCCCAATAACGCTTCGGATACTCGTAAGGGGAGTTTAGGATCGGATGGTCGAAAAATGGATTGTCCACTTTAACTTATGCTCATCACCGGTGTTACGGGCACAGCCTATACAAACGGCAAGGTCGAGGTCGCCAGATCCCGGATCGGCGCTTACGGAGATAGTAGTCGAAATGGCGGGTGGATGCCAAGGGAGATTTTCGGGGCTGGTCAGGCGAGTTTCAGGTCTGGCGGACGCGGGGGATCCGGTTGCCACCTATCCAGACCGTCGGCGGAAGTGAGCGGACGGTTGCTTTCCGGCAGGGCCGGCAGCGATCAAATAATACTGAAGCCAGTTCCAACCGTTCCAGTCGTTCAATCGCTGCGCTCCGTTCAAGTCGTTCAAATTGCCGATGCAACGGCTCGGTTCAATAGGTCAACGGTTCATGAACCAATGACACCCAGGCAATCACCCTCGATCTTGAAACAGTCAGCGGTGAAAAACTGCGACACCCGGTTCGTCACGACCTGCTTCAGCTCGACACGGGCTACGGGCTAGTTTTTAGTTTTTTGATTGTGGGTTCGGGAAAGAGGCCGCCGGGATTTCGGTTTGCTCGCCCGAGATCTCGTTCCGGTCTCCGTTTCGCAAAACTTAGGCAATTCTGGCGCGGCACTCTGGACTTATTTACGTCGAAGGCGGCTGGTTAAGGACGCCGGCTGGCGTCAGCACAACGATGTCCGAGAAACGTTTGAAGTCATCGGCGTTAAAAGTCAAAAGTTGCGTAATGCCGTGAACCACCATCGCAGCAACAATTCGCGCGTCGTGAGCATTTTTCCCAGCAACAGCATACCTCAGCACGAGCCTTTCCCACTCTGCATACACTGCTTGGGTATCGTTGAGGAAGTTGAACAACTTTTTGATAGAAGAAAGTTCTGCCTCAGCCAGCCCAATCGGCATGGCTAAACCATTTGCCGCCACTGGCCGAGTAGCAACGACCCAAAATTCATAAAGATTTTGTGGAACGATACAGAGATCTTCTCCCTGTTTCTTTAAAGCAGCGAGAGCATTGAGCGTTTGGTTGTGCGAGGGGTGAGCGGGTTGCGCGGCGCGAGTAAGAATATTCGTGTCGAGAGCAACGCTCATTCGCC
>Ga0326597_10007084_pt1 | contig 15285 bp, 7 predicted proteins | sample RVTome_12_FD_203789 | JGI IMG/M metagenome (GOLD analysis project Ga0326597, IMG submission 203789) | Soil microbial communities from uranium-contaminated site in the Upper Colorado River Basin, Wyoming, United States - RVT100D185 | ecosystem: Environmental > Terrestrial > Soil > Contaminated >... | reverse complement strand
TCCTTGGTTACGGCTCGCCCACACACCCGATTTCTGATCACTACGGGTGGCAGACATGGACAAGCGGATATTCCTGGCAGACTCACTATGGCATTTCCTACGTCAATTTTCCACCGCTCTTTGGGCACCAATATTCCCACTGCTGGATTGACTTCAGAGACATCGCGGATGCATACATGCGTTCTCGTGGCATCGACTATTTTGAGAACTCACGCCGTGCGACGCTTGCCCAACGTGCCTACAGCATTGCCAACCCCGGGGGTCATGCGGGTTATAGCGACTCGCTGTGGGGAATAACTGCAAGCGACACCCCCACCGGCTACCGTGCTCGCGGCGCACCACCTGCACAAAACGACGACGGCACCATCACTCCCACTGCACCGCTCAGTTCTATTCCCTTCGCGCCTGATGAGTGTATCAGGGTTGCTCGGACAATGTGGGAACATTACCGCCCGCAGCTCTGGCTGCACCCCTACGGCTTCCGTGATGCGTTCAATCTCAATGTCAACTGGTGGGACCCGTGGATCATCGGTATCGACCAGGGACCGATAATCATCATGATCGAGAACTACCGTACCGGGCGTGTGTGGGATGTGTTCATGTCAAGTACTCATGTGCAACTTGGGTTGCAGCGCGCAGGGTTTCTGCCGGTCACCTCGGTGGATGAGCCGGAGGCTCCTGCGAGGTTCAAGTTGAATCAGAACTACCCGAACCCGTTCAATCCGACAACCACGATCAATTACTCCCTCCCCTTCCCAAGGGGAGGGTCGGGGTCGGGTCAGCATACGTCCCTGCGCGTATACGATGTGTTGGGCCGCGAAGTCGCAACACTGGTGAATGAAACAAAACCAGCAGGTGAGTACACGGTGCATTTCGATGCAACGAACCTGACCTCCGGTGTCTACTACTACCGGCTCACGGCGGGAGCCTTCAGTGAAACGAAGAAAATGATCGTAACACGATAGGGTGAGTGAAGGAGTATTCCATGCAACACACACGATTGGGCAATCCCGAAGGGATTGAAAACAAATAGCCCTGACTGTCGATAGACAGTCAGGGAATGCAACAACAAGAGGCCGTTGAACCCTGACAGGGGTTCAACCCCCGTCAGACCGATTGGCGTGGCCCGTTGGGGTTGTGTGCAACATACCCACGCGAGAGACGCCCGTGAAGTCGGGTTGACGTGGAATCAACCTTATTAAGCAAATGCGCACACATGAAGAAGACAGTTCTCTTTCTTGCTGCACTTTCCATCGTCTCCTGTCAACAGCCGGATGCACCGAGGAGTGTCGGCCAATGGGACCCGTTCCTCGACACGCTCCAGCAACGCACCATCCAGTGGTTTCTTGATGTCACCCCGCGCAACACAGGCCTCACGCCCGATCGCTGGTCCCGAACAGAAACGCTTCGGGACAAGCCCACGCCATCGCCCTCAAGCATCGCCGCCGTTGGCTTCGCGCTCACGGTCTATCCCATCGCCGTTGAGCGTGGCATAATCACCCGCGATGAAGCCATTGAGCGGACGCTCACGACCCTCCGCTTCTTCTGGAACTCAACACAGAGTCCGGATGCGACGGGAGTGACGGGCTACATGGGATTCTACTATCACTTCATCGACATGCAAATGGGTCACCGGGAGTGGCAGTGCGAGCTGTCTTCGGTGGATACCGGCCTTCTGATGATGGGAGCGTTGTTCGCGCAATCATACTACACACAGAACATGCCAGCGGAGACCGAGATACGAAACCTCACCGACTCTTTGTATCGCCGCATTGACTGGACATATTTCACGAAGGACACAACGGGTTTGATGATGAGCTGGCGTCCCGAGCGCGGCTACAATCGCTGGACGTGGCACGGCTACAACGAGGCGCTGTTTCTGTACGTGCTTGCCCTCGGCTCGCCCACACATCCCATCGGCTATGAAGGCTACGAGCACTGGCTCTCGACATACAAATGGAAGGAGCACTACGGAGAGACGCTTGCCAACTTCATGCCGCTGTTCGGTCACCAGTACTCGCATGCGTGGATCGACTTCCGCGGCATTCAGGACGCGTTCATGGAAGAAAAAGGGATCGACTACTTCGAGAACTCACGCCGTGCCGCGTATGTCCACCGAACATACGCCACGCAGAACCCCCATCAGTGGATAGACTACTCCGATTCGATCTGGGGACTGACGGCGTGTGATGGGCCGAAGGACACTTCGTTCGAGGTGAATGGCATTCTGAGGAAGTTCCGATCGTACTCTGCGCGCGGCACGGGCGCCGAAGAGGAGGTCGATGACGGAACGATTGCTCCGACCGGAGCTGCAGGATGTGTTCCCTTCGCACCGGAGATTGTCATCCCTGCTCTCAAGGCGATGCGCAACAAGTACGGCGACAAACTCTGGACGGAGTACGGCTTCGTGGATGCGTTCAATCCCACATATATTACTCCGCCAACGCCCAACGGCTGGTTCGACCACGACTATCTCGGAATAGATCAAGGACCAATTGTGTTGATGATCGAGAACCATCGCAACGGCTTTGTGTGGGATGTGATGAGAAAGAGCAAGTACATCGTTGAGGGGCTGAGGAAAGCGGGATTCACAGGAGGGTGGCTGGAAGAAGCGGAAGTGGCAACACAAAGCCGGTGAACCTGATGAACATCATTCGCGCGGCACACTATACCATGCTTGCAATGATTCTTGGTGCGGGTATCGACAGTTCCGCTTCTGGTCAGCAGCGTACGTCCTGCAATCCCATGAACATCGACTACGCCCACACCCCGATTCCCAACGCCGCGGCAAAAGGCAATCATCGCGCTACCGCCGATCCGGTGATCACGTTGTTCAAGGGACACTACTATCTGTTCTCCACCAACCAGTGGGGTTATTGGTGGTCGGACGATATGCTGCAATGGAACTTCGTCCCGCGTAAGTTCCTCAAGCCATGGCACAAGGTCCATGATGAGCTTTGTGCTCCAGCTACGCTTGTGTTGGGCGATACGCTTTTCGTCCTCGGCTCCGCTCACACACCCGACTTCCCGGTCTGGATGAGTACCAATCCGCAGGTGGATGACTGGAAGGAAGCGGTCGATTCATTCTGGGTACCCTCTGTGAAGTCGTCCGCACTCGCTGAGGGTCTCTCACCGTCTGGTGTTCAGGCATCGGACGGTACTCCAGAAAGGAAAGGCGCTTGGGATCCTGCATTTTTCCTCGATGATGACGGACGCGTGTATGTGTACTATGGCTCCAGCAATGTATATCCCATCTACGGCATTGAGATCGACCGAACGATATTCCAGCCGATAGGTGAACCGAAGGAGTTGATCTGCCTGCACAGCGACGTGTACGGCTGGGAGCGCTTCGGCGAGCACAACGACAACACGTTCCTCGATCCCTTCATTGAAGGGGCGTGGATGGACAAGCACAACGGCAAATACTACTTGCAGTACGGCGCTCCGGGCACGGAGTTCAGCGGCTATGCCGATGGTGTGTATGTGGGCGTTCATCCGTTGGGTCCGTTCACGTATCAGCCGCACAACCCGTTTTCCTACAAGCCCGGCGGATTCGCGCGAGGTGCAGGACATGGCGGGACGTTTCAGGACAGGTTCGGCAACTGGTGGCATGTTGCAACGATCGCAATCTCCGTCAAGAACAACTTCGAGCGCCGCATCGGGATGTTCCCCGCCGGTTTTGATAAGGATGGCGTCCTGTATGCGAATACCGCCTACGGCGATTATCCTCATGATCTCGCCCGCACCGAGCGCGATCATTTGCAGAGCCATTTCGCAGGCTGGATGCTGTTGAACTACAACAAGCCGGTGATGATCTCTTCCACTCTCGGCGGATACGCGCCCAACTTCGCCGTTGATGAGGACATCAGGACATACTGGAGCGCTGCCTCCGGCAACAAGGGCGAGTGGCTGCAAAGCGATCTCGGACAGGTATGCACCGTTCATGCAGTACAGGTCAACTATGCAGATCAGGATGCAGAGTTCGTCGGTAGGCAGCCGGGCATTTATCACCGGTATATGCTCTACCACTCGCTCGATGGTAAAGACTGGAAGGTGTTGGTTGACAAGAGCCGGAACACCACCGATGTGCCGCATGACTATGTGGAGCTTGTGAAGCCGGTGCAAGCGCGCTTCGTCAAGATCGAGAACATCCATATGCCTACAGGGAAGTTCGCGCTGAGCGATCTCCGTGTGTTCGGCAAAGGCCAGGGCAAGAAGCCCGCTCCGGTCAGGGATTTCGTTGTGTTGCGTGGCGAGAGTGAACGCCGGAACGCCTGGTTGAAATGGCGCTCATCGGACGACGCGACCGGCTACACGATCTACATGGGCATCGCGCCGGACAAGCTCTACAACAATGTGATGGTGTATGGCAGCAACGAGTACTACTTCCGGGGAATGCACCGGGATACACCGTACTATTTCCAGATTGAAGCGTTCAATGAAAACGGCGTCGGTGAGAGAACGCCTGTGATGAAAGTTGATTAAGGTTGAAGCGCCGCGGGTATGGAACCACAGATGGACACAGATGGACACAGATGGTGGCGGGATGTGAATTAAACCGATTCCTCCAAGCCATGGAAGCCATCGGTAGTGGTTCGACATGTCGAACCCCACACAAGGGCATTTTTTAAGACAGTTCCTCAGCGATCCCGTAGGGGTCGAGTGTCTGTAGGTTTGAGATCAAGTCGAAGCAGCCAACTCCAGAAGAGTTGAACAAGCCGGTCAGCAACAGAACATGATGACAAGAAATCGAACAATCACCCGTTCATCCATATGTCTTTGTGCCCTTTGCATCCTCTTGGCGCCTTGGCGGTTTTCTCACTTCCAGCCCCACCTCCTCGATGACTTCGAGGATCTCTCCGGCTGGCGTGCCATCCCGTCCGAAGGCGCAAAGCTCACCATCACCAGTGGTGAAGGCAGAACCGGCCGTGCAATGGTAATGGACTTCGACCTCACGGGAGTCCACGGCTACACCATCGCACAGAAGGACTTTCCACTGGAGCTGCCGTCGAACTACCAGTTCACGTTCGACATGAAGGCCGACATCCCGGTCAACAACTTTGAGTTCAAACTGCTCGACTATCACGACAACGTGTACTGGATCAAGAAGCTCAACGTAGGATATCCAAAGGAATGGGAGAAGCAGCGCATCAAGAAGCGGCACATCAACTATGCATGGGGCCCCGCCGGTGGCGGTGAAATCCGGCACGTCAAAGCAATCGAGTTTGTCGTCTCCACCGGAGAGGGAGGCAAGGGGAAGATCTTCATCGACAACTTTCGCTTCGAGCCGATAGATGATGAGCTGGCGAATGCCGCTCGTGCGGAGTTCGACGCATCGTCCATGGCGAAGGGGGGCGAGCCAAGAATGGATGACAAAGGAACTCTCCTCCAGAACTGGAAAGCGAACAGAAAGGAAGAGTGGCTCTCCATCAACTTCAATCATCTGAAAGAAATCGGCGGACTGGTGATTGATTGGGAGAAGTCCAACTACGCCACAGCCTACGATGTGCAACTCTCAGATGACGGCAAGGAGTGGTCAACGGCCTACAACGTCACGGACGGCAATGGCGGTCGCGACTACATCTATCTGCCTGAGAAGGATGCGCGAGTTCTGCGAGTCAGTTTCAACAAGAGCGCTAGCGGCAAGGGATACGACGTTCAGCGAATGGAAGTAAGGGGACCGGAGTTCTCTGAGACTCCGAATCACTTCTTCGCCGCGACCGCGAAAGAATCCCCAAGGGGACACTATCCACAATACTTCTTGAACGAGCAGAGCTACTGGACCATCGTCGGCACGAGCGGCGATACGAAGGAAGCACTGATCAACGAGCTTGGCGCGATTGAGGTGGACAAGCTGCGGTTCTCGCTCGAGCCGTTCCTCTATATCGGCGGGAGACTCATTACATGGCATGATGTGGCGCGCGAGCAATCGCTCCTCAGTGACTATCTCCCCATTCCTTCGGTCGTGTGGAAGTATGGTGGATTGAAACTGACAACACGGTCATTCTCTGCGGGGACACCGGGGAATTCCCTCCTCATCATCACATACAAAATCGAGAACACAGGCGGTGCTCCGCCACAGGGGAGCCTCTTCGTTGCGCTGCGTCCGTTTCAGGTCAATCCACCGTGGCAATGGTTGAACATCGTTGGCGGTGCAGCGCGCATTGACAGCATCCGCAATGAAAACGGAGTGCTGCGTGTACAGGACAAGACGGTCATTCCGGTCTCGGACTTCAGCGCGTTTGGCGCTACCAACTTCGACAGCGGAGAAATCACCGAGTACCTCCAGCGAGGGACTCTTCCTCGGATGCAGAATGTGACTGACACCAGGGGTTTTGCTGCGGCTGCGTTGCGGTACGATTACAATCTCACTTCGGGTACATCAAAAGAGTTCCACATCGTTGTGCCGTTTCATCACTGGAGCGGCTCGCCAACGCTAAACATGGCCGATGGCGCCGATATCTATGTCAATCTCGCTCTCGCGTCCACGGTGCAATTCTGGGAGTCGAAGCTTGATAGGTTCCACATCAGGCTTCCTGCTGCCGCCCAGCCAATCATCAACACCATCAAGTCGAGCCTCTCGTATATCTTCATCAACCGTGATGGGCCGGGAATTCAGCCGGGCTCGCGCAGCTACGAGCGCTCATGGATTCGCGATGGGTCGCTCACCTCGACTGCGTTGCTTGAGCTGGGCATTCAAGACGAAGTGAGGGAGTACGTCGATTGGTACGCGGGGTACCAGTTTCCGAACGGCAAGATCCCGTGCGTTGTCGACCAGCGGGGCGGCGATCCAACCAATGAGCATGACAGTCATGGACAGATGATCTACGTGATCATGCAGTATTTCCATTTCACGAAGGACACGGTATGGCTGCGGAGCAAGTGGGAGACTGTTGTGAAGACGGTCCGCTTTATCCAGTGCCTGCGTGCCGAGCGCAAGACGGATGAGTACAAGCACGGCCCGCTCGAGAAGCGTGCGTTCTACGGACTCGTTCCCGAGTCGATCAGTCACGAGGGCTATTCCGCCCACCCGATGCACTCATATTGGGATTGCTTCTTCGTCCTGCGTGGATTGAAAGACGCGACTGCGATTGCAACGATCCTTGGTGAAAAGAAACTCGCTGCAGAGTTTGCCGCCGAGCGCGACGACTTCAGGAAGGACTTCTATGCATCCATCCGCCTTGCAATGAAGAACCACAACATTGACTATATCCCCGGGTGCGTGGAGCTTGGTGACTTTGACGCCACATCGACTACGATCGGCGTTCAGCCGGCCAACGAGCTGGGGAATATCCCGGAGCCACAGTTGCACCGGACGTTTGACAAGTACTTCGAATACTTCACAAAGCGACGTAACGGTCAGATTGAATGGAAGGATTACACACCCTATGAAACGCGGGTCATCGGTACGTTTGTGTATCTCGATCAGAAACAGCGGGCACATGAAGCACTGGAGTTCTTCATGAACGACCGGCGCCCTGTCGGGTGGAACCACTGGGCGGAGGTTGTCCACCGTGATCCCCTCACGCCGAAGTTCATCGGCGACATGCCGCATACATGGGTAGGCTCGGACTTCATCCGCTCGGTGCGGGCTATGTTCGTGTATGAGCGCGAGCAGGATAACGCGCTCGTGGTTGGAGCGGGGCTTGCGGACGCGTGGGTCCATGATCCGGCGGGAGTCGAGGTCAGAAATCTCCCGACCTACTACGGCCCAGTCAGTTACTCTGTGAAAATGCAAGAGAATAGTGTTATAGCAAATATCAGCGGCGACGTGAAGTTGCCGGCAGGGAAAGTTGTTTTGAAGTCGCCGTTCTCGCAGAGGATCAGGTCGGCAACAATCGATGGCAAGAAAGTGAGTGTGTCCAAGACAAACGAGGTTGTGATCGGCACGCTGCCCGCAAGGCTTGAGTTGAAGTACTGAGATTCACGTGAAAGGATTCAAATGCTTATCAGGCCGATGTCGCAACAGCACGAGATCCATTCGTAGGGACGTTCAATTGAACGTCCCTACAGTCGCCAGCTACACCAAGTGTGAACCCAGGTTACATGTCTCGCAAGCAACTTTCTCTTAACGGCCACTGGCAGATCGCCCCAGGGCAGAAGGACACTGCACCACTGCAGTGGTCGCACGAGATTCCTGTGCCCGGACTTGCGGACCTTGCCGATCCGGCATACGAGTGGAGAACGCACGAGTATCACTGGTATCGAAAGGGGTTTTCCGTTTCTGCAGATGATCGCTCGCCTTCGGCTTTCCTAAAGATCGGACAGGCGATGTTCGGCACGGCAGTGTGGTTGAACGGCCAGCATCTCGGCGGAGACATTGCTTGCTACACATCCCAGGAGTACGACATCTCATCTCACATCTGTCGCGGAGAAGAGAATGAGCTGCTTGTGCGTGTTGGGGCAAAGACCACGCTCCCTCCTGAAAGTGCTGTCGGCAAAGACCAGGAACGCACGGAGTTCATCCCGGGTATCTGGGGAGATGTCGAACTCTTCCTCACCGGGAACCCGCGCATCAAACTCGTGCAGGTGATTCCGCATATTGATTCGTCTGTTGCCGAGGCGAGGCTATGGATTGAGAACCGTTCGGATAACGACGTTTTGGCTGACCTGGTTTGCAGAGTGATTGACAAGAAATCCCGCAAGCCTGTCTCTGCGGAAACGAAGCACGTCGTTGACCTCCCTGCCCATGCTGAACGTACGGTTACCCTCGAGATGAGGATCGAGAACCCCACGCCCTGGTCACTAGACAACCCGTTTCTCTACGCACTTGAATCCAGAATCCTGAATCTTGACAAGTCGAGTCATCGACTAGAATCCAGAGCCCCGAATTCTGAATTCCCTCTTGATTCCTGCCTCACCACCTTCGGCATGCGCGAGTTCAAGATCGTCGGCTCTGACTTTTTCCTGAACGGGAAACGGATCTTCCTCCGGGGCGGCAACATCGCCTTCCATCGTTTCCTCTCTGATGCGGATCGTCGGACGCTGCCCTGGGATATCGATTGGGTGAAGCGGTTGCTCATCGACATTCCCAAATCACATAATTTCAACTTCTTCAGAAACCATCTCGGACAGATGTACAACCGGTGGTATGATATCGCCGATGAGCATGGCCTGCTTCTGCAAAACGAGTGGAAGTTCTGGACCACGACCGGCACGAAAGAGCAAATCACCAGAGAGTTCACACGCTGGCTGCAGGACAACTGGAACCATCCCAGTATCATCATCTGGGATGCGTTGAACGAATGCTCAGATCCTGTCGTCCAGAACGAGATTGTCCCGGAGATGAAGAAACTCGACCCGAGTCGCCCGTGGGAGTCCGTGGACTTCATTGAGCAACACCCGTACATCTACTCGCTCGGTCCGGTGTTGAACGAGCGAAGGTTCGGGTGTACAGTGTCGCTGGACGATATCGAAAAGATGGATACACCGTCGGTGGTGAACGAATTCCTCTGGTGGTGGCTCGACAAGGACTGGAACCCGACGCTCCTTACGCGTGAAGTCGTTGAACGATGGCTCGGAAAGGACTACACGCAGGCCGATTTGGTGGCACGACAGTCATTTCTTGCGCAGGAGGTTGTTGAGTTGTTCCGTCGTATGCGAGTCGATGCGATACAACCGTTCGTCTATCTGAGCAATAATGCCGGGCCAACGGCCAACTGGTTTGTCGGCGACATCAAGGAACTTCAGCCAAAACCTGTGATGGCAACGCTCAAAAATGCTTTCTCGCCGTTTGGAATCAGCCTTGAGTTGTGGGACAGGCACTTTCTTGCGGGCGAGTCACGCGCGGTGCGGTTGTTTGTCTTCAACGATGATCCGGTGGCGCGGACAGGACGAGTGCGCTACGGTGTGGTACGGTTCGATGGCGGGTGGACATATGAAACCTCGCACGCCGTTGCTGCGGAGCCGGGCGATTGTTATATCACGCCAATTCAAATCATACTTCCCCGACATCCGGGTGAGTACAGAATTCGAGCGGAGTTGCACGAAGACGGTGGAAGCAGCGTAACCTATTCCGAGAAGATCGCTCATGTGTTCATTCCGCCAGAAGTGGATGCTCATGCGGTACGCCCGCATGTTCTCCTCATGGAGAGTTCCGGGGAAATCACCCGCTTCCTTGCGTCGCACCGATATCCGGTTGGGACGCTCGGTGCCGATCGGTTTCGGCCCGACACTGTTATTGTTGTAAGCGATGGCTTGGTGCGAAGCCCGGGGTACGCGCAGTGCATACCAGAGTTGAGTGGTATGGTGAAGTCCGGAGCAACCCTTGTTTTGATTGAGCCCGAATATGATGTTCACGCCAAACAAGACATTACTGCACTGGAAAGCTTGTGCCTTACCATCGGGCGTCGCGTTGATGCGGAGAAGGGTGGGTATGACTCGTACGTGTTTGCGGAGTCTCAAGACCATCCATTATGGAGGGGCATCGAGAAGAAGCACCTTCAGATGTTCAACGGCGGCTTCGGTGGAGAGATTGTCTCTCAGCATGATGTGACAACGACTTCTCCTCACACAGTGTTAGCACGATGCGGATTGCAACTCAAGGTGCCGGCGGTGTTCGAGGTTCCGTACGGCAAAGGAAGCGTCATGGTCTCACGCTTGCAACTGAGAGGGCGCCTCTTGTCGTCAAACGGCATCTCGGGTTCGCTATATAGCCGCAGAGTCGATCCGGTCGCGCAGCAGTATCTTTTAAATCTGGTTGCCTTTGCCGTGAGTGACTGATGCAGGAGGCAAGATCTCAATACATAGCCACACTTCTCGCACTGATTCTATTTACGGGGTGCGGCGAGTCCAACGAGTGGAAGCTTGCAGTCGGACAACACTCGTACAGCTTCGAGACGACGATAACCAAGACCATCGGTGCCAGGTTTCTGCTGTACCATCCCAAAACACTCGGGCAGGCACAAAAGAAGTGGCCATTGCTTATCTTCCTTCACGGCGGGGGTGAGGCTGGTGACAACCTTGAGAAAGTCAAGGCTCACGGTCCGCCGAGATTGGTGGAGACGAAGGATGATTTTCCGTTCATTGTTGCCTCGCCGCAGACACCGACAGGCTCCGGCTGGTCGGTGGAGGTGCTGAATGTGCTGCTCGATGAGTTGCTCGCCCGACTGCCGATTGATGCAGACCGCGTGTACTTGACGGGTCTGAGCAGAGGCGGTTACGGCACGTGGCACTTTGCATGTGCATACCCGGAACGCTTCGCTGCCATAGCACCAATCAGTGGCGGCGGTTACCCCGATGCTGTGTGCAGACTGAAGAATGTGCCGGTCTGGGTTTTCCATGGAGCGAAGGATGACGTCATCAACATCAGTGAAAGCAGACGCATGGTGGAACCGCTGAAAGCGTGCGGGGGCAATGTGAGGTTCACGATCTATCCCGATGCCGATCACGATGCATGGACGGAGACGTATGCCAATCCTGAACTGTATGAGTGGTTCCTGTCGCATACAAGGCACAGGCAAGACTCTCGTTGAGGAATGCACCACATGATGCTGTTTCCTTACCTGCTGCTGTTTCTCACACCGGCATCATCGCCCGATGAAGACGCAGGCCTGTTTTGCGTGATGACCTACAACATCAGGTACGCCGGCGATGAACAGACAGAAGGAATCAACTCCTGGAACAACAGGAAGTCTCTCGTTGCTTCAGTGATACGGTTCCACAGGGCGGACATCGTCGGACTCCAGGAAGCACTCAAGCACCAGCTTGACGACCTGGTTGAGCTTCTGCCGGGATATGCGTGGGTCGGCGTCGGGCGAGACGATGGAAAAGCGGGAGGAGAGTTCTCGGCAATCATGTTCAAACAAGAACGGTTTGAGGTTCTTGAGCACTCAACCTTCTGGCTCTCCGAGACGACTGAGAAGCCTTCCAGAGGCTGGGATGCGGCGTTCAATCGCGTTGTTACCTGGGCAAGAATGAACGATAGACGTACCAACAGGACATTCTATTTCTTCAATACCCATTTCGATCATCAAGGAAATCAGGCGAGGGCGCAGAGTGCCCTGCTCTTGAAACGGAAGGTCGCACAGATTGGTGGTCACTCTCCAACTATCATTACAGGCGACTTCAACTTCAGACCCGAATCAGATGCATACAGAAGTCTCACTGATGACAACGGCTTTGTGGATGCACAGGAAGCCTCGCGACATGGACACTACGGGTCCATGATCACATTCAATGATTTCGGCAGGTCGGTTGTGGAAGGGAACAAGATCGATTACATTCTCGTCAAGAACAATGTGGAAGTCATCCAGCATGGCATCATCTCGGAGACCTTTGACGGAAGATTCCCTTCGGATCATATGCCTGTTCTGGCAGAAGTCCAAATACCATAGAGTGGTTTTCCGACTACTACGGGTTCGAACATGAACGGACGATTCATTGTCGTCACCATTGGGTTGTGGGCGATCGTCGCACTAGCACGGGCTCAGGCCACTCGCGACGATTTCACCATCGAACAGAGGGTTGATTCACTCATTGCAATTATGACCCTCGAAGAGAAACTCGGCCAGTTGAACCAGCCTGCTGCGCGCGGAGAGTGGTCTGGGTTTCAGCGCGGTATCTCCGACGAACAAAAAGATATGGTAAGGAACGGACAGGTTGGGTCGTTTCTCAATGCAGCAGGAGCTCAGGCAACGCGGGAGATTCAGCGGATCGCTGTGGAAGAGTCGCGTCTCGGCATCCCATTGATCTTTGCCTACGACGTGATCCACGGGTACCGGACGATCTTCCCTATTCCCCTGGGGGAGGCAAGCACTTGGAATCCAGACTTAATAGAGCAAGCGGCACGGGTTGCGGCACGAGAAGCTTCTACTGCCGGATTGCACTGGACGTTTGCGCCAATGGTGGATATTGCCCGCGATCCCCGCTGGGGACGGATCGCAGAAGGATCGGGGGAGGATCCATATCTCGGATCTGCAATGGCAGCTGCCCGTGTGTGGGGATTTCAGGGAAGGGACATGAGCACAACGGGTTCGCTTCTTGCCTGTGTAAAGCATTTCGCAGCGTACGGGGGTGCCGAGGCGGGTCGTGACTACAATACCGTCGATATCTCGGAGCGCACGCTTCGCACTGTCTATCTCCCTCCATTCAAGGCAGCTGTCGATGCGGGCGTCGGCACCTTCATGACGGCATTCAACGAAATCGGCGGCGTGCCGAGCACAACGAGTTCGTTACTGCTCTCGACGATCCTCCGCGATGAGTGGAAGTTCACGGGCATCGTTGTCAGCGACTGGACGGCAATCAAGGAGTTGATGCTCCACGGCATTGCTGGGACGAGCGGTGAAGCCGGCAGACTCGCACTTCAAGCGGGTGTGGACATTGATATGGAAAGCGGCATCTATCTCAAGGATCTTCCCGAGCTTGTCCGTCAGAAGAAGCTCGCTCAGGAAGTTGTGGACCGTTCAGTCCGGCATGTGCTGAGAATGAAATTCAAACTTGGCCTGTTCGATAATCCATACCGGAACAGCGATCCTCTGCTTGAAGAGTCTGTCCAGCTCACCAGCGAGCATCGATCGCTGGCCCGAGAAGTTGCCGCGCAGTCTTTTGTACTCCTGAGAAACGAGAACGATGTCCTCCCGATCAGGAAGAACCTGAAGACGATAGGGGTCATTGGATCGCTCGCTGAAAACAGGCGTGATCCTATGGGGGGCTGGGCCGCTCTGGGCAAAGTCGAGGATATCGTTACAGTCCTAGAAGGAATCAAAAGCAAAGTTCCTTCTCAAACACAGGTGATATATGCAAGAGGTTGTCCCATCGATTCAATTGACAGAAGCGGGTTTGGCGAAGCAAGGCGCGTTGCCAGGCAGGCCGATGCGGTCATTCTTGTTATCGGTGAGGCTGCATGGATGAGCGGCGAGGCGGCAAGCCGGACAGACCTCGGACTTCCCGGCGTGCAGGAGGAATTGGTGAGAGAAATTCACAACACAGGCAAACCTGTTGCCGTGGTGCTGATGAACGGGCGTCCGCTTACCATTCCATGGGTGTACGAGAGCATCCCGGCGATTCTCGAAACATGGTTCCCCGGAACAGAAGCGGGCAACGCCATCGCCGATGTGCTCTTCGGAGATGTAAGTCCGGGTGGAAAGCTACCGGTCACGGTTCCCCGGTCCGTCGGACAAATCCCCATCTACTACAACCACAAGAACACGGGACGGCCCGCGTCGGAAAAAGATCGCTTCACCTCGAAGTACCTCGATAGTCCTGTTACACCGCAGTTTCCGTTTGGCTATGGTTTGAGCTACACAACATTCGCGTACAGCAACCTGACACTGAGCAAGAACAGAATGGGCACCTCTGACTCTCTACGGGTCAGCGTGCGTGTGCGGAACGAGGGACAGCGAGCCGGAGACGAGGTCGTGCAGTTGTATATCAAGGATGTCGTTGCGAGTGTTACCCCGCCGGTGAAGGAACTCAAGGGGTTCCAGCGCGTTTCACTGAAGTCTGGCGAGCAGAAAACCGTTACATTCACCCTGCGTGCTAATCAGCTTGCTTTGTACGGTTTGGACATGAAGAGAGTGGTCGAACCCGGAGTGTTCAAGGTGTTCGTTGGCGGAAATTCTGTTGATGTGTTGGAGACGGAGTTCGAGGTTGTGGAGAGGTGAGCCTGAATCTGCTATGACACAACATTCGTTGGAGAATACACGCATCAGACCCGAACGTTCTGGGTATCTCATTTGCCTTGGCATCCTCAGTGGTTTTTCACTGTTTGCCATCAATGGCTGCGCCTCAAAGACCGACGACCGCACCGAGGTTGTCTTCTGGGCGCTTGGCGCGGAAGGCGAGCATGTCGCGAAGCTGATGCCCGAGTTCGAGCGCAGGCACCCCGACATCAAGGTGCGGGTGCAGATGATCCCATGGAACGCCGCACACGAGAAGCTGCTCACCGCGTTCGCCGGACGATCACTCCCCGACATGGCGCAAATCGGCAATACGTGGGTGCCGGAGTTCCATTTGCTGAATGCCCTCGAAGACCTCAGTCTGTATGTACAACAATCAACCGCTCTGAATGAGACGAGCTACTTCCACGGCATCTGGGATACAAACGTCATCGACTCCGCCGTGTATGGGATTCCCTGGTATGTTGATACGCGCGTGATGTTCTATCGCGTGGACTTGCTCGCACAAGCAGGTTACACCCGGCCGCCCATCTCGTGGGATGAATGGTTCGATCTGTCTGACAGACTGGTGAGGAACGGAATTGCAGAACACAGCATCTTCTTCCCCACAAACAACGAATGGGCTCCACCCGTGCTCATGGGTGTGCAGATGGGATCGCAGCTCCTG
>Ga0326597_10007083_pt1 | contig 15285 bp, 15 predicted proteins | sample RVTome_12_FD_203789 | JGI IMG/M metagenome (GOLD analysis project Ga0326597, IMG submission 203789) | Soil microbial communities from uranium-contaminated site in the Upper Colorado River Basin, Wyoming, United States - RVT100D185 | ecosystem: Environmental > Terrestrial > Soil > Contaminated >... | reverse complement strand
TGCCGCAGCAGCTCTCGATACCGAAGAAGGGTCAGAAAGGGGCCTGAAGAACGGTGGTCAGCGAGATAAACTGCTGGCTGCAGTGCGGGGGCGTCACCACCCGTCGAGCGCCCGAAGCGCAAGACCCCCCTCAATGAACCCTCTCCAGTTGCTTCCGGAAATAGTCGATGGTCAGCGCCAGCCCCTCGGAGATGTCCACAACAGGCTGCCATCCGAGCCGCGCCCTCGCCAGGCCTATATCCGGCTGGCGGATACGGGGATCGTCCACCGGCAGAGGGAGAAACTCAATGCCGGATGTGTTGCCGGTCGCTTGGAGGACCAGGCGGGCCAACTCGATGACCGTGAACTCCTTGGGGTTCCCTAAGTTCACCGGCTCCACCTCATTCGACATCAAGAGGCGGTACAGTCCTTCGACCATGTCGGAGACGTAGCAGAAGCTCCGCGTCTGTGAGCCGTCGCCGTAAACGGTCAGCGGCTGGCCCAGGAGCGCCTGGTTGATGAAGTTGGATACCACCCGGCCATCGTTCGGTCGCATGCGCGGCCCGTACGTGTTGAAGATCCTCGCAATGCGCGTCTCAAGGCCGTGAAACCGATGATAGGCCATGGTCATCGCCTCAGCGAATCGCTTTGCCTCGTCGTACACGCCGCGCGGACCGATCGGGTTCACGTTTCCCCAGTAGTCCTCCCGTTGCGGATGAACCAGAGGATCCCCGTACACCTCGGAGGTCGAGGCCAGGAGGAAACGAGCCCCCTTTGCCTTGGCCAAGCCCAGCGCCTTGTGGGTCCCGAGAGAGCCAACCTTCAGGGTCTGGATCGGGAGGCGCTGATAATCGACGGGGCTTGCGGGAGACGCGAAGTGCAGCACATCATCCAGCGGGGCTTCGATGTCCAGGTACTCTGTGACGTCCAGCTTGATGAAACGGAACGCCTCGTGGTCCAGCAAGTGCGCGACGTTCTCCATCCGGCCGGTGATCAAGTTGTCCAGGCAGATGACCTCGTGGCCCTCCTGGATCAAGCGATCGCAGATGTGAGACCCGAGGAAGCCGGCGCCGCCGGTGATCAGGGTGCGGGGCATGGCACAGGTTCCAGGTATCGGGTTTCGGGTTTCGGGTTAGGAGCAGACTCTGATCGTGACTCCCGGATTCTCGAACTCTGAACTTTGAACTCTGAACTTTGAACTACTGTCACCGCCCGATCCCCAGGTAATCGAAACCCATCGATTTCATCTTCTCGCGGTCGAACAGGTTACGCCCGTCCAGGATGAGGGGCCGCCGCATGAGTGCCTTCACGCGCGTCAGGTCAAGGCTCTCAAACTCCTTCCACTCCGTGGCTACCACTACCGCATCTGCGCCAGTGACGGCCTCGTACGGGTCCCGGCAGAACACGGCAGACGCGATCTCCCCCCGCGCCTTCTCCATCGCCTTCGGGTCGTAGGCCCTGACCACAACGCCCTCGGCCAGAAGATGCTTGATGAGCGCGATGGCTGGGGAGTAGCGCACGTCATCGGTGTCCGGCTTAAACGCCAATCCCAATACGCCGACAACCTTCTCCTTGAGATTCCAGAGCTGGTCCTTGAGCTTCTTAATCGCCTGTGGGATCCGAGCCTGGTTGATCCGATCAACTTCCCGGAGCAGCTGGAAATCGTGGCCGCACCTCTCCGCGATCTTGACGAACGCTTGGAGGTCCTTCGGAAAGCAGAAGCCTCCGAATCCGAGGCCTGCCTTGAGGAAGGCTCGACCGATCCGGGCGTCGAGCCCCATCCCCTCCGCGACGAGCTCCACGTCGGCGCCCACCAGTTCACAGAGATCGGCCACGCTATTGATGAAGGAAATCTTTGTAGCCAAAAAAGCGTTCGACGCGTGCTTGATCAGCTCGGCGCTCCGGATGTCGGTTACGACGAATGGGACGGGCTCCGTCGCGGAGCAAGTGGAGTGGACGGGGCAGACGAACGTCCGGCGGATAATAGGGTCATACATCTCCCGAAGCAGGCGCTCGGCCCTCGGATGTCCCACCCCGACGACGATCCGGTCGGGGTGCAGAAAGTCGATCACCGCGCTGCCCTCGCGCAGGAACTCGGGATTGGAGGCGACGTCGAACTCGACCTGGCCGCCGTCGCCATAGACGCGGAGCGTCTTCTCGATCCACATCCCGGTTTGGACCGGAACCGTGCTCTTCTCGACGACCAGCTTATAGGAAGAAGAGAGCTCCCCGATCCGCCGGGCCACCTGCTCCACCGCTGACAGATCGGCATCCCCGTCCTCCAGGGGCGGCGTCCCCACGCAGATAAACACCGCCGTGGCAGCTTCCATCCCCTCGTTGAGATCAGCCGTGAAGGCGAGGCGACGCTCCCCAACGTTTCGTGCCACCAACTCCTCAAGCCACGGCTCATAGATTGGCATCTCCCCCGCTTGCAGAGCCTCGATCTTCTGCCGCTCGTCGTCAACACACACGACCCGGTGGCCGATCTCCGCCAGACAGGTCCCGGCGACAAGGCCGACGTACCCTGTTCCAACGATGCAGATTCTCACTTGGACCTATGCTTGGGCGAGGGGCTGGCTGCTGACGACCCTCCGGCATAACTCCGGAGATCGGCATCCACCATCATTTCGATCAGCTCACGGAATCCGACCTTCGGCTGCCAGCCCAGCACGCGCTTGGCCTTCGACGCGTCGCCCTGCAGCAGATCGACTTCAGCGGGTCGCTTTAGCTCCGGATCCTCAACGACGTGTCGCTGCCAATCGAGGCCGGCCCTTGCGAAGGCCACTTCAATGAGCTCCCGGACCGAGTGAGTCTCGCCAGTCGCAATCACGTAGTCATCCGGGGTGTCCTGTTGAAGCATCATCCACATCGCCTCGACGTAATCGCCCGCGTATCCCCAGTCGCGTCGAGCGTCGAGGTTCCCCAAGCGGAGCTCCGTAGCCAAACCATGCTTGATTCTCGCCACCCCGTCCGTCACCTTCCGCGTCACAAACTCCTTGCCCCTCCGCGGAGATTCGTGATTAAAGAGGATCCCGGAGCAGGCGAACAGACCGTAACTCTCCCGGTAATTGACTGTGATCCAGTGGCCATAGAGCTTCGCCACGCCGTACGGACTTCTGGGGTAGAACGGCGTCCGCTCATTCTGCGGGACCTCATGCGTCTTCCCGAACATTTCGCTCGTGCTGGCCTGGTAGAGCCTAATACTTGGATCAACCAAGCGGATCGCCTCCAGGAGTCGGGTTACCCCGACGGCGGTAATCTCCGCCGTGAGCACCGCTTGCTCCCAGGACGTCGGAACGAACGACTGGGATGCGAGGTTGTAGATCTCGTGAGGCCGGATTTCTCTGAGCAGATGAGTGAGGGATGATTGATCGAGCAGATCCCCCTGTCGCAGTGTGATCAGCTCGCGCACATGTTCGATCCGCTCGAACGGATCGGTGCTGGCCCGGCGAGCCATCCCGATCACATGATAGCCCTCCTTCAGGAGAAACTCCGCGAGGTAGGAACCGTCCTGGCCTGTGATCCCCGTGATCAGGGCTCGCCGTTGCGTCACCGTGTCTCCCCGACAAGCCGTTTCACTTCCTGTGACCGTCCCTTGGAACAGACCAGCACGCCGTGCTGTGACGCCACCACAATCATGTCTGACACCCCGAGCGTGGCCACCCGCTGATCCGTCGAGATGATGACCGAACCGGAGGTATCGAGGCTTCGAACCTCCCCGATGATCACGTTGCCGTTCTCTTCAGCCGGAAGCACCCGGGCCAGCGCATCCCATGAACCGAGGTCGTCCCAGGCGAACTCGGCGGGGATCATCACCACGCCACTGTCCATTTGTTCCAGCACCCCGTAGTCCACCGACAGCCCGCGGAAGGCTGAGAACTCCCGGACCAGCACATCCTCCATCCCCCAGGCCTCCCGGATGCGACAGAATCCCGCCCACTCTTCAGGCATATGTCGGGCGAGCAGGTCCTGGATGGTCCTGCTGCGCCAGACGAACATGCCGCTGTTCCAATAGTAGCGACCTTCCTGCAGGAGCTTCCAGACGGTGTCCAGGTCGGGTTTCTCCACGAACCGTCGGACGGTGAATGCGCCCGGAGCATCGGAGAGTGCCTCGCCCGCCTCCAGATACCCGTACCCGATCTCGGGTCGCGTCGGGGGGATCCCGATGGTGGCAACCCACGTCGGGTGCAGCTCGATGAGGTCGAACGCGCGCCGCAATCCCGCCGCAAACGCCTCTCCATTGGGGATGTGGTGATCGGCAGGCAGCACAGCCATGACGGCCTCCGGGTCCCGGCGCTCCAGATACAGAGAGGCAAATCCCACAGCCGCGGCAGTATCCCTCCCAAAGGGCTCGAGCAGCAGATTGCCCTCGGGGAGTTCGGGAAGCTGCGCTCGGACCAGGTCGGCATGCGCTCGACCGGCCACCACCAGAATCTGAGCCCAGGGCACGATGAGCCGCACCCGCCGCACCGTGGCCTGAAGAAGCGACTCGTGACCAACCAGACGAAGGAACGCCTTGGGCTGTGCCCCCGTACTTAATGGCCAGAATCGCTCCCCCCGTCCGCCCGCGAGCACGACGGCGAAGGCGTGGTCAATCCCCATGGCTGGCGCGATTCCCTCTCACGTCCCATCGCCTCGACCATAGTCGTCATGAAGGCGGACGATATCGTCTTCACCGAGATAGGGGCCACTCTGAATCTCGATGATGGTCAAGGGAAGCGGGCCGGGGTTCTCGATCCGATGGGACGTGCCCGCGGGGACGAAGGCCGATTCCTGGGGATGGACATCAGCGATCTGTTCCCCGATAGTCACCCTGGCCAAGCCGGACACCACAATCCAATGCTCACTCCGATGATGGTGAAACTGGAGGCTCAGGCGACAGCCAGGATTCACGTCGATCTGCTTGACCTTGTACGCCTTTCCCTCCCCGAGAACCGTCCATCGCCCCCACGGGCGTATCTCGGTGATACCCGCAAGCACTGACTCCGGAGCCTGTTGTGAGTGTTTTGGTTCCAACCGCCCTCCCCCTCATCAGGGAACACCTTCCCCGAACAAGCCGATATGGCGCGGCCCGCCAGAGGTTCCGATGAATGTATACAACTATGCCGTGGAAGTCAATCGGATTGCGGACAAGGGCGAGAGAGTTCACCGTAGGTTCGGTCGTAGTACTGCCGGTAGTCGCCGTCCTTGACGCGCCGCCACCAAGACTCGTTCTCCTGATACCAGCGAATCGTCTCAAGAAGCCCGGCCTCGAAGGTGTGGCGAGGCGTCCAATGCAGCTCCCGTCGGAGCTTACTGGCATCGATCGCGTATCTCCGATCGTGCCCCAACCGGTCCGTCACATGGGCGATCAGCGCATCAGACTTCTCGAGGGCGCTGAGGATCAGACGAGCCACGTCGATATTCGCCCGCTCGCTGTTGCCGCCGATATTGTAACTTTCGCCCTCGCGGCCCCTCTTGAGAATCAGCGTCAGCGCTTCACAGTGATCCTCCACGTGAAGCCAGTCGCGGACGTGAAGCCCGTCGCCATACAGCGGGAGCGGTTCGTTGGCGAGCGCATTGGTGATAAACAGCGGGATGACCTTCTCAGGGAACTGGTAGGGGCCATAGTTGTTGCAACTGCGGCCGATGATCACCGGCAAGCGGTAGGTGTGAAAACACGCATGAGCGAGGAGATCCGCCGCCGCCTTGCTGGCCGCGTACGGACTGTTCGGAGAAAGGGGGCTCTGCTCTGTGAAGCGGCCGCTCGGTCCAAGCGAGCCGTACACCTCGTCTGTGGACACCTGCAGCATCCTCGGGACCCGGCGCCGACGACATGCGTCCAACAGGATCTCGGTCCCCAGGACATTAGTCTCTATAAACGCCCTTGCGTCCTGGATACTCCGGTCCACATGGGACTCGGCGGCAAAATTCACCAGGGCGTCGAACTGCGTCCCCAACACCTCATTCACTAATTCGGCGTCGCAGATGCTCCCCTTCACGAAGCGGTATCGGGGATTTCCCTCGGCATCGGCGAGATTCTCGAGGTTGCCGGCGTAGGTCAGCTTATCAAGGTTGAGAACGGTGCAATCCGGCTCTGTAGTAAGGAGATGGCGGATGAAGTTCGACCCGATGAATCCGGCCCCGCCGGTCACGAGGATACGCATGTCTTAAATCAGTTCCACGTTCCAAGTTCCAAGTTCCAAGTTGGGACGAAGTGCCGAGTGCCAGGTTCCAGGTTCCAGGTTGGGAAACAGAATTCCGAGTTCAAAGAACCTGGAACTGCGAAGCGGAACTTGGAACCTGGCACCTGGAACGGTTTCATACCAACCCGACTTGGCTGCTATCGCCCAGCATGAGGCGGTAGGCCTTCGGTTTGCCGTCGGACCGGAATACCTCGACGCTCTTCCCGATCAAGCTATCCTCCAACCTGCCGCCGATATCGGTGATCCGGCTGTGGTCGAGGATGATGCTGTGCTCGATCTCGCTGTTCTGCACCAGGGTGTCGTGATAGATCGAGGTGAATGGTCCGATGTAGGAATTGATGATCTGGCACCGCTTGCCGATGATCACTGGCCCTCGAACGGTGCTGGACACCACCCTCGCCCCCTGCTCCACGACCACCTTGCCGATGAGCTGCGAGGCCTCATCCACCTCGCCGTCCACCCTCGAGGTAATGGCCTCGAGCATGATCCTGTTGGCCTCCAGCATGTCTTCAAGCTTTCCGGTATCCTTCCACCAGCCGCTGATCACGTGTGGATGGACACGATATCCTTTGTCGATGAGATATTGGATCGCGTCGGTGATCTCCAGCTCGCCCCGAGGCGATGGCTTGATGGCGTGGACCGCCTCGAAGATCGTCTTGTCAAACATATAGACGCCCACGAGCGCGAGGTCGCTTTTCGGGTTGGGGGGCTTCTCCTCCAGGGAGACCACCCGCCCATTCCGAAGCTCCGCCACCCCAAACCGTTGCGGGTCACGGACCTTGGCAAGCAGGATCTGAGAGTTGGGCTGGAGCTGCTTGAACGCTTCCACCAGAGAACGGATCCCGTCTTTGACCAGATTATCCCCGAGATACATGACGAATGACTGATCTCCGAGAAACGTTTCGGCGATCTTGACCGCGTGGGCCAGACCGAGGGGCGCCTCCTGCTCGATATAGGAGACGTGGAGGCCCCACCGCGCGCCATCGCCTACCGCTTCCCGAATCTCTTGCTTCGTCTCGCCCACCACGATCCCAACCTCCCGGATCTGGGCGTCCGCAATCGCCTCCAACGCATAGAAAAGGATCGGTTTATTGGCGATGGGTACGAGTTGTTTAGCGCTGGTGTGGGTGATGGGACGCAAGCGGGTCCCCCGACCACCGCTCAGGATCAAGGCCTTCATCGCGGCGCCTCCGTTGAGCGAGGCCCTTCCAGCGCCTCCTGGAGGTCGATCGAGGCAGCGATCAGTGACGGGTCGTCGAGCGCCTTGAGGGCCGAGGTCGCAAGCGCAGGCCCTTCCTCGTCATCGCTCTCGAATTGTCGGAGCAGGAAGGGAATGGCCTGGGCACGATGATCGAGAGGCGAACGAAGACGCCATCTGAACACATCGGCAGGAAGATCCCCCCGCTTCAGCTCTTCCAACAGCGCAGCAAGGTCCGAGGTTGACTCCCCGGAAATGCCTGTCTTTCGGCCCAAGGCGGTTCTTTCCTCTTGTTGTGTCCCGTGGGAGGTCGGAGGCATTCTACGGGAGGCGGGAGGGCTTGTCAACGCCGAATAGCGCCGGATCTTCGTGTTCAGACGTCGAATACCACTCTGGCTCGCCAGCGATCCCCTTCTCTCCGACACTCCAGGAGGTGATAGGTGGCTGCCTTCACGATGGTCTTGAACCGATGGCGGGCCGGGTCGGCAGGCTCTCCCAGCAACTCTCCGTGCACACGCCCACCTTCGACCTCAAGCACTCGGACATCGGCCGGTGCCCACTCCTCGACCTCGCATCGGTACAAGAGCTCGTTCAACCATGCCACCAGGAGGGAAGGAAGATCCGTGCCACGCGCTTCAACGGGAAGGCTCCCGGCCGGGCGGGTCGTGTCAGGGGCGACCATAAGGGCGAACATTCCCCGGGCGGCATTGGCAAACAGCTCATGCAGTGTGTCGGCGGAGGCGGTGATTCCCACATCCGCCGTGACCTCGAATAACTCAAACCCCGCACTCCGCACCTCGCACCTCACACTGGTCTCACGCACCTCGCACTTCGCACTTCGCACCCTGACAAGGGCGCAGCAAGCAGCGCCCCTACCTCGCACCCCGCGCCGTTCTTACTCATACCTCAACGCCTCGATCGGGTCCAGGAAGGCCGCTTTGCGGGCGGGGTAGTAGCCGAAGAATACCCCCACCAGGGCGGAGAAGGCGAAAGCCAGAAGGATGGCGCCCCCGCTGATCAGGGTGGACCACTGTGCCAGATACGAGATCAAGAGCGATGCCAGGAGCCCGAGAGCGATCCCGATCAGGCCGCCGATGAGCGACAGGGTGACCGCCTCTACAAGGAACTGTGTCAGGATGTCCCGCGCTCTTGCGCCGACCGCCAACCGCAATCCGATCTCCCGCGTCCGCTCCGTCACGGACACCAACATGATGTTCATGATGCCGATCCCCCCGACGACCAGCGAGACAGAAGCAATGGCGCCCAGCAGGATCGACATCACCCGGGCCGAATCCTCCTGGGCGGCAAACACCTCCGAAAGGTTGCGAATGTTGAAGTCATCCTCCTGTCCCGGCTGCAAGCGATGCCGCTGCCGAAGGAGGGTCGCGATCTGCGCTTCGGCTTCCTTCATCATCATCGGACCGCGGGCCTGAACCATGATCGCTCCCACCGCGCGGGCATTGGCCTGGCTCACCCCCAACACCTTCTTCTTCGCCGTGGAGATGGGAAGCAGGATGATATCGTCCTGGTCCTGTCCCCCGGGAGACTGCCCTTTCGGGGAAAGGACGCCGAGGACGGTGAACGGAACCTTCTTGATCCGGACGATCTGACCGACGGGATCGGTGCCCCCGAAGAGATTCTCCACGACTGTCCGCCCGACGAGCGCCACCTTCGTCGCCCCGTCCACATCCTGCCAGGTGAAAGGGCGCCCGGACACCACCCTGTAGTCACGAATCTCCAAGTACTCCGGGGCAGCCCCCTGGATCACAGTGGACCAATTGTTGTTCCCGAACACGACCTGCGCTGTTCCCCTCACCGATGGCGACGCCGCCGCCACCGCAGGACACTCCAGCGCGATCGCCTTCGCATCCTCCTCGGACAGGGTCATGGCCGCGCCATGGCCAAGCCGGATTCCCCCGCTGGTCACGCTCCCCGACAGAATAATAATGAGGTTGCTGCCGATGCTTTGGATCTGTTCGGTGATCCGGGCCGTTGCGCCGGAGCCGACGGCTACCATGGCGATGACGGCCGCCACGCCGATAATAATCCCCAACATGGTGAGGGCCGACCGGAGCCTATTGACCCTGAGGGCCCTCAGTGCGATCCTGACGCTGGCGAGGATCTTCACCTTAGCTGTGCTCCGCGGAGAGCTGCTGCTGGATCTCCAGGGCTTGGTTTGGCCGCTCGGTTCGCTCGTCCCGCACCAGCCGGCCATCCCTGAAGTGGAGGGTCCGGTTGGCAAAGGCGGCGATATCCGACTCATGGGTGACAAGGATCAGGGTGATCCCGGCCTCCCGATTGAGGCGCTGGAACACCGCCATGATCTCGACGCTGGTCGCGGAATCGAGATTGCCGGTCGGCTCATCGGCCAGGATGATCTGCGGGTCATTGACAAGGGCCCGGGCAATGGCCACGCGCTGTTGCTGGCCGCCAGAGAGCTGGCTTGGGTGGTGCTCCTCTCGCCCGGCGAGGCCAACCGAATGGAGGGCCTTCAGCGCCTTGGTCCGGCGGTCACGCGCCGGCGTGCCGTTATAGAGCAGCGGAAGCTCTACATTCTCCAACGCGCTGGTCCTGGCCAGAAGGTTAAAGGTCTGGAAGACGAAACCGATCTTGCTATTTCGGATGCTCGCCAGCCCATCCCGATCGAGCTCAGCAACGTTCACCCCGTCAAGCCGGTAGAGACCGGAGGTCGGCTTATCCAGACAGCCAAGGGTATTCATCAAGGTAGACTTGCCCGACCCGGAAGGCCCCATGATCGCGACGAAGTCTCCACGCTCAATCTTGAGAGATACCCCCCTCAGGGCCTGGACCGTCACATCGCCTAACTGATAGTGTTTGACCAGGTCCTCAATCTCGATCAGAGATGCCACAGTCGCATCCTAGAATCTCGGCCCGCGCTGGCCGAACGGTTGCCTCGAACTTCCGACAGTAGACCCCTCTTTGGAGACGACCCCGACCAGCACTTCTTGTCCCTCCTTGAGATCGCCCTCGGTCAACTCGCTGAAGCTTCCATCAGTAATCCCCAGCTTCACTGCGACAGGCCGAGGTTTCTTGTCATCGCCCAGGACCCAGATGGTCTGAGAGTCGGCGGAGGGGGCCCCTCTGCGTACACCCGGAGTGCCCCCGACCGTCGGTGTCGACTGGGCAGCCGCACGGACCGCCCCCTCGCCCCCAAGCCCACGCTGCTCCTTGAGATCGGGCGGTCGGAAGCGCAACGCGGCGCTCGGGATCTTGAGGACGTGCTCACGGCGGTCCACCAAAATCTTGACGTTCGCCGTCATCCCTGGAAACAGCTTCAAATTCGGGTTCGGGACCGCGACGACGACATCGTAGGTGATCACGTTCTGGACATTGATCGGCGCCTGCCGAATCTGAACCACCTTTCCCTTGAACGTCTCCCCCGGGAACGCATCCACTGTGAAGGTGGCGTCCTGTCCAACCCGGACCCGCCCGACGTCGGACTCATCCACGTTCGTGTCCACCTGCATCTTGGTCAGGTCCTGCGCAATCAGGAAGAGGGTCGGCGCCGAAAGGCTCGCCGCCACTGTCTGCCCGACATCCACGCTCCTCGACACGACGGTCCCGTCCACCGGCGCCCGGATGTAGGTATGGTCGAGATCGATCTGCGCCTGCCTTAGGGCGGCCTGCTGCTGCTTGACCTGTGCCTCGGCCGCCGCCAGTTGAGCCTTGGTGACCTCGTGCTGAGCCTGGGCCGCTCGGATGCCGAACTGGGCAGCCTGCTCCTGCGCCTGGGCGGCCTCCAGCGCCGCCACGTTGGAATCGTAGTTCGCCTGTGCAGAATCACGCTCTTCGGCCGAGATCCCTCCCTCTTTGAAGAGGCCGATCCGGCTCTTGAGCTTGATCTGTGCATCCAGGACAGAGACCTTTGCCTTGGCCATATTCGCCTTCGCGCCCTCCAGCGAGGCCCTGGCGTTCGCTATATCGGCCTCGGTCTTCTGGAGCATCGCCCGCGCGTTCAGGACCGCCGCCCTGGCGTTGTCGAGGTTCGCTCTTGCCTGGCTCAGCTTGGCCTCGAAGATTTCGGGATCGATCCTCGCCACCAGTTGTCCTTTCTTGACCCTGGTGTTGAAGTCGGCATGGAGCTCCTTAACGTTCCCCGAGACCTGGCTGCCGACCTGAACGGTGACCACGGCGTTGGGGTTGCCGGTCGCCGAGATTGTGGCCTCGATGTCGCCCCGGTCGATCCCAACTGTCCGGTACTGGACCCGGTTCTGCCCCCGGAAGTAGGCCCAGCCGCCCAGGGCGGAGAGGGCGATCAGCCCGATGATGACCAGCAGCACTTTCCCCTTAACCGATTTCATGAGACCTCACAGCTCGAGCCGATTTTTCTCGAGGACCGTTCCCTTTACCAGCTCGAGATTGGCCAGGTCCTGATTGTAGGTGGTGATGGCCTGGATCTCGCTCGCCTGGGCCGCCGCCAGATCACGCTGAAACGAAAGGACGTTAAAGGTGGTCGTGACACCCGCCTCAAGCCGCTTTCGCTCGACCCGGAGCTGCTCCTCGGCCAACCCCCGCGCCGCCCGAGTGGCCTCCACGCGCCGGATGTCGGCCTCGATCCGCCGGACCCCCTCCCGGACCTGGGAGACGATCTGACGCTTGAGATTCAGCAGAGCCGTCGTGGACTGATCGTAGCTGAGCCTCGCCTGGACAAAGGCCGACTTGGCCGACCGATTGCCCAAGGGGTACTCCAGGACGAGGGCCGCAGACCAGGAGGTAAAGTCTCCTGAGGTCAGCCGGCTGTAGTCGCTCCCAAGGCTGTCGTTCAGACCGTTGAGCCCCACACTACCCTGTAGTTGGAGGCTGGGGAGCAACTGGTTCCGTGCGACCCGCAGATTGAGATCGTTGTTCTGGAGCGTCAGCTTGGCCGCGGCGTACTCGGGGCGCTTCTCCAGGGCCTCCTGAATGCTTGCTTCCGTCTCGACGCGCACCACGTCAAACGGCGGGCCGTCGGCCGGGATGATACTTCTGGCCCATATCCTCTCTCCGTCAGGGATGTTGATGATCAGCTTGAGCTGATCCTCGGCGTCTTTGATCGCCTTCTCGGCAAGGATGACATTCTGTAATTGGGCCGCCGCCTGTGCCTCGGCCTGGATGACCTCCACAGGTGCCGCGACCCCGGCCCGCACCCGGGCTTTATTTAACTCCTCCAGCTCCCTGGCCAAGCGGAGCGAGCGCCTCTGGACCTCCAGGTTCTCGATCGCGAACACGAGATTCCAGTAGGTCGTATGGACGTTGGTGATCACCTGATTCGCCTGCAATCGAAGCTGCGTCACCGAAATCGCCTGATTGTTCCTGGCGATCTTGATGGGAGCCGTATTCACATCAGGCCCGAAGTTCTTGAGGAGATCCTGAGTGATGCTGAGGGTGAGGAACGTCTTGTAAGAAGGGTTGATCCGCGCAAAGCTGGAGTTGGTAAGTTGCCGGTTATTGGTCAAACTCAAGGTGTAGCTACCGCCGATCGGAATTCGCTGGGTCAGCGAACCGTTCACGTCCCGGTTCTCGATCTCGCTCTTGGTGGTGGCCCCCGCAAGCGCCGTCGCCACAGGCGTGACCGTGCGGTTCGCATCCGCTGTGAGGGAGAAGACCGGATCGAAGACCGCCTTCTGGATGATGATGTCTTCCGTAGCGATCTTTGGGTTGTAGTTCGCGATGGCGATGTCGAGGTTGTTCTTCAGGGCCACCAGCACCGCCTCCCGGAGTGACAGGCGAAGTTCGCCCGCGTCGGCCACCCCGCCGCTGGGCGAAATATCCTGAGGCGCCGCCTGGACCACAAGGCGCCCGAAATCGACGGACGCGGCAACTCGGCTTTGGCCCAGGCCAAGTGACACGCTGTCATCCGCGCCCGCGATTCCGACGGAAAGAACAAGGAGCATCACCACCTGTTTCATCCACGAGCAGACCTTGTCATGGAAGGCCGTCATTCTTCCTCCTTTCAGATTTTCCCATTGAGTGTCTGGCGATGGAACGATCTCGCCGAACGCCTCTTCAGGGCGCACGCCGCTCCGCCTTCGCGCCTGAGGCTGCCTGCCCCTCTGCACGACGCTCCTCGTCCCAGCGCTTCAGAAATGCCTCGAAGCGCCCCTGTTGGTCGGCGTTGAGGATCCCCCGGATCCGGACGCGGGCCCGCTGCCGGATCTCGTCGAACTGGGGGCGCAGGCGCTCCCGCAACGCGAGAAACCCCTCCCGCGTCTCGTCCAGGATGGCGCTCAACGCGCCCATCTGCTCAGGCTGCAGGCCGACCGCCTCCGTCATCTGCTTGACGTAACGCTCCCGATCGAACTTGCCCGCCCAACCAGACGGACGCCCAGGCTCGACCCAACGATGGTAGACCGATGCGCCCAGAGCGCCTGCAGCGATGCCCAGGATGAAGATACTGACAAAGGCGAGCCGAACCTTCACGAGCGTCTCGACCATCTGACCCACCCTACTCCCTTAACCTCGGACCCTGCACGTCGGACCCCTCACGCTGCATGAGCACGAAGGCCAACATCTGGTCCTGACTGGGCAGCTCCGCTGCGCCGGGCAGGTTGACCTCCTCGAGCGAGAAGGCATCCATCTGTCTGCTCTGGGTCGCTTGGAGCTGCCGGGGCGTTGACAGCCCACCGAGCGAGATCGTGACGCCGGCCATGACCAGCACCCCCAGTGCGAGCGCCGGAACGAGCCGCCTCGCAAAGCTCCACGCGTGAAGGAGGGTCGAGTCCGGCTGGTCACTGCCAGCCGCTGCGAGCCGTTCCCGCAGTCGAGCGTAGAACGAGGTCTCCGGCACGATCTCCTGACGAAGGGTTCCCAGCAGGACCGAAGAGAGCCTGGCGACCTTCGCCGTCTCGCCGCAGCGGCGGCACGCTGCCAGATGACGCGTCAGCGCCTGTTGCTCGCCAGGGGGAATCTCGCCTTTTCGTTCCAGCTCAAGTAGGTTCTCCGTGTCACGACAGGTCATCACGTCCTCCCCTTGCTGCACGATCTCCCATCCCCTTTTCCTGTTCATCTTGCCGGATCAGCCGTCGAAGCGCAGCCTGCATCGCCCGACGCGCGCGGAACAGGCGGACCTTTGCGGCCGCCCGGCTGCAACCGAGTGAGCGCGCGATCTCCGCGATCTCGAATCCATTGACCTCCCTGAGCGTAATCGCCAGGCGATCCTTCGGACGGAGCGTGGCCAAGATCCGTTCCGCCAGATCCCTGGCGGCGAGGCGATCGTCCGCCTCGCCCCCACCCGATAGGTACCCTTTCTCTACGTAGCGGTCGAGGAAGTCGGCCTCGCTCTCCGCCAGGTCAGCGATCCCGATCTCCGGGCGCCGGCGGATCCCTCGTAGATGATCGTAACTGGTGTTGACGGCGATCCGGTGTAGCCAGGGGGCGAACGGCGCACCCGGCCGGAACCGCCCGATTGCAAGGTAGGCCTTGAGAAAAACTTCCTGTGCCAGGTCCTCCACGTCCTGCCGACGCCGCAGAAAGCTGCCGATGATTCCGAAGACCAACCGCTCATGCAGCCTGACCAGGGCCTCGAAGGCCCGTTGGTTCCCGTCCTGCGCCTGCCGGATGAGGCGAGCCTCCTCCTGAGCTGCTTCGTCTCTCTGCTCCCTCGCAGGCTCCAGGCCTTTTTCCTTATCATTCATAGGTATATACGCTCGCCAAGAACGATCGGTTACGGGCATACGTGCGGCGAGACGGTCGGCAGTCCTGGCCCGTCTAGCACACCGCAGGGGCGCATCACCGGGGGGTGAACACAAAGCCGACGAAGAGAGCGCTTCAAGCGCGCCTGGCCGAGGCCTCAGTAACGCTGGGCGAGGCCCTCTCGTTCGATCCGGTGCGGCCGATAGGCAACCGACGTTTCAACGCAGGACTTACTGGTGGGAAGGAGCTTACCCGGGTTGCATCGCTGGGTCCGGTCGAAGGCGTTCCGGA
>Ga0326597_10007082_pt1 | contig 15286 bp, 11 predicted proteins | sample RVTome_12_FD_203789 | JGI IMG/M metagenome (GOLD analysis project Ga0326597, IMG submission 203789) | Soil microbial communities from uranium-contaminated site in the Upper Colorado River Basin, Wyoming, United States - RVT100D185 | ecosystem: Environmental > Terrestrial > Soil > Contaminated >... | reverse complement strand
CCGAGCTTGACCCGCGGCTCTTCTCCTACAACTCCCGGCACGGCTGGTGCAAGACCTGCTACGGCACCGGCCTGAGGCTCTCCGGGTTCGACGAGGAGCAGACCGGCGAGGAGATCTGGTGGAACGAGTGGTATGACGGCGAAGCCGTGCCCTGCCCCGCCTGCGAAGGGCGACGGCTTAATCCAACCGCATTGGCGGTGAGATTCCGGGAGCATTCCATTGCCAATCTCAGCCGGATGTCCGTATCGACGATCGAGAAATTCTTCAGCGATTTGCGCCTCGAGGGAAGAGAGGCGGAGATCGCTCGGGACATCGTGGCCGAGCTCAAAAGCCGTTTCGCCTTCCTGCGGGAAGTGGGGCTTTCCTACCTCGCGCTCGACCGCGCCGCGCCCACGCTCTCCGGCGGCGAGGCGCAGCGCATCCGGCTCGCGGCGCAGCTTGGCTCCAACCTGCGCGGCGTGGCCTATGTCCTCGACGAGCCGACCATCGGCCTGCACCCCCGTGACAACCGCGTCCTGCTCGATACGCTGGCGAAGCTCCAGGCCAAGGGCAACACGCTGGTGGTGGTGGAGCACGACGAGGAGACCATCCGCCGCGCGGAACACGTAGTGGACCTCGGCCCCGGCGCGGGCCATCGCGGCGGCGAGGTCATCGCCGCGGGCTCGGCCGCCGATCTCATGAGTGCGCCGGCCTCGGTCACCGGACGCTTTCTCGCGCGACCGCTCAGACACCCGCTGCACGCTCGGCGGCCTGTAAGCCGCGCGACCCCCGCCGTCACGGTCACCGGCGCCTCCTTGCATAATCTGAAGCACCTCGACATTCGCATCCCGCTTGGGCGGCTGATCGCGGTGACCGGCGTTTCCGGCTCGGGCAAGTCCACGCTCGCCCGCGACGTGCTTTACGCAAACCTGCAACGCCTCGTCGCCGCGCACCGCGACGCACCGCGCCGGAAGGATAACGGCGGCAGGCGGAAAGCCTCCTCATCCCTCGTCCCGTCCCGAACCGCTGCATCGGTTCGGGCGTTCGCCGGCTCGGACGTGCGCAGGCACGTCCTTCGAAACCCCGGACTCACCCCTCATCCCTCGTCCCTCGAATTGGTCGGCTGCAGTTCCATCAAGGGCGCCGACCAAGTCGGCCGGGTGCTGGAGGTGGATCAGACCCCGATCGGCAAGACGCCGCGCTCCTGTCCCGCGACTTACGTCGGCTTCTGGGACACGGTGCGGCGGTTGTACGCGGAAACGCCGGAGGCGCGCATGCGCGGCTACACCGCCTCGCGCTTCTCGTTCAACACCGCGGGCGGGCGCTGCGAGACGTGCGAGGGACAGGGCCTGAAGAAGATCGAGATGTCGTTCCTGCCCGACGTGAAGGTCACCTGCGAGGCGTGCCGCGGCGCGCGCTTCAATCCCGAGACACTCGCCGTGCGCTTCAAGGACAAGAGCATCGGCGAGGTGCTCCTGATGAGCGTGGACGAGGCGGTGGAGTTCTTCTCCGCGCACCCCTCCATTCACCACGCCCTCACCCTGCTGCAAGAGGTCGGCTTGGGCTACCTCACCCTCGGCCAGCAGAGCCCGACGCTCTCCGGCGGCGAGGCGCAGCGCATCAAGCTCGTCACCGAACTCTCGAAGGTGCGCGCCCCTCTCCCCAACCCTCTCCCCGCCGCGCGGGGAGAGGGGGCCATTATGGCTGCACCTCAAAATAATCCCCTCTCCCCCGAGTTGGGGGAGAGGTGCGCCGAAACGTGGAGCAGGGGCCCCGATCTTGGGGATGCGACCGTGGAGGCGCACGTAAGCACGCGGGCAATTTCGGCGCTGCATCCCGCTGCGGGGTCGCATCCATCGGCTGAAGCCGACGGAACCTGCTCCGCCCTCCGCGGGCGCAGGGTGAGGGGGAACAACCATACGCTGTACGTGCTCGACGAACCGACCGTCGGCCTGCACATGGCCGACGTCGAGAAGCTCCTGCGTGTCCTGCACCGTCTGGTGGACGCGGGCAACACCGTTGTCGTGATCGAGCACAACCTCGACATCATCGCCGAGGCCGACTGGATCCTCGACCTCGGTCCCGAAGGGGGAGATGCCGGCGGGCGCATCGTGGCCCAAGGCTCTCCCGAGGACATCATCAAATCATTCCCCTCCTTACCGAGGGTGAGCCGGGGTTTCCATCCCTCATCCCTTCCCCTTCTCCCAAGTGGAGAAGGGAAGCTCGAGCCTCCCCTCTCCACTGGTGGAGAGGGGTCGGGGGTGAGGACCGAGCATGTCTCCGAGCCGGCGAACGCCCGCCGCGATGCAGCGCGGCGGGACGGGCGGGGTGGCGACGCAGCCGACGGGGTGGTGTGGTCTCACACCGCGCGTATCCTCTCAGAATTCCTCGCGGAACGAGGCCGGCGAGCCTGATCAAGGCCCGCCAGCCCACGGACTCGTCACCCTACGATTGGCGCAAGGGCCGCGCCGATGCGCGCGGATTGCTCCTGGGTGATCATGTCGCCGAGGATGCCCATGAAGCGGGGGTCCTCGACGCCCGAGACGATGTACTGCCAGCGGTAGGCCTTGAGCACGCCCGCACGGAGCCGCTCCGTCTCCTGCGCCGTAAAGCGCCGTCCACAGACCTTTAGGAAATAATCCGCGTCGGCGCCCGCCTGCAATTGCAGCAGCCCGTCCACCGCACCCACGAGCGCGATCAGGTCGTCAACGGCCTGGTCGCGCTGCGCCACGGACAGGTTGGCGTCCTCGCGCCGCCACTCGAGCTCGTCGAGGATCGCGTGCTGCGACTCTTCCTTCCAGTGATACAGGAACACGTCCTTGTAGAGTTCGGAAAGGTTCGCGTCGGGCTCGATGCTCGAGCGGTAGTGCGCCTGGGTGAAGAGCTCGATGTGGCAAGTGAGGCCCAGCACCGACCAGGTCGATTTCCCGAGCACGACCGAAGCGACGTCGTTAGGCTGCGGCAAGAACCGGTAGCCTTCGGGCATGCCTTCCGCTGCCATGCGCTCGATGCGGCGGAACAGCTCCTGGTGCTTCAGTTCCTCATCGGTGAAGCGCACCAGCGCCTCGAGCTTCACCTGGTCGCCCAGCCAGTGTTCGCGGCTTACTTCCAGGATCTTGGCGCCGATGAAGCGCTCCACCAGCCCGAACATGTTGGCGTAGGTGCGGCCCTGGATCTGGCTCAATTGCCGCCGCTCGTCCGCGCCGAGGAAATCCAGCTCGTGCACCTTGGAAATGCCGTCGGGGAGGAACTTGCGGGAAAAATCGAACCGGCGGCCGCGAATGACGTCGCGGTCGATGTCCCAGCGGATGCGCTTCGATACCTCAATGCACTTGGCGTAGCGCTCGGCATCGCCCTGCTGCTGCGTGACTTGCATGGTGATCTCCTTTCCACTGGTTGGTAGTGGTTTTGAGTGCGACCGCTCTTGGTCGGCCGTGTTACGGGGTGCTAGTATCGACGGCGACCCGGCGCCCGCCCATGACTGATCCGCCGGATCTCTTGCGCGGGACGCCGGAATTGCCGGGGAGGACCCGATGGAACGAGGGGTTACGCCCCTCGTGCTCCCCAAGTCAGGGGCTGTTGCGAATCAGTATCGCAACAGCCAAAGGAACCAATGGACGCGCTTTCCGACGTGCTGAGGATCGTTCGGCTCACCGGCGCCGTATTCATGGACGCCGAGTTCACCGCGCCGTGGTGCATCGGGGAGCCCTCGGGCGTCGAAGTCTGTGTCGAGCACATGCCGCAGGCGCAGCACGTCGTGATCTACCACCTGGTGACCGAAGGCAGGTGCGACGTGGCGCTCGCCAGCAACGCGGCGGCGTCCGCGCGGGCCGGCGACCTCGTCATCATTCCGGGGGGCGAGGCGCACTCCCTGGGCAGCGATCTTTCGCGTCCGCCGGTGCCGGGAGGCCCCCTCGTCGTGCAGCGCGGTCCCGACGAGGTGCCTCAGATGCGGCACGGAGGGGGCGGGGCAGTGACGCGGTTGGTGTGCGGATATCTGGCCTGCGACTCGTCGTTGTTCGACACGGTCCTCGCGGCGCTCCCGCGCGTCATGATCGTCAACATGCGCGACGGCCCCGGGGCGCAGTGGCTGACTTCTTCCGTCCGGTTCAGCATCGCGGAGTCCGCCGCCCAGCGCGCCGGGGCGGGCACCGTGCTGGCGAAGCTCTCGGAGCTGATGTTCGTAGAAGCGATCCGCCGCCATATCGAGAGCCTGCCTTCGGAACAGACCGGCTGGCTCGCCGGGCTGCGCGACCGGTTCGTGGGCAAGACGCTTGCACTGATCCACTCGCAGCCGGCCCATGCGTGGACAGTGGAGGAGCTCGCAGGTACGGTCGGGCTTTCGCGCTCGGCTCTCGCCGAGCGATTTACCGGCCTGATCGGGCAGCCCCCGATGCAGTACCTGACCCGCTGGCGGCTGCAGCTCGCCGCCAATCTGCTGCGCTCCGGCGCCCGCAGCGTGGCCGCCGTCGCCGCTGACATTGGGTACGATTCCGAGGCCGCTTTTAGCCGCGCGTTCAAGCGCGAACTGGGCATGGCGCCTGCGGCATGGCGCCGGACGTCCACGGCATCAAGAACAAATTAGCCGCCGATGAACGCCGATAGACGCCGATGAAACCAAACAGAAATAGACAGGACTGACAGGATTTACAAGATTCAAGCCCCGCCGTCGGTCACTCACCCGGGTGGACTCGACTCGGCGGTCAACGAGGGCCCCAAGGGCAATCCCGTCATACGTGGAGACGGTTTGCGTATCCTGTCTTCAATTCCTCCGTAAGCATGACGCCCCATGCCATACAAACCGCAGCGATTCGCAGATCAGATCAAGTCCATGAGGCGTTACCTTCGAACCGCGCGAGCGAACTACAGCCGGGCGTACCGAGAGCTTTCTGCCTGCTTCTGGAAAAGACGCGTCTGCCCCTATGAGGTCCACCTGCGTGGCCGTCGCTTCGACGATGCATCGCGGCTGCTCAAGCTTGCCGAGTCGTGTCTCGGTGAGCTACGTCACCAACGTGCGGTTTTCCTGGCTCCGTTTCGGCCCGGGGATCAGTTTCGCGTCAGCGTTACCATGAAAGGCTACGACCCGGCTCCTCGGAAATACCTGGTAATGGACGTGGAGTGGAGGAAGGGCGACAGCTATACCTATGTCGTGCACGAGGTAACGAAACCAGGGGCACTGCATCGCGGCCGCCACGAGACCTGGGTGTCGCCGAGCAATCGCATCTCGATCGAAACTTGTGCGGAGCCGCTCGACCAGCAAACCGCATCGACAGCGACTAGCGCTGGGCGAAATGCCGAGGCGTCCCGAGCCGAAGCACTAGAGCACGGGCGGCTTGATCTGTTCGAGGATCAGCTAAAGCGTTCGCGCTGGTAGGCGGTCGCAGCCTGGGCGGCTGCAGGCTGCCCGGATGCGACGTTCCTATTTCGGCGGATCAAAGCGTTGCGGAAGTTCGACCCGGATTAGGGTAGCGACTCATTATGGTCTTCCCGCTACGACCTAAATCTTGATATCTCGTGGGTGAAGCACCGTCAATCCCGGAATCTTCTTGAAATCATCCTTCTCATCGAAAGTTAAGATGTCAGTCATGCCATTATTTTTCATGATGACGCTGTGAATGATGTCTCCGACTCCAGAGTGAAAGCTTAGAATTCCTTGCCTTACGTGGTAGAAGAATTCTGCAAAATCGTAATCTTTCTCGGGGCTGACTTCGGCGAAATATAGCTTGATTTTTCCAATCCGTTTCTCGTTTATTAGCTGGCTCTCGATCTTAGCAACAGCACCATGATCCATGTTTTTGTTGGAAACTAAGATATTGACCATCTCGGTTACTGCCCACATCGAAGTGCACAGTTGAATATCCTTGAGGTCTGCAAAGACGGCTAACGAGTTTCCCACCATCCTCTTCTTCGGTTCTTCCTCCTTATCTACCGAATGGTGTGCAATCAGGATATTGCTATCTAAATATATGCGCCTCATTTACTCTTCTTAGCGCGAAATTGAACTACTTCCTTTTGTTTGACTGTCTTGAGGGCCTTGAAGGAAACCACGTCCCCTGACTTGGTTCTGAACTTTACGGTCGCCGGCTTGGTGACCGTCTTAAAAGCGGTAAATCTGACAGTTTGTTTCGCCATGTGATTATCTTACCACTGCCTTACAAGCTCTCTCAGAAGATCAACTACCAAGAGTTGGTGAAGCAGCTCCGCCACTCTCAAGCGGTGGTGGGCTCCCCTCTATAGTTAAGTCGATATTCAAGTGTTCCGCCGCTAACGCTGACTCACAAGCTAAGGTTTCCCAGGCCGTGTCTATTTCGACGTCGAGGCTTCCTTTTCCCGAATAGTTTCAAAAATCTCCTTGGCCAGAATCGGGAAAGCCAAGTTCTGAAAGTCCTGATCGTCCATATAGCGCGTCACGATCTTATCGTTATCGGACATCCGCTGGATGAAGAGATCCTCGATCAGCTTGCGAATGCCGAGTTGGAACTTGTCAAGAGGATTGGCCAATGCCGTCCGGATGATCTGGTCGTCCTTGGTAGCCCTTTCCTTAATCTGCTGGAAAAACAAACGGTCCTCTTCAGAAAAATCGGTCCCGAAACGCTCGTTAAGCACGTTGATGATCTCCGAAAGCGGCACCTTCTCGTCCTTGGGCTTACCGGTTCCAACGTCGGTGGGGCTCGACACACCACGCGGCTCGCCCGCCTTGAGATCAATAACGCCTGAGTGGATGCGCTCCAGCCGGTAGAACTCCAATGTCACATCATCGCCGATGTGAATCACAGTGGTATCCCGATCGAGCGGCAGATGCGGTAAGAGAAACCGCCCATAGCTGTAGAGCTTTTCCAGATCGGCATCGGCGTAAGGAATGATCTGGCTCAGGAAGGCATACACTTTCACGTAGCCGCTCAGTTTGTCCCGAAATTCGCGGCGCTTGTCCTCGTCCTTTATACCCTTATAGCGATCCACCGCCGGCTGAAGGTGGCGTTGCATCCGTGCATGATCGGCCGGGCTTTGCTGTTCCTCCGGTTTGTAGAATATCTGCGCAAAGGCTTCCACCTCGCTCGAGTGGTAGATCTGCGCCGCATCGAGTTCGTGTTTCAGCGCTTCCAACTTGGCCGGATCGGATGCCTCCTCGAGACTGGTGGCATCGTAGTAGGGCTTAAATGCGCGATAAATATTCTCCGCATCGTTGATGAAATCAAGCACGAATGGCGCGTCCTTGCCAGGAACCATCCGATTGAGCCTGGAAAGTGTCTGCACGGCCTGTACCCCATCAAGCCGCTTGTCCACGTACATCGTGTGCAGCAACGGCTGGTCATAGCCGGTCTGGTACTTATTAGCTACCAGCAGCACGTTGTAATCCATCGAGTCGAAGCGCTCCGGCAGTTGCGCCTCGCCAATGGGCTTCTCCGTGACCAAGTCGATATTCATACCCGGCTCGGTGTAATCAAGTCCCGTATCCGGGTCCTTCACCGTGCCGCTAAACGCAACCAGGGGCCGAATATCAGTGTAGCCGTTCTCCTTGATGTAACGCTCGAAGGCAAGCTTATATCGCACGGCGTGCAGCCGCGAGGATGTAACTACCATCGCCTTAGCGCGACCGCCGATCCGGTTTTTCACGCTCCGGCGGAAATGCTCAACTATCACCTCGGTTTTCTGTTCAATATTGTGTGGATGAAGACTCATGAACTTGGCAAGCGCTCGCGCCGCTTTCTTCTTCGGCAACTCGGGATCGTCCTCGGCCGCCTTTAGCAGCCGGTAGTACGTGGTGTAGGTGGTGTAATTCGTCAATACGTCGAGGATGAATTTTTCCTCGATCGCCTGACGCATACTGTAGATGTGGTATGCCTCGGGTTTACCACTCGCGCCTATATTGCCGAACGACTCGATCGTCTTGCCTTTGGGGGTGGCCGTAAACGCGAAGAAGCTCAGATTCTTCTGCCGCCCACGCGACTGCATCACCTGATTGATCCGATCTTCCCAGTCAGCCTCGCCCTCCTCGCTTTCCATCTCCGCCGCGCCGAGTATGGCTTTCAGCTCCCGCGCGGTCTCGCCGGTCTGGCTCGAGTGCGCCTCGTCCACAATCACTGCGTATTTCCGCGCAGCGATAGCCGTTTCCCATGCCTTAGCCTGCTGCTTCTGTTCTTCGGTCACCTTTTCCTGGCTCTCTGCCCCTGCTGCGTGGAGCAATCCGCGCAGCACAAACGGGAATTTCTGCAGCGTGGTGATCACGATCTTGGTACCGTCGATCAGTGCCGCAGCCAACTGCTTCGAGTCCTGGTCTATCGCCTTGACCACGCCCTGCGCGTGTTCGATCTGGTAGATCGCGTCCTGCAATTGCTGGTCGAGCACCCGGCGATCGGTGATGACGATCACGCAGTCGTAGATTTTCCTATCCTCGGAATCGTGGAGACTGGCGAGCCGGTGCGAGAGCCACGAAATACTGTTGGTCTTGCCGCTACCTGCGGAATGCTGGATGAGGTAGTTGCGGCCTACGCCTTCATGGCCAGCGCCCTCAACCAGTTTGCGCACCGCATCGAGCTGGTGATAGCGCGGGAAAATCATGGTTTCCCGAACGATGCGCTGTGTGCCGCCCTTGCCGTCACTCACCTTTTCCTCGTGCTTTTCCAGGAACATGAAGTGACCGAGGATATCGAGGAAGCTGTCGAATCGAAGCGCTTCCTCCCAGAAGTATCCCGTGCGATATCCCGACGGATGTTGCGGATTTCCCGCGCCACATTGCACTTCGCCCGGATGGCTACCGCGGTTGAACGGCAGAAAGTGCGTTCCCGTCTTGCGCAGGTGGGTCGTCATGTGAATTTCGTCCGGGTCGGCGGCGAAATGCACGAGAGCCCGTGTCTTGAACTTAAAGAGCGGCGCCTGCGGATCACGGTCTTCCTTGTACTGCTTCACCGCGTGGCGCCAGTTTTGGCCGGTGCCGGGATTCTTTAACTCACACGTCGCAACCGGCAATCCGTTCACCGCGAATACCAGGTCCACGGTATCGTGTTTGCCGGGATGGCACGGCACCTGCCGCGTCACGGTGAGCCGGTTCTTGCCGAACAACTCCAGCACCTCGTAATTCAGGCCGTGCGCGGGTTTGAAAAAGGCGAGCCGGCAAGTCTTGCCGTAGAATTTGAAGCCATGCCGCAGCACGTACAGCGAGCTCTTGAGGTCCAGCTCCTTGACGAGCGCGTTGATCAGCAGATCTTCCAACCCGACGCCGTGCAGCGCCTTCATATCTGCCCAGAGCTTCGGTTGCGTTTCCTGCAGGAAGGCGATCACCCGCGCGGGAAACAGCGCCCGCGCCTCGTCCCACTCTGCAAGGTCACCGGCCTTCCACCCTGACTTCTCCTTCAGGATGGCTTCGACGTAGCTCTCGAAGGCTTTTTCGTTTGTTTGCGGCACGTCAAGGTTTCCAAGTAAAGCGCACCTTGAGCTGCTCAAGCATTTCAAATGTGTCGATGCAATCGACCTTGAATGCTTCGCATACGTCCGGCACCTTTACTTCCTTCTTCGATTCCGGCGCTGCGACTTCCTGCGTTACGACGACGAGCCCGTGTTCCGCGGCATAGGCGACCAACCACCCGTCCGCTGCGGTCGCAAACTCAGCCAACGCTTCCGGCTTATAACGCTTCTGTGCGTGGGCCCAGGAGATGACTTCGCCGTACCGCTTACCAATTGGCTTCGCATTAGTCGATTCGAAGAAGCTGGAGGGACAGTCGCGCTTTACCCAGTGGCTTAACGCGTCTTTACCTTCCTCGATTTCGCTCTTGACCCGGTCAATGCTGGCCAACACTCCTTGCTTGTGCTGCCAAGCCAAGCAATCCCAGAAGCCAGGGCAAACGCCGAATTGGTAGTAACGACGATGGGCCTCCATCAGCACGCTCGCATCCACCAGATAGCGAACGCGCTGCGCCATGTCAGAGGCTGACCCCTAGCTCTTTGGCGTACTTGTCGAAGATCGCCCCGTGCAACCCGGTGAGACTGTATGCCTCCCGATAGAGGAGGCGGCCTTCCTTCGCCGCGAGCATCACCGCTCGGGCGAACCGCTTGCCGAGGCGCACATTTTGATTGTTATAGAAATCGCCGCCCTTCGCCTTGGAGGCCCTTCTGCGTTCATCCGCTTGATAGGCCCGGTAGAATTCGAAAAATGCCGGGCGGTCGATCAGATTCAGATCGAGCGCCCGCCGAGCCGCGACAATCGGACTGATCTTGAATTCGCGCGCGATCGCCTGGAAGGGCTCCGCATCCCGGTTCGCCGCAGCCCAGAATCTCTTAAGCTCGACCACAGGAACAAGAAACTCCGCCGCGACACGATTACAGAACTGCTCACGTCGATCACCAGCAATCTGCAAATCGGGAAGATCAAAAATACCTCCTTCGCCAATCCACAGGTGTGCGAGCTCGTGCGCTAATGTGAACATCTGAGCGGAGCGCGCGTCGGCTCCGTTAATGAACACAAGCGGTGCGTAATCATCGGCAAGCACGAAGCCCCTGAACTCGGCGGGATTGAGTTTGCGATGGGTATCATTACCGACGACGCCGTTTATCACGACCAGAACGCCCACAGCCTCCGCAGCTTCGCGCAATACTCGAAGCGCATCGGTCCAGGTCGCGATACGGCTCGCCCAGCCGTCGGCCACGCCAAGCGCGCGACGGATGATTTTCGCGACAGACGTAACCTCATCTGACGCCTTGACCGAGCCGATGAACGGCAGTCGCTCGTGACCCATCTCGATCAAATAGTCGCGCATCCACGACTGCCTGCGCTGCATCGTGTGGAGTGTATCGATCAGATTCGGGCTCGGCCGCCGAATTGGCGCGTCCAAGGCAGTCCGGAAGTCTGGAATCGGCAAGCGCTCCTCGGGAGGTTCAGAAAGGAAGAAATAGCCGAGCGGCGTCCAGGTCTTCGTCGCGAGCGTTTCAAGCTGACGAAGCGTGGGATGCGCCTCACCGGATTCCCATGCCTGGATCCGTGGAAAGTAGCGCGCGAGCACATCGATACTTCGCCCGGAGCGCTCGATCGCCCAGCGAATCAATTCGGGTTTGACGCTAATGTTCTGTTCTGCCACAGGAATCTAGGAGACGCTTGTGAGCACGGGTTTATTATCACGGGTCTCACCGCGCACGTCGATCTTGCCGGTCACGGCGGCGGTGATCAGCGAGACGCGGTATTCCCGCAGGCGCTCGATGGCCGCCTCGACCTTCTCCACCATCCGATCGATTTTTGCAGTTTCGCGATCGAGATAATGGGCAATGACTCGCTGTTCTGTAAGAGGTGGCAATGCGATGACCATACGTGACAGGTGTGAAGGCCCGAAGTGCTGAATCGTGCTTCCAGTCCGCGCTAAGTTAGCTTGTGTAAGGAACTGGTCCGACAGACAAAACCAGCGAATAAAGTCCTTCTCCACTTCCTGCGGCCGCGGTCGAATAATGATGATCCCTGTGTAGGGAACAGCGCCCTCAGTTACTTCGTCCACCTCGGAGCAGAAACCAGTTGAGGCGCTTCCACTAATGAGAAGATCACCTCGTCGAACGCGGAAATGCGACCATCTTTCCTTCACAAGATCTGACGACAGGTAATTACATCCTTCGAGAGTTGCTGTTCGGCCACCAATCCCCGCAATTCGGAGCAAAGGGACTCCCTCGTCCAAAAAATCAGCCGCCATAATCCCTGGCCCTTCGAGGAATCGAACACCACGCTTGAGTGGTTTCACTGCCCAATCATCTAATACATCACCATACCATTCGACGCCGGATAGTTTGAGCTTGGGATTAGGATTGAGCCCGGCGGCGCGGGCAGCGTCGGGCGGGAGGCCGCGGGTAACCGTGCGTGAGATGAGCGTGGTGCGCTTTTCCTTCAGCTTCTCGATCAGCGCTCGCTTCTTCTCCACTAGCGTATCGAGCTTCACCGTCTCGCGGTCGAGAAAATGGGCGATGGCGCGTTGCTCGTCGGCAGGGGGGAACGGCACCGCATGCGCGCCGAGCGCACCAGCTGCCAACTCCATGAATGTCGTACCCTTTCCGCTTGCTTGCAGAACCGGGCGAGAGGCAACAAGGGAGTAGTAGACGAAATCAGCCAATGTACGTCGTGTAGTAGGGACCAACGCGCGGCACCCTTGGTTGGTGCAGGACTCCCGATCCGTCACGGCAATGTGCCCGATCGGCGCTCGCGTCGATAAGACGATCGAATCGCGCGGAACAAGCTGTGCTCCGCAGTTCTGCAAACCATCCAACGAGAGGGTGCGACGGCTACTGCCAATGCGCTTGGTCTCGTTCTTGCCTAGGTCCTCCGGGGTGATCCAGTTGATCTCGCCGTCCCAGTAGTTCTCCTCGCCGCTCGAGGGTGTTCCGCCATTTACGACGCGGTGGCGACGCTTGAGTGGCAGCGCATCCCAATGCTCCGGCACATCGCCAAGCCACTCGACGCCACTTCTTTTATAACGGGAGTACGGTTTGACGTGCACCGCTATACCCCTTCGTAGGCCCGCCGCAGCAAGGGCTTGGCACGCTCAAGATCCGCCAAGTTGCGCAGCGTAATCTCCAGGTCCCCCGTGCCCCAATGCCCAATGCCACGCATGTCGCGCGTAAATCCCTCGACAAGGTCCACGTCGTCTGGATTCAGCGAGACCTGCAAAGCAAATTTCCCCTTCTGGATAACCACACAGGCAAAATTGCGCATCCGCTTGTAAACGACGTAGAGCTTCAGATCTTTGCGCTGAACGTCGTCTCCAAGGGATATGAGGTAGCCTTCGAGCGACGCAAAGAGATCGCGCTGCTGCGGAGTCATTTCCTTCAACGCCTGCGCGACCGGTTTGTCCCCTGTAGCCTTGCCACTCTTCCCCGCTGCCTTGCCCGTGTTTGTTTTTTCCGTCACGGCATTGATGAGCTCAAGCAGCAGAAGATCGGGGCTGAACTTACGATAGCGGATAAGTTCGATGTTCCGGTTCATTTGCTGGACGGCGTGCGCGTCGTACTTAGTGAAGTCCGCAGCAATGCAGACGAGTCGCGGAGCGGACCAGTCGATCGCCGCTACCGCTTCCCTCCCCAGCTTTTCCATAACCAACAACTTGAACTCGGCTTGGTGATCCATCAGCCAGTCCATATAGAACAGGCCCTGGTTAATGACGTTTTCGCCGGAGGAGCGCTTGTACTCCAGAATGACCGGGCAGTGGTTCTCGTCCAGGCCGAGCGTGTCGATTCGCCCGCTGTGAGTCCTTCCCGTGGAGTGCTCCGAAACGAGAAAGCGCACGCCTAGGAGCGCTTCGAGGTTGCGCTCGATCAGTGTCTGGAGCGGTTTTTCGAGATCGGACGCAGTCGCCTGAAGCTTCTGCACCTTGGCGCCACTAACGCGGAAAAGCTTGACGTCGCTCATGCAGTTACCTCTTTGAGCAGCAGAAGGATTTCGCTTTCGAGCGTCTTGATATTCGATTCAATCTCATCCAACAGACGCGGCGGCTCATGGTGGTAAAAGTGGCGATTGAGGGGAATTTCGTAACCGACCCTGGTCTTGCTTTCGTCTACCCACGCGTCCGGCACATGTGGGAGGACTTCGCGCTTGAAGTAGGCGTCGATATTTTCCTTGAGCGGAACGCTCTCAGTATCTCGCAGCTCAGGATTCGGCTCAAGGTTGCCGTCGCGGTCGCGGCAAATTTCTGCAGTGTCGTCGCGTTCCCCGAGCGCCGCCAGCACCGCCTTGAGTTCCGCAGTACTCAAATGAATCTCATGCTTGCGATCGAGCGCTTTGATCTCAGATAAGAAAGTCTTGCGAACCTTGTAGATTTTTTCGCCGCTGGCCTTGCCCAAAGCACGCAGAAAGTCGCGGATGGATTTCTGCCGCCTTTCGCCAGCGGCAATCTCCTCGCGCCTGGCGGCTTCGTTCTTCTTGTTGCTTGTTGCGAGGTTCCTGAAACCACTCTCCTCGTCCAGCCGCGCGATGCGCTCCGCCGAGACCTGGTAATTCAGGCGCAGTGGTCGCTCCACAGTGATCTTGTAGAATCCAAAGTCAGCATTGTCGAAAACCTTGCTGACCACAAGCGTTTTGTCCCTGTCGTCTATAGTGAAGTTATGCGTTTCACCGTCATGAAAATTACCGAAGATACGCGTGACTTCACCGATCTGGTCGGGCTCGCCCTCGTCCTTGTCACCGATCTTGTTACGCTTGTTGCCGAGACTCTTCCGCATCTTCACGTAGAACTGGCGTGCGTCAATTAGCTGCAGCTTGCCCTTGCGCTGCTTCTCTTTGCGGTTAGTAAGTATCCAGATGTAGGTGGAGATCCCAGTGTTGTAGAAAAGCTGGTCGGGCAGCGCGACGACCGCCTCCAGCCAGTCGTTCTCGATTATCCACTGGCGAATATTGCTCTCGCCGCTGCCCGCATCGCCGGTGAAGAGCGGCGAGCCGTTGAAGACGATGGCGATGCGGCTGCCGCCATCCTTAGGCGCGCGCATCTTGGACAGCATGTGCTGGAGAAAGAGCAGCGAGCCGTCGTTGATCCGAGGCAGACCGGCACCAAAGCGCCCCTCATAGCCCTGCTCTTCATGCTCCCTCTCGATGAAGCGTTGCTGCTGCTTCCACTCCACTCCGAACGGAGGATTCGCCAGCATGTAGTCGAAGGTGTACTTCTTGCCCTTGTCATCGCGGTCGAACCCGTCCTTGGTGAAGGTGTCTTCCGGGCAGATGTTGTCCGCATCTTCGCCCTTAATCAGCATGTCGGACTTGCAAACCGCCCACGCCTCGTCGTTCCAGTCCTGGCCGTACAGCATAGGCTGGGCGTCGGCGTTCAAGTCTCGGATGTATTTCTCCGAGACCGAGAGCATGCCCCCGGTGCCACAAGCGGGATCGTAGATGGTCTTCACCACATGGCTGCGGCGCAGGTCCTTCTCGGGGGAGAGCAACAGATTGACCATTAACTTGATCACCTCGCGCGGGGTGAAGTGCTCTCCAGCTTCCTCGTTGGATTGCTCCGCACCGACCCGGATAAGCTCCTCGAACACGTAGCCCATCTGCACGTTGTCCACGCGCTCGGGCGAGAGATCGACTTTTGCGAACGCCTTGATCACCTCGAACAGCAGGTTCTTCTCGGCCATCCGCGCGATCTGCTGATCAAACGCGAATTTGTCCATGATGCCGCGGACGTTCGGCGAGAACTTGCTGATGTAGCCGTTGAGATTCGGCGCGAGCTGGTTAGCAGCTTGTTGAAAAACCCTCGGAACGATGCTCGCGGTATTGGGTCGTAGTGGAGACATCGTTCAGGGGAGAAGCGAAATGCGCGGTCACGTTGATCCTCAAAGCGGTTTGTTCAGTTACTTC
>Ga0326597_10007081_pt1 | contig 15288 bp, 11 predicted proteins | sample RVTome_12_FD_203789 | JGI IMG/M metagenome (GOLD analysis project Ga0326597, IMG submission 203789) | Soil microbial communities from uranium-contaminated site in the Upper Colorado River Basin, Wyoming, United States - RVT100D185 | ecosystem: Environmental > Terrestrial > Soil > Contaminated >... | reverse complement strand
GCGGCGGTCGAGAAGAGGCCGTTCACCCCACCGAAGTACCGCGTCGGGCCCTGGCTTCCCGGCGGGTAGTCAAGCTGAAGCGAGATGTCGGCTCCCGAGCGTTGATAGACGGCCACGATTCGCTCGACATCTTTCGGGGGGACGTTGTAGCTCGTGTCGATCATCCCGAGTGGCCCGAAGATCCGCTCCTCGAGGAACTGGTCCAGGCTCCGTCCCGAGATTCGCTGGACGAGGTAGGCCACGTAGTCCGTCGAGCTTCCGTAGTCCCATTCATCGCCGGGGGAAAACCCGAGGGGGAGTTTCGCCCAGTCCAGGATGGTCTCTTCCAGCGTGTCCCTTCGGCCTAGGAGATCCTCTTCTTCAGGAGTGAGGAGCTCGCGCTCGGGATCCACGCCGGCCGTGTGGGTGAGAATGTGCCGGAAGGTGATCGGTCTCGCGGCCGGGTCGCGGATCGGCCCGTTGTCCGACCGGCTCACGACGATCTTGTCGCCGAGCTCCGGAACATAGCGAGAGACGGGGTCGTCGAGCTCGAAGCTACCATCTTCATAAAGCATCATCAGAGCTGTGCTTACAACCGCTTTACTCATGGATTGGATGAAGAAGATGTCATCTGGCTCCATGCGATCGCCGGCTTCCAGGTATCGGTCGCCGAGGGCCGATAGGTGCACCACTTTGCCGTCGCGAGCGACGAGGATGACCGCTCCCGAGATCCGGTCCTGGTTGACCAAGCGCTGAAAGGCCGCGTCCATCCGTTCGAGGCCTTCGGCGGACATCCCGACGCTTTCGGGAGCCGCCCGGGCCAGACCCTGAGGGGCAGCGGCCAAGGGTGCGACCAACGTCGCGAGCGGGAGGCCCCAAATGAGACGGGCGATCGCAGCGGTCCTCATGCGCAGGGATCTCGCACTGTCGATCGATTAACCAGGCGGAGGGCCGCCGGGCGCGGGCCTTCGAAACGGCTGGTGGCAGGCGCCGCACCCAGCGCTGAGCGTCCCGAGCCCCTGTCTCACTCGCTCTCGATCGCCGGACTCCGCGGCCCGCAGGAGCTCTTCGGCGGCCGTCCGAAAGGTGGCAACGGCGGCGGTGAAACCGGCCGGGTCCCCCCAGATCGCGTCCAGCGAGCGCGTGCTCTCGCCCCCCGAGCCCGCGGGGAAGAGGTCCGGCATCATGATCGAGAGGTCCATTAGCGCGCGGGCGTGGGGGACGATGTGGCTGTCGGGCGCCACGCCCCCTTCGAGGAGGGCTTCGATCGCGTTCTGGTGCCCCGCGACCATCCGCATGGCGTTCTGCCGGTATTCGATCGTGGGCGATGCGTCCTGCGCAGTTGCCCCGGACGCGAAGCCAGTCAATGCGACCAGAGCCATAGATGCCGCGCGAACGACAGCGAACGCGGCGGGGCCCGCGAGTCGAAGGGCGATCGTCACGGAGCCTCTTCGCGGTAGAGCTTGGCGCCCACCAAGGCCGCGCCTGCCGTCACGACGAGCCAGCAGAGCCCTCCGAGGAAGAACAGGTTCCACTGGAAGATCCCCATCACGGCGAGGCTTCCCCACGCGACTCCGCCGATCAGCCACGCGATGACGGCCGCCTTGAGCGCCGTGCCCGCGCCGGGCCCGAAGCGGGGGCGGATCGAAGCGTAGAGGAGGACGAGCAGGATGCCGTAGATGATGTCCAAAACCGAGAAGCCCACGATAGTGGTGGGCGACTCCATGTTCGCGACGATATCCGGGTTCAGCGCGGTCATCGCCGCTTCCCACGTTCCGGCGAGGAGGAAGCCGTTGATCAGCGAGTCCAAGACGACGGCGACCACGCCCCCCGCGATCCCGCCTACGATCACCTTCTGTGTGTTGATGGCCATGCCGCCTCCCGGGTGATGACAAGTTACCAACTCCCGCGGTGCACGGGGGCGAAGTTAGGGAGGCGGCGGGGTAGCGGCAACGAAATTCGTCCGCAAAAGCCCTCCGTGACGAGCCTTACGCGCTCGACCGGAGATGAGACAACGTGATCAAGACGAGCCGGGATCCTTCGACCTACCTCGGATCGCTCTCGAACGGCATCAGTCCAGCCTCAGCTCGAACTCGTTCGATATCCGGTGCTCCAGAGGGATGTACTTCCGTTTCAGCCAGGACCGCTCGAGAGAATAGGCTCCCGTCCACTGAAGCCGACGCGTCCCTCCCTGCGCGTCCAGCTCCGGCCGATGTTCCCCCGTGGAGGCCACCCGAAAATGTGAACGACTGTGGAGTACGTATCGCCCGGCTCGAGGACGATCGGCCCGTCGCCGTGTCCCAGCGCGTTCATGATCGGCACCCACACTTCGTGCCACTCGTCGCCGACCCTTCGTTCCAAGGAAATGTCGACTCCGTCCGGGGCGTACCGAGTGACAGTGACGCGCGCTCCGGTGCGGTTTGTGAACGTGTACGGGATCTCGACTTGGTAGACGGGCTGCGGCCACGGAAAGGGCTCGAAGGGCACCAGATCGAAGACGACGCCTTCGGTCTGGATCCCCGGCTCGACTGAGGGGCCAGGCTCCGCCTACACTCCCGCCGCGTTCAACGCCTCGAGCACCCGCTCGGCGCGGAAGGGGACCCGCCGCAGCCGCACGCCGGTCGCGTCGTAGATCGCGTTCGCGACCGCCGCCGAGACGGGCCGAATCGACGGCTCTCCCGCCCCGTACGGCGGAAGGTCCGGCCGGTCGGGATTCGGATCTCCGTTCACGATCACAACGTCGATCCTTTCCGGCGCGTCCCGATGCCGAATCGTCGGATGTGTGATCCAGTCCACGCTCGTCACTTTCTCCGTGTCGAACCGGACCTCTTCGTAGAGCGTGCGGCTGAGGCCGTGGAGCAGGTTCCCCTGAATCGTGCCTTCGAGCCCGACCGGGTTGATCACGAGCCCGCAGTCGTGCGCGCAGACCATTCGCCGGGTCCACACCTGGCCGCTCGCGCGGTCAACATCCACCTCGGCGATCACCGCGACCGTCGTGGAACCGCGGCTCGAATACGCGATGCCTCGCCCCGTCAGAGTGCCACCCGTCCGTGTGGGCCGTGGGGAAGGCCGAGTATCCCATCCGTACGCGCGCGCGGCAGCCTCGACCACCGCGATCGAGCGGGCGCGCATGAAGGCTTCGTCGTCCTGAGAGCTTCCGCGTAGGAGCCGTAGCCGGAAGTCGACCGGGTCCGCGCCCGCCGCGGCCGCGAGCTCATCGATGAACGATTCCGTCGCGAAGTGAATCTGAGGGCCGTTCGGATCGCGGAGGTTCCCCGTGCGGAGCGGGGTCTCGAACGCTTGCTCGAAGCGGATGATCCCGGTCTCGGATCGCCGGTTGGGGATCGCGTACGAATCTTCCGGCCCCGCACCGCCGCTGTTTCCGGGACGCTCGGGCCGGGTCCCCATGAGTTGCGCGATGAGCACGGTGTCGGGCTGGTTGTAGCCGACGTGCGCGTAACCGGCGGCCCGAGCACGGTAGTCGAACGCCACGACGTTCCCGGAGGCGTCGAGCCCGCCACGGAGCGTGAACGCGAACGCGGGGCCCTTCGCGTCCCACGCCGTCTCTTCGTGCCGCATCCACTGGACGCGCACGGGCCGACCGAGCTCGTTCGCGAGGAACGCGGCCTCGAACCCCGCGTCGTCCGCGGCCGTGCGGCCGTAGAGCTGTGGACCCTCCGTCCAAAGCACACGCACGTTCTCCCTGGGCATCCCGAGGAACTCCGCGACGCCGACCCTCATCCCGTACGACTTCATGTCGTTCGAGTGGATGGTCAGCTGCCCGTCCGATGGATCGGCCATCGCGTGCGCGGGCCCGATGGCCGTGTGTCCGTGGAACGGGTAGTCGTATTCGGCTTCCACGACCGTCGCCGCACCGGCGAGGGCCCCATCGGGGTCCCCTTCCACGCGTGGCTCCGGCGGTGAAACCGGAGTCGCGTCCCGCATGTAGCGAAATAGGTCTTCCGAAGAGGGGAACGGCGGTGTGGATGGGGCCTCCCACTCGACCTGGAGTAGACGCGAGGCCTCGATGGCCTGCTCCTCACGCTCGGCGACGACGGCGACGTAGTTCCCGCGGGTGACCACCTGGATGAATCCGGGCAGGTCTCGAACCGACGACTCGTCCACGCGGACGAGCCTCGCGCCCACGACGGGCGGTCGAACGTTCCGGGCGTGGACCATGCCGGGGACCCTCGCGTCCACAGCCCACTCTTGGGAGCCGTCCACCTTGGAAGGGATGTCGTAGCGGGGAATGGGCTGTCCGACGATCCGGTAGTCCTGCACGCGCTTCACCTCCGCCCTGCCGGTGACCCCGTCGACGTTGTCGCCCGTGAGCGTGACGTCGAAGCGCTGTCCGCCGATGAGCTCTGCGTAGGTGACGCGACGCGTCGCGTCCTGCCGCACGGTGATCACGCCTTCGCTCACGGCCAGATCGGCCGCGGGCACGCCCAGGCGCTGGGACGCCATCTCCAACAAAACGCGGCGAGCCTCAGCGGCAACCCGGCGCGCGGGCATTCCGTCCCGCTCGATTGCGTCGGAGCCACCCGAACCGCCCTGGTCCACCGTGATGTCGGTCCGACCCATCACGAGGGACGTGTCGTCGTAGGCGATGTCCAGCTCATCCGCCATCATCTGGCGAATCGCGGTTCCGGTGCCCTGTCCTCCGTCCGTCTTCCCGACGAAGAACGTTGCCGTGCCGTCCTCACGAACGACCAGCCATGAGTCGAGAAGTCGGAAGTCTACGTCGGGGTAAGGTCCCTGGCGCACCAGGGCTCCTGCGGCGCGTGGCGCGGCGAAGAGGGGAGCGACGCCGGCCATGCGGACGCCCTGCAGCCCCATCACGAACAGCCCGGAGCGGCGGAGGAACTCGCGCCTCGAGGTCGTCCCGTCCCAACGGTCGAGAGCGGCGCGGAGATCTTGAGGGAGGTCGGTGATCCGAGTCATGGTTTACCTCCCGTCCGCAGAAGCTGACGCCGAAGCCGCCATCGTGTCCGCGGCGCGCCGGACGGCGGCTTGGATTCGGTAATACGTCATGCAGCGGCAGAGAATCGGGTTCATCCCTTGCCGGATCTCTTCGTCCGTGGGATTCGGATTCCGCTCGAGGAGGGCTGTGGCCGTGAGGATCTGCCCGTTCTGGCAGTAGCCGCACTGCGGCACCTGCTCATCGATCCAGGCTCGCTGGACGGGGTGCAGCACGCCGTCCTGCGCCAGCCCCTCTAGGGTCGTGATTTCACCCTCGGCGGCCGACGCGGGTGTGATGCAGGAGCGGACGGGCCGGCCGTCGACGAGCACCGTGCACGTCCCGCACTGCCCGAGCCCGCATCCGAACCGGGGACCCCTCAGCCCCAGGTCGTTCCGCAGGATGTAGAGAAGGGGGGTCGCGGGATCGAGATCGAACGTGTGCGTCTCGCCGTTGACCCTGAGCGTGAACGCGCGCATGCGCTACCTCCGGAGGCTCTGCGTGTGAAGCCGGCAAGAGCTGCCTGCCCAAGTCCAGAGTGACCGCGTGCGTTCGGCGGTGTCAACCTTCTTGGTGGCTGAGCCGGTCGTGCCCTGTACCCCGATTACCGCAAGGAGAAGTGGAACCCGACACCCACGTAGCTGATCTGCTCCTGAAAAAACTGGCCGTAAGGCGAAGGACCCGAGTAGTACTCGGCAAGGATGTCGATCAGGCGCGGTGGATGATCGTCCCCGTTTGTGGGCCCCCGGGGGCGGACGGTGGGCAACGTGGGTGGGGAAACGACCCACGGCGGGCTACTTTTCCGGAAGGGGTGACCGCGACGGCGGCTTCGTCAGAACTACGCAACATCGGGCGCGAGGAACTCGTGAGATCCCTTCTCGACCTTCTCGAGCAACTGTTGCCTGACCTGTGGAGGGTTTCTCGCGGCCGGGACGCGGCTTTGGCCGAGATCGCCCATGGGATCGACGACGGGCCCGTCGCCGACCGGTTGATCGTCGATTCGGGCTGCGTCCCCCCCGAGGGCGAGTGACGCTTCGCGTGACGCGCCGGCCGTATGCCGATATCCTCCCTGGCGACTAGATTTCGGACTAAACATCCGACGACCAGGATGTGATGCTTTCGGCGCGTCCGGACCAGCGCCGTCCGACGTTGGAGCGAATGTCGAACTCGATGCACGAACCTGACATCGGCACGATGGGGCTACTCGGTCGCCTGACCGCCGCCCGACGGCGCCTCGACGTCCAACGCGGCCTGGTCGGCGCGGCTTGGTCGGCGCTCGCGGCGGCCATCGTCGTGGCGCTCCTGACGGTGGCCTCGCTCGTGGGGGTGACTGCGCCTGGGGGCGAATGGCGATGGTCCTGGGCGACGCTCGCGATCGGGCTCCTGGTGACGGGAGCGTGGGTGTGGCGGTCGCGGCCGGACCTGCTCGAGATGGCGTGTCGCGCGGATCGATGCTTCGACCTCAGGGAGCGGATGAGCACGGCAGTCGAGCTCGGCGGACGGCCGCACGGCGTCGACCGCTCGTCGCCGGTCGTAGCGGCGTTTTTCCGCGACGCCGCGGCACACGCCGGCCGGGTCGATCCCCGGCGCCTGGTCCCGATCGTGATGCCTCGCCCCGCGGTGGCCTTTGCGCTGGTCGCGGCCGGTGTGCTCGCTCTCCAGCTGGTGTCGCCGAGGGAAAGCGACGCCCTGCCCCCGGGCGCCTCTCTGCTTGCGGCCGCCGCCGACCCTGATCCGGAGTCGGCGGCCGAGCTCATCCTCGACATCGCGGAGCTGATGCGGGAAGAAGCTCGCCGGGAGTCGAACGACTACCTGCGCGTCGTGGCCACGTCTCTCGAGCAGCTCGCGTCCGACGTGGTAGAGCAGCGCACAGGCGGCCAGCCGGTCGCCGACGAGCTGGCGCGTCTCCTCACGGAGGCCGAAAGTGCCGCCACGAGCGTTTCGGAGTCCGGCGCGGAGTCCGACGGCTTCTCGCTGACGCTTGCGGAGGTCGAAGAGTTTCTCGCGACCGAAGGGGAGCGGGACCTCGTCGCGCGGGCCGACGGGACGACCCGCGATTCCCCCGCGGCGGAATCGTCGCCCGTGAACCCCAGCTCCCTCTTCTCCGCGGTCATGGCCCGGGCACGGCAGGCGCTCCAGTCCGTCAGCGCCGAGCCCACGGGCGAGCCTACGGATGACCAGGCCCTGGCCGACGCCCTGGCGGCGGCCGACTCGACCTCGGACCCTGCCTCGGTGGAGGAGGCGATGGAAGGCACGCCGTCGCCCGGCTCGCCGCCCCCGGACGTGACGGTCGGTGGAAGGCCGCTCGCCAATATCGACCTCGGCGGGGGCTCTGTGGTCGACGAGGACGCGCCGGGCTCGGTCAACCTGGGTGTCGGGATGGGGGCGGCCAGCGTGGTTGCCGAGCGGGTGGAGGTCCCCGACGTTGCGTCGTCCCGCGATTTCGAGCTGCCGACGGAGGGCGGATCGCGCCGTCGGCTTCCGGAGGAGATCGTGCCGCAGACTCGCTTCACCGAAGTCGCCGAGGCCGCTCTTCCTCGGGGGGCCTGGAGCCAAACGACCCAGGACCAAGTCACATCCAGCTACCTGGGCGTCTCCTACCGTGACATCGCGAGTCGCTACTTCCTCGCTCGTATTCAGCAAGCCAAGGTCGAGGCTCAGTCCACCGGGCCGTGAGCCGGTCGAAATACGAAATCCGCGCCAAGCCCGAGTCGCGCCAGCGCGGCGCCCCACCCCCCTAATCTCTTGTCACAGACATGCACGCGGTAGAAACCGCAGTACCGAGCACCGTCGAACTGGACTCTCAGATCGAGCTCCTTCAGCGCGCACGCGCCGCCGTCGCCGAGGTCGTCTTCGGGCAGGAGTCCGCGGTCGACGAGCTGCTCATCAGCTTGATGGCCGGCGGCCACGTGCTCCTCGAAGGCGCGCCGGGGCTCGGGAAGACTCTGCTCGTTCGCACCGTCGGCATCGTCTGCGGGCTCACGGCCTCGCGCATCCAGTTCACCCCCGACCTCATGCCGGCTGACATCACCGGCACGATGGTGCTGCTCCAAGACTCGACCGGCCGGACGCGCTCCCGCTTCCAGCACGGCCCGATCTTCGCGCAGATGGTCCTCGCCGACGAGGTGAACCGCTCGACGCCCAAGACGCAATCCGCGTTGCTGGAGGCGATGCAGGAGGGCACCGTCACGGCGGCGGGACGGGTCCACGAGCTGCCGAAGCCCTTCTTCGTCATGGCCACGCAGAACCCGATCGAGATGGAGGGCACGTACACCCTCCCCGAGGCACAGTTGGACCGGTTTCTCTTCAAGGTCGATATGCCGTATCCGCCCGAGGACGTCTTGGACACCATCCTGGACCGGACGACCGGCGCGCGGCTGAACGTGGCGCCGCAGGTGCTGGACCCAGAGGCCATCCTCAACCTCCAGAGGCTCACACGATCGGTGCCGATGGCGACGCACGTCCGCGCCTCGGTGGTGCGGCTGGCGCTCGCGACCCAGCCGGGCGATGTGAAAACTCTGGAAAGGGTTCGCCAGTACGTGCGGTTCGGGGTGACACCTCGCGGCGCGCAGTCGCTCATCATCGCGGCCAAGGCGCGGGCGCTGATGGACGGACGATTCAATGTCGCCATCAAGGACCTCCACGCCGTGTTGAGGCCCACGCTCCGGCACCGGTTCCGGCTCAACTTCGAGGGGATCGCCGACGGCGTGGACGCGGAAGCTCTGCTAGAGGAGGTGTTCCACCGTACGGTCGGCGAATCCGCGGCATGAGCTTCCTCTCCCCTTCATTCCTCCAGAAGCTCGGTCGTGCCCGGCTCGGCGTTCGGCACGTAACCGCGTCTACGGGGATCGGGGAGCGGCAGTCGCGCTCGATCGGCAGCGGGATCGAGTTCACCGACCACCGGGCCTACCAGTTCGGCGATGACACCCGGAAAGTCGATCCGCACATCCTCGCCCGGCTCGGCAAGCACTACGTCCGTCAGTATTCGGTCAGTCAGGCGCTCCAGGTGACGATCCTGCTCGACACGAGCCAGTCGATGCGCATCGGAGAGCCGAGCAAGTTCGACTTCGGCCGGTCGCTGGCGGCCGCGCTCGCCTACGCCGGGCTCAGCGGCGGCGACCAGGTGCTGGTCGGGGCGTTCACTCGGCACCACGTCGATTGGCACCACCGGCTCCAGGGCTCCGAGCGGACCGCGAGCCTCTTGGCGTGGCTGTCGGGGCTGAAGACCGACGGCGCGACGGAGTTTCACCGGGCAATTCGCGGTGCAGCCCACCGCATGGGCAGGGTGCCGGGCCTCACCATCGTCATCAGCGACTGGTTCTTCGACGGTGTCGCCGACGCGCTCGCGACGCTGAGCGCGACGGGCCAGGAAGTCCTCGCCATCCACCTTCTCTCTCCGGAAGAGATCGACCCGGAGACGCTGGGCACCGGGAACGTCCGCCTGGTGGATGCGGAGGTCGGTCATGAGGTGGAGACCACGTTCAGCTCCGAGCTGCACCGGCTGTACCGGGAGAAGTTGGGGTCTTGGACGGAGGAGCTGAAGGCGCAGGTGCGGTTCCGGGGCGGGCGGTACGTGCGGGTGCGATCGGACGACGATCTCGAACGTTTGTTCCTCCGCGATTGGCGGCGTGAAGGGCTGATCGCATGACGTTCGCGAGCCCGGCCTGGCTGCTGCTCTTGCTGCTCGGCGGGGTGATCGCCTTCCTGCACTCACGCCCGCGGAGGGACATCGAAGTCGGAAGCCTCTTCCTCTGGCGACAGCTCCACCTCACCGTCCCGCCGAAGGCCACGCAGAAGCTGCCCGTTCCCAACGTTCTGCTCTTCCTGCAGCTCCTCGCGCTCCTGCTGATTACGCTCGCCTTGGCCCGCCCGATGCGGAGCGGGAGCGAGCCGCCGGTCGACCACTGGATCGTGGCGCTCGACGCCTCGGCGAGCATGGAGGCGGCTGCGGAGGGGACGTCGGCCTTCGACGAGGCGCGGGGCTACCTCACGGCGAGGTTGGAGAGCGCGGGTCGCCTGCCGGCGCGCGTGACGATCGTGACGGTGGCCGCGAGTCCCGCCGTCGAGGTGGCCCGGCTGGGGCGGCGGGAGTCGTTGATCGACGCGGCCGAGGCGCTGCGGCCGGCGCACACGGGGGCGGATTGGACGCAGGTGCCGGCCACGCTCCGAGGTCTGACGCTGGCCGGGGAACGGACGAGGGTGACCGTGCTGACGGATGGGCCAGGGCGGGGGGCGGCAGAGGTGTTGGAGGCGGTGGCCGTAGACGACTCGGCAATCGATATCGAGCTCTTCACGTTCGGCGAGTCGGCGACCAACCTCGCGCTGGTCGCGGCCGAGCCGATTCTTCTCGATCCGGCCACCGGCCTCTGGCGGATCGCGGGCGAGGTCAGGCGATACGGTGACGTGGGGGCCGACGGGGACGAGCCGGTAACCGTGCGGGTCCTATTCGAGCCCGCGACGGGGGAAGCGGGAGCGACACCCGCCGCAGCGAGTCCGGAACGGGCGAGCGTCGCCGGCGCCGGCGAGTGGACGACGCTCGATGTCACGCTCGGACCCGCAGGGGTCGCAGGGTTCGACCAGACGATCGCGCTGCCAGGCGCGGGGGTGCTCGAGATCCGGTTGCCGGACGACGCGCTCGCGAACGACAACAGCCTCCACTTCGTGCTGCGCGACGCGCCCCGCTCCGCGCGAGTCCTTTACGTGGGAGCAGGTGACCCCGACCTCGACCTGGCACTCCGGGCGATCCCGGGTGTGTCGGTCACCCGTTCCGGGACGCTTCCCGCTACGGCCGAGGACTACGACCTGGTGCTGCTCGACGGCGTGAGCGGCGCGGGACAGACGGGGACGAACACCATCTGGCTCGGAGCGCCGCCGGACGGCGGTCAGCCCGCCGCCCTCGCGGACCCGACGCCGAGCGGTTGGCGGGCGAATCACCCGCTCTCTCGCTCGGTCGACTGGGGATCGCTCGGGATCCGCGCGGCCCTCGAGCTGGCGCTCCTTCCCGGCGCGGTCGCGGTGGTCGAGGCGCCGGGCGGCCATCCTCTGGTGCAGGCTCGTACCACGGCCGCCGGCAGGGAAGTGGTGCTCGCGTTCCGGATCCAGGACACCGACTGGCCCGACCAGCTGGGTTTCCCGGCATTTGTCAGCAATCTGCTCGTGTCCGCCGTCCCCGACCTTGGGCGCGCCGTCGAGCCACACTGCCGGGCCGGCACGGCATGCCCGCTCGGGCCGCGGCAGCTCGGGGCCGGCTGGAGCCTCATTTCCCCGGCGGGCACGGAAGTCCCCCTCCCGGGCGCGATCGCCGCCGACCTGGAGTCGACGTTCACGCCGCGGCAGAGCGGCGTCTACCGGCTCGTCTCCGAGAGCGCCGAGCGAGCGATTGCCGTGAACGCGGCTGACGCGGCGGAGGCGGACCTCGTCGCTGCGGATGCAGCGGAGGCGGCTGGTGCCACGGCGGATCTCACCGGGGCGTCCGCTTGGCCGCCGGTCCAGCGGTGGCTTCTGGCGCTCGGGGTCCTCGCGCTGGTTGCCGAGGCGTGGCTCGCCGGACAGCGAGGCGAACGCTCCTTCCGGCTCCATGGGCTCCGCACCGGCAATCCCCTCGCGCTGCGGCGCCGGGCGGTGCTGGGGCTCCGGGTCGCCGCGCTCACGCTCCTCGTCCTCGCTGTCCTCGACCCGCGTACGCCGATCCCGACCCGCGAGGCCAACGCCGTGCTCGTCATCGACGAGGCGGCTGCGGCCGCGCCGGAGACGCGCGACGCCGCCGACACTTTCCTCGCCGACGCCGTCGGCGCCGCGGGGGGCAACCGTCGCCTCGGTACGGTCCGCGTCGGTGCGGCCGGCCAGGTCACCTCCGACGTCGGATCCACGTCCACGGGTGGGACCCCATCCGAGCCTGCGGCGGGAGCCGCATCCGCCGGGCCGCAGGATTCGTCAGCGGGTCCCCCGGCCGCCGACCTCGAGGCCTCTCTCCGGCTCGCGGCGGCGCTCCTTCCGCCCGCGATAACCGGACGGATCGCTGTCGTCGGCGATGGAGTCGAGACCCGCGGCTCGGTCGCCGCCATTCTCCCGGAGCTCCTCGCCCGCGGTATCCCCGTGGACGTGGTCCTCCCGCCCGAGACGGCCGCGCAGGACGTGTCGGTGGAAGCGATTTCGCTGCCGGCGGCCGTCCATCCCAACGAGGCTGTACCGCTCCGGGCGGTGATCCATGCGTCGGACGCGACCACGGCCACCCTGAGTCTGCTTCGCGACGGCGAGGTTCGGGGAGAACGCGCCGTCGAGCTGCAGCCCGGGCGCAACCGTATCGACTTCGAGATCTCGGAGGAGGCGACCGGCGACTTCCTCTACGAGGTCGAGCTCGCCCTGAGCGGTGGGGGCGACACCAGGCCCGGGAACGACCGAAACGGCATCGTAGTCGAGGTCCGCGAGCCACCCCGTATCGCCATCGTCACGCCGCAGCCCTCCTGGGGCCGCAGCTTCGCCGACGCTCTTGCCGTGCAAGGCCTGAACGCGGAGGTGCTCCCGCCCTCCCGCATCCCGAGCGCGGGCTCCGACGCCGAGTTGTCGCTCGCCGACTTCGATGCCGTCGCGCTCATGAACGTCCCCGCCACAGACCTCCCTGATGAGCGGGCGAGCGAGCTCGAGGCGTGGGTTCGCGGCGGCGGCGGGCTGATCCTGATGGGCGGGGAGAACACGTTTGGCCCGGGAGGTTACTTCGACTCCCCACTCGAAATAGTCTCGCCCCTCTCCGCCAAGATCCCGCAGGAGCTGCCGAACCTCGCGATCATCTTCGTCCTCGACCGGTCCGGCAGCATGAACGAGATCTTGGGGCAGGGCACCCGTCTCGACCTCGCGAAAGTCGCCACTCTCGAGGCGATCGAGCTGCTCGACCCGGAAACCGAAGTGGGGGTGATCGCCTTCGACCTGAACGCCTATTCCGTCGTTCCCCTGCAGCCGGCGGGCAATCGGGAGGCGATCCGGGAGCAGATCGAGCGGCTGGAGACGGGCGGCGGGACCTGGATCTACACCGGCCTCGCGCTGGCCTTCGTCGAGCTGTCGAAGGTCGATCCGGAGTTTCGCCGGCACATCGTGCTGATGTCCGACGGCCGGTCGCAGCCGTCGAATTACTCGGGCCTGATGAACCTGGTGACCGACGCTGGGATGACGGTCAGCACCGCCGCGATCGGCCTCGGTGCGGACGTCCTCCTGATGGAAGATCTCGCCCGCCGGGGCAGCGGAGCCGCGCACGTGACCAACGACTTCACCGAGCTGCCGAGCATCCTCGCCCGGGAGGCGAGCCGCTTCTCGAGCAGCGCCATCCGTGAGGAGCCGGTGGCGCCCACTCGGGTTGGGGACACGGCGGAGGCGGAACAGGCGTTCGGCGGCGGTCCCGACAACCTGGGCGGCTTCGTGCGCACGACGGTGAAACCCGGCGCGCAGGTTCATATCGAGGCTGCCGCGGACACGCCGCTCCTCGCGTCGTGGCGCTACGGCCTCGGACGGGTCGTCGCCTTCGCCTCGCAGGGCGCGGGCGCGTGGACCACGGAGTGGATGGAGTCGCCCGAATATTCGACCTGGTGGTCGCAGACGGTCCGGTGGGCAGCGGCGTCGGCGCGGGCCGGGCTGAACGTGACCGTGAATCGGGATCGGGACTACGGGAGGATCGTCGCGGAGATGGTCGGCGGGGAGATCGGAGACGTGGGTGAGCTGGCACTCCAGGCGACGGTTCGGGCTCCCGACGGGTCGGTGCTGTCCGGCTTCGAGCCGGCGGAGCGCTCGCCTGGCGTCTACGAGATGGGCTTCATTGCGGATAGGCCGGGGACGTACGCGGTCACGGTCGAGTCATCCGACCCGGCGGCCAACGACATCGAACCCGTTGGAGGAACCCTTTACGTCGGCTATCCGGGCCGCGAGGCGACGGACCCGAATGTGGGGCTGCTCCGTGCCCTGGCAGCGGCGACGGGAGGACGGGTGCTCACGAGCGGCGAGGCGTTGTTCGACACGGGGACGCCCGTTCGGTGGCTCGGGCGGTCGATTTGGACCGCGTGGGCGCTGGTCGCGCTCGGGGTATTCCTGTTCGAGCTATTCGGCCGGTACACCGGAGTCCTGAAGCGTCTGGACGCTTCCTGAGCGTGCCCGGCTGACAGCTGACCCTACCTGGCCTAGAACCTTTCCTTCATGGCCAGCACGCGATCGACTTCATTCATGATCTGAACCCGATCGATCGGTTTCCGAAGCACGCCCACCGCCCCGGCCTCCTTGGCTCTGTGCAGCTGCCCTTGACCCTTCCCGGAGATCCCGATGATAGGGGTCAACGGGTCGAGGTTGGTTAGGTGTTCGATCAGCAACACACCGTTCAGGACCGGCATCACCAGGTCGGTGATGACGAGATCGGGGGACGCCTGATAGCACAAGGCGAGGGCGACTTCACCATCGGGGGCCAGGAGAACCTTGTGCCCCAGCTCAAGTAGCGTCGCTTGCAGGAGCGCGCGAGCCTGAGGGTCATCGTCTACAACGAGAACAGTGGCCATCCGTGCCATGCATTGAGGTTAGGAATCATGCACTCTGCGCACGGACATCGCCCCACGGCAAGGGTTGGGCCTCGGCGGGAGGGGGGGCCAGCCTAGACGGCGACGCCTTCGGAGACCCGAGACCGAAGCTCGCGAAATCCGATAAGGCGACCCCGCTCGGCGTCCCAGAGATGCAGCCTGGTGAGCCGCCAGGTGTCCCGGATGGTCAGCTTGGTGGCCGCTGTCAGGTCGGCATGGGAGTCGAGGCAGTCCTGCAACCGATAGTTCGGGATTCGCGGACTCAGGTGATGCACGTGATGAATTCCGATGCTTGCCGTGATCCACTGCAGCGGAGCGGGCAGCACGAGGTGGGAGCTGCCCAGTAGGGCGGCGTCGTAAAAGTCCCAGCTGGGTTTTCGCTCCCAATACGTATTCTCGAACTGGTGCTGGACATAGAACAGCCACACCCCGACCGCGCACGTGATTACGATGATGGGGGTTTGCACGAGGATGAAGCTTCGCCACCCTACCATGACCACCATCAAAGACACGAGGAGAGCGATCGACAGGTTCGTCAACCAGATGCTACGCCAGGCCTGCGTCCACGATCGGGGCACTTCCCAAGGGCATCGCTGCTTCACAACGAAATGCCACAAGGCGCCGATCCCGAACAGCACGATCGGGTGGCGGTAGATCCTGTACGCGAGTCGCCCCGACCATGAACGGGAGAGGTATTCGTCCACGGTCAGCGTCGCCACGTCGCCGAACCCTCGGAGGTCCAAGTCTCCCGAATGGGCGTGATGGTGCGCGTGCGTGCGGCGCCAGTAATCGTAGGGCAGGAGC
>Ga0326597_10007080_pt1 | contig 15291 bp, 13 predicted proteins | sample RVTome_12_FD_203789 | JGI IMG/M metagenome (GOLD analysis project Ga0326597, IMG submission 203789) | Soil microbial communities from uranium-contaminated site in the Upper Colorado River Basin, Wyoming, United States - RVT100D185 | ecosystem: Environmental > Terrestrial > Soil > Contaminated >... | reverse complement strand
TCGTATGCACCTAGCTCGGAATCCCTGCAACGAGATCCGAGGTCTAACCGCGCGCTGGAGCCGTCGCGCCTATCGTCCGTGTTAACGTTTCGCCAAGGCGCGCGGCTCAGCGCGGATCGTTGGCCCGCGATAAACGCCGCAGGGTTGACGCATCCGACTCTTGGTGTTGCCAGAAAGGCGAGGCCGTCCTGTTCCGAAATCACCGGTTGTAGAGAGAGCCGACAGAAAAGGGCGGAAACTGCCGTGTCTACGCCCAAAGACTCTCATACAGACGACGCCACAGACGTGTCCGGTACACCTCGACTCCATGGCCGGCGATGAGGTCTGGTTGCGAGGTGTGGGCGTGTTCGGAGCAAAACCGTAGACAGCGAACGCGCGAAGCGAGCCCGAATGCGTGTATACAGAACCAGAGCCCGACGAGCTGAGCCGGTTTTGCGGAGGACATGCCCACGCCTCGCAACCAGCCCTGGTAAGAGCGCAGTACTAACTAGAGGCGGTTTCGTACCTCCAGGCGGGCCCTGACCGCAGACAGCGCCGTTACGGCACGCAGCGCGCGGCCTTGTTCGAGGGATCGATCGTCGTGCCGCCTGGCTTGTCGCGGTACACGTCGTGACATTGCAGGCACGCATCGGCGATCCGGTTGGTCACGTCGCTGACGGCCTCCCGATTTCTCGATTGCGACGCGCGGTAGGCCGCTCGGCCGGCATCGGCGAGTTCCGCCGTGTACCTCACCCAGTCCTCGCGTTCCACGGGGACCCGCTTGCCGTTCTCGCACCGGCGCTCGGGCGCGAGTAGAAGCGGGGCGGATTCGGCGAGCGCGATGGCCGCGTAATCGACCAGCTCCCATCCTGAATAGATACCGGCGCCCCAGTCGGCCCACCCAAACGGCGTGGTCCCCGGCTGCCAGCCCATCTTCTGCTCACCGGGATCCGAATTCTGGACGTTGAAGATCAGATTCGAACTGGGAAAGAGGATGCCGCGCATGACCTGCGCGAGATTGCCGGGTGGCCGTGCGGCAGACCCTTGTGCGGAGGCGCCAGACGGGCCAGCAGCACGCGGAGCGCCCGGAGGGGCAACGAGCGCCACCTGCGCCAGCGAGTCATCGGCTCTGAGCTCGGCCGGGCCGGCGGAAAACGCGTTCGCTCTGAGAAGGTGCGCAACCAGATCCGTGGCCTGCGCGCGCGACAGCGTGCCGGGGTTCGTGGCCGGCATCGTGTGCTGGATCTTGTCGACGAGGTCGGCGAGTGAGCGCGTGTCCCACGCGCCGAGGAACCCGGCGCCGGCCAGCGGCGGGCCAAGCCCACCCGCCAGCGTCGCTCCGTGACACGGTTGACACTGCTCGACGTACACCGCCTGCCCACGTGTCGCCTGCGCCTCGGTGTACACGGCGTCCGCCGCCGTCGATCGCGGCGCCGCCCGCTGTGCCCGCGCGATCGTCGTGAAGAACAGGCCGGCGAAGGTGAGCGCGGCGAAGGCCATGATGAGCGTCCGGACAGAGGGCATCGTCAGCATCGGTCGTCCCGTCTCGGCTAGCGCGATGAATTGAAGCGGCTCTCGTTCTCTTGCGTTGAGAACGCTCACTCCGGCAGCAGCGTCACCTTTACATACCGGTCCGTGTTCAAGTACGTTCGCGCCGCGTCGCGCAACAGCGGCGCGGTGAGCTGGTCGTAGATCGGCCCCATGTTGAAAACCTCGGCAACGTCCTCGCCGTATTCATACTTGAAGAGCATCCGGTTCAGCAGGTACGCGTCGTCCCGGATGTTCGTTTCGAAGTCCCGCATCAGCGCCACGCGCGCATCGGCGACCTGTCCCCTGCTCGGACCGTTCGTCTTGAATTCGTCGATCACCTCGAACGCGGCCCTGACGAGGGCCTCCGTGCGGGCCGGATCGCAGGCGAAATTGATGGTGAGGCGATACTCCTGCGCCGGACGCATCGTGAAGGTCGGCACGACGCGGACCCCGTAAGTGCCGCCGAGATCTTCCCGCAGCGTCCGCTGCAGGTTTCCAGCCAGGCTGTCGGTCATCGCCCTGGCGACCACCCGGTGCAACTCGTCGTTCTCGAACGCGCCACTGAACACGATGCTGACCTGGCTCACCGGTTCGATGCCACTTCGCACTTCCCTCTCGACCACGCCCCCCGGAAACTCCATCCCGACATCCTTCGGGGCTTCGTTCCGCTTGAGCGCCGGCAGACTCGCCAGGTAGCGCTCGACGAGGGGCTTCAGGGTCTCGAGTTCGAAACTGCCCACGAAGACAAAGGTGAAGTCGCTCGCATCGGCGAAGCGGTCCTCGTAGAACGCGAGCGACGTCTCGAGATTCATCTGGTCGACGCGCGCGGGTGTGAGCGGTCGCGCCCGCGGATGGTCCTGCGTCACGGCGGCGTCGAGCGCTTCCTCGAAGATCGTATCCGGCATGACCGCCCGGCTGGCCAGCGTCACCTTCAGCCGATCGCTCAGGACGCCAAAGGCGACCGGGTCCGCCCGCGGCGCGGTGAATGTCAGATGGACGAGCTGAAACATCGTCTCGAGATCCTTGTTCGTGGTACCGCCGACGAGCCCCTCCTCTGTTTCACCGATATTGGCTCTGACAAACGCCGTGGTGCCGGCGAGCACTTTTTCCAGGTCGACGAGGCTGTGCGCGCCAAGACCGCCCTGCGCGATCACCGCGTCGGCGGTATCGGCGGCGATGAAGTCCGCGTCGCTGGCGAGCGACGTGCCACCGGGGCTCACAGCCCGAAACAGGATCTCATCCTGCTTGAACATCGTTGGTTTCAGCACGACCCTGGCGCCGTTCGACAAGCGCCATTCGGTGATGCCGAGCGCCTCGATCGTCGACGCCGCGGCAATGGATCCGGGTGTGGGGAGGCGAGCGAGCAGCGGCTGCGTGCTCACCGTATCGACGTACGCCGCCAGGGCTGCACCCTCGGTCATGTCGATCACGGCCGCCATCGCCGCCTCGTCGGGCAGTGACGCCAGGTCGCTCTCGGGCGCGACGACCGCGACGACACGGTTGTCATCCGGCATCCAGCCCGCCGCCAGGCTATTGACTTCGCTGAGCGTGATTTCGGGCAGGAAACGCTGATTCAACCCAAACTCGTACACGATGCCAGGGATCGGTTCCGCCGTCATGAAGTTGCGAATGAACTCATCGGCGAGCGGGCCGGAGGGGCTCTTGTCCTTCTCGACGGCCCCGCTCTGGAGCCCCCGTTGAAGATTGAGTTTCTCTCGCACCAGCTCTGTCTCGGTGAAGCCGAAGCGGGCGACGCGGTCAATCTCGGTGAACAGCGAAGCCAGGCCCTGCTCGACACCGCCTCTCGCGACAAGGGCATCGAGCGTCGTCACCTCCTCGGTGCGCACGAAGAGCCCCCGGTTGGTTTGGGCCGCGAGAAACGGTGCGCCCGGCGCCTGCGCGATTTCCTGGAGCCGCGCGGATAGCATGTCGCCGAACAGCCGATCGAGCATGTGCCGCCGATAATCGCCGAGCGTCCTGAACGGGCGGGCGGCCATCTTGCTCGACACGCTGATGCGCGTATTGGTCGTTTCCGGGTCGGTGATCACCGAATACATCGTCCCAGGTTGATCCGGCACCGCGTAGAGCGGCCTTGGCCTCGGAGATACCGCCGCCGGGATCGAACTGAAATGCGATCGGATCATGCCCTCGATCGTCGCCTTGTCGAAGTCGCCGACGGCGACGACAGCCATCAAATCTGGTCGGTACCAATCCCTGTAGAACTGCTTCAGCCTGTTGGGGCTGACGTTCTGAATGATGTCAGGGGTGCCGATGGGCATTCGATCTGCGTAGCGCGAGCCCATGAACAGCAAGGGGAACTGCGCATTCCGAATCCGCTCGTTAGCGCCAAGCCCGAGCCGCCACTCTTCCAGGACGACGCCCCGCTCTTTCTCGATCTCCACCGGATCGAAGGACACGTCGCGCGCAAAGTCCTCGAGGATGAGGAACGACCGGTCCATCACCGCAATATTGCCTGTCGGGATCTGTAGTTCGTACACAGTCTCGTCGAAGCTGGTGTGTGCGTTGACATGCGCGCCGAAGCGCATGCCGAGCGACTGCATGAAGTTTCCGATGTCCTGCTTGGGGAAATGCCGAGTGCCGTTGAAGCTCATGTGCTCGACGAAGTGCGCGAGCCCACGCTGGTCGTCATCCTCGAGCACGGAGCCCGCATCGACGGCGAGCCGCAGCTCGGCGCGGCCCTGGGGCTGGCGGTTCTCGCGGATGTAGTAGCGGAGTCCGTTCGGAAGTGTGCCGACCGTAATCAGCGGATCGACCGGCACAACGTCGTCGAGCGTGGCGGCCAGCACCGCAGCGGGAATCGCTGGCTGCTGCGCGCCGGCAAATGTCACCGCCGCCGCGATCGCCGATATGAGCAGCGTCAACCGGATACGAGTGCGAAATGTCATCAAGGCATTGTAGCCCCCCCCACCCGACAGCGCTCACTGTGCCCGATGGCATGCCCGATGGCTGCACGGCAACCGAGGAGCCTCAGCCGCCCCCCCCCACCACCACGCCGCCCACCATGTCCTCCGTGGACGGGGCCTTCGTGCCTCCGACGTGTTCCCTCCCCCGCGGGGCCGAACGCATGCCTCGTGCTAAACTCCACCACGTTCTACGGTTCGAGTCGGCGAGGGCAGCTCTGGAGAGGAGGCGGCTCGCCGGCCACGGTCCGCCAGACATCCAGAAGCGTCGAGTGGACCACAAGTCAAAAAGGAGCAAGACGCCATGAAGCTTCGTCTATCGGCCGCGTTGGCTGTCGCGTGCGGTGTGCTGGCTGTTCCGGTGATGGCTCACCATTCGTTTAACACCTTCTTCGATATGTCCAAGACCGTTGAGATCGAGGGCGTCGTACAGTCGTTCAGGCTCGTCAGCCCGCATTCTGAAATGATGGTCGACGTTCCGGATACCGGCGGCAAGGCCGTCACGTGGCGCATCACCGCGAGGACCGGAGCGGTCAATGCCAAACGCGAGGGCTGGAAGGTTGAAGAGTTCATCGGAAAGAAGGTCAAGGTCGAAGGCAACCCGAGCCGCAGGGCGGGTGGAACGGCCATGGCTGCCGGAGTGGTCACATTCGAGGATGGCAAGGTGGTGTGTCTGGGCGGTTGTCCTGGTGGACCCCCGGTCGAGTAGCGACAACGGGAGGGCGATGAGGATCTGGGAACGAAGGCCGGCGTCGACGTGATCCTGTCCACGACGTTGAGCCACTCCAACACGGTCGAGAAGATTCGCACCTGGAGACTCATGAATCCCGATGAGTCCGGCGGTGGCGACCCGGACGGCGTCCTTGGCGAGGTCGCGAGGCTCGAGGGCGAGCCTCATCCGTTCGTCAGCACAGATGCCGTCGAGCGTTTCAATAAGGTCCTTCTCGAATGCTCTGAAGCCCAGCTGGCGTGGAGGATGGGCTCGTAAGTCTTCGGGGGCATGGGATCTGTTCTCGTACTGCTCGAACAAACCGGCCTGGCCACCTGGATCCGCGAATCGGGGCTGCTCTATTCGTATCCCCTCATCCTTTTTCTGCATACGCTCGGGCTGAGTACACTTGTCGGGCTGAATACCGCGATCGACCTCAGGCTGCTTGGCGTCGGAGCCTGCATTCCTCTCCCGTCCCTGGAAAAGACCTTCCGAGTGATGTGGGCGGGCCTTGCGCTGAACGTCGCGACAGGGATCCTGCTGTTCATCGCCGACGCAACGAGACACGCGTCGAATCCAGCCTTCTACGTGAAGCTGGCGTGTGTCGCACTGGCCGTTGTGGCGCTCGCGCGCATCCGGGACCAGGTCTTTCGCAAACACCAGAGCGGCAAGCTCCTGGCGGCTGCATCGCTCACCTGCTGGTTTGTCGCCTTGAGTGCCGGGCGCCTCATGGCGTACATCAATGAGTTCATATCGTGACCCCCGCACATCTGCATCTCTTGCTGAATCACGTGCCGACGATCGGCTTCGGTCTGGGCCTCGGCTTGTTCGTGGCCTCGCTACTCGCCAAGAGCGAGGATCTGAAGCAAGCCAGCCTCGTGGTGTTCTTCATCATCGCGTTGGTCGCGATCCCCGCGTACTTGACGGGCAACGCGGCCAATTTTGTGCTCCAGGACGAACCCGCCGTGTCACAGGACGTGGTGGCCGCGCACCAGGACGCGGCGATGCTGGCGCTCGTCCCCATGGAGGTCACGGGCCTCCTCGCCTGGTTCGCGCTGTGGCGATTCCGCCGGTGGCACGTGGTGGCGCTGCTGGTGCTATCGGTCCTGACGATCGGCCTGATGGCAAGAGCCGCGACTCTCGGGGGTGAGGTCCGCCATCCCGAAATACTGGCGGATGGAACAGCCGCGTCTGCGCCAGGGTGGCCCAGGGCCGCGGCCGCCGGGGCGGCGTTCGTCCTCGACAATCCGTGGGTGTGGCCGATCAGCGAAATCTTCCATTTCGTCGGGCTCTGTCTATTGTTCGGAATTGTGCTCCTCATCAATCTGCGAATGCTGGGTGTCGTCACAGGCGTGGCACTTGTCGACATAAATCGGCTGCTGCCGTGGGCGATGCTTGGGCTCGTCATCAATGTCGTGACGGGCATGCTGTTTTTTCTCGCCTCTCCCGACCAGTACACGCAGAACACGACGTTCGCCTGGAAGATCGGTGCGATGTTGCTCGGCGGACTCACCCTGCTCTACCCGACGATGGTGAACGAGCACAGTGGCATGAAGCTCGCGGCCAACGCCACCATCACGCGCGCCGTCGGCGCGACGTCGATCTGCCTTTGGGTTGCCGTGATCTTCCTCGGCCGATTCCTCCCCTATTTCGGGAGCGAGTAGGCCTGGTGGCGACTACCTGAAGCTCCCCCAAGATCGCGTATTGAGGACACAGAACCGCTTTACCGTGCGTACTTCACGTCGTCCATCCAGATGCTCCCATTCCCACCGAGCGACGTGTTCACGGTATCGACGACGAACAGAACGGACTCGACATTGGCCAGGGTCGGCCGGGGGAGCGAGGTGAGGCCACGGGGCGTCATGTCGTCAAAGTACACGGTGACGTCGCGCGCCGTGGAATCGAGATACACCGACCGGTGCCAGCGCTCCCCCGCCTCGACACCCACTTCCTGAGCGGGCTCGCGCAGTTGTACCGACAGCCGCATCGGACGGTCTGCCCACGCCGTGAACATCAGCCGGTCGTGTGCAGCCAGCGCCGATCCAGCCGGCATGATGAACGCCGTGAACGGGCTGGAGGCCATCGTTCCGCCCAGCGCGTATCGCAACGACAGCTGGGTGCCGCTCACAGCCGGCACCACGTCCAGCGCCCCGAGGGACGCCTCGCTGGTCTCGACAGCCCACCCGGTGGCCGGGCCGCTCTCATACTGGACCGCGAATCGAGACGTGGGTGGCCGCGTGTCCAATGGGGCCGCGTCCGTCGCGTCACGGCCGACATAAATCGGATTCGAGACGATCCAGGGCACCGGCGGCTCTCCGGGGCCGCCCGGCAGCACGATCTCCACGCGATAGACCGCTGCCGCGGCGTCCACGACCTGCTCGAGCATCGTGCCGGCTGTCGTCTGCAGAAGGCCGCCGTCCTTGATGAGTTCAATGCGGGCGGTGTCAGGGGCCTGCACGTCCACGCGCAGGGTGACCGGACCACTGAGCGGCAGCACGTCCCCAGCCACAGCGGTGGCGGTTCCGCTCGTGGCCGTGAATGACATGGCCGCCGGACCGCCAAGGCCGTCGACCGTGGAATAGACGTGCCCGCTGCGAATCGCGGCGAGTACCGCCTGCGCGTCGGCCGCCGCATCTCCGCTGAACGTCGTGTTCGGCAACGCGTTGGTAAAGACCTGGAACATCCGCTCATAAGACGGCACGTGGAGCGAGCTGCCGGTGTCGTACGGCTCGCCGATGCTCCGGAAACCGATGCGGGCGTGGGCGTCGGCTCCCGCAACGGCGACGACACGCCGCTGCTGTGTCAGCTCGTCCCATCGACGCATCGTGGCGACGGGCCGGTCGAGGAGCGAGACGAGCGTCTCCGTGCCGCGGATCGGGTAGGTCAGGAGCGCGCGCCCGAGTGACCAGACGGACTCGTCCCGCCACTCGCTGTCGGCGTTCAGCCATTCGAGGCCGCCGATCCGGACGTCCCAATCGCCCCATTGCAGCCCGGCTTTCTCCGAGTTGGGATGCGCGGCTATCGCGAAGCCCCCAAGCCGCGCGATGTCGTCAATGACGTCGCGCGCTTCCCCGCCCAGCGAATACGGAGCCTGCGGAAGACCGAGCGCGACCAGGTGCCCCTGTTCGGTGCTGATCTCGACCGCGTCGATGCACAACACGCCTTCACGGTACTGTGGCGGGTCTGACTCGCGCGTACCGTCGCCGTGGTCGGTCAGGATGACGAAGTCGAGCCCTGCGCGAGCTGCGGCAGCGGCGATCGCCTCCACGTCGGCGGTGCCGTCCGATCGCCGGCTGTGCACGTGAATCGCCCCGCGTACAGGCGGTGCGAGCGCACCGGGGACCATGGGCAGCGCGCGGGTGCGAGGCGGCAGCGCGAGGTACACGGAGCCAGCGGCAGCCACGAGGCCGATGATGATCACGGCCTTCAGTACGGTGTTGTTCAGCACGGCGTTGCTGTACGGCGACGGAGCACAGGCGCAAACGAATGGCGCAGCATAGGTGGCTGACCGACGCCTATCAGCGGACTGCGATGGGTCGAACGGGCGAACCCGTCGCTCCCTTGATCGGCAGGGTCAGGTTGAGAAAGAGGAACTCATAAACTCGATCACGGGCTACATCCTTCAGTTCCATGTTCTCCAGAATCGGTATGCCTTCCGCGAGAAATAGAATGTGGTGCACATTGTCTGAGCCGGTGGGGGGCATGATCTGCACACAACAGGAATCGGCTCCAACCATCGACACCTTACGCGTCGCGAGCCATCGGGCGACCTCACCGCCGATGCCGGGCGAACCCTCATTCTCGCCAACGCCAACGCGGCCATCGTTGTATCTTGAAGGATTCGTCCAGTGCACTGACCATCCGTAGTTGAACAGCACCGCGTCGCCCTGCGCGATCGTGTCTTCCCTCATACCCTGTCGTTCGAGCGCACCGCGCACATCGTCCATGGTCACTTCGTACCGAGGACCGAGTGTCTCCAGGCCCTTGTACGCCGCGATATCGACGAGAATCCCACGGGTGATGAACGGTTTCATCTGCTCGACACCGAGGGCTTCCACGCCCCCCTGCCCTCGATTTCGCCCAGTCAGCTCCTCTTCTGTGAAGCCGTTGTAGAAGACAGACTTGAACGAACCATCCGCCATCTGCAACGTCTGGCCTTGGTGTGAAAGGGCGTCGAACTGGGTCCCCATCTGACCGATATAGCCTGTGAAGTAGTCCCCGTGAACGGTGTTACTTCCCTCGCTGGTCGCAGGCGCCGCCGGCACGACATTCAAATAGTAGGGCCGCGGCGTATATTGCGGCATGCTCGCCTCATACGGGTGACCCAATTCGTACGTCTGGCCAGTCTGCGGTATCTGTAGCGCCTCCAGGATCTTTTGAGGCGTCACGTAGTTCGATGCCCCAGCCTGATCCGTCGGCCCATGCGGCGACGGCCACCAGGGACCGGACGCTCGCTGCTGCGCATTCATTGACGACGGCAAGAGCAGGATAACAGCCAGACACAGAAGGCCACGCCAAACCTTGGCAGCAACGGCATCCCGATTCAATACCATCATTTCTCTCCCGTGTGCATCGCGAGTTCATGTCCGAGCTTCCGTGGCTTCCGACTAGGCATTAGTTTACCTGGGCACGTTGTCCGCCAACAGGAACCCGAGGACACGCCTCAGGCGCGCGGATGAAAGCGGTCGTAGACGGTGCGCATGCGGCGCTCGATGACGTGCGTGTAGATCTGTGTCGTCGAGAGGTCGGCGTGGCCCAGCATCATCTGGATGGCGCGCAGGTCGGCCCCCCGTTCGAGCAGGTGTGTGGCAAACGAATGGCGCAGCAGGTGTGGGCTGACAGACGCCTTCAGGCCAGCCCGGCGTGCGTACCCCTTGAGGATCTTCCAGAAACCCACGCGTGTGAGCCCGAGGCCGCCGCCACGTGCGTTCACGAACAGCCTCGAGCTGTTCCGCTTCCCCAGGAGCGTGCTGCGGGCGTCCCGCAGGTACCGGCGGACCCACACAGCCGCCTCGTCGCCGATCGGCACGATCCGCTGTTTGTCGCCTTTGCCGGTGCACGTCAGATACGACGCCTCGAGATTGACGTCGGCAGGCCGCAAGCCGATCAACTCCGATACGCGCATCCCCGTCGCGTACAGCAACTCGATCAGCGCGCGATCCCGGAGCCCGCGCGCCGTCGTCACGTCAGGCTGCGCGAGGAGCAGGTCGACCTCCTCGACGGCCAGGTACCGCGGCAGGGCTTTCCAGACGCGCGGCGGCCGCAGGTCGCCCGCCGGGTTCGCCTGGAGCCGGCCGTCGATCACGAGGAAGCGGTAGAAGCCGCGGTAGCAGGCGATCGCGCGCGCGACCGACCGCGGCGAGCGACCCTCGGACATGAGGTCGCGCACAAATCCCTCGAGATCCGTTCGGGCCAACAACTCGATTGACCTGCCCCGTCCGGCGGAAAACTCAGCCAGCAGGTCGAGATCTCTGGTGTAGCCCTCGACCGAGTTGGCGGCAAGCCTCCGCTCGACCGTGAGATGCGTCAGGTAGGCCTTCACAAAGGACGCGCCGGTTGCCACCATTGGTGTTCTTCGCAGAATCGGTAGAATTGTACGTGAATGCGTTCCAAGTGGCAGTCACTCCCGACCGAGGCTATTAATCCATCGAGCCTGGGCATCGACAAGCTCGCCGCAGGCGACATCGTCGATCTGATGATCAGCGAAGACCGCAAAATGCTTACCGCTGTGCAGCGAGAGCGCGAGCGCATCGCTGTCGGCGTCGAGATGATCGCGGCCGCGCTTCGCAAGGGCGGCCGAATCATCTTTGTCGGGGCCGGCACAAGCGGACGACTCGGGATTCTTGAATCCACCGAGATGCCCCCGACCTTCAGTACCGACCCGGCGCTCGTCCTGGCGATCATGGCGGGCGGCCATCGCGCGACGTTCGCCGCCAAAGAGGGCGTGGAAGACAACTACGAGGAAGGCGCGCGCGCCATGACTCGGCTCCGTCCGACCAACAAAGACATCGTCATCGGTGTGTCAGCCAGCGGCATGACCCAGTTCGTGCGCGGCGCGCTGACGAGGGCGCGTCGAGCGCGTGCCCGAAGCATCTTCGTGACCTGCGACCCCGAGAGCGAGCTCCAGACGTTTGTCGACCTGACGATTGCACCCGGCGTCGGCGCCGAGGTGATTGCTGGATCCACGCGGCTCAAGGCCGGCACCGCGACCAAGCTCGTGCTGAACATGCTCACCACCGGGGCCATGGTCCGAATTGGCAAGACCTACGGGAACCTGATGGTCGACGTGAAGACCGGGTCCGAAAAGCTGAAGGACCGCGCCCGACGCATCGTGAACATCGTGACCGGGCTCGACTACGACGAGGCCGAGAAGGTCCTGAAGCGGGCGCGCTGGAACGTAAAGGCCGCCATCGTCATGCAGAAGACCGGTCTTCCCTACCCGAAGGCGCTGTCTCGCCTGCGCAAGGCGCACGACTCGATGCGTGAGGCCATCGGCGAGGATATCGAGCCGCGGCTGCGCGGGATGCTCCAAGGCGCGGCGGAGGCTGCGACTCCTCGTACGTAGGGTGCAGAAGATCCCGGAGATCCCGCTCAACAGGTTCAGCGCGACAGCGCGCGTGCTCGAGCGGGCTGTGGCGCAGAAGAGCTTCCCCGCTGCCGTGATCGAGCTTGGCGATGCGACGCGGCCGCTGTGGCGGCAGGCGTTCGGACGACTCCACCTCGAGGCCGGCGCGCCCGCGGCCGCCGACGACACGATCTTCGATCTCGCCTCGCTCACCAAAGTGCTCGCGACGACGACGATCGTCATGCAGCAGGTGGAGCGCGGAGCAATTGGGCTCGATGACCGCGTGAGCCGGCATGTCGCCACCTGGCAGGACGCCGACCGCGTCCACGTCACCATACGCGACCTGTTGGCGCACAGCGCCGGGCTGGCGGCGTACGTGCCGTTCTACCGAGACTACCGTCCGTCTGCCGACCCGCCCCTCGGTATGTGTCGTCGAGCTGGATCGCCAAGCGAAGACCGTGGGAATCCCGCAGAGATGCGGGCCGAGTTCGAGCGTGCAGTCTGCCGTGTTCCGCTCGACTACACGCCGCGCACGAAGTCGGTGTACAGCGACCTCGGCTTCCTCCTGCTCGGATTCATCCTCGAAAAGAACATCAGGCTACCTGCACGCTTCGATGCGATGCGATGCGACGTGGGGATCGTCGAAGATCTGCAGTTCAATCCACCGGCGCTCTGGAAGAGGCGAACGGCGCCGACCGAGATCGATTCCTGGCGCGGGCGCCTGCTCGTCGGCGAGGTCCACGATGAGAATGCCGCCGCGCTCGGCGGCGCCGCCGGTCACGCGGGTCTCTTCGGCACCGCAGCCGCCTGTGGCCAGTACGCGCGCCATGTGCTGCAGGTCCTTGACGGCAAGGTGGGCGCGTTCAGCCGTGCGACGGCGGAGACGTTCATCACGCGCGGCGCCGACGTGCCGGGCAGCTCACGCGCGCTCGGATGGGACACCATGCTGCCCAGTTCGTCGTGCGGCAGCCGCATGTCGCCGCGCGCCTTCGGGCACACGGGCTTCACCGGCACGTCGCTGTGGATCGATCCCGACCGGGGCGTCTACGTGGTGCTGCTCACGAACCGCGTGCACCCGACGCGCGCGAACGAGGCCATCAGGCAGGTTCGGCCGGCGGTGCACGATGCCGTGATGGACGCACTCGGGCGCTAACGCCGTTTTCAGGTTGCCTGGCCACGGAGACACAGAGGCACGGAGACACATTCCCAGTGATTCCCTCCGAGTCTCCGTGACTCCGTGGCACGTGGAAGTGAAAAGCGCTCTAAACCGCGTTCGGGGGCGCCCTCGCTATTGACCGCCGGGGAACTGGAACCCGCCTTGACCGGCAGGATTCCCAGGTCCGGCGCCGCCAGGCCCTGGAAGCCGGCGCCCGGGAGGCACCTGGCCGCGACCGCCAGGCCCTGGAACACCCTGTCGACCCGGTATACCCGGTCCGGCACCCAGGCCGCCCCGACCACGTGCACCCTGCTCTGTGTCTGGGCCGCCGCCGGGGCCAGGGTTCTGGCCGCCGCCGTCCCCCCCGGGCTGCGCCGTCGCGACGACCGCCACAAACGCCCACTCGCTATAACGGCCGCGACCGTTGTACAGCCGGAGTGACTCGACCTCGCTCCTGCTCACCACGCCGACGATGGGACCCGCGCCGTTCGGCCCAGGCTGGCCCTGCCTCCCCGGCGCCTGACCGGCATTCCGACCCTGCAACGGGGTACCCAGCGGCGCCCCGAGCGGTCCTCCGCCGACTCCCCCACGACCGGGTTGCGCGGGCACGGCAGCTTGTCCCGGTAACGGCTGACCGAGATACACCGGCTGGAAGTCATCCTCTCCGGTCATCGGATCGGTGTACAGCTTGCGGATGTAGCGTCCTTCCACGAGGACATCGAGGCTGGGCGGGAAACCACCGTTGCGCCGTGAAAAGAGCTCGATCGCGTGTGCGTATTGCTCACCTCGAAACACCAGCTCGGCTTCGCGCTCCCGCTTCACAGCCGTACGCCAGACGGGCAGCGCCATGCTGAGCATGATCGTCATCACGGCCATTCCCACGAGCAGCGCCGCCATCGCGTAGCCGCGGTCGCTCGCCGGCGTCATCGGCGCCTCATGGGAACTTGCTCACGAGGATCTCGGTCCGCCCGGTTGCCGTGCGCCCATCCTGAGCCGTGACGGTCACCGTGACCGTGCGCTGCGTCTCGGTGGCCGAGGTCTCGTACACATGCGACGTCGTATTGCCAGAGGTCGTCGCCGATGTGCCGTCGCCGAATGTCCACGCGTACGACTGGATCGTGGCATTACCGGTCCCTCCCTCACCACCTCCGGTCACCGTGGCGGTAAACGCCCACGACTGGCCTGATGCCGTCGCCGTCCCGGAGGTCGCCGTGAGGGTCACATTCATCGGCGTCAGCGTCGGACGCGTCACGATCACTGTCGTCGAGACGGACGCAGATTCGTTGTTGATATCGGTGGCCTGGAGCGTCGCCGTGTAGGCTCGCGTCCCTGGGTCGGACGGTCCGCTATAGGCATGGGTCACGGTGATCGAGCCCCCCGCCAGGTTACCGAGACTCTGTGACGTGCCGTCCCCAAAATCGAGAGTTGCCGTGCGGAGTGTACTGCTCCCCGTCGGCTTCGTAATCGTGAATAGAACTGTCGCCGTGTTGCTGGTGGCGTCAGCCTGCACGGCCGCGCAATTGCCGGTTCCGGACGCGGGGGCACAGGTGATCGACACGATCGGGCCCGCCCGCACGGTGACCGTGACATTGCTGCTGGTTGTGACGCCCGCCCTGGCGCTGACGATCGCCTGCTGGCTGGTGGTGAGCGTTGTGAGCGCCTCGCCGTCGGCACCGGTCGTGACGTTCGAGGCGCTCAGCGTGCCCTGATCGGTGTTGAAGGTCACGCCGACACCAGCCAGCGGCTGGCCGTTCCCTCCGACGACAGCCGCGCTCAGCTGCACGGACCCACCGCTGGGCCCCACGCTTCCCGGGTTCGCGCGGAGCGTGACGGTGTCGACCGCGGCCGCGCCAATGGTGAGTAGCACGACGTTCGTTGCGTCGGCGCCGCCGCCGGCCGAACCGGATATCGCGCGTACTTCCGCGACGCCAGAGGCGCCATCGGCGAAGAACATCGTGGATGCAAGCCCGTTCAGCGTCTGCGCCTCGGCGGGCTCGACGCGCCCCAGCGTGGCAGTGAATCTCACGGTTGTGCCGTTCTGTACGGGCGTTTCGCTCTGCTCGAGTACAAACGCCGTGATCTCGGTGCTGCCAGTGCTCGAGAGCAGGCGCGTCGGCGCCGACACAGTGATGGTCGAGCTCGTTGGCGCGAACAACGGCACCTTATCGCAGGCGCCGATCACGGCCATGGCCATCACCAGCAGGGCACTCGCGAGCCGAACGGGGCTCGCACCGGGTAGCACTGACCTCTTCTGCTTGAACATGCGGCTTACCATTCTGCGTACGGCGTACCGTCCAGCGCCACACGATCGGAACCGCTCTTGACATCGTAAATTCCGGGCTGAGCGGATGGGTTCGACGCATCAATCTCCGACATGATGGTCTGCCACGTGTCGGGCGAGTTGGTGAACGGGTCGACCGGAATCGCACGG
>Ga0326597_10007079_pt1 | contig 15292 bp, 10 predicted proteins | sample RVTome_12_FD_203789 | JGI IMG/M metagenome (GOLD analysis project Ga0326597, IMG submission 203789) | Soil microbial communities from uranium-contaminated site in the Upper Colorado River Basin, Wyoming, United States - RVT100D185 | ecosystem: Environmental > Terrestrial > Soil > Contaminated >... | reverse complement strand
TGTACTGCGCTTCCAATCGGCAGAGGGCGTGGCAATCGATGATCCGATCGGAGCAACGATCCTGAGCTTGGACGGTGAGCTCTCATCGGCTGAGGTCAGCCTCGAGAACGAACGGCATGGTCCGACCCGTTTGGGCCCCGGTTGGTGGAGGCTGTCGATTGGAGGCTCTGCCTACGTGATCGAATCTGCCCGCGTTGATGGCGACGTGATCGATACCGGCAGGCCGCTCGAGGCCACGATGCACATATCAGAGGACGACCTGGAAGTGGTGGTGGTCCTTGCCTCGGGATTGTCGGTTCAACTGCTCAATGCTCTAACGCGGGAGCCAATATGCACGAAGTTCAATTACGGAATCCTCTATCCGAGGCCGAATGGAGACTGGATCGGGAGCAGTACCGACGAGGGGCGATCGGATTCCAACGGACGCGCGGCGATTCTGCCGATCACTCCGAAGCGCGACTCACGAGCGGCGTTTGCGCTGGAATTCAGCGCCAAAGGATTCCGCGCCGAGCGGATTGCCTCGGAACGAGTCCGCGCGCAAGGAGCCATGCGCAGCGATCTCGAAGTCATGATGGAGCCTGCGCCTGCAACGGACATACTCATCAGGTATCTGGACGGGACTCCGTATCGCGCCGCGGTCGTTGTGTGCGCACGCGATCCTGGGGGACGACGCACGCTCCATGTCGGCGAGACACGCGTCGATGGAAGCATCAGGGGACTGCACGTCGGTGAGAGAGAAGCCATCGAGGTGCTGGATGTCCGACAAGTCATGCTCGGTTCGTTGGACGAGGAGAGTCTTCTCCTGGGCGGGGTCAACGTGATGACGTTGAAGGACCGATATGGTCGAATTCGCGTGACATCCGTCCCCACTGGGGCGCCCAGCGTGGTGTTCCTGAGTCGTGAACAGGGCCGGGAGTATGCCTGCGAGGATGGTCGTGAGGGAGTGCGTCTGTCGGAGCCGCTGCCACCTGGTGATTACTTCGTTGGACCTCGACTGATCGCCAAAACGCAGCTTGCGAGCGCATCAGTTTGGGGTGCGGAGAGACGAGGTGAGTGGGGTCGTTCTCGGGTGTCCGTGGGGTCCGGCCTGGAGAGATCGCTGCAATGGGACCAACGCTGGGGGCCGAGCGCTGCGCTCGAGGGGCGCATCGTGGTCCATGGGAGCGACTTGGAACGGTTCTTTCTCTTGCCCGTCTATTCAGATGTGCACAAGACTGTTCAATGGGGTCCGGCGTCAGAGCGGGTCTACCTCTCAGAGTTCGGGACCTACTCCCTTCTTGCCGGAGGCTGCCCTCCGACTCTGTTGCTTGCTTGTGTTCTCGATCCCGTCGGCGTGCCGATTCCGATGGAGTCCATGGTGCCGGGGGACAATGCTGAGGTTCGATGTGGGTCGCTTCGCTTGACCTGGGCGGGTGCATCGGATCGCGGCAGCGTGGCAAGCGTCTCGTGCGAATTCGACCCGAGGGAATTCATGGTTCCGGTGAACCTCGTGAGTTCCCGGTTCGAGCAGCGGTGGGACACGAGTCAGCCTCTCCTGCTGAACCCATTGCCCGCGGGCGACGTGCTGGTCACCATCCAGCTGAATGGCCGGCTGTTCAGGCAATCTGTGACGGTAAGAGTCGGCGAGGTCACAGAGCTCGAGGTGGCGCCGTGAGGCGCCCGGTGTCCGGAATCGTGGACGGCGCGAGTTGCTGATGAGGGGGCCCGAGAGCCTCGGATTGACCTTCGGGGTCGGGAAGTGTGTGACCAGAATCGGCGGAATGGGTATCAGGGAATCCATGCTTGCCCCATGCATCAAAGCGTCGATCCCCTTGATTCTGCTTTTGTGCTCGTGCTCCCGTCAGCCGGACGGAGCGGTCATCACGGGCCACGCTCGCGACGAGCAGGCGGGCTGGACCGGGTCGGACTTTGACGATTCGGCCTGGCGGCCGGCGCGGATCGTCGCTCCCTATGGCGCCTCGCCGTGGGGCCGGGTGCGCGGCGTTTCGGTCACGCTCGCTCCGGTCGAGGCCGATCCGTTCGCGGGGTGGTGCCGCATTCCGGACGACGTCGATCTGACCCGCTGCCGCGTGTTCCTGGAGGTGGATTCGCTGGAGCCGGAAGCGGCGGCGCGGGTGACGGTCAACGGGTCGTACGCGGGCGGTTTCATCGGCGCTCCGCTGCGGCTCGACCTGACCGGGTAGATCGAACCGGGCGTCAACCGGATCCGCATCGAGCCGTTCGCGCCGCAGGCGGCCCGGTTGATCATCCGCGAGTGACGCTTCCGGCACCGGTCGTCATGGGGGATCACTCGCGGAGTTCGAACGAGTCCCGGATCCATGCAAACCCGGGGCGCAATTTCCTCGTCGCCTTCGAGTCCGCCAGCCACAGCACCTCGAAGGGGCGCGGCCTGTCGGTGGAGGCGAACAGCAGAAGGTCCATCTCCACGCCTCCCACGGTCGCCTTCGCCTCGTAGCCTGCGCCCTCGAACCGGCCCCAGCGCGAGATCCTCGTGGTGACGATCTCGCCGTACGAACGTGTGAGATTTGCGAGCGACATGTCGACGCATTCCTGTGAAGCCATCGGCTCCTGGAAGAACCAGAAACGGATCGTCGCGTCGGCCAGCTCCGGATTGATCGAGAAATCCCCGTCCGGGTCGTACGCCTCGTGAGTCCGGTCGACCGTCCAGTTGCCGGGATACATCAGAGTGAAACCTTCGCGATCGATTCTCCGGGTGTTCCTCAGATCCGGCTCCACCGCCAGGCCGCCTGCAACGAGAGCGCCGATGACCACCGCCACGATGATCCCGTAGACCGCGGCGGGCAGCAGGGCGAACCAGACCCGCGCAGGCCATTTCCTCACGTCGAACAGGGTGCGCACGCCGCGGTAGCTGGTGTAGATCGACCAGAACAGGCAGACCATGATGAGAATGCTACCCGGGTCATCCCCCGACATCGCCGCGAGTGGGCTCTCGTAGTTCGTGGTCTGCCAGCCGGTGTAGATCAGGAACGGCAGGACATACACCTGGGAGGCATAGAGGTAGACCCGCCGGGCGCGCTTCGGTTCGGGGCGGCGGACGCCACTGAACTCCAGCCGCTTGCGATACCACCAGGCACCCAGGGCGTAGTAGAGCCATCCGGCGAGGATCCCGGCGAGCAGCGCCCACATCCAGTAGGCGATCCAGCTCCCACCCAGGGCCTCCTTCAGTCCGGAGTCGTGGTCGGTGGGCAGGATGCGGCTCTCCATGCGATCCATGGTCGCGGCGATGCCGTACATCCAGGCTGCGAGCGGCGTGAGGCCGCCGATCGATCGCACCGCGAAATGCTGGAAGAAGGCCCGTGGCCGGAACAGGAGACAGAAGAACCACAGCGCCGCGTTGGGCGCGGGCGGCTCCGCATGGTCCTCCTCCATGGAGGCGGGCCAGGCGAGGCCTTGGAGTTCTTCATCCCTTGAAGACACGTCTGGATCCGTCATGGCGCCGGAGGATAGCAATCTGACGCCATGGAGTGCGAGCCCGATTCAGCCTCGAGCGCCTTCCTACCGGGGCGGCGGCGCCTTCCAGATGAACATCAGATTCGAGTGGGCCTGCGTGAACCGCCCGCCAGCGGTTCCGTTCTTTCGACGAAGACACCGGCGCTGTCGATCTTCCCCGCCTCCAGGTCCGTCCGGACCGCGGCGAGATCGGGAGGACGTCGATCGAACCCCACTCGCTGCGGCGTCCCGGCCATGATCCGGGGGCCAAAGCCACATGTATGGGAGCCAAGCATGAGGACGAAAACACTTTCCGCCATGGCCACCGCGCTGACCCTGACCCAGCTCTGGTCCACGGAGGCCGCGGGCCAGCGATCGTTCGTCGGCAAGAAGCTCGAGACGACCTTCGTCGACACCGAGGGGTACACCATCAATCCGGCCGACTACGAGGGCGGAGTCCTCGTCATGGTGGCCGGCATCCCCTGGTGAGGCGGGTGCCAGGCCGAGGCCTCCAGGATGGAGAGCCTGATCGAGGAGTACGCCAGGAAGAACGTCTTCTTCATCCATACCCTGGGCGGCGACGAGGACGTTCCGAACATCCACTTCAAGAAGCACTACCGTCTCGATTACCCGGTCATCTCGGACAACCTGGATCAACTCCGACACATCATCCGGGTCCGGGGAATCACCAACGTGGCGGTCTTCGACGGCAAGGGAGTCTGCGTCTTCAACAAGGAGCAGATGGGCGAGGACCCTGTCGGGCTCGAGCAGTCGATCGCTGACGCCCTGAAGGAAGTGAAGCAGAGCGACCTGCGCGAACGTGCCCACATCGTCAACGGGTCGGTCTACGCCCCGGCGGTGTCGAAACAGGAACGGATCATCCACGAACGAATGCCGAAGCTGGCGGCGGGTGAGAACGGCGAGCTTCACCTGGTGTACGTGAGTGACGAAAGCGGTTCGAATGACGTCCTTCTGCGCAGCTACGCGAACGGTCGCTGGGGTGAGGACGTCAAGGTTGCGGCCACCGAGGCGGATGAGTACGCGCCGACCGTGGTGTCGACCGGTCCCGGCAAGGCGCTGGTGGCCTACGTCGGTCAGGCCAAGGGCCGGTACGAGATCTTCAGCGTGGCGGTCGACGGAGACAAGGTTGCCAAGTCGAGACAGGTGTCCAGGTCGAAGGACGACGCCATGGCGCCGTTCCTTGGCATCGGCAGGAAGGGCGACGTCTGGCTCGCGTGGTACGAATGGGCCAAGATGGGCGCGCTCTCGCGCGATCGGGAGATCCTGCTGGTCAAGTCGAAGGGAAGCGCCTGGTCGAAGCCCGTCCAGGTCAGCCCCAAGAACGTACCGACCTACGAAGACCACGCCGATCCCGTCGTCTGCGGTGACGGGAAGGGGGGCGCCTGGGTTGCCTGGGCCTGGGACTACCACGGCACCCTGAGAGAGAAGCCGCCGGTCGACGAGAACTCGGTCTTCCTGCGCCACGTTGACAAGGGCATGAAGATGGGTCCGATCCTGGCGCCCGGGTGGCGTGGCGAAGGCAGGGCGCGTGATTATGTCCCCTCACTGGCCGTCACTCCAGATGGCGTACCGTGGGTGGCCTGGGACAACAGCCACAAGTCGTCGCTCGGCTACGGCGCGAAGGCGATCTTCGTGAACAGTCTGCGAGGCGATGACTTCGAGGACCAGTCCGAAGCGGCCGCGATTCCAGGCACCCTCGATACGCCGCAACTCCTGCTCGATCCAGAGGGCCAGGTCCATCTGCTATGGGGACAACAGACGAGAGAAGGCTGGAAACTCTGCGCGCGCTGCCTGGGCCCGCAGGAGACGACCAAGGCGAGAAAGCTAAAAATCGAAGGCAAGGTGCCCCGCTACCCAACCGGTTGCTTCGACACCGGCGGCTGCCTGTGGGTCGCCTACACCGACACGGACTCGCCGCACTGGAAAATCCACGTCGAGGCGATCGAGTAGGCGAGTCGCGGGACGCACGCAGGGCCCGGGTCGGACTGGGCGACTGATCATCCGCGAGTGACGCTCCCGGCGTCCCCGGCTTCAAAGACGCGCGAGCCGCGAATCGTCCGGTTGCTGAGCTCCTGGATCAGATTCGGGCGGCGGCCGCCCAGCCAGCAGTTCGGGTCGCGGCCGAGCGCGGCGACGCCGTGGGCGGCCAGCAGTTGCTCCGCGATCAGGAGCGCCAGCACCGTCTGCGGCAGGTCGCCCTCCGGCAGCGCGAGCCATTCGGTGAAACGTCCCTCGAACGGACCGTGCTGCGAGAGCACCAGCGAGCGCGCGCCGAGCGTCTCCAGCGGGCCCGCCAGTTCCGCCGCGCGGTCGCGCGAAGGCTCGTCGCCCGCCAGCATCACGATGCGGGTCTCGGCGCCGGACACGAAGGCTTCCAGGTGGTTGAACTCCTCGAGGCACTGGACCGCGCTCGGAACGGCGAACTCCATGAACTTCGCGCCTCCATACAAGGCCGCCGGCCGGAACGGGCCGCTGCCGAGCAGCACCACCCGGGATCCGTCCGCGAAGAAACGCGGGGCCAGCTCGCGGACCGGCGGTTCGAGGTCATCGACCAGGCGCCCGACCCGTTCCGGTATCCGGCCCGTCGCGAGAGGGATTCCGGACAGCGCCGAGAGCAGTTCCAGCTCGACGAGCAGCACGGCCAGGAAGGTCTGGGTCTGCGCGATGATGTGGCGGTAGCCGGCGTACACCTCGTCCTCGAGTTCTTCCGCCGTGGCCGTGCCGAGCACCAGCGCCTCGTCCGCCGCCGCCGCGACCGGCGAGCCGGCGTTGTCGGTGATCGCCAACGTGAGCGCGCCAGTCTGCCGGGCCAGGAGCAGCGCTTCGACCGTGCGCGGCGTGCGGCCCGAGATGCTCGCGCCGACCACCAGGTCGTCCGGCCCGAGCAGGTGTCGACTCCAGCGCAGATCCATCGAGCGCCAGGCCCGCGCGCGCCGGGCGCCGAGCGTTTCCGAAAGCGCCGCGGTCTGGGCGGCGGCGAAGTACATGTCGCCGCACCCGGCGAGATGCAGCCGCTTTCCGCGCGCGCGTTCGGCGAGCGCCGCGATCGCCTCGCGCCAGCGCGGCAGGCCCCGGGTCAGCAGGGCGCCCTGCTCGCGGATTTCACGCAGCATGCTCGAGTCGCCGTGTGGATCGCTCATCGGGCCTCTCGAAAGTCGCCGGACCTTGGATTCCCCATCCTAGCGTCTGACGGTGCGCGACGCGCGGCGGGTTCCGGTCGCCGCTCGTCTCAGGGTGCCGCGAGCTTCATCCGCGGGCTCGCGAGCAAGGGAGCGCGCCTCGGTCTCCTGGGGTGCTCTTGCCGAGGTGCTTGGGATCGCATATCCTCGCCGGTGTGACGCTCATCACCGCGACGAGTGACTCGCTCCTGGCCGGTCTTTCGGACACGTCGGACCAGACCGCCTGGCAGGCGTACGTCGAACGCTACCGCCCCCTGCTGTGGCGGTACGGGCGGCGGTTCGGGCTCGGCGCCGCCGAGGCGGAGGACTTCTGCCAGGACACCCTGCTCGCGTTCGCCGAAGGATACCGGGCCGGCCGGTACGATCGCGCGCGGGGGCGGCTCCGCTCGTGGTTGTTCGGCATCGCCCGCAACGTCGCCCTCAAGCATCTGCAGCGCACGCCTCTGGAGGGCGCCGAGCGCAGCCGATGGCTGGAGCGCGCGGCGGGCGAGGATCCGTTCGCCGCGCTGTGGGAGAAGGAGTGGCGTCTGGCGGTGCTGCGCGCGTGCCTCGGCGAGATCGAACGCGAGGTCGAGCCGCAGACGTTTCGGGCCTTCTGCCTGTTCGCGCGCGAAGGCCGCGCCGCCGCGGAGGTCGCCGCCGAGCTGGACATGACCGAGAACGCGGTCTTCTGCGCGCGGCAGCGGATCGTGCGCCGTGTCCGCGAGCTGCTGCCGTCCGTCGAGGCCGTCTTCTGATGGAACCCGACGGCGACCAGGCGCTGTGGCGCGAGCTCGTCGAAGCCATGGAGTTCGAGGAGGCCGCGCCCGGCTGGCTGCGGCCGGAGCCGGGCGCGCTCGTGGCCGGCTTGCGCATCCTCGGCCCTCTGGGCGAAGGCGGCATGGGAGTCGTGTTCGAGGCCGAGCAGCAGAACCCGCGCCGGCGCGTCGCTCTCAAGATCATCCGTCCCGGATCCTCATCGCGGCGCCTGCTGCAGCGGTTCGAGCTCGAGGCGAAGGTGCTCGCGCGCCTGCAGCATCCGGGCATCGCGCAGGTGTTCGAGAGCGGCACGTTCGAGAGCGCCGTCGGACCGCAGCCGTACCTGGTGCTCGAGCTGGTGGAGGGGACGCCGTTCCTCGAGCATGCCGCGGCGCTGGACGTCGGCCGGCGCCTGCGGTTGCTCATCGCGGTCGCCGAGGCGGTCCAGCACGCCCACGAGAAGGGAGTCGTCCATCGCGACCTCAAGCCCGCCAACATCCTCGTCGACGAACGCGGCCAGCCGAAGGTCCTGGACTTCGGCGTGGCCAGGCTGACGGACGACGATGACGAGCGGACCTTGATGACGCGCGCCGGACAGGTCGTGGGCACCCTCGCGTACATGGCGCCGGAGCAGCTCGGCGGAGACCCGGCGGAAGTCGACGTGCGCAGCGACGTGTACGCGCTGGGCGTCATCGCCTACGAGACGCTCTGTGGCGTGAGGCCCCATGACCTGGGCGGCAAGAGCCTCTCCGAGGTTTCACGCCTGCTGGCCGAGGCCGATCCGGCGTGGCTCGGGCGCGTGGCGCCGCCCTGCCGGGGCGACGTCTCCGCGGTGGTGCACAAGGCGCTCGCCGCGGACAAGGCGCGCCGCTACCCCTCGGCCGCGGCCTTCGCCGCGGACCTCGGACGGGTCATTGCGAAGCAGCCGGTCGAGGCGCGGCGGCCGACCGCGTGGTACCAGCTGCAGCGGCTCGCGTCCCGGCATCGGGCCGCGGTGGCCGGCGCCGTGGCGGTGGTCCTGGTCCTCGCCGCGGGCGTGGTGGCGACCTCTTGGCAGGCCTTTCGGGCGCGGCGCGCCGAGCAGGCGGCGCTCTTGCAGAAGCAACAGGCCGAGGAGGAGGCGCGTGGCGCGCGGGCCGCCCGCGATTTTTTGCAGGAGATCCTCATCCAGGCGTCCCCCGCGGAGCCGGGAGGGGCCGTTTTGACCCTCGACCGGGTGGTGGAGATCGCCTTCGAGCGGCTCGACAGCGCGCTCTTTGAATCGCCCGCGGTGGAGGGGGCGGTGCGCCACACGCTCGGACGCATCCTGATCGGTTTCGGCAGGTTCTCGGAAGGACGCGACCACCTGTTGCGCACGGTCGAGCTGCTGCAGCGGAGCACGGGCTCGTCACGCGACCAGCTGCCGTGGGCGCTCGTGCATCTCGCGGAGGCGCACCTCAAGCTGGGCGAGGCGGACGAGGCGGAGCGGTGCATCGAACGGGCGCTCGGGCTGTCCGAGTCGCTGCCCGGTGAAGGCAGGTTGCTGGTGGCGACGGCGGCCAACAGCCTGGCGCTGGCGCGGTTCCGCGCCGGGCTCCTGGACGAAGCCGAAGCGGGTTTCCGGCGCGCCATCCGGGCGTACGAGCTGGCGGGCGGCGAGGCCGGGGCCGTCAACGCCGCCATCTGTCGGGCCAACCTGGCGGGGATGCTGGTTCGCTCGGGAAGCGTCGACGAGGGGGAGCGGCTGTTCGGGGAGGTGCTTCCCGAGCTGCGCCGGCGGTTCGAGGGCAGCGTCGTGCTGGCCTCCGCGCTCGCGAACCGGGCGCGAGTCTTCGAGGCCCGGGAAGAATGGGAGCGGGCGCGCCGGCTCCTGCGGGAGGCCCACGACATCCAGGTCGCCGCGCGCGGCGAAGCGAGCGGCCCCGCGGCGCTGTGCGCGGTCCGGCTGGCCTGGGTCGAACTCCGCGCGGGCGATTCCAGCGCGCGCGCCCGGGCCGAGGCGCAGCTTGCGGTCGCGGCGCGCGCGCTCGGCGACGGGCATCCAGAGGTCCAGCAGGCGCGCCTGCTGCTCGACGAGGCGCGCTGAGGTCCGCCGCCGCGGCGTCGCCGTCCCGGAACTTTTTCTCATTTCCCCGACAGGTCGTTCTCCGGAGCGGGAAGAGCCGATGCCCGTGGTGTCCGCATCACTTTCCCTGCTGCCCCCTGCCCCATAGGAGGACCGATCATGCTCCCTCGCGCCTTGCTGTCCACGCCGCTCCTGCTCGTCATGCTTCTTTCCGGTCCGCTGGGCGCGCAGGGCCGCGTTCCGGAGGTCATCCGCTTCGAAGAGAACGAGGGACAGACCGATCCAGCCGTCCGGTTTCTCGCTCGCGGTCCCCGTTACACGCTGTTCCTGACCGCGGAGGAAGCGGTCATGGCGCTGGCCGGCGAGGACGGTCAGGCGGGGGTGCTGCGCACGCGCGTGATCGGAGCGAACACCGAGGCCGTCCTGCGCGCGGAGCGGCCGCTCAGAGGCCGCGTGAATCACTTCATCGGTTCGGATCCGAGCCGCTGGCGGCGGAATCTGCCGACGTTCGGCCGGGTGCGGACGGTGGCGATCCTCCCCGGGATCGACCTGGTCCATCACGGCGACCGCGGCGAGCTGGAATACGACTTCGAGGTCGGCCCGGGCGCGGACCCGGACGCGATCGAGCTAGCGCTCGAGGGGGCCCGCGACATGAAGCTTTTGCCGGACGGCGACCTCGTGCTGGAGATGCCGGCCGGACGGCTCGTGCACCGGCGGCCGATCGCATTCCAGGACCAGGCGGGGGAGCGGGTGCCGGTCGAGGTGCGGTTTCGCCTGGACCCCGTCCGGCGCCGCCTCGGGTTCGACGTCGGCGCCTACGATCCCGCGCGCCTGCTGGTGATCGACCCCGTCCTGAGGTTCTCGACGTACCTCGGCGGCAGCGCCGTCGAACAGACGGTGCGCACCGCCGTCGACGCGGACGGGCACGTCCTCGTCGGAACGCAGACGTTTTCGGCGGACTTCCCCGTCAGCGGCCAGCTGCTGGCGGACCAGCCGAACGCCGATGCCGTGGTGACGAAGCTCACTCCGGACGGCTCGGGCCTCGTCTGGTCGACCTATCTCGGAGGCAGCGCCAATGACTTCGGCCCCGTTCCGGTCCACGTCGCCGCGGACGGCAGCGTGGCGGTGGCGCTCACGAGCAGTTCCCCCGACATGCCGGTGACCGGGAACGCGTTCATGCCGCAGCCGAACCGCCAGGACGCCTATCTCGCGGTGCTTTCCGAGGACGCCTTCGGCGTCATCCTGTCCTACGGCACCTACTATGGCGGCTCGAGCTTCGACAGTGCGAGGGGCGTCTTCTGGGGTCCGAACGGCCTGGTCTACCTGGCGATGAGCACGCCGTCGCAGGACATGCCGCTCGGCCAGACGGGAGCAGCGCAGCCGAACCTGGCCGGCCAGGCCGACGCCTTCGTGGCCGCCTTCGATCCGCGGCAGCCGAACGGCCTGCTGACCCTGCTGCACGCCTCGTACATCGGGGGCAATGCGAACGACCAGCCGTACGACCTCGAATTCGAGGACTCACCCACGTCGGCGGGGGTGGTGGTGGCCGGCACGACCCGCTCGACCGACTTCCCCGTGCTGGGCGGTTTCCAGGCCTCGCTGAACGGCGTCTCCGACGGCTTCGTCACCGCGCTGAACGCCACCCTGACCCAGATCGGCTACTCGACGTACGTCGGCGGAAGCGGCCCCGAGGACCTGCGCACGCCGTGCGGGGTCGACTCCGACGGAGCGGGCCTGGTCTACTTCGTCGGCACCACCAGCTCGACGGACTTCCCGGTGACGCCGGACGCGCTCGACGCGACGCGCGACGACGAGGAGGCATTCATCGTCGTCCTCGACGCGCGGAACCTGGTCGGCGGCTCGCTGGTGTACGCGTCCTACTTCGGAAGCACCGGACGAGATCAGGGTCACGACGTCGTGACCGACGGGCTCGGGAACATCTACCTGTGCGGGAGCGCGGGAGCGACCGGCTTTCCGCTGACGCTGCCCCCGCCGCAGCTCGGATTCGGCGGCCTCGGGGACGGCTTCGTGGCGGTCATCACCGCGCCGCCGCGCCGGGTCGCCTTCGCGACCCCGATCGGCGCGGAGCGGTTCGATCAGGTCGAGGCGCTCGCCCTCGACTCCGCGGGGAACATCATCCTGGCCGGCGTCACCGCGTCGTTCTTCTTCCCCACCACCCCCGGCGCGTTCCAGGAGCAGGATCAGGGCGCAAACGACGTGTTCGTGACGAAGGTGGATTTCGCGTTCGCGGCGAGGCAGGTCTACGGCCAGGGGCACCCGGGCACGAACGGCGTGCCGGCGCTCACGGCCGACGCCGATCCGGTGCTGGGTTCGACCATCGGGGTGTCCATCGAGAATTCCTCCGGAGCGGCGACGGTCGGCGTGCTGCTGGCGGGCACCCAGCAGGCTTCCATATCGACCGGTTTCGGCGGCACGCTGCTGCTCGTCCCACAATTGACGGTGGTGTTCAACCTTCCCGCCGGAGGAGTGGTGCTCCCGTTTACGGTGCCGACGGTGGGCACCGGCCTGGCGCTGCATCTCCAGCTCCTGCAGCAGGACCCCGGCGCGTCGAACGGGGTCTCGTTCACGCCCGGTCTCCGGCTCAGGCTCGGCGCGTAGCTGGTGGGTGGGTGGGTGGAGGCCCGGTTCCCGCGGCGCCGGGCCTCGCCGGGTCCTTCCCGGAGAGGCGCGACGACGACCGCGCATTCGGGCTACGCCGAGAAGGAGCGGGCGCTTAAGATCCCGTCATGGTCGGGATTCAATATCGACTCTACGAACCGGGTGACGAGGAGCGAATCCTCGAGACCTTCAATCTGACCTTTCGCGAGGCCTGGGTCGGTCCCGGTTACGTGGATCGGACGATGGCGGAATGGCGCTGGACCTATCCGGAAAATCCGGCCGGCTTCCGGATCATGCTGGGGTTCGCGCCGGACGGGCGCGTGGTCTGCCAGTACGCTGGCGTGCCGATGCGCGTCTGGACCACCGAAGGCGGCGGCCGCGAGTTGTCCTTCTTCCACGCGGTCGACTCGATGTCTCATCCGGAGTTCCGGGCCACCCTGCGCAAGCGCAGCCTGTTCGTGGAAGTCGCGCATCAGTTCTTCGACGCGGTCGGGGGGAAGCTCGACCACCTCGGTTTCGGCTATCCGGTGCGAACGGCCTGGCGCATCGGGCAGCGCTACCTGGGGTACCGGGAGATCCAGGTGCTCGACTTCCTGCTGCGCCCGCGGGAAGCGCTGGCCGCGCCGGGCGGGATCACGGTCGAGGCGGTGCGTTCGGTTTCCGGAGACGTCGACGCGCTCGAGCGCGAGTTGCGAGCGCTGTACCCGTGCATGACGATCAAGTCCAAGCGCTATCTCGACTGGCGCTACACCGCCTGCCCGCGGCATGACTACGTCCTGCTCGAGGCGCGCCGCGGCGGCCGACTCTCTGGAGTTGCCGTGCTGCGCACCGAGGGCAGCCTGGTTCCGGAGCAGGCCACGCTGGGCGACCTGCTGCTGCACCCGGAAGATTCCGACACGCTCCGCGCGCTGATCGCGGCCGCCGACGAGCGCGCCGCCGCCGCCGGCAACGCGGGCCTGCTGGCGGTGCAGAACCCGAACCTGCCGCTGTTCGACGCCTTCACCGCGCTCGGCTTTCGCGCCGCGCCTTCGGCGAACTGGCTGGAGCGCAGGCTCGGCTCGAGAGACTGGACGGCCGGTCTCGACCAGGCCTGGCTGGCCGGGAACTGGCAATACTCGCTGGGCGACAGCGACCTGTTCTGAGTTCGCCGGCTCACCCGCCCAGCAGGCAGGCCATCAGGTCGATGCCGTACCAGAGGTTGGCCAGCCGGAGGTTCTCGTCGGGGGCGTGCTGGTTGTCGTCGTGGTTCGCGATCGGCACGATCACGATCGGGCTCTCGAGCAGGTCCTCGAAGAGATACAGCGGCAGCGAACCGCCCATGGTCGGCATCAGCACGGGCGGCTCGCCGCAGGCGCACTCCACCGCGCGGCGGATCTTGGCCACCGCCGGCAGATGCATGGAGGTGCGCACGGCCCGGTAGCCGGCGTTCCGATCGACGCGGGCGATCCGCGCGTACTTCAGCCGCTCCTCGCGCGACGGCTCGGCGCGCACGAGGTGGTATCCCTGGCGCTCGATGTGTCGCTCCACCAGATCGAGCATCCGCTCCGGATCGTTGCCCTTCACCAGGCGCAGGTCGAGCGAGGCGGTCGCGGTGGGGGGAATGATGTTGCGCGCGGTCGGCCCGACCGTGGCGCTTTTCAGGCCGCGGACGTTCAGTGACGGCAGCAGGATCCGTTCGAGATAGGGCGCGTTGCCGGCCTCGCTCTCCTTGAGCTGGAACTCCTCCCGCAGGGCATCCTCGAAGGGTGGAATCGTCTTCAGTGCTTCCGCGAGCTCATCGCCCACCGGCTCAACGCTGTCGTAGTAGCCGTCCACCAGTACGTTCCCCTGATCGTCCCGCATGCTGGCCAGCAGTCGCGCGAGCCGGAGCCCCGGATTGGGCGCCCAGTTGCCGTAGTGTCCGCTGTGCAGGTAGCGGGCCGCGCCGTACACGGTGACGTCGAGCCGGGCGTACCCGCGCACGCCGAAAACGAGCTGGGGCTTGCGGCTCTGGTGCACCGGTCCGTCGAGGATCAGCCAGAGGTCGGCTTTCAGTCGATCGCCGAGCTGTCGCATAGAGGCGCCGAGATGGTCCGAGCCGGCCTCTTCCTCCCCCTCGAAGAGGAACACGAGGTTGCTGGTAAGGGGGCGCCCGGCGTCCTGGAGCGCGTCGAGCGCGGCGAGCAGTGCCAGGATCGGCGCCTTGTCATCGCCCGTGGCTCTTCCGTAGAGCCGCCATTCGCCGTCGATCGGCGCGCCTGGTTTCGGAAACGGAATGCGCTTCCCGCCGGCTTCCAGCGCGCGGTCGCAGAGCGCCGGCTCCCACGGATCGAAGCTCCACTGCGACGCGTCGACCGGCTGCCCGTCGAAGTGCGTGTAGAGGCCGAGCGTCCCGCCGGCGCCGGGCGTCTCGAGCCGCCCGGTCACGAGCGCCGGTGCGCCCTCCACCTCGACGATCTCCAGTTCGACGCCGCGCCGCGCGAACGCCGCCCGGATCCACTCGGCGTTGCGCCTTATGTCGTCTCGATCGGCGGCCACGTTCGGCAGGCGCAGGAAGTCCGCGAACTCGGCCAGGATCTCCGCGCCGTGGGCCTTCCGCCAGGCGGCGGCCGCCTCCGCCGGCCCGAGATCGGGCGGACTGGAGAGAGTCGCAGAGAGGAGACAGGCGATCAGGTTCCACATGGGACCGCGCATGGTATCAGATCCGGATCGGCCCGCGTCGATCGCCTCATGACAACGGCCGTCCATGGGGAGCCGTGGGGGGGAGCCGTGGGCAGCGCACAGCAGGAGGCGACGCGGGAGGTGCTCCGGAACGGAGGATGAGAGGATCAGACAGACGGCGATGCGACGTCTTCCCGGGTGAGCTGGGGGTTCGTGGTTCAAACCGGGCGCTGATTCCGAGCCGAGGGCGGAGCGCCGCTTGCGCCGCGGGTCGGGCGGGGGTGGAAGAGGGGCGTCGTGACGGACGGGAAGCCTGGAGTTCCGGAATGCGCCGGGAACGGTTATCTTACGCCGATGATTGCGAAATGCCTGACGCGTGGGCGTGCGCCGCGTGACCGCGTGGCCGCCTCCCAACCCATGAAGAAGATCCCGTCTCGCAGGCTCGTAGTCCGAGTGGCGGCCCTGATCCTCCCCCCGCTCCCGCTCCTGGTTCCGGGCTGCGGCAACGAATCCGCGGACCCGCCGAGTCGGCCGAACGTCCTCCTGATCTCGCTCGACAGTACGCGCCGGGATCTGCTTTCGGCTTACGGCTACCGCTCCC
>Ga0326597_10007078_pt1 | contig 15292 bp, 12 predicted proteins | sample RVTome_12_FD_203789 | JGI IMG/M metagenome (GOLD analysis project Ga0326597, IMG submission 203789) | Soil microbial communities from uranium-contaminated site in the Upper Colorado River Basin, Wyoming, United States - RVT100D185 | ecosystem: Environmental > Terrestrial > Soil > Contaminated >... | reverse complement strand
ACCAGCCGCGATCTCAAAGGCCTCGAGGTGGAGGTAGCTGCGGTCCGATGTGCGCATCGGGCGCCGGCGGTGCATCCGGCTCGTTTCGATTGCGAGCCCCGTGTCGGCGACCAGAATCGACAGCAGCGGTACGTCGAGCGACATCACCTGCGTAAACACCGGATCGTCGCGATCGATTGGGAGCAGAAACCGCAGTGTGATGTCGCTGTTACCCACTGGCAGGGGGCCGCGCACCGCGAGCGCGCCGGAAGGGTCGCGGAAGAGGCCCATGCCGAGGGTTTCGGAGGCGAATCGCAGGTCATCCGCACCGTCGGGCAGGGGGATGCAGAACAGGGGCGCGTCGGATGCGGAAACGAGCGGCGCACTTCCCTCGACGGTGAGTGTGTGCTGTTGGTCGACGGTGATCGCCGCGCCGTCGAGTTCGAGCCAGATCCGTGATTCGAAAACGGAGAGGCGATCGGAGAAATCGACTGCCGCAGGGAGTTCGACGCGAATTGCGATCGAATCGCCGGGCGAAATCGCCGCATCTTCGGGCCCGCTTCGCGTCAGCGTCGGGCCGCCCGGTTGGTTGACGAGAACCAGGCGACGCGCACCCGACGGGAAGTCGCGCTGCACCTCGAACGCCGGGCCTCGGTCGGGGAGTTCGTAGCTGAATTCGAGTTCCTGCTGGCCGGGGCGCAGCGGCCCCCAGAAATACAGCGCGTCGCCCTGCGCCTCCAGCTCATCTCCGAGTCTCGACTGCAGACCGGTGGCGCCGGCGGGCAGCGCCACGCGCAGGATCGGCTCGCGGCCGCCGCGCTCGGCTTCGGGGATGTAGATGGTCCGGGCGCCCGGGTTATCGAGCCGATGCGACTCGCGGATCGCGAGGTTCAGGCAGTTTTCTTGGAGCTCGATCCGAACTTCGCCGATTTCGATTTCGCTCGTGTCGGCGGTCGTATCGGCGACGGTCAGATCGACCTGGCGCTCGAGTTCGCCGACTTCGAACGAAAAGCGCAGGCCGAATGGAATCTCCGCGTAGCGAGTGCCGAGCAGATAAATCGTCGCAGGGTTGTTTTCGATCGATTCGAACGCGAAGCCGCCCGTTTCATCCGTCACCGTGCTGCGCAGGCCCGGCACGCCATCGCTGGGCAGCGCGTAGAGGACCACCGGAAGTCCGCCGAGGTTCGCCGACTCACCGTCGTGGATCACCCGCCCCCGAATCGCGGCCGGCCCTGTCGGAACGTCCGCGATGGAATCGGGCGCCTGCGCGTGCACGCCCGGGATGCTCACGGGCGGCATCGACGCGACGGCTCCAGCAGCGAATGTCGAAACCAACATGAGTATCGCGAGCGTTGCGGCCCACCGCGCGGGATGCATCATCCGTCCTGCGAATCCCGGGCCCGATCCGGGTGTGGCCAGATGACGACCACCGAGCCGAGTACGAAGATATAACCGCCGATCCAGATCCAGTTGACCAACGGATTGCAGTAGACCTTGAACGTCGCCGAGCCGTCCGCCTCGATCGCGGTGAGTGTGACGTAGAGATCATCGATGACGGACGAGTGAACCGAGGGGATCGACGCGGGCTGCTGCTCGAGCCAGTACATGCGTTTTTCGGGCGTCATCACGCCGAGTGGTTTCTCGCCGCGGTAGAGCGCGAGTCGCGCCACGGCTCCGCCGTAGTGCTGCATCGGGATCGCGTTCGCCGTCAGATACTGCAGTCGGTAACCGCCGATCTCGAACTGGTCGCCGGTCTGGATGTTCTCGAGGCGCTCTTCGTCGAAGACGGAGCCCGCCATTCCGACGATGATCAGGACGGCTCCGAAATGAACGATGTAGCCACCGTAGCGCTGCTGGTTCTTGCGCAGCAGCGCGGTGAAGGCCTGCAGCGCGTTCTCTTCGCCCTTTCGGACGCGGGCGCGAATGGCGAGCGCGTATTCCTGGACGATCGTGGCAACCACGAACGCGCCGAGCCCCCAGCACATGGTCGGGTAGTAGGTGGCGCTCTCCCCGAGCGCGAACCCCACCACCAGGCTCGCGATCAGGCCGACGACGCCGGGCCAGCGGAATTGTTTCGAGACGCTCGCCAGCGATGCCCGGCGCCACGCGATCAGCGGGCCCACACCGGTGAGGAACAGCAGGAAGAGCGCGAGCGGCCCCGCCATGATCGGGAAGAACCCCGGTCCGACGGTGATCTGCTCACCCTGGAATATTTCGCTGATCACGGGGAAAAGCGTTCCGGTGAAGATCCAGACGAGCAGCGAGATGAACACCCAGTTGTTGAGCAGGAACCCCGCTTCGCGCGAGACCATCGATTCGATGCGATTGGGACTGCGGATCTCCTTTCTGCGATACGCGACCGCGGTAAAGAATACGAGCGCCGAAAACAGCACGTAGCCGAGGAATACCGACGTGAAGATCGGCGACTGGGCGAACGCGTGAACCGACTGGACGATGCCGCTGCGGGTGAGGAACGTGCCGAACAGGCACAGCGTGTAGGTGAGCCCGATCAGCAACAGGTTCCAGGTCTTCAACATGTTGCGCTTTTCCTGGATCATCACCGAGTGCAGGAACGCCGTCGCCGGGAGCCAGGGCATGAACGACGCATTTTCGACGGGATCCCACGCCCAGTAGCCCCCCCAGCCGAGCACTTCGTACGCCCAGCGGCCGCCGAGAATGATTCCGATGCTGAGGAAGAGCCAGGGAAACAGCGTCCAACGCCGCGTCGTGCGGAACCAGTTGGTTCCGAGTTCGCCGGTGACGAGCGCCGCGAACGCAAATGCGAACGGAACCGCGAAACCGACGAGCCCCGTGTAGAGCATGAGCGGGTGGATCATCATCACGGGGTGCTGGAGCAGCGGATTGAGCCCGTTACCATCAGAGAGCGTGTCGCCGGGCTGCAGGCGTTCGAACGGCTCGGTGACGAACGCGACCAGAATCAGGAAGAAGATCGCATTGGCGAGCAGTACGGCGACCACCCAGGGCATCAGCGTGCGATTCTTGGCGCGATTGAACCAGACGCTCGCCACGCTGTAGGCCAACAACATCCAGAGCCAGAGCAACAGCGATCCCGCCTGGCCGCCCCAGAGCGCCGCGAGGCGGTAGTGGAGGGGCATGCTGCGCGCCGAGTGGCTGGCGACGTAGAAGAGCTGGTAGTCGAATGTCGCGAGCGCGTAGAAGAGCACGAGCATCGCGATGCTCACGAACGCAAAAACCACCCACACGCTTCGCTCGGCGACGCGCGTCCACTCGGGCCGGCGCTGCACGCCGGCGTAGATCGCGCTGCCAAAACCCAGCAGCGCGATCACCAATGCGAAGCGAATCGAATAGCCTCCAATGTCGGGCATGCGCGATCCTCGTTGTTCTCGGTGTGCTAGACGCCGCTAGCGGGTGTGGTTTCCGCGCTCAGGACTCTGTCGAGTCGATGGGCGTCGCTTCGAATTTCGAAGGGCACTTGGCCAGAATCTTGTCGGCTTCGAATACCGGTCCGGCAGTGCCCGCGACCAATTGACCCTCGACGACCACTTCGGCGCCATCCTTGAAGAGGTCGGGCGTTTCGAGGCTGTCGAGGACGACTTCGATCGGGACGCCGCTTTCGCCTTCTGCGTGCGGCGGTGCGTTCTGGACCAGGAAACGCACCTGCATGGCTTCGACGTCGCGGCGGATCGAATTCGCTGCGACGTAACCGTGGAAGCGCGAGCGGGCGCCGCTTCGGGCGTCCGGGTTCGCCCGGAACTCTTCGAGGCTCTTGTAGTAGGTGAACGCGGGGGCCGCATCGAGGTTGGTCGCTCCGTACCAACCGAGCAGCCCCGCAATGGCCGTTGCGCCTATCGCGATCTGAACGCCCTTGGTCATGCTTCCCGTTCCATTCAGTCAGTGAATCGGGAAGGTATCAACGCGGTCTCGGAGTGTCAAAGGAACTTCCCGAAAACGCTCCGAGATCCGGCCACTTGCAGCGCAAACCGCAGCGCTCGCGCGGGTTCTCCAGCAGCGCGCGAAGCCGGCCGGATATCGGCCCCTGGGAGCGCTCGGCGCGGCGGCTGTCGGCGCGATACTCGCTTGACACGGCGCTGGCCCGCGGGCTAACCGCATCGCATGCCGCCGGACTTCGCGCGCCGAACGACCGAGATGCGGCCCTTCCTCGCGATGGAGGTGATGGAACGCGCCTTCGAGATGGAGCGCGCCGGCGAAAACGTGATCCACCTCGAGATCGGTGAGCCGGATTTCCCCGCGCATCCCGCGGCCGCGAACGCCTGCATCCGCGCGATCGAAGCCGGCCAGACCCACTACACGGACAGTCGCGGGCTTTCGGAGCTGCGCGAGGCGATCGCCGATGACCACAGAAGGCGCTTCGGGGTGGACGTCGAACCCGATCGGATCATCGTCTGCAACGGCACCTCGCCCGCGATGCTGCTGGTCTTCTCGCTGCTGGTGGGCGAGGGCGACGAAGTCGTGCTCGGAACCCCCCACTATCCGTGTTATCCCAACTTCGTCCGGATGAGCGGTGGCGTGCCCGTGCTGGTTCCGATGGATCCCGAAAGCGGCTATGCGATGGACGTCGAGGCGGTTCGCCGCGCGCTGACGCCGCGCACCCGCGCGATCGTCGTGAGTTCGCCCGCCAATCCGACCGGTGCGGTGCAGAGCGAGGCGACGATGCGCGGGCTCGCCTCGCTCGGGGTCCCGATCATCTCCGACGAGATCTACGACGGTCTGCTCTACGAGGGTGCGAAAGTCACCTCGGCGCTTCAGATCAGCGGCGACGCCTACGTGCTCGACGGTTTCTCGAAGCGCTATGCGATGACCGGCTACCGCCTCGGCTATGCGATCGTCCCGCGCGAGTCGGTGCGCGCGATCCAGGTGATGCAGCAGAACCTCTTCATTTCGGCCAACTGCTTCGTTCAGCACGCGGGCGTCGCGGTGCTGCGCGATCGCTCCGATGCCCTCGCGGAAATGCTGGCCGCCTACACGCGCCGCAGGCGCTTGCTGATCGACGGCCTGCGCGAACTCGGATTTGGGATTCCCGTCGAACCGAAGGGTGCCTTCTACGTGTTTGCCGACGCCCGGGCATTCGATTCGGACTCGCTCCGGCTCGCATACGCGCTGTTGGAGCGCGCGAAGGTCGGCACGACGCCGGGAATCGATTTCGGCGCAGCGGGCGAGGGCTGGTTGCGCTTCGCGTACGCAAACTCCGAGGCGGCCATCGAAGCGGCGCTGGAGCGCCTGGCCGCCGCGCTCCCGACGCTGCGATGAAGATCCTGCGCGCCGAGTGGCTCGCGACGGCGGCGGGGCCCGAGGGGTTTCCCGCGCCGAGCGCCCCCGAGGTGAGCTTCATCGGTCGGTCGAATGTCGGCAAGTCGAGCCTGTTGAACGCGCTGGTGCGGCGCAAGAAGCTCGCCCGAACCAGCAGTGCTCCCGGCAAGACGCGGCTGATCCACTTCTTTCGGGTCGAGCGCCCAGAGCGGGAGACCCACTTCGTCGATCTTCCGGGCTACGGCTACGCGAAGGTCAGCAAGGCGGAGCGCAAGAACTGGCGGGGCCTGATCGAGTCGTACCTCGAAGGGCGGCCGACGCTGCGTGCGGCGGTGCTGTTGCAGGACGTGCGGCGCGACTTCAGCGACGACGAGACCCTGTTGATCGACTGGCTGCACGAGCGCGGCGTGCCGGTGCTGCTGGCCATCACCAAGGTCGACAAACTCAAGCCGATGCGCCGGGCCGCGCGCTTGCGGGAACTCAAGGGTTCGATCGACTTGCCCGCTGCCAATGTGATCGCGACCTCGTCGGAAGCGCGCATCGGCCTCGACGAACTCTGGCAGGCGATCGACGCCACGGTTGACGAAGCGCCAATCGACGCTTGAATGTGTCGGATCTTCTGATCATGCTCTCTTGCGAGGTCGACTGCTGGGGTTCGGGGACGGGAGGCCCTCGGGCTCGAACCCCATGTCGCTCTTTTGCGAGGTCGACTGCTGGGGTTCGGGGGCGAGAGGCCCTCGGGCTCGAACCCCATGTCGCCCGATGGCCTCGCGCCCCCGAACCCAAGAGACGCTTCCATTGGAGAGGGCCTATGGATTCGGCGGTTCACCTTCGCTCGTAGGGAAACAATGGCTGGCGACCGCGAACGTCGCTAGTGAGTTGTCGCCCGGCTGCGTCGTAACGTCGTCGCGCTGAGGCAGAGCACCAGCGCCAGCGCTCCCAGACCCCACGGTGCGAGCGCGGGCGCCGGCTGGATCTCGGGTTCGACGATGATGTTGTCGATCGCGACACCCAGATAGGGCGCAGCGACGAGAATCCCCACGGAGCCCAGGTTTCGGAACGTATCGGGCAATACGACCGTCTCGAAGTCCGGCTGGCCGCCGGGTCCATCGACGATTCCGTCACTCACGAAATCGAACTGCAGCGATTCGCCGTCTGCTGTCGTGCCGAAGAACGCCAGGCCGATCGGGCCCGCGCCCGGGGTCGGCTCCGCCACGTCGATCTTGAACAGATCGAACGGACTGCAGTCGGGACAGGACACGGGGATCGGCTCGCCGCTGATCGCCAGGAGACCGGCAAAGCCCGCTCCGTAGCTGAGCTGATATTTCGTGTCGTTGTCCGGACAGTTCGGCGCGCACCCCACACCGTCCGTGACTTCGGAGTCGGCAAGCGCCGTGATGTACAGCGGATGGTCGAAAACCAGCGGCGTGTTGGGCGGCACTGCGCCCAGCGTCTCGCCTTCGTAATCGACGTTGGCCGCAAGCGCCGCCGTCGAGAACGCAGCGACGCCGGAAAGCGAGAACACGAGGATCGCACTCCCTAACAGAAAGCGATGCAGAAAGCGATGCAGAAAGTGATGCAGAAAGCGATGCAGAAAGTGATGCAGAAAGCGATGCAAACGCTGATGTATACGATGATGCAGGCAACGATGCGTCCGTCGGGTTTTCAAGGTTATTCCTCCGCTCGCGACTGCGAGAGTGAATCGGCTCATTTTCAGCATACACGCCCGCGGGTCCGATCTACAGAAAAACGATGCGCGATTCGCGCAATCTCCCCGGTGGGCGTTCTCGATCGCCAGATGTGTATATATGAACTAGTGTCGTGTCCCGCGAATTCCTTGCCGATTCCCGGGGCGCTGGAAGGCCGAAAACCTCAGGTACCTCGGATAATTGCGCATCTGCGAACCCAGAGAAAATTAGAGCCAAATCCCGGGACACGACACTAGCGCCGCGCGCCCCATGGGTCATGTGTAGATCCAAATCGGGGATCTGCGCGGAATCGTCGCGCGCCGCGCGTCGGGTTCGGGATGCGAGGCGTTCAGCGGAAGAGATCAGTCGCAGCGTCGCGCAGGGTCTCGCGGATGTCGCCGTCGCCTTCGATCTCGATGCCCTCGATCCAGACTGCGGGGGTTCCGGCGTCTTTTCGCATCAAGAGTCCGGCGGCTGCGGCGAGTTGATCGGCGGTGGCGGTGGCGGTGGCGCGGAGTTCGCGCCCGCCGAGGTCGGGTGTCCCGCGCAGGTCGCGGATCGGTCCGATTCCCGCGCTGCCGAGCGCGACATCGACGAGGCCTTCGCGCCAGGGGCGGCCGAAGGTATCGCTGATGATCACCGCGAAAGGGGACGCGGCTCCCTCGGCGAGCAGCGCATTGCGAAGTGTGCGCGCGGATGCGTCGGGATCGAGCGGAAGCAGGACGGCGGTGTCGGGTGCCGGCGCGTTGGAGAGATCGACGCCCGCGTTCGCACACACGAAGCCGTGCTTGGTTTCCGAAATCGTCACGCCGTGGCCGCGGCGCACGATGCGCGCGGTTTCGCGCAGCACCAACTCGAGATGTCGGGGATCGCGCCCGTCTTCGGCTGCGAGCTTTGCCGCCTCGGCGGAGGGCGTCACGTCCGAGAGTGCGACGATCCTCCCTTCGGCCTTCGAGACGATCTTCTGACACACCACCAGCGCGCCGGCTTCAAGCGCGATCGGCGCGCGCCGCGCGGCTGCGCGAATCAGCGCGGGTAAATCGTCGCCGGGCTGCACGGCGGGAATTCCCGGGAGTGCGACGAGGCGAATCGGTCCGGGTACGCGGCTCACGTCGCGAAATCCGGCAGCAGTTCGCGCAGCAGTGCGCGGGTCTGGCTGCCCGTGGAGGCGCTGCTCGCGAACTTCTCGAGGTCGGCGCGCTCGTCGATGTCGATCGCGAGCGAGGGCAGCGCGATTTCTTCGAATGCAACCCCCGCGCTCGCCGCGAGCTCCCGATGTACGCGCGCGCTGTCGGGACCGAACGCGGCGGGGATGATGTCGCGCGGGGTGCGCAGCAGCGCCGACGTTCCGCCGTCGTTCGACGGTGCGAGTGCGACGGCGCATCGATTCCCCACGTCGAGCAGCGCCTCGATGTCGGCGGGGTTCGCGCCCGCGACATCGCCGAGTACAACGAGCGCCGCGTCGCCCGCCGTCGGGGTGAGTTCCGCGCAGGCGGCTTCGACGGCCGGATTCAAGCCGACTACCGAGGCGCTGAGCACCTCAGCGCCGACTCGGCGAGCCACTTCTGCAAGGCGTGGATCGGATGTCGCGACCGCGATGCGGCCGAGTGCGCGCACGCGCTGCAGGGTTTCGAGCACGTCGCCCAACATTGCAATCGATAGCCGCTCCACGGACGGACCGTCGAGCCAGGGCCGCAGGCGCGATTTCGAGAAAGGCAGCATCTTGACCGGGACGACGGCGCCGATCATCGCAGCGACGCGGCGAGCGAGAGCGCGGCTTCGGCGAGCTGTTGCGCGACCGCGGCGTCGCCCATGATCGTGTCGTGCACCCGGGTTCGAATCCCCATGGCGTCGATGTCGGCGGCGAGGTGCGCGTCGCGCTCGTCGATCACGAACCCGTCGATCAGCCCGCGGTAGAGTTCGGCCACGCCGCGCGCCGAGACCTCGATGCCGACGCCGCGCATCAGCCGATCCGCCGGGCCCTTGATGGGGGCGCCGCCGACGATCGGGGAGATCGCGACGACCGGCGCGCGAGATCGGCGCAGCGCTTCGCGAACGTCGGGCATCGCGAGGATCGGGCCGATCGAAACGATCGGGTTGCTCGGGCAGATGAGGATCGCGCGCGCGTCGCGCAGCGCGTCGAGCACACCGGGCCCCGGGCGCGCGCGCCGGGCTTCGCTCAAATCGACCCCCGTGACTTCGTCGGGCGCGCCGTCGCGCGCGAGGTACTCCTCGAAGTGGACGCGGCGCCCGCCCTCGAGTGCGACGATGGTCGCGCACGGATCTTCCGACATCGGCAGGATTCGCGTCGCAACCCGATAATGGCGGCGGAGTTCATCCGTGACGCGGCTGAGCCCCGCGCCCTCGCGCAAGCGCAGGGTGCGGTGCTGGCTGTTCGCGAAGTCGCGATCGCCGAGCCGGAACCAGCACTCGTGACCGAGCGCGCCCAGGGCGTCGACCATCGCGTAGCTGTCGCCTTCGAGCCCGTAACCGCGACGCGCATCCACCCGGCCCGCGAGCGTGTAGGTCACGATGTCGAGATCGGGCGAGACGTGAACGCCGTAGAACGCGCAGTCGTCGCCGGTGTTGACGATCGCGCTGACGTCGGCCGGATCCACCGCCCGGACGAGGCCACGCAAGAAGCGCGCGGCGCCGACGCCGCCGCAGAGGCTGACGATCGGGGTGGGGTGGGTTTGCGCGCTCACGGTCGCGACGCCGCCTAGCGCGTGCCCGGATCGTCGCGCCAGCGTTTCAGCTCCGCGAGTTCACCCTGGAGCACGGGCAGCCGCGCGCCGATCTCGCGCAGTTCTTCCGAGTCGATCAGCTCGTCGTGATCTCCGGTCTGTGGTGTCGAGATCATCTGCTTGATGGCTTCTTCGTCCTGCGCGACGAGCATTTCGAGTTCGGCGATGCGGTCGTCGAGCTCGGGCCACGAGCTGCCGCCGAGTGCGGTGCCGGGGGCGAGGTCCCGGGCGTCGACGCTTCGCGCCTGACCCGGCGTGTTGAACGGGTCCGCGTCCGGCGCGGGTATCACACCCGGTAGGGGCGCGGTGCGCGTTGCGGGTACGCCAGCTGCGGCGTCCGAAGCCGCGGTCGGGACCGTTTGCGGAATCACCCGAACCACCGTGCTGCGGCGTGACTTCGGAATCCGGCCGAGATCGGTCGTGTACCGGACCACCCCGTGACGGTCGAGCCAGCGATAGAGTTCGGCCTCGCCCAGCTGGGCGCCGATTGCAGCAGAGGGAAGGGCGATCGCGAGCGCAAGAAAGATCCCGGCCGCCAACGCGGCGCCGCGATTCGGCGTTCGATTCCCGTGCAGCCATTCCATGATCCACGAGTGTTCTCGACGCCCTCGACCGCGTCAAGCAAGTCGCGGCGGGTTGGTTCGTGGATCCGTGTCGCGCTGGCAAGCTCGACCGGATGTGGGTGACCGGCCGGCCCGGGTGCGAGTCCGTTCGGTCACGTTCGGGCACCCCGTGCGCGCGCAGGGTTGCGCGCGATCCGAGCGAGTTCGGCGAAAGCGCTTCGATCGCGGCGGGTTCGACGGTCGAGTGCGGATTTCCGCGCGGCGCGCGCGCAGCGCCGGAAGCGGGCACGCATCTTGCTCAATGCGGGTCGCCATGCAATTCGCAGCCAGTCGATGTCACCGCGGTGTCGCGCGCGCAATCGCCGGATTGGCGCTCGTTTGCTCGACGCTCGTCTCGATCGACGCGTCGAGATCCGCTGCGGCGACCGGCGGCGCGCTCGCTGCCCCGCCGCGCGTCGAGCTGAGCTGGCGCTCGCTCGCCGTCGGGGAGGTCGACGATGTCGTTACCGCGGTCGCGCTCGATCGCGCGGGCCGTCTGGCGCTGGGAGACGCGCGCGGTGTGGTGTTCGGTTTTCCGGGCAGTCCGATGCGGCGCGTTGCACTGCGCGGAGAAGTTCGAGATCTCGCGTTCTTTGGCGGAGAACCCGAGGCTGCCCCCGCGCTGCTCGCCGCTACGGAGCTCGGTCTGTATCGGATCTCGTCCGACGGTCGCGTCGAGTCGCTCGCGCCGGGACCGGGCCCGGACGCCAAGGCGGTGGCGCGCATCGGGGTGGCGGGCGGGGTGATCGCGGTCGCAACCGCCGCGGGTGCGTTCGTGTCTGCGGATGGCGCGCGCTGGCAGCGGCTCTCGCAGGCATTGCCATCGGGCCCTGCGACGGCGATCGCGCTCGCCGAGCGCGCGGGCTTCGTCGAATGCTGGGTCGCGATTCGCGGTGAGCTCTGGCGCAGCAAGATCCGCGCGCAAGCCGGGCGCGCGGCATCGACGACACCCGTTCGCGTCGAGATTCCGTTCGCGTCCAGCCAACGTCCGCCGATCGACATCGCGCTCGGCGTCGGCGACGCAGCCATTGCGGTCGTCTTCGAATCCGATCTGGTGGTTCGGCGCCAGGCGAATTCGCGCTGGGAGCAACTGCGGCCGACGCTGCCGCCGGGCGCGTCCGTGCGGAGGTTGGCGGCGGCACTCGACCAATACTGGCTCGCAACCGATCGCGGCCTGGTCGTCGCGCCGAACCTGCGCGGGCCCTGGCGCCGCGCGCAAGACAGCTCGGGATCCGACGCGATCTTCGATCTCGAGATCGGCGAGGGCGCGCTCTACGCGGCGACCGATAACGGCATTGCGGTCGCGCGGCTCGACTCGGATTTCGCCGCTGCGGCGGAAGTCGATCCGCGCGCGCCCGATTTTTTGGCTGCGGGTGACGTTGCGCAGCGCGCGACGGATCTGCCCCTGGAGGTCGAGACTCCGCAACCCGTCGTCGACCCGCGGGAGCCGGACATCCACAGCGTTCACCGCGCCGCGCTCCGCTATCTGACCCTCGAACCGGCCCGGATCGCGGCGCTGCGCGAGGGTGTCTCGCGGCGCGGCTGGCTCCCGATCCTCTCGTTTCGCGCCACGCGCGACCGCGATCAAAGCCGCCATTCCGACTACGACGAAGCCTTCGTTTCGGGCGAGATGCGCCGCTTCAATGACCGCGATTACGACCGGAACCACCAACTCGAACTCCAGCTGACGGTGAGCTGGGATTTCGGCGACGTCGCCTACCACCCCGAGGCAATCGACGTCTCGCGCGAGGCGCGCGAGGTCATCGAGCTGCGCGACGACGTGCTCGACGAGATCACCCAGCTCTACTTCGAGCGCCGGCGCGTGATCGCCGCGCTCGAATGGCAACCCGATTCACCTGCCGCGGGCGAACTGCAGCTGCGCGCCGCGCAGCTCGCCGCGGGCATCGACGCCTGGACGGGCGGTTGGTTCGGGCGCCAGCTCTCGGAATCCACCCCATGACGGGTCCCGCCACTCACGAACTGGAGAATTCGAATGCACCGCATATCCCGATTGACCGCCACGCTCCTGCTCCTGCTCGCGCTTGCGCCGCACGGCGCAAACGCCGCCCCGCTGATCTCGGAAGTCTTCTACGACGCCGTCGGATCCGACAACGGACTGTCGTTCGTCGAACTCTACGGTGATCCCGGAAGCTCACTCGACGGCCTGTTTCTCGAGGGCATCAACGGCGCCGATGGCAGCGCCGGGCCCACGGTCGCGCTGTCGGGTGTGTTTCCGATGGATGGCATCTGGTTGTTGGCCGACGACGTCGGTGACGGCACGAGTTTGGTCGCGGGCGCGCACCTGATCGCGAACTTCGACTTCCAGAACGGACCGGATTCGATCGTGCTGCGCACGGCCGACGCGATCCTGGATGCGGTCGGTTACGGCGTCTTCGGCATCGGCGAGTTCTTCGCCGGAGAGGGCGCGGCCGCCGAGGACGGACCCGCGGGCTCGAGCCTCGCGCGACTCTTCGCGAACCGAGACACCGACGACAACGCGACGGATTTCATCGTGCTGGGCATCCCGACGCCGGGCAACGCACCGCTGGATGCCGTCCCCGAACCCCAGACCGCCGCCCTGCTCGGCGCGGGCCTGCTCGGCCTCGCGTGGTCGGCGCGCGTGCGGTCTTTGCACCGGACGAACTGATTCTCACCGGCGGCGGGATTCCCATCTCCCTTCCCACTCTGCCGCCCTCGGAGTCCCGGCCCATCAGGGGGATGGGCCGGGGCTCCACCTCGCCAGCCGCGGGGTGGCAGTGATGGTGCTGGAAGTGCAGTTCTCGCTGAACGCAACTGGAATTTTGGAGAACGGGCACACGACTGCAATGTTGGAGGGCGCGATCCCAGTGGAGGCGAAGGGGAGAACGGGTAGCTGAGCTTCTCGTCAATCTGGATCGGTCTCTCCTGCAGGGCCGATCATTGCCTCGGGGCGAACCATCGCATCGAACGATTCCGCATCGATGACCTTCAGGGCCAGCGCAGCCTCCCGCAGCGTAATCCCATCCGCGTTGGCCTTTTGCGCCACGCGCGCCGCGGCGTCGTAGCCGATCCGAGGTACGAGCGCCGTTGCCAACATCAGCGATTGCTCGAGGTGTCGCTCGATCGTCGCGCGATTCAGCTCGATTCCGTCGATGCAGTGGGTGCCGAAACTCTCCGCCGCCGCGGCGAGCCAGCGAATCGAGTTGAGCAGGTCGTAGGCGAGCAGCGGCTTGCAGGCGTTGAGCTGGAGCTGGCCGCCTGCGCCTGCGAAGCTCACTGCGACGTCGTTGCCGATGACCTGGGTACACACCATGATGAGCGCCTCGCACTGGGTCGGGTTGACCTTGCCGGGCATGATCGAACTCCCGGGCTCGTTCGCGGGCAGCGTGAGTTCACCGAGGCCGCCGCGCGGCCCCGAGGCCAGCAGGCGCACGTCGTTCGCGATCTTGAGCAGTGCGACCGCAACGCCGCGCAGCGCGCCGTGCGTGGCGACGACCGCTCCGTGAGCCGAGATCGCGTCGAACTTGCTGCGCGCTGGGCGAAACGCGATGCCGGTGGCCTGCGCGATCTGCTCGACCGCGGCGACGTCGAAGCCCTTCGGCGCATTGAGTCCGGTTCCGACCGCGGTCCCGCCGAGCGGGAGATCGAGTAGGGCGTCACTCGCGCGCTCGACCCCGTCCGTCGCGGCGCCGAGCTGTGCGGCGAACGTTCTCCACTCGTCTCCAACGCGAATGGGTGTCGCGTCCATCAGGTGGGTGCGGCCGAGTTTGACGGTCGATCCGAACTCGCGCGCCTTGTGGCCGAGCCGGTCGCGCAGCGCGTGCAGCGCGGGCAGCAGCGCGCCGTGGATCTGCTCGCGGGCCGCGATCTGGATCGCGGTCGGGATCACGTCGTTCGAACTCTGGCTCCGGTTGACGTCGTCGTTCGGGTGCACGGGTTGCTTGGAGCCCAGCACACCCCCGAGCAACTCGATCGCGCGGTTCGCGATCACCTCGTTCGCATTCATGTTGGTGTGGGTGCCGGATCCCGTCTGCCAGACGACGAGGGGGAAGTGCTCGTCGAGTCTTCCGTCGATCACCTCGTCGGCCGCGGATACGATGGCGCGCTCCTGGTCGCGCGAGAGTACTCCGAGCGATGCGTTGGCCCGAGCCGCCGACCGCTTGACGAGGCCGAGCGCGCGGATGAATTCGCGCGGAAAGCGCTCGCTGCCGATCGCGAAATGAAGTCGGCTCCGCTCGGTCTGGGCGCCCCAGTAGCGGTCCGCGGGAATTTCGACCGACCCCAGGCTGTCCGATTCGCGGCGCGTCTTCACGCTGTGACCCCCTTTCCGTCCGCTTCGATGCGGCCGTGCGGCCGAGGCGTCGGAGCCTCGTCGTAGACGCGACGGCATTCGGATTCGCGGCCCCGGATTGCGCGACGCCCCGCGAGCGGCCCGTGTGACTCGGTGACGATGGTGCACTGGCCTTCGTCTCCATTGCGCTCGTAGAAGATCACCACCCAGTCGTGCGTCTTCTCGAGTTCGTGGGCGCGCGCGGTGTTCGAGAAGAGCGCAGTGAAGTGCCAGCCGTCCTTCTCGGCGTGGAGGATCGGCAGCCAGGCTTCGCCCGCGGGGTTGAAGCGCCGCGGCGCGATTCGACGCAGCTTGCCGGCTTCGGCGCGGGCGCGATAGTCCGCGTCGACGGCGAGCAGGGCGGGGGCGGCGGGTCGCGGCGAGAGATCGGTGTCTCGCCGCTCGCTCGCGTGCGCGGCGAGCCAGGCGCGCCGGCGCGCGCGATGACGCGCCGAGCGCCCGAGGATCGACGCCAACGCCTCGCGGACGGCGCGCACGCGACGCGGCCCGAAACCGCGCACCCGCTCGAGCCGACCGTCGTGCGCCGCGAGTTCGAGTTCTTCGAGGCTGTCGACGGCCAGCTCGTGGTGGATCCGCGCCGCCAGTTCGGGGCCCAAGCCGGGGACGGTTGCGAGCAGGCGCTCCGGGGACACGTCGCCCTCGATGCGCTCGAGCAGGCTGAGGCTGCGCCGGTAAACGAGTTCCGCAATGTGGGCCGCG